>Ga0066870_100802_pt1 | contig 11561 bp, 8 predicted proteins | sample CeladaPassage60A_FD_62237 | JGI IMG/M metagenome (GOLD analysis project Ga0066870, IMG submission 62237) | Cellulose-adapted microbial communities from the Joint BioEnergy Institute, USA - Passage3 60A | ecosystem: Engineered > Bioreactor > Continuous culture > Unclassified | place: USA... | reverse complement strand
AGATCGTCCCATCAACGAGCCCAAGGGAGTGCGCAAGCCCCATCCCTCCTTCTGGATAGGAGGTGGGGGAGAGAAGGTCACCCTCCGCCTGGTGGCCCAGTACGGCAACGCCTGCAACCTTGCCTCCGATCCTGAGCTTCTGAAACACAAGCTGGAGGTGCTCAGGCAGCACTGCGAGGAGCTGGGCAGGAACTACGACGAGATCATCAAGTCCACGGGAGTAACTGTACACCTAGTACGTCCTGGACAAGACCCGCGTGAGGCCACTTGGCGAGCTCGTGGCAGGCAGAGCTTTGAGGAATACTCTCGCAACGTCATAGTGGGTACTCCGGACGAGGTAGCTGAGAGGTTGCAGACCATCGTAGATGCTGGTGCTAACTATTTTGTAGTTACCTTGCCTAGAGTGGCCTACGACACAGAACCACTCCACTGGTTCGCAGAAGAGGTAATCCCTCACTTCCAGAAGTAACCACGTAGCTGCCCCAAGATTGGGGCAGCTACCACTCGAAATCCCTGTAGAGAGACTCCCTCGGCAGATACCTGATAATAGGAGAGCCGTGAGGGCAAATCGCAGGGACGCTAGTGTGTCCCAGCCTTTCCACAATCCACACCATATGATCATGCTCAAGCGACTTACCTCTGCGCACAGCCATCCTGCATGCCATGCGAGTGATAAGCCTGTGCTTCCAGTTGCCAGGATCCTCAAAAGCAGAAGGCTCATCCTGAAGTATCCAGAGAAGGTCTGAGGTGGTTAGATGATCTCCGATCTCTTTTCCTGCATCTGGCATAGCTCGCACTAGCAAGGCATTTCTACCAAACACCTCACACTCAAATCCCAGTGCGGAGAGCTCGTCCATGTACTCTGCCAGCTTTTGCACCTGGCGAGTACGCAGCTCGATCACTACAGGCTCAGACAGCAGCAAAGCCTCAGATCCATCCATACGCTCGGTGAGAAAACGCTCATATAGCACGCGCTCGTGCGCCCTGTGCTGATCCACTAGGTAAAGCCCTTCATCCCCCTCCAGCACTATGAGCCTATCGTGCAGCTGGGCAAGCACCTTCACGGGAGGTAGGTTCGGGGTTACAATCTTCTCATCAGACCAACTCCCCCTCTCCTCTGCTACCTGTAGCCTTGAATAGTCCGAGGGGAAAGGTTCGATGCCATAATACAGCAGCGATTTGGAGGCGGAGGGGTTCTTCCCAAGAGCACTCCTCAGCTGCTCGCACACGCTCTCGATCACTTCTCTCTCATCTAGGAGCTTCACCTCCTGTTTGGCTGGATGCACGTTTACATCCAACCTGGACGGATCCAAATCCAACTGCAGTAACAAGATCGGGTGCCTACCTTTTGGTAGTATGCCCCTATAAGCCTGTTCCATACTCGCAAGCAGCGCCTTTACCTGAGCCCATCTGTTGTTAACCACTATGTTAATGTGATGCCTGCTAGGTCGTGTCACCGCAGAATCGCTGAGGATCAACCTGTACCTGCCATATCGCAACTCCCTGATCCCCAGATCGAGGATGTGCTCCTCAAGCTCGCCACCATACAGCTCTATTAGTGCTGCCAGGCGATCACCTTGGCCACTGGTACTAAGAAGCATCTTTCCTTCGGAGTAGAGCCTGAGAGCTACATGAGGGGAACTAAGATAGAGCCGACGAAGCACCTGCGAGATGTGCCCCACCTCCACCTGAGACTTGTCCACCATAGCCAGCCTCGCAGGCACATTTCGAAATAGATGGCGTGCTACGACTACAGTACCTCCAGATGCAGGCGCTGCATGGTCCGCTACTACCTTGCCATCTCGGACAGTAATGGATCTACCTACATTTTCCCCTTTAGCCGAGCTGGTTATGGTGAGCTCCGACACAGCAGCTATGCTAGGCAGAGCTTCTCCTCGAAAGCCAAGCGTCGTAATAGCGTCCAGTCTACCTTCGGGGAGCTTGCTCGTGGCATGCCTTTGGATCGCGACAGGAAGCTCATCAGCTGCTATCCCCACGCCATCATCGACTACACTTATATGTGCCAGCCCACCTCCCTTCACATCCACACGGATCGATGATGCTGCCGCATCTATTGAGTTTTCTACCAGCTCCTTCACAACCGATGCAGGGCTTTCAATCACCTCACCAGCTGCGATCATCCGCACAACTTCCTCTGGGAGTTGCCTTATCCTCGGACGATCTACTCCAGGATCACGTGCTATGTGGCCGCTATACTCTCCATACTCATAGATCACTTCTCATACCCCTCAGACGTTGTTGCCACTCTTCTATCTTCTGTAGAGCCTCTACAGGTGACAGACAAGCGAGGTCGGTATCAAGGATATCCTCAGCGACACCTTCAAGCTCGCTCCTCGAGGGTTCAAAGCCCTCCAATACCCCCTGATACGCCAGCATATTTCCTTCGAGAGTCTTTACGGCAGATATCTTCACTGGCAATGGATTCTCGCTACACGTATACCGCTCCCCAGGCTCAAAAAGATGCTTTGCTAAATGACAAGAGGCATTATTTATGTCGACTTTGGATACTAAGCTGTTAGCACCTTCATCTTCCTTTCCCTTCATAGATTCACCTTCAGCACCAGCGCTCAGAGCATGGAGTATGTTCTCAGCCCGGCCAGCCACCCACGGAGGCAGCCCTGCTAGCCTGGCCACGTGTATTCCGTATGCCCTGTCCGCGGCTCCTGGACGTACTGAGTATAAGAACACGATGTGATCTTTCTCCTCAGCAACAGACACATGTACATTCTGAGCACTTGAGAGCTTCTTAGCTACCGTAGTCAATTCTAGGTAGTGGGTGGCAAATAGAGTTCTAGCCCTAACTCGATCATGTATGTCCTCCAGCACGGCCTGAGCTATCGCCATGCCATCATAGGTGCTCGTGCCTCTACCAATCTCGTCCAGCACGACCAGGCTCCTCTCTGTAGCTCCGTTAAGTATGGTAGCTGTTTCCACCATCTCTACCATGAAGGTACTTGCACCCCGAGCAAGGTCGTCATGGGCACCCACCCGGGTGAATATACGATCAACGAGTCCTATACGTGCGCTCTCAGCAGGCACGAATGATCCTATCTGTGCTAGCAGAACTATAAGGGCCACCTGCCGGAGATAAGTGCTCTTACCGCCCATATTTGGGCCCGTGATCAGCAACACTCTCGGCCAATTACCGCCTATATAGCAATCATTGGGAACAAACCTCTCCCCCTCTAATGAGGCCTCGACCACGGGATGCCTACCATTACGTATCTCGATAACGTCCGAATCATCTACCAATGGTCTGACCCAACCGCATCTGGAGGCTACTTCTGCTAGCGCCACAAGGGCATCCATCTCCGCCAGAAGCTGTGCAGTAGCCAACAACCTCCGAGTGTTAGCGCTTACAAGCGACCTTAGGAGAGCAATGGCCTCGTTCTGTAGGCGTTCTATGGCATCCTCAGCTCGCGTTATCCTGGATTCCACCTCCTTAAGGGCTTCTGTCACGAACCTTTCACCAGTAGAAATAGTCTGCTTGCGCACGTAGTCTCTCGGCACCAGATGTAGGTTGGGTCTAGTTACTTCAATGTAGTAGCCGAATACCTTGTTGTACCCCACTTTCAGGCTACGTATACCTGTTCGCTCTCTTTCTTTTTGTTCCAGTCTGGCTAGCCACTCTCTAGCAGATCGCAGCTCCTCAAGAGCATCTCCCAGCTCCGGCATGAAGCCTGGCAGTATCACTGGAGAGCCATCATCAGCCTCTGCTACGGCCATCTGCAGACGAGAAAGAATATCTTCACAGGTGTCTATACTGCTTGCTAAATTTGCCAGCACCTGCTGATGTGTACCGGATAGTATCCTCACTAGAGAATCTACATGTCCTAGAGCTGAGGACAGCGACAAGAAATCCCTTAGAGTAGATCCAGACTGAGTGCATCTGCTAACTGCTCGCTCCAGGTCGCCTATCTGGACAAGCTGGTTGGCAATCCGCGCTCGTACCTGAGACATCTGGACAAGGGATTCTATGATATCCTGCCGCCTTCTAATCTCCTGCAGATCACGCAGGGGTGTGTTGATGAGCCTTCGCATGGCTCTTGATCCCATGGGAGTACTAGTCTGATCCACTACTCCCAGTAGGCTACCCCTACTGCCTCCCGTGCCAAAACTGCGTGTAAGCTCAAGGTTTCTGCGCGTCGCAGGGTCCATCCCCACCATATCTTCCGCACACTCCATACGTATGGATGTCAACATGCAGAGGAGTGATGGGTTGGTCTGCTCTATATAGGTGTATATGGCCCCCGCCGCCCCAAGGGATGCTTTTGCATCGTGGCAACCAAAGGCATCAAGCGATCTGACACTAAATTGCTTGCACAGCAATTGGTAGGCAACTTGTGGGTCACAGTTTTGGCGTCTAACAGTAGTAGCATGAGCCTGAGATAAGACTAAGTCGTAGGGGAATCCCTCTGGAATCAGACATTCTGCAGGAGATATCCTTGCCAACTCCTCTTGCAGGCGCTCCGACGCATCGTCGCCTCTAAGCTCCATAAGCCTGAATTCGCCAGTGCTAACATCCACCCAGGCAATTCCTATCCTGGCACCCACATCATATACCGCGGCTAGATACCGATTCTCCCCTGCAGGCAACAATGCAGATTCCACTACAGTGCCAGGCGTGAGCACTCGGGTTACCTCACGCTCCACCAGACCCTTTCCAGGCTCACTCATCTGCTCAGCAATGGCTACGGTGTGTCCCGCATTCAATAACCGCGACAGGTAGTAGTTGAGGGCATGGTGTGGAACCCCAGCCATAGGCACACGGCCACTTCGCCCAAAAGTCCTCGAGGTCAAAGTAACGCGAGCATCGCGCGCAACCACTCTAGCATCGTCATCGAAGGCCTCGTAGAAGTCACCCATCCTATAGAGCAAAATCGCATGGGGATACTTTCTCTTAAGCTCCAGATATTGCCTTCTGGACGGTACCAGATCCCTGGCCGCCAGCTTGTTATCTATGTTCCTGATAAGAGATTCCACCGGATCTTCAGGCATGGCCCTCCGCCCTCCATTGGATCGCTCTAGCAGATGAGCACCGTACGCTGTATAGCATAAATCACTCTGATAGTTACCGACAAATAATCACGAATCAGATAGCTACAGGTATCAAATATCTATTGCTCCAGATTGCAATATGACAAGCAAGCACAAATACCGAACTATTCTTATTGCAAAAAGATGCATGTAATATATGAGGTCATTTTCTCCAAAACTCTTGAGATTTAATTGGCATAATTGCTATCATCTCTGTAACCATGGAGTATAGCGTATCTATTGCAATTAATTTCATCTAGTAAGGCCATGGTATTTCTAGAAAGGAAGGGTTGTGAACATGAAGTTTCTACGCCCCTATAAGAAACTCAACAGCGTTGAGCAGGCAAAGCTGAAGAGACATCCACTTGATGTCCGCGATGACATCATCAATAAGTATGCTAAGGAAGGACCTGAAGCTATTGCCGCAGTTGAAGGCGAGCAGGAACGCCTCAAGTGGTTCGGCATTTACCCTCAACGCCAGGGCGGAGATGCCTTCATGTTCCGAATTAAGATACCCGGCGGCAGACTTACCTCCCAGCAGGCCCGAGTGATTGGACAGATGGCTGAAGAGTTTGCAGTCGGACCATATCCCAATCCCGTATTCGGTACGGGGTTCCTAGACATCACTACCAGACAGGATATCCAGCTGCACTGGATAAAGATTGGCAATATCCCAGAGATGTGGCGCAGGCTTGAAGAAGTAGGCATGACCACCACGCAGGCCTGCGGTGACTCGGCCCGCAACGTAGTATGCTGTCCAGTGTCTGGGCTTGATCGTGAGGAGGTTATTCACGCATATCCACTGGCCGAGGCCATAACCAAGTTCTTCGTAGGTAATAGGGAGTACGCTAACCTCCCACGCAAGTTCAAAATGAGCATAACAGGCTGTGTAGAGGACTGCGCCCAGGCCGATATCAACGACATAGGTCTTACACCTGCTAAACAGGAAGACGGCACTTTGGGCTTCAATGTTAGGGTTGGCGGCGGCTTGGGAGATGGCCCTAGGATGGCTAGCGACATAGACGTCTTTGTTACTCCTGATCAGGTCGTAGAGATATGTCGGGCTATAGCTCAGGTTTATGGGGAACTTGGTAACAGAGAGAATAGATGGACTTGCCGCCTGCGCTACCTCGTACAGGAGCTAGGACCAGAACAGTTCAGGTATGAGCTTCAGCAGCGAGCAGCATTCGAATTGACCCCAGCAGGCGAGGACCTTACCAAGCGCTATAGGGGTGACCATATAGGCGTGCACCCCCAGAAGCAGGACGGTCTATACTATGTTGGATGCAACGTCACAGTTGGCAGGATGCAAGGCAAAAACCTGATAGAGCTTGCCAGACTTGCCGATGAGTACGGCAATGGCGAGATCAGGCTCACCAACGACCAGAACTTTGTAATTCCCAACATACCGGAATCCAGTATCGATGCCTTGCTCTCTGAACCCTTGCTACAGATACACTCCCCCTTCCCCAAACCATTTGAGCGAGGGGTAGTAGCCTGCACGGGTAATGAGTTCTGCCGGTTCGCTATAGTCGAGACAAAAGCCAGGGCTTATCAATGGGCCAAATACATGGATGAGCACGTGCGGACCGATCAAGAAGTCATACGGATGCACTTTTCAGGATGCTCTGCCTCCTGCGCACAACCTCAGATAGCTGATATCGGATTTCGTGGAGACACAGCCATCACTGATTCGGGTGTGGTGGAAGCAGTAGATATAGGGCTTGGAGGTAGCCTCGGACCAGATGCAGCCTTTATCGACTGGGTCGAAGGCGCCAAGCCAGTGGACGAAGTCCCCGAAGCTTTGGTCAGACTGTACAAGCGATATGAAGCCGAGAGGAAAGATGGCGAGCGTTTCTACGAGTGGGCCAGGCGTATCCCCAACAGTGAGCTTAGAGCAACCCTACAGAATGGAGGTGGTCAATAGTGTCAGGTTTCTCTATCCGCAAGTTCATGAACGGCATTGAAGAGCCCCCGAACAAGATATTCTTCTGGGAGCTCGAGCAGGCGGTTATAGATCCCGGAAGGTGCGTACAGTGTGGAGCCTGCGTGGCCGCATGTCCCTCCGATTCTATAGGCGTGGCCGAGGATGGACTACCCAAGCTAGTTAAAATGTGCACGGGTTGCTCGCTCTGTTGGGACTTCTGCCCTCGTGGTGGCCTGCGATACGAGGCCGGCTGGAAGATGTTTGCAGAGGACTCAGGAGCAGGACTGGGCACTGTTCTTGAGAGCTACACGGCAAGAGTCTCGCCATACATAGACGGTGTACAAGATGGAGGCGTCGTGACCGCATTGCTTATCGCACTAATGGAGGCAGGCGAGATCGACGGAGCGCTGCTAGCTAGGGAAAGCAAGACAACACCATGGAAAGCAGAGCCATTTATAGCTCGTACACCGGAAGAGGTTATAGAGTGTGCAGGCAGCTTCTATAACCAGACCATGGCCTTATCCCATCTGGACCTCAAAAAGTACAAGCTGGGGCCCGATGCCAAAATAGCCCTGGTTGGTACACCCTGCGAGATACAAACTCTCAAGGCGATGCAGGCAAGACCATGGAACTGGGGATCAAGCAACGTTGATGCCGTGGTGCTTACGATAGCACTCTTGTGCACCAAGAACTTCAACTACGAAAAGCTCATGGTTCAAGAGATAGAGCGCAAGAGAGGCATACCACTGCATCAGATAGGCAAGGTGGATGTTATTCGTGGCAAGATGCTAGTGTACGATCACGAGGGCAATACGCTAATTGACGAGCCCGTCAAAGACTTCCATGGAGCTGCTCTCAAAGGATGCGATGAGTGCGCAGACTTTCTAGGGCGAACAGCTGACATCTCCGTAGGTTCCGTAGGTAGTGCTGATGGCTACTCCAGCGTCCTAATAAGGACTCAGGCTGGCAAAAGGGCATTCGAGTATGCCAAGCCCAAACTGGAGCTGAGGCCGTTGGACAAACCCAAAGCACTGGAAAAGCTGGACGAGTTGGACAAGAAGATAGCTTTCGAGACACTCGAGAGACCATTCGACCCAGATGCACCTCTATTTATTGAGTATGAGGATCACCTTATGCACTATGCTAGCTCTGATAGAGCTCCCGTTGAATATGATGCTGTGAGGTATTAATGATGATGAGCAAGACTCCTGTACTGCACATTCCGAAAGAACCCAGCGAAACTCTCACAGAGATCAGGGCTACTTATGGTAAGTCTCAGCTCGAGGCGCTGCATCTAGTCAACGATGGTAACATAATAGCCAGGTACCTCTGGAAGGAATGGCATAAGCCTCTTACACAGGCGGGATTGACCTACAACGACCTGTTGAGGGCAGTCAGGGGGTATAGGCAAGAATTCTGGCTGTGGGTAATGGGTGAGAGGCCCTGGGATCACTGTGTCGTGGGCACAGCAGGTAGGCTAGCACGGAGAGTATCTAGCAGTAAGGTCAAGCTCGAAATAGAGGACCTGGATTCAGGGTTTCTATCAGAGCTCGTAAGCTAGTCTCGCCGGGAAGTCAAGCGCCTATAATAAAGGGGCGGTTTGATATTTATTCCTCCCGCCCCTTTAGTCCTTTATTATCAAAGTCTCCATGACGTTAGCTACATCCTCTGCCTGGTCCGTCGTATCCTCTAGCAGCCCATAAAGCTCTTGCCACCTCAGACCGTTAGCTACATCTTCAAGTGTCTGTGCACCTTCGAAGACTTTGGCCAACGCTTCATCTAGTATGGCATCTGCTTCATTCTCCAGGTCATGTATCAGCACAATGTTCCTCTGAACCTCATCGTGATCTCTGACCTTCTCAAGTAAAGGAATAGATCTATATATTATGTGTCCTTGATCCCTGATCACTCTGCCAAGGGTCACAGCTTCAGGATATATGTTGCGTATACCGTACAGGTGAAAACGCCTGGCCACAGCGTATATATGGTCAACAAAATTGTCTATCCTGCTACTAAGTGACTGGACATCCTGACGATCAAAAGGTGCTATGAAACTTCTGGAAAGGGCATTGAGAATAGTATGGTTTATATCATCGCCCTTCTGCTCCAGCTCATGGATGTGCTTTGCTTTCTCACTAACATGCTCAAAGTTGCAAAGCAGATCATAGAGAGCTTCAGAGGTCTCATACGCATTCTTTGCAGCACTTGCAAAGTAATCAAAATAGGGTTCTGAGTGAGGAAGAAAGCTCTTGAAAGGCATACACGTTCCTCAACCTAAATTCTATTACAACTACAGATTGTATCGAAAAAACACCAAGTTCGTAATTATCCATAAGTTCATATGCCTGAGAGCCACAAGTTACAAGTTATACGTACCGCGAACAGTAATAGCATTGGAATTAGTAGAAGGTAAAAGAAACAGAGGCGGGAGTTTTCCCGCCTCTACATGAAGCTTTTCCTGTTAAGAGCCGTAATTATGGCACATCTTGAGGTCCAGCAGATCCTTCAAGGTACGGTACAGTGCTCGAGCGCACGAACTCTACCTCTACCTCCCCCTGCGGCAGATTAGTAACCCTTTGCACGATCCAGCCAGTAGTCGACATCTGGTGCACCTCACGTGACATCTGATCCCGGTCACGATACTTAATAGTCCTGGTTTCCAAATGGGATTCTCTGTGTTCAGAAATAGCCATAGACATCTCCTTTCTAGCTCCAGCAGTTATCACAGAGAGCCGAGGGGAAATAAAGGAGTTCACCTGAGGGCAAGTTGATTTATCCCATGACAGGCAGCTGGATGTCCTTGGCACCAAGCAAAACTCCTTTCGTACGCCTACGGGGTTAGCTGACGGGTTAGGGTCGAAAGGCTACCCTGTCCAGACGGACTTCACCCCAATTACTTTTGGTTCCCCCGCTCCCTTTAAAAGGGATTCGGCTCTCTAAACAACCTAAAGTAATTATAGCAGCAAAGGACCTTATCCAGGCTTTAATCTAAATTTTTTTATATCAGCCCTGTTACTGTTATGTTCTATCGTAGATTGACTACAGTAGTAGTTTGTGCTAACCTATGATTGAATCTATTTGGTAAATTCCTGGGTGATTTACCTTTTGATTCTCCTAGCGGTGCATATCAGCTAGCTAAGCCTTCCTTAGGTGGTTTCCACGAGCTACTTGAGTCATAAATATCCGTTGCATTCTATAGACTATAAATTTCACACATATGAGTGTGAGACCTACCATATTCCCTTGCAATCTTCCTTTGAGTGAGGTTTCAGCTAATGGATAACACTAAAAATCAAGAACTAGAAAGGAACAGCGAAGAGATCGCAACCACAACGATTACAGAAATCCCAGCAGATACGAGAGCTTCAGACCCTCAGCAAAGCCAACAAGCGCACAGTACAGATGAGCAGCCATCAGATCAGATAGCAAGCGACAACGTAGAGCCCGGTAATGTAACTTCAGAGAAATCATCAGAAGATCAACTTGAACTTCCTATATCTGAACAGAGAGTTGAGAATACCCCTGAAGTCGCGACAGAGGTGCCTACCAGCCAGCAAAGCAGCATGCATACTCAAGGAGATAATTCTTCCAATAGTAAACAAGCAGATACCTCAGTTGTTACCGAACAATCGGCCGAGCCTGATCCCCCAGTTGCTGAGGTAACAAAAGTAGCTGAAGTCGGGCAACAGGAGGAGCAAGCCGAACACAGGGAAGATGCAGCTCGGGAGCCTTCCTCGACAACAACTGTGGCAGAGGAAGCTACCTCCGAAGCAGCAACTCCTCCAGAGGTGGATAAAGCGGAAGAAAAGCCGAGTAGCAAGAGGTCGAAGAAGAAGCCAAAGCAGAATAACGGTCGGAACGGGAACAACCAGCAGGAAAGGACGAATGGTAACAACACGGCAGTTGCTGTGGCTAAGAAGCCTTCTAACGAGACAGAAACCGTTCAGGCTCCCACCTTCACCTTTGCAGAGCTACAGGGTATGACCAAGACTAACCTGCTTGCCCTGGGCAGAAGCCTGGAAGTCGAAGTCTCAGGCAGCATGACCAAGGAGACCCTGATCTATAAGATACTGGAAGCCCAAGCCAACCGCGCTGGTTATCTGCTGAAGCAGGGCATTCTGGATATCATAGAAGACGGCTTCGGATTTCTCAGGCAGGAGAGGTATCTGCCTTCTCCAGATGATGTGTACGTCTCACAATCTCAGATTCGTAGATTCGGGCTCCGTACTGGCGACCACGTAATAGGTCAGGTTAGGGCTCCAAAGGACAACGAAAAGTATCACTCCCTGCTCAGGGTGGAAGCCGTAAACTATATGGACCCAGAGGCCGCACGAAAGCGCCCATTTTTCGACCAGCTAACGCCCATCTTCCCTAATCGGCAGCTGGTCCTTGAGACTACCCCGAAGCAACTTAGCACTAGGCTTATAGATCTGGTAGCACCAATAGGTAGGGGCCAGCGTGGCCTTATAGTATCACCGCCCAAGGCAGGTAAGACCACGCTACTCAAGGACATCGCCAACGGCATAACTCACAACTACGATGATGTTCACCTCATGATGCTCCTGATAGGTGAGCG
>Ga0066870_100794_pt1 | contig 11635 bp, 8 predicted proteins | sample CeladaPassage60A_FD_62237 | JGI IMG/M metagenome (GOLD analysis project Ga0066870, IMG submission 62237) | Cellulose-adapted microbial communities from the Joint BioEnergy Institute, USA - Passage3 60A | ecosystem: Engineered > Bioreactor > Continuous culture > Unclassified | place: USA... | reverse complement strand
GTGGCGAGCTTCTCACCCTTCGCCTGCGGCACGAGCCAGCGCTGCTTCTGCTCCTCGGTGGCCCACTGGTGCAGCGTCAGGCTGTTGAGCCCGACATGCACGCTCATCACCACCCGGAGGAACGTGTCGACGGCCTCGAGCTCCTCACACGCCAGGGCGAAGCTCACGTAGTCGAACCCGCCACCGCCGTACCGCTCGGGGATCGGCAGCCCTAGGATGCCGAGGCTTCCCATCTTATAGAGGACTTCCGGGTGGTACTCGCCCTTGGCGTCCCACTCCTGGATGTAGGGCGCGACCTCGCGCTGCGCGAACTCGCGCACCATGTCGCGGACCTGGATCTGTTCGCTGGTATATTCAAAGTCCATCAACGCCTCCCGGCACTGCCTACGCGCATCGCATACGCGCGCGCCTGCGCGCGTCCCTTCCCCCCACAACCGGCCGCAGTATAGGGAACCCTATGCGAACGGGTCAAGCACAGCATCCGTGAGGACGCGCGCACCTCACCTGTGCAAACGGCCGCGCCATCTGTATCATTGCCGCCGCCCTCCGACGGACGTTGCGAGGGTTTTCGCTTGTTAGGAGGCACGGTGACCTGCACGCGGCGGGACAGCCGTGCATCGCATCTCAGTGCACGAGTGTTAGGGGATCATGGGTCAACCGGAATCACGCAACACGCTCACTCGCTACTGCAAGTCCTGCGGCGAACTAGTCCAGGTAGACGGTTTCGTGGACGACCGCTACGTCCTCTGCGCCCGCTGCGAGATCTGGGCAGCCGGGCGCGGTTTGAATCAGTTCCACGCACGCGCGACGCAGGCCGTCGATGACCACTACGAGCCCACCGAGCGCGAGCGGCAGTGGTGGCAGTTCCTCTCGTGGCTGATCGCCACCGGGCGACTGAGCGTCGGCCCCAACGAAGGGGCGCGCTAACCTCGCTGAACACCCCCACCCGCAGTACCGAGCCAACGGAAACGCGACATCGAGGAGCCGGGCCTGATGCACGGCCCGGCTCCGCACTCCCGACGCTTCGGCACGCTCGCGAGCCCCGGTGTTCCGGACGCGGCGGCGGTCGGCGTCGAGGCTTCCGTCACGCTGCTATGGCGCTGCGTCGTTTGGAACCGACGTCTCCCGCATTCCTCTCTCGTCGTCCTTCGCGGAAGCGGAGCGCTCTCCCGCATTGCCGCACAGGCGGCAACGGTTACGGGACCTTCTGCAGGATCCGCTGCATCTCCTCGGCAGAGAAGGCGCGCAGCGTCTCCGTGCGCACATGCCCCTGCGATGCAATCGCCACCGCGAGCGCCGTCGCGGTCTCGTCGTCAGGCATCTCGGCAACACCTACGACATCGTGACTGCCGAGCGTCCAGTAGATCGTGCTCAGATCGCCGCCCATGCTCTGGGCGAGTTGTTGCGCATGGCGTGCACGGTCGACCGTGGACTTGGCGCTCTTGACGCCCTGCTCGGTCCAGATTATCAGCAGCACGTAGGTCGGCATGGGACCACCCTTCTGACGTTGCAAGCCTGGGATGCGGGTGATCGGTGAGGTGCGAGAGTCGTCGGTTATGTTTAGTGTAACACGGGCACCCGCACGGTGGAACGCGCGGGGTCGGCCGGAGCAGCCCGGTCCGGGCAGGTCGCCCGACACGCCACATCAGCGCCAGCCGAACTGGCGCTCCAGCAGCGTGTCGCTGACGTGCACCAGGAGTGGCGATCCATGGGGACAGACGGCGGGCGTTCGCGTGTGCCCCAGGGCCTCGACGAGCGCGCGCATGGCGGGGCGTTCGAGTCGCCTTCCGCGCCGGACGGCGCTGCGGCAGGCCAGCCGCACCAGTAATTCCTGCCGCCAGCCCTCGCCCTCCCCCGGTTCGCTGTCCGCCAGCGCCACCAACTCCGCCACGAGCCCATCAGCCTCACCGACCCCGGCCAGTGCCGTGCCGCCTGACGTGGGGAACACCCCAGGCAGCGCCGGTGCCGCCCGCAGGAGGAACATCCGCCCGCCGAAGGTCTCGCACTGGAACCCCAACGCCGCCAGATCGTCCAGCCGCCGAGCGAACCGAGCCACCTGCGCCGGGCGCAATTCCAGCAGCAGGGGCTCCGGAAGCAGCACCGGCTCCGGTCCGCCTTGGCCATGGCGCGCAACCAGATGCTCGAAGATCACCCGCTCGTGGGCGCGGTGCTGATCGACGAGGTACAACCCGTCGTCACCCTCCAGGAGGAGGAGCCGCCCCTGCACCTGATCGATCAGACGAAGCGGCGGCAGGCCCGGCGTCACGATCGGCCCGTCGTCGTCCCAGGCAGGCCGTGCCTCGGCAAGGTGCACCAGCGTCGGAGCCAACGCGGCCGCCCCGCCCGCCGGTTCCACCCGCAACGGCAGCGGATGCCGCCCGAGCGCACCGCGGACCAGTTCGCCGATCGCTGCACCGATCTCGCGCTCGGCGCGCAGCCGGACCTCCAGCTTGGCCGGGTGGATGTTGATATCCACCAGCTCCGGCGGCACGTCGATCGACACCGCCAGCACCGGATGCCGTCCGCGCGGGAGCACCGGGCGGTACGTGGTTTCGACCTGCGCCAGCAGTCCCCGCGGCTCGACCGGTCGGCCGTTGACGATGAGGGTGACCTGACCACGCCCCGGTCGCGTGAGCTCGGGCCCGGCTACAAACCCGGAGATCCGCGCGCTGGCCACGTCGATCGGCCCGAGCGGGATCAGGCGCCCGGCCAGCGCGGCGCCGTAGACCGCAACCATCGCGTCGCCCAGGTCACCGCTACCGTCGGTGTGCAGCGTCAGCCGACCGTCGATGTAGAGGCTCATCCGGACGTGCGGCGCCGCCAGCGCAAGCCGGCGGACGGTCTGGGTGATGTGGCTAATCTCGGTCTGCGGTCGACCGCTGGCCGACAGCCGAGCCGGCACGTTCTGGAACAGATGGCGCACGGCGACGGTCGTGCCGCGGGAGCGGGGCGAGGGCTCGGACACGACCACCGAACCACCGCGGAGGACGAGCCGATGCCCCACGCCGCTGTCGTCGGTGGCGCTGACGAGCGTCAACTCCGCCACGGCCGCGATGCTGGGCAGCGCCTCGCCGCGGAAGCCGAGGGTGCGGACCTGCTCCAGGTCGTCGTCGGGGAGCTTGCTCGTCGCGTGGCGCATGCAGGCCAGCGGCATCTCCGCCCCCGGGATGCCGCAGCCGTCGTCGCTCACCCGAATCAGTCCGAGTCCGCCGCCCTGGACATCGATCCGGATCTGCCGCGCGCCGGCGTCGAGCGCGTTCTCGACCAGCTCCTTGACCACCGACGCCGGCCGCTCGATGACCTCCCCGGCGGCGATGCGAGCCACGACCGGAGCCGGCAGCACCCTGATCGGCCGGAGAACCGTCGCCGCGTGGTCCGGCATGCTCCCCTCCCGCCCTGCGGTGTCAGCGACTCGGGTTGGCGCCTCGCAGCCGCGCCTGCTGCTCGAAGAGCCAGTCGAGCGCCTCCCGCGGCGTGAGCGTCGTCAGGTCCAGGGAATCAAGCGCGCGAGCCAGGCGCTCGGCTTCCGACAACGCCGGCGTGAAGCCGTCGAGCCTGAGCTGGTACGGCAATCCATCCTCGGCGACCCGGGGAGCCGTCGTATCTCGCTCAGCCGGGCCAGCAGACGGTGCAGGTCGCATTTCTGTCAACCCCGCCAGCACGGACTCGGCCCGCTCCGCCACCCAGGGCGGGAGCCCAGCCAGCCGCGCCACCTGGATGCCGTACGCTCGGTCGGCCGGCCCCGGCCGCACGGCGTAGAGGAAGATCACGCGCTCGTCCGTCTCCAACGCCGCCAGGTGGACGTTCGCCACATCCGCGAGACGCTCCGCCAGCGCGGTCAGTTCCAGATAGTGGGTTGCGAAGAGCGTGCGCGCCCGCACCCGGTCGTGGAGATCCTCCAGCACCGCCTGCGCGATCGCCAGCCCGTCCTGCCTGCCGGTCCCGCGCCCGACCTCATCCAAAATGACCAGGCTGCGCTCGGTCGCCTGGCGCAGGATGGTAGCCGTCTCCAGCATCTCGACCATGAACGTACTTGACCCGCCCGCCAGGTCGTCCTGTGCACCGACGCGGGTGAAGATCCGGTCGACCAGCCCGATCCGCGCTCGCTCGGCGGGGACGAACGAACCGATCTGCGCCAGGAGGACGATCAGCGCGACCTGCCGCAGGTAGGTGCTCTTCCCGCCCATGTTCGGCCCGGTAACGACCAGCACGCGCGGCGCCTCGCCACCGAGACGGCAGTCGTTCGCGATGAACGCCTCGCCCTCAAGGCTCGCTTCCACCACCGGGTGACGCCCGCCCACGATCTCCAGCGTGGCGCTGTCCTCCGGCGCCGGCCGCGTCCACCCGCCCCGGTCGGCGACCACCGCCAGGGACAGGAGCGCGTCGAGTAGCGCCAGCCGGTTCGCCGTGGCCAGCAGCCGCCCGGTGGCCGCGGTCACGTCGCGCGTCAGCCTCGCCAGCGCCGCGCGCTCGAGGGCGGCGATCTCCTCATCCGCGGCCAGGATGCGCGCCTCCGCCTCCTTCAACGCCGCGGTCACGTAACGCTCGCCTGTCGCCACCGTCTGCTTGCGCACGTAGTCGCCGGGCACCCGCGCCAGGTTGGGTCGCGTCACCTCGATGTAGTAGCCGAAGACCTTGTTATAGCCGACCTTCAGCGACTTGATCCCGGTTCGCTCCCGCTCCCGCCGCTCCAGTCCGGCCAGCCAGCGGCGGGTCGCCATGGCGCCGTCCCGAGCGGCGTCCAGCTCGGCCGAGAACCCGGCGCGGATCCGGGCCCCATCCTCCGGGTCGTCTTCCACGGCCGCTTCGACCAGCGCCAGTACGTCGGCGCACGGGTCGATCTCGTCCGCGAAGGCAGCCAGCGCGGGGTCACCGCTGACGCGGAGCGACGCCAGGATCGGCGAGACGGCGCGCAGCGCCCCGCCCAAGGTGAGGAAGTCCCGGGCGGTGCCCAGCCCTTGCGTCACCCGCCCGACCAGTCGCTCCAGGTCGCCCACACCCCCCAGCGACGAGATGATGGCCGCTCGCAGCGTCGGACGCGCGACCAGGCCGGCGACAACCGCCTGCCGCCGCTGCAGCTCGGAGAGATCCCGCAGCGGCTGGCCCACCAGCCGGCGCAAGGTCCGGGCGCCCATCGCGGTTCGGGTCTCGTCGAGCACACCGAGCAGGCTCCCGCGTGTGCCGCCGGTCCGCAGGCTGCGGGTCAACTCGAGATTGCGGCGCGTCGCCGCGTCGAGCCCCACCCAGCCATCGGTGGACTCCGTCCGCAATCCGGTCAGCAGCGGCAAGAGCGCCGGGTTGGTCCGCTCCAGGTACGCCAGAATCGCCCCAGCGGCCGCGATCGCTGCGGGCCGATCTTCACAGCCGAACGGCACCAGCGAGCGCACGCCGAGGTGTCGGATGAGTTCCGCCCGCGCCCGCGCCGGCTCGAAGCGCCAGTGCTCCATCCGCGTGCGGTGTGCGACCTCGACGTCATCGGCGCGCCCGTCGTCCGGCACCAGGCACTCGGCCGGGTTGAGCCGCGCCAGTTCCTCGGCGAGCTGATCGCGCGCACGCGGCCCGGACAGCTCCGTCACCGCGAACTCGCCGGTGCTTACGTCCGTCCAGGCCAGTCCAATCCGGTCGCCGAGCGGGCAGATCGACGCCAGATACCGGTTCTCACCCTCCGGGAGGAGCGCCGCCTCGCCGACCGTTCCCGGGCTCAGCACGCGCGTGACGGCGCGCTCGACCAATCCCCGGCCCGGCTCGCTGACCTGTTCGGCGATCGCGATGGTGTGCCCGTGTGCCAGGAGACGTGCCAGGTAGTGGTTCAGCGCATGGTACGGGATGCCGGCCATCGGCACCCGACCGTTCCGCCCGAAGCTGCGCGAGGTCAGCGTGATGCGTGCGTCGCGGGCCACAACGCGGGCGTCGTCGTCGAACGCCTCGTAGAAGTCGCCCATGCGGTAAAGGAGGATGGCGTGGGGGTGCTGTGCCTTCAGGTCGAGGTACTGCCGGCGCGACGGCACGAGATCGGACGCGCCGGACCGTCCCCTGCCCGCCGCCCGGCTGCGAACCGTCTTCCCCTGCCGCGTCGTACCCTGTGCCATGCAGGCATTATACGCAAGGTCCCCGGCGAGTCATCGGGAGGTGGTGCGTGTTCCGTGTTCCGCGTTCCGTCCGTCTCCCCTCTCCCCTGGTGGGAGAGGGGCCGGGGGTGAGGGGGACGCACCACGGAACACGCATTAGCCAGCGCGCCTCACCCTGCCAACCCGGGCACGCGTTCCAGGTGCCGCAGGATCGCGCGCAGCAGCGCCTCGCGGTCATGCTCGCGGCCTGTGGCGATGAGGAGGCTGGTGGCGGTCGGGACCGGAAGGAGATCCTCGGGGAGGTTCACATTCAATCCGATGCCGATCAGCAGGTAGTCGAGGTGATCGCCGCGGATACTGGTCTGGACCAGAATCCCGGCGACTTTCTTGCCATCGATGAGCAGGTCGTTCGGCTCTTTGATGGTGGGCTGGACGCCGGTTGCCTCCGCGACGGCCGCAGCCACGCGCTCGCCAATGTCCCGCAGCAGCGTGGGTGACTGGGCCACGGCGAGCGGCGGGCGGAAGAGGGCGGTGAACAGCAGGCAGGTGCCGGGCGGCGCCAGCCACACCCGGCCCATGCGGCCACGGCCGGCCGTCTGCTCCTCGGCGACGACGACCGTCCCGACCGGGGCGCCTCGTCCAGCCAGGTCCGCGGCCACGTCCATCGTCGAGGTGACCGTGGTGCGCCGCTCGATGCGCCACTCCACGTCAGGCCGCTCCGGCTTCTTCGCCCAGCGCGGTGCCGTCCTCGCGCACGCGTACCACCCGGAGCTTGCGGATCCGGTGGTGTTCGACGGCCTGTACCTCGATCAGCAGGCCATCAGCCTGAAGCGACTCCCCGGCTTTCGGGATCCGTCCGAGCCGTTTTTGCACGAACCCGCCGATCGTGCCGGTCTCCCCTTCGGCAAACTCGGTCTCGAAGATGTCGGCGATCTCGTCCACCGCGATCCGGCCGTCAACGATCACCTCTTCGGCCCCCAGTCGCTCGATCAGCGGCGTCTCGCGGTCGTACTCGTCCTGGATCTCGCCGACGATCTCCTCCAGGATGTCCTCGATCGTGACCAGGCCGGCCGTTCCACCGTACTCGTCGACGACGATGGCGATGTGCACCTTCGCCTGGCGCATGTCGCGCAGCAGCTCGTCCACATGCTTCGACTCCGGCACGAAGTAGGCCGGGCGCAGAAGGTCGAGCAGCTTGACCCCAGTCGCCTCCTCGTTCACGAACCGGAGCAGGTCTTTGGCGTAGATCACGCCGACGATCGAGTCGATCGAGTCGCGGTAGACCGGAATACGGGAGTGACCGGCCGAGCGGGCCAGATCCACGACCTCCGCAATCGACATGTCCTGCGGCGCCGCCACGATGTCGAGCCGGGGAACCATGATCTCGCGGACCGTCGCCTCTTCCAGGCCGAGCACCCCGCTGATCATCTCCTGCTCGTCCTCTTCGATGTCCAGGTCGCCGTTCCCGCCGTCATGCGCCTCGCCGATATCCTCGCCGTTCCCGGCCTCGGCCTGCGGGCCGCGCCGGAGCAGGCGAATGATGAGGTCGGCCACCGCCGTCAGGGGCCAGACCGCACCCGCGAGCACCATACTGAGCCGGTTCAGGCGGCGCGACTCCTCCCGTTGCTCGCTGGCAGTCAGCGCGCCCGGCAGCACCCGACCGGCAACCACCAACGCGATCGTCCCGACGACGAGCGCCAGCAACAGGCCGTAGCCGGGGAACTCGCGGGTGAAGACGCGCGTGAGCATTGCCCCGGCGACGAGCGCCGCGAGCAACTGGACAAGGGTCATCGTCGAGCGGATCAACTGGGGATGCTCGATGAAGGACTGGACGCGGTGGGGACTGGTTCGCTCCTCGATCATCTCGCGGAGCGTGACGCGATTCACCGCCGCGAGGCTCGCTTCAACGAACGCAGCCAGTGTCAGCACCAGAAGCGCCACACACGCAACGGCTAACTCTATCCAACTACTATCGGTACTCAAACCCCCTCAACTCCTGGGATCCCCTCCGGCCGGAGCCCCCATAGCTCTCCTGGCTCCGGACGCCGATCGGTCGTCCCGATCGGTGGCGGGGTTGCCCCGCAGGGTGTCGCCCGGCGCGCACTACGTAAACAGCGCGCTGATGCTGAGGTCCTTATGGATTCGCATGATCGCCTCGGCGATCAGCGGCGCTACGGTCAGGACCTCAACTTTGTCGGACGACACCCCTTCCGGTAACGGTAGCGTGTCGGTCACAAAAACCTTCTCGATCGGTGACTCCTGGATCAGCCGCATTGCCTCCCCGGCGAAAACCCCATGCACGGCCGCCGCACGCACGCTCCGCGCGCCGCGCGCCAGAAGTGCATCAGCAGCCTTCACGAGCGTCACGCCGGAGGAGATCATGTCGTCCACGATGACCGCGTGGCGGCCTTCCACGTCGCCGACCATCTCCAGCACCTCGGCCCGCTCCGGCCCTGGCCGCTGCTTGGAGATGATGGCCAACGATCCACCGGTGCGCCGCCGGAACTCCTCGGCACGGGCCACGCTGCCCGCGTCCGGGCTCACCACGACCAGATCGTCCAGCCCGAGCCGCCGGAAGTGCGCCGCGAGGATCGGCGTCGCGCGGAGGTGGTCCACCTGGATGTCAAAAAAGCCCTCAATTGCGGGGGAGTGCAGGTCCATGGTCAGGATCCGGTCCGCGCCGGCCGTCACCAGCAGGTTGGCGACCAGCTTGGCGCTGATCGGCTCGCGGCCGGACGTCTTCTTCTCCTGCCGCGCGTAGGCGTAGTACGGGATCACGGCCGTGATCCGCGCCGCCGAGGCGCGCCGCAGCGCGTCCAGGATGACCAGCAACTCCATCAGGTTCTGGTTCACCGGCCGGCTCATCGTCTGGATGACGAAGACATCCGAGCCGCGGACGTTCTCCTCCAGCTTGACCCGCGTCTCGCCGTCTCTCCACGACCCAACGATCGCCCGCCCCAGCGGTGCCTCAAGCTCGCTCGCGATCCGGTTCGCGAGCGCTGGGCTGGAATTCCCGGCGAAGACCTGCAGCCGGCCGTCCATCCCTGTCTACCTCTCCCCCGCGTCCTGCGTCCGGCGCGATAGCGTCCGCGCCGGCACTCCTGCCACCGTCTCCCCGGGCGCCACGTCCCGGAGCACCACGGCCCCGGCTCCGGTACGCGCCCCGGACCCCACCGTCACCGGCGCCCGCAGCATCGTATCCACCCCGATGAAGGCGCCGTCCCCGATCACCGTTCGGTGCTTGTCTCGCCCGTCGTAGTTCGCCGTGATCGTCCCGGCACCGATGTTCACGTCTCGCCCAAGCTCGGCGTCGCCCAGGTAGCTGACATGCCCGACGTGCGTCCCGGAACCGACCACGGTGTTCTTCATCTCCACGTAGTTGCCAATGTGGACGTCATCCGCCACCCGCGTGCCAGGCCGAAGGTGGGTATACGGCCCGACATGGACCCGCGCCCCGATCTCCGACTCCTCGATCACTGAGGCCAGCACTTCGCTCTCCGGCCCCACCCGCGCGTCGCGGAGAATCGCCTGCGGCCCGATGCGCGCGCCCTCCCCGATCACCGAGGCTCCACTGATGGTCGTGAACGGCTCAATCCGGGCGTCAGGTGCGATCTCCACCGTGTCGTCGATGAAGGTGGTCGCCGGATCGACGATGGCCACCCCGGCTCGCATCAACCGCTCGTTGATCCGCCGCCGGATGATCGCCTCGGCCGCCGCCAGCTCTACCCGGTCGTTCACACCGTGCGCGACGTCCGGCGACGCGACGACCGAGACAACCGGTGGGTCCGGCTCCCGTGCCGTTGCCGCCATCGCCACCAGCGATGTCAGGTAGTACTCCCCGACCGCGCTCCGCGGCACCTTGGGCAGCGCCTCCTCGAGCCAGTCGCGCCGGTAGCAGGAGATCCCACTGTTGATCTCGACCGGGCCGTCGTAGCGGCTGTCGTCTTCCTTGGCCTCGATCACCCCGACGATGCGCCCGCCCTCGCGCCGGAGCCGACCATACCCGGCGGGATCATCGACCCGCGCGGTGAGCAGCGTCACGAGCGCACCGGTCTGGATAGCGGTGTCGACCAGCTCGCTCACGGCGTCCGGCGAGAGGAGGGGATGGTCGCCGAAGAGGACCACCACGTGGCGGACTTCCGGCCGCAGCAGGGGCAGCGCCTGCGCCGCGGCGTGGCCGGTGCCCAGCGGCTCATGCTGCCAGGCCACCTCGCAGCCAGACGGCAAGCGCTCGGCCAACCCCGCCTTCGCGGGACTCAACACGACGATCGTCTGCAATGGGGTAAGGGGTTGGATCGCGCGGAGGACGTAGTCGATGACGGGGCGCCCGGCGAGGGGCTGCAGCTCCTTCGGGATACGCGACTTCATGCGCGTACCCAAGCCCGCGGCGAGGATAACCGCGGCGACTTGTGACTGCGCTCTGCCTGTTTCGTCCGAGTTCACTGCCGCCCGACGCCTGACGATGCAGGGCGGTACGGTTCCGCCCCGGCGCCTAAATCCGGTTGGCGGGCCAGGATTCGAACCTGGAACAAAGGCTCCAAAGGCCCTTGTGATACCATTTCACCACCCGCCAACAGCCGCTAGCGCACGTCTAATGGTACCGGCCTGCAACGCGCCGTGTCAAGGAACGCCGCACCCGGACAGGCCGCGTGGCCGGTCGATCCGTGACTGGCGTACTGGACGAGAGGGTGCCTCGACGCCGCGCTCATTGGCAAAGCGACCACCGACCCAGGCAACCACCACCTACCGCTGTCCATAAGCACTGTCCGATCGGACACGCGCTGCCCGTCCCATTGACCTGGCCCAGTGCCGTCGTGGCAGCCTATGATGTACACGGAACCTTTCACGGTTCCGCGCACCGGCTCCAAGGACAAGGGGGTCCATATGCGCACCACTGCCCGAGCCATCCGGCGCCTCACCTGGGCCGCCATGATCGTTTCCCTGTTGCTGCTCCTTGCCAGCCCGACCATCGCGGCGACCGAGTACGGCGAACCAGTGCCCGGGCAACACATCTACGACACCACGGGCCTGCTCACCCCTGACGAGATCGCCGACCTGGAGAGCCGCGCTGCCGCGGTCGAGGCCGCCGGCGCGCCCGTCGTCGTCTACCTCCAGGCCCGCGACGCCTCCCGCAGTGAGACCGAGGCCGATGCCCGCAATCTCATGGACGCCTGGGATGTGCAGTCGGCCCCCGGCGCCCACGACGGCGTCGTCCTGTTCTTCAACCTCAAACCCGACAATCTCCGCCGCGGCGAGGTGTTCATCTACGCCGGGGAGAAGCATTTCGATGGTGGCAACCTGCCGCAGGCGGAGCTGCAGCGCATCATTGACGAGGAGATGCTGCCCCTGCTCCGGGACAACCAGACGGCGGCCGGGATCGGGGCCGGGCTGGACGCCATCGCCCACTCCCTCACCTACGGCCCACCGCCGCCGCCACCCCCATCCCGGTTCGAACGCATCGCGCAGGATCTGACCGAGGGAGTATTCAGCCTTGCCAACATCGTCTCGGCAGCGTTCGCTGCGCTGATCTTTGCCATCGGCCTTGGCCGCTACCGGGAACGGCCGGT
>Ga0066870_100790_pt1 | contig 11750 bp, 9 predicted proteins | sample CeladaPassage60A_FD_62237 | JGI IMG/M metagenome (GOLD analysis project Ga0066870, IMG submission 62237) | Cellulose-adapted microbial communities from the Joint BioEnergy Institute, USA - Passage3 60A | ecosystem: Engineered > Bioreactor > Continuous culture > Unclassified | place: USA... | reverse complement strand
CGGGTCGAGGACCGGCTCCAGCGCCTCGTACTCCACGTCGATCGCCAGCACGGCGTCTGCCGCCGTGTAGCGGTCCTCCGCGATGACGGCCGCGACCTCTTGCGCGTAGTAGACGACCCGGTCGGTGGGCAGCACCATCTGCCGGTCGCTCATCAGGGTCGGCATCCAGGCCAGCCCGGCCGCCTCCAGATCCTTGCCGGTGATGACCGCGACGACGCCCGGCATGGCGAGCGCCTTCGACGTGTCGAGCTTGGTGATGCGCGCATGCGCGTACGGGCTCCGCAGGATGTCGAGGTAGAGCATCCCCGGGAGTTTGATGTCGTCGACGTACGTCCCTTTCCCGCGGATGAAGCGCGGGTCCTCCTTGCGCTTGACCGGGTGACCGAGTCCACCGATTGCTGCACGCTCCGTGGCAGTCATCGGCTAGTCCTCCCCTCCACCAGCCGGCACGCCGGACGGCGCCGCGGCTTCCTTCGCCTGCTGCATCTTCCTGGCCGCGTACTGGATCGACTTGACGATGTTCACGTAGCCGGTACACCGGCAGAGGTTGCCGGAGATCGCCTGCCGAATCTCTGCTTCGGTCGGATTCGGGTTGCGCTCGAGCAGGGCAACCGCGGTCATCATCATGCCCGGGGTGCAGAAGCCACACTGGAGCCCGTGCTCCTGCCAGAAGCCCTCCTGCACCGGGTGGAGTTCGCCGTTCTGCTCCAGACCTTCGACGGTACGGATCTCGCCGCCGTCGGCCTGCACCGCGAAGACGGTGCACGACTTGACCGGCACGCCGTTGAGGTGGACGGTGCAGGCACCGCAACTGGTCGTGTCGCAGCCGATGTGGGTGCCCGTCAGCCCGAGCGTCTCGCGGATGAAATGGACCAGCAACAGGCGCGGCTCGACCTCGGCCTGCCGCACCTCGCCGTTGACCGTGACCGTGATCGGAACGGTGCGCGTCCTGGTGCTCATGGATCACCTCTCCTCCCGCTACGCCGCGGCCGCGCCCGCGCGCTCCAGGGCACGCCGCAGCGCACGAGCGGTCACCGTGCGCGTCACGGCCCGCTTGTAGTCCGCCGGCCCACGCAGGTCACTCGATGGATCGCACTCTTCACCCGCCAGGCGCGCCGCCTCGCGGATCGCCTCCTCGGTCGGCGCCTTGCCCAGCAGCGCCGCCTCGGCCTGTTTCGCCCGCATCGGCATGTAGTTCACGTTCGTCAGGCCGATCCGGACCGACGCCACCTGGCCAGCCTCGTCGAGCGTGAGCTGCACCGCAGCGCCCGCGATCGCGTAGTCGCCGACCTTGCGCTCAAATTTGACATAAGCCCCACCCGAGCGCGGGCCGGGAGCCGGGATGCGGATGGCGGTGAGGACCTCATCCGCCGCGAGGGCTGTGGTGAACGTGTCGACAAAGAAGTCGTCGATGGGGATGGTGCGCTCGCCGCTAGGGCCGGTCGCGACGACCTCGGCGCCGAGAGCCAGCATGGTCGCGGGGTGGTCATTCGCCGGGTCAGCGTGCGCCAGGTTTCCCCCGACGGTGGCCAGGTTGCGCACGAGCGGGTCGGCGATCACGACCGCCGTGTCGAGGATGATCGGGAACTCTGTGCGGACGGCCTCGTCGCCCTCGAGCGCGGCCTCACGGGTGAGGGCACCGAGCACCAGGTGGCCGTTCTCGCGCCGGATCCCCCCGAGGCCCGGGATTCGATTCAGGTCGACGATCACCGCCGGCTCGGCCAACCGGAACTTCATCAGCGGGATCAGGCTCTGCCCGCCAGCCAGCAGCTTGGCGTCGAGACCGTGCTCAGAGAGTAGGGCGACGGCTTCCGAGAGCGAAGCCGGAGCATGGTACTCGAAAGGTCCAGGAATCATGCGAAGCCGACTCCTCTCGCCGGTCGGCGCCCAAGGTCGCCCGACCGATCCTTTACGCTGCCGTACTCACAGGGTACCTAGCCCATATGTACCATCCTCTTGCGAATTGCGCTAGCCCCCCGGCACCAGCATCCGTGAATTGCCCGCCCCCGGGCCGGTCGGTGCAGACTGAAATAATGTTTGGCACAGCGAATTGTCACTGCACTCGTGATAGTTGCGCAACGCGGAGGGATCCGCTGGGGTGAGGGGGTGCAAGGCAAGAGGCCCCCGGGCGACAGGAGAAGTCGGCTATGAACTGAAGGGGTGTGCGCCTGGAGAGGGGGCCTACGGTTCACCCCGGGCTGGCAAGGCGAATCCGTCTCACTCGGGCTAGGGCACAGGCAAGATGCTGGCACGATCTCGCGCCGTCCAACGAGCGCGCGATGAGTGGTGCGACGGATCCCACGCCGTGGCGCGTGCCCGGGGCTAAAGCCGCCGGGCTGACAAAGCGAAGCCCACTGAAGGGGCTAAGGATTGGACGTCCCGCGGGATGCCGGAACGGCTCCGCCGGGGTGTGGCCATCGTAGCCCCTTCAGTGGGCTTACCCAATGGCAGCCCGGCGGCTTTAGCCCCGGGCACGCGCCGCGCGGCGAGACCGGCACATCGGGGTCTGATCCGTACCGCGATCCCAGCCGGCTTGAGCCGGCTTTCGTGCTGAGCCCGGCGGCTTGAGCCCCGGGCACATGCCACGGCGTGGGATCCGTCGCGCCACCCGCCCCCGAACGGGACCATGGCATAGGATCCTACACACCACCCACCTCGCGTCCCAATGTCGGCGCGGCACCAACCCCGGCGCGGCTGACGCCGCGCCATACCAAAGCGGCGGCTCGGGCCGCCGCACTCCAAAGAGCCGGCTACAGCCGGCTTTCGTTGTCAGCCCGGGACTTTTAGCCCCGGGCCGCAACCAGCATCTGAGGTCCGCTCCGCCAGCCGATGAGGGCTATAACGCCTTACCCCGCCTGCTCTGGGCGCAGGTGACGGTCGAACCAGCCGATCACGCGGTTGATGAGGTCGCTCTGGTGCTTGCGCTCCTGGATGGCGTGGCCCTCGCGCGGGTAGGTGACGAACTGGGTCTCGACGCCGAGGGTCCGGAGCGCGACGTACATCTCCTGCCCCTCCGCCATGGCCACCCGGCGGTCCTCCTCGCCGTGGAGGATGAGGGTGGGTGTGGTCGCGTTCCGGATGTAGCGGATCGCCGAGCGTTCGAAGTACGGCTCCGGGTCGTGGTACGGGCTCGTTTCGAAGTAGGAGAGGTTGGCGCTGGGGATGTCGCCCAGGCCGTTGTCGCTGATCATGTTGGGCAGCCCCGCCCCCATGACCGCCGCCTTGAAGCGGGTGGTCTGGCTGACGATCCAGGAGGTCATATAGCCGCCCCAGCTCCAGCCGCCGACGCCGAGCCGCTCGGGGTCGGCGATACCACGCTCGATCAGGTAATCGACGCCGGCCATGATGTCGCGGTACTCGCAGCCGCCGACATCGCCGAAGAGCGCGTTTGAGTACTCCGGACCGCGACCGGTGCTGCCCCGCGGGTTGGGCATGAGGACGGCATAGCCGCGCCCGGCCAGAGCGTGCGCCCACTCGTGCCACGTGGCGGCGAACTGGTTGGTCCAGAGCCACGTCGGCCCGCCGTGGATCTGCACCACCAGCGGGTAGCGCTGGCCCTCCTGATAGCCGACCGGCTTGAAGAGCAACCCCTCGACCTCGACGCCGGGATCGCTCTCCCAACGCACGATCTCCACCTCGCCCAGGGCGGCTGCCTCCAGCTCCGGGTTGAAGTGCGTGCGCCGCTGGAGCGCAGGGGATATGTCTTCACGCGACAGCACCCACACGTCCGGCGCGTGCGTCGCGTCTTCCCACACCACCGCGATCCGTTGCCCGCTGGCGTCGGCCGTCGCGACCGGCGCGAACGTCCCCCACGGCTCTTCAGCCAGCAGCCGCTCACGCTCGCCCTCCCAGCTCAGCCGGTAGAGGGTCATGTTGACGCCCTCGTCGGCCACCATCAGCAGGGCGTCGCGCCCCAGTGGCCACAGCGCCTCGCTCGTCCCGTCGTAGCCAGGGGTCAGGCAGACCGGCTCACCCCCCTCGACCGGGATACGGTAGACGTAATCGCCGTTGACGACCCGCCCGGCGCGTGCCCGGTAGGCGAGATACGCGCCGTCCTGCGACCAGGTCAGGTGCTCCGCCATACCGATCTGGCGGAAGACCGGCGTCGGCTCGCCACCCGCGCGCGGGACGATAACGACCTCGTTCTCCTGGAAGATGTCGTCGATGCGCGGTGTCGGGGTGAGGTTGAGCGCCAACCGCTCGCTGTCGGGCGACCAGGCGTAGGTCCAGACCTGCCGTCCCTCCGGCGATACGGCCGCGGCCGTCCCGGCCTCGACGTCGATCACCCAGAGCCGCTGGTACTTGTAGTCGGTGTCCCACACCCGCGCGTCGTCGCGCTCTTCCTTGCGCTTCTTCTCCTCCTCCGTCTCGGGGTCGGTGAAGAGGACCGCCAGGAAGCGACCATCGGGCGACCAGGAGAGATGCTCCATGTCGCCCTGCTGGTCGAAGACGCGCCGCGCCTCGCCCCCGTCGGCCGGCATGATGTAGACGCTCTTCTTGCCGCGCTCGGCCCGGTCGGAGAGGAACGCCAGGCGACGGCCATCGGGCGACCAGCGTGGCTCCTCGTCCAGCCACTGCCCGGCGGTGAACTGGCGCGGCTCGCCGCCGGCGAACGGCACGACCCAGATCGCCGACTCGGGATGCTCCTTCTCGTTGCTGACCGGCCGCAGCGTGAAAGCGACCCGCTCACCGTCGGGTGAGATCTGCGGGTCGCTCGGTCGCCGGTGGGTAACCAGTTGTTCGGTCGTGAGCGGCTGCGGGACGCTGGACGCCTGCTCGTCACCTGTCACAGGAGCTACCTCCTCATGTGATCATGCCGGCTGGAGAAAGACACCGGCCGCGGATCTTACCACTCAGTGAAGGGATCGAGTGCATCGCGCAACCCGTCCCCGATGAAGTTGACTGCCAGGATCGCCAGGACCAGCACGGCGCCTGGCGCGACCGGCAGCAGCGGCACCTGGAGATAGTAGTTCGATGCGCCGGTGAGCATGTTGCCCCAGGTCGGCACATTCGGCGGCACCCCGAAGCCGAGGAAGTCCAACGTCGCCTCGGCGATCATGTTGTACGCCATCGAGAGCGTCGTCGACACGATGATCGCGGCCGTCACGTTGGGCAGGAGGTGCTGGATGATAATCCGCGCATTGCTCGCGCCCATGGCACGCGCCGCGTCGATAAAGTCGAGCTCTTTGAGCGCCAGGATCTCACCCCGGATCACCCGCGCCAGCCACATCCAGCCGAAGAGCCCGAGGAAGAGGATCACATTCCAGACCGACGCCGAGACGATGGTGAACAGGACGAGCAGGAAGAAGAGCGCCGGGAACGCAAGCATCAGGTCGATGAACCGCATCAGCGCCGCGTCGATCCAGCGGCCGTAGAACCCGGCCACGGCACCGACGACGACGCCGATCAGGCTGGAGATCAGCGCGGCCGCGAGCCCAACCGAGAGGGAGACTCGCCCGCCGTACATCACGCGCGTGAGCACATCGCGGCCCAATTCGTCGGTCCCCAGCCAGTGCGCACGCGACGGGGGCGTCGTGATGCTGAAGAGGTCTTGCTCGTCCGGACCGTAGGGCGCGATCACCGGCGCCAGCACCGCCAGCAGCGTCAACACCCCGAGAATCAGCAGGCCCACCATGGCCAGCCGGTGCCGACGGAAGCGCTCCCAGGCGATCCGCGCGTGGCTCCGGCCGGCACTCACGTGCTCGGGCAGCAGTGGCGTGACCGATTGTGTCTCGGTTCGTAGCCGCTCCTTCACCGGCGCCCCCTAGTCGTACGTGATCCGCGGATCGAGCAGGGCATAGATCAGATCCGCGATCAGGTTGCCCAGGATGATCGCGACCGAGGAGAGCACCAGGATACCCATCTGCACCGGGTAGTCCCGCGAGGCGAGTGAGTCGTAGAAGAGCCGCCCCATCCCCGGCCAGGCGAAGACGGTCTCGGTCACCACCGCGCCGACCGCGTAGAGCGGGATGTCGATGCCGACGACCGTGACGAAGGGGATCAGTGCGTTGCGCAGCGCATGGCGCAGGAAGATGGTTCGTTCCCGCACCCCCTTCGCCCGCGCGGTGCGGATGTAGTCCTTATGGATGACTTCCAACAGCGAGGAGCGCACGTACCGGCTCCAGCCGGCGATGGTCCCGACCGCGAGTGTGAAGGCGGGCAAGGCCAGGTGCTTCAGAAGGTCGAGCAGGCCGGTCTCGCCGGTGGCGTGCATCCCAGCCGTCGGCAGCCAGCCGAGCCGCACCCCGAATAGGAGCTGCAACATCAGGCCGAACCAGAAGACCGGCATGGCCAGACCGAAGAACGAGATCGCGCTGACGATGTGGTCGAAGAGGCTGTACTGGCGCACCGCAGCCAGCACCCCGAAAGCGAGGGCCAGCACCAGCGCGATGCTGAGTCCGGCGCCGACCAGGATCAGGGTGCTCGGCAGACGCTCCAGGATGACGGTCGTCACCGGGCGGTTCTGCACGTAGGACGTGCCCAGGTCACCCTTCAGCAAATTCTTTAGCCAGTGGAGATACTGCACCGGCACCGGCTGGTCGAGACCCATGTTGCGGCGGATCGCCGCCAGTTGCTCGTCGCTCATCCGTCCGCTGCGCGCGAACATGGCATCGGGCCCGCCGGGTGCGAGTTGCATGAACAGGAATGAGATCAGCGAGATCCCGATGATCAGCGGAACCGCTCCGAGCAAGCGCCGCACGGTGTAGCGCAGCACCGGCCACCGTGTCCTTCCTGATGCGGCCGCGCCTCACCCGCAGGCGAGGCGCGGCCTGGCCCTTACCGGATCAAACGGCGCTCACGCGCTGTACGCCCACTCGTGCACGTTGTAGAAGAGCGGCGTGAACGCGTTGGGGTTGAAGCCTTGCAGGTTCTTGGGACAGACGAAGATCAGCTTGTTCCAGTAGATGAAGATAACCGGCACGTACTCGTGGAGCAGTTCCTGGATCTGCCAGTAGATCTGCTTGCGCTCCTCCTGGTCGATCGTGGAGACGCCGCGCTCGGTGAGCTCGTCGATCTGGTCCTGCATGTCGTACGGGTTGAAGTACGCCGGCAGGTTGCCGCCCGATCCGGTCGGCGAGTCCGGGATCTGGCTGCTGTGCCAGTAGAACGTGTTGTCCGGGTCGTTCCCGTTGAACCAGGAGAACCCGCAGGCGGTCGGGGTTTCGGTGAACTGATACCCCTCCGGCCCCCAGAGCGTGCGGATGTCCTGGAACTTCAGATCGGCCTGGACACCGATCTGCTTCCAGGAAGCGGCGATTACCTGGAGGATCTGCTGGCCCTGCTGGTCCCCGGCGATGCCCCACAGTTCGAGCTGCATCCGCTTGCCATCCTTCTGGCGGATGCCGTCGGGGCCGGGTTTCCAGCCGGCGTCATCGAGCAGCTTCTTGGCCTGCTCCAGGTCGTACGGCCGCGGCTCGATGTTGGGGTTGTAGGCCCAGGAGATCGGCGCGATATCCGCGACCGAGATCGTCGCATGCCCCTTCAGGATCTTGTCGATGATCTCCTGCTTGGGCGTGGCGAAGTCGAGCGCCTGGCGCACCGGCTTCTCCATCAGGAAGTCGATGTTCTTCAGGTCGAGGTGGTACCACGCCTGGCTGTCGGTCTCGATGACCCGCTTGTCTTCCATCGCGACGAAGGTGTCGTACTGCTGCGCATCCACATACGCCGCCAGGTCACCCTCGCCTGACTTGAGCTGCACCGCGATCGTGTTCGAGTTCGGCACGAACTTGCAGACGATCTGCTCCAGCTTCGGCGCCCCCTGCCAGTAGTCAGGGTTCGCGTTGGCCGTCACATGATCGCCCGAGACCCACTCGACAAACGTGTACGGACCGGTGCCGTACGGCTGCCGGCCGAATTCCTCCTTGAAGCTCTGGATCCCCTTGGTCAGGGCGCTCGCGGGGGCAATGTAGGTGCCACCCACATTGGCGATGAAGGGCGCGAACACCCGATCCAGCTTGAACACCACCGTGTGGTCGTCGGGCGTCTCGGCCTCCGTGATCTGCTCCCACCCCTGCTGGTTGAAGGCGCCGAAGTCGGGGTTCATGATCATGTTGTACGACTCGATCACGTCCTGCGCGGTGAAGTCGCTCCCGTCGTGCCACTTCACACCCGTGCGCAGCTTGAAGGTGTAGCTCAATCCATCGGGCGCGGCCTCGTACGCCTCCGCCAGCCGAGGGCCGTACTGGCCGGTGTCATCCGCCTCAAGCAGGCTCTCCATGAACAGCGAGAGGATGTCGAAGCCCACGACGAGCTGGGTCAGGTAGGGGTTGAGCGTGTCCGGCTCCTCGTTGGTGACGTAGGTGAGCGTGCCGCCCTGGACGCTCTCGCCGCCGGACCCGCCGGGGGTGGCAGCGCCGCCCGGCTGGTCACCGCTCGCCGTCGGAGTCGTCTGACTGGTCTCGTTGCTCCCGCCCCCGCACGCAGCGAGGATGCCGCTCGCGGAAACCGCCGCAGTCGCGCCGATCAAGGTCAGGAAACGCCGCCGCGACCAGACACGCGATTGCTCGCCCGCCGGGATCCCCGGCTGAGTAGCGGTGCCCATGATCGACTCGTCCCTCCTCAACCACCCTGATAGCCGCACCCGACCCGGCAAACACCCGAAAATACAATCGTCTCGCATGCGGTGATGTGTGGCACGGGTCACAGTGGATTTCAACGCGCGTATGCTACGCACTGGAATGGGCCGCTGTCAACGCGGTCAGCGGCCCTTGCCCGGCCCAGCGCGGCCGGCTACAGGAGGGTCGACACCCGCCGTCCGGCATCGTGCGACCGAGTTGCGGAGCAGGCACTAGACCGGCACGGAGGCCGCTCGCGGCGCCGGTGCCCGCGGCCGCCGCAGCCGGATCGCGAGGTAGAGCGCGGAGAGGAAGGGGGAAAAGAGGACCAGCATCCCCACCACGAAGGCCGCGAGCCGCACAGGCACGTCCCACCATGCCGACGACTCCGAGGCTCGCTCGACCGGTGCCGGCGTTGTCTCAACGGAAGGCTCGCGTTCGTTGGACGGCACGTCCCCCCGCCGCTCCATCGGCACCGGCACGTCCTGCCGGTGCTCCTGGACCGCCGTCGCCGAACCGACCCGAAATTCCATCAGCCCGACGATGGCGAGGACGATCGCGAGGCACCCGATGAGGGTCGCGACGACCTTGTCGCGCGTGCGCCACATGGGTGAGAGCCAGGCCAGCAGGATGCCGACCGGCCAGAAGAGAGCGGTGAGCACGATCGCAGCGTATTCGAGGAACCCCGGTCCCGCCGGCGCGACCGGGATCGGCTCCGGCACCCCGAGGCGCTCGCGCGTCTCACGCGCCAGTTCCTCCGGGCTTCCCAGGCGGTCGAGGATGGTCCGCACCGTCGCCTCATCGCGCGTTCCGGCAGCCGCTAGCGAGGCATCAATGTGCGTGCGCAGGTCCTCCAGGATCTCCCGCCGTTGCGCCGCCGGCACCCCGACCAGCGCCTCGTCCACCTCCTGGAGGTAGCGCTCGATCAGTCGCCGGACTCCGTCGTCGGTTTCACCGTTGCGGACCATGTGTCTCCTCCGTTTTGTGGCGTCCCGAGCACGCCGTCGACGGCGTCCCGAAACCCCACCCACTGCTGCCGAAAGACGGCCAACGCTTCCCGCCCACGCGGCGTCAGCCGGTAGTACTTCCGCGGCGGCCCGGCGGGCGACTCGCGCCACTCGGTCTCGACCAGCCGCTCGCGGTGGAGACGGCTCAGCAGTGGGTAGATCGTCCCCTCGCTGGTGAGCAGCGCCGGGTTCTGCCCCAGCCGCTGCACCAGGTCGAACCCATAGCGCGCCTCGCCCTCCAGTAGGGCCAACACGCACGCCTCCAGGGCGCCTCTTCGCATCTGTGTCAGCAGCGCGCTCGTATCCATGGCCACATGGTAGCACAAGCTACCTTGCGACACAAGGTAGTGGCATGTGGAGGCCCGTGCGCCGGGGGTAAGCCGCCTTGCTGACAACGAAACCCGGCGGCTCGGGCCGCCGCTGTGGTAGCACGCGGCTGATACCGCGGCGGGACCGGTTTCGTACCGTCGTCGGAACGTGGGATGGGTGGCGTGAGGATCCCCGCGCCGTGGCCCATGCCCGGGGCTCAAGCCGCCGGGCTGACAACGAAAGCCGGCTGATGGAGGTTGACGAATTAGTCGTGTCTACCCGCCAGCCCCCGCGACTCCCCGCGTGTCATCCTGAGCGGAGCCGGGGGCGGCGGCCAGCCGCCCCCGGCGCAGCGAAGGATCTCTCCGGTGCATGCTGGAACCGACGCGAGATCCTTCGCTCCGCCGCCCGGCGCTCCCGCGCCGGCCGGCTCCGCTCAGGATGACAAGGACGAGACCACGGTGATCGGTACATGTACCACGGTAATTTGTCAAACTCCATAAGCCGGCTGAGGACGGTAGTCCGTCCGGGTGGTGAGAGGATCCCGCCGCGCGGCCCGTGCCCGGGGCTAGAGCCGCCGGCACGGCGGACACTCGTATCATTCTTCAGACTTCATCACCCTTGGACACATGCCGACCGGCGGACACCGTATCACCAGGATCTGATCCCGTTTCCGACAGCCGGCTTTAGCCGGCTGTCGTTGTCAGCCCGGCGGCTTGAGCCCCGGGCACCTGCCACGGCGCGGGATCCTTCCCACCACCTGCCCCGAAACGGGATCACGGCGCCGGATCCGTCGCACCACCCATCGCGCGTCCCAACGGCGGCGCGGCACCAACCCCGGCGCGCGGCTGAGGCCGCGCGATACCAAAGCGGCGGCTCGGGCCGCCGCACTCCAATGCAATCCCCAGCCGCCGGTCGCCGGCTTTCCTTGTCCGCCCGGCGGCTCTTGCGCCCCGGGCATCTGCCACGCAGGCCGGCTACATCACGGCATCAGGCCCGAGCACCGTCGGGTCTACGCCACACGGTCGTCCCACACGTGACGCATGACGGATGACGCATGACGCATCACGCATCACTGATAGATCACCACGTCCGGCTGCGGGGAAAGGAGGTTGACCTGCTCGGGGGTCATCAGGTCGGCGTCCTGGTTGTAGAAGAGTTTGAAGCCGCCGTGGGGCGCGCCGTCCTCGTTGACGAAGCGCTGGTAGCCGCCCATCTTGTCCTCGGCCCAGCCGAAGCCGTCCATGTCGATCACCAGATCGATCCCGGGCACCTGCCGCAGCGCTTCCTTGTTGCGGATCATAACGTAGTCGAACTGGTGGACCACCAGGATCTTGTTCGGCAGTTTCTCGTCCTCGATCAACTGCGCGAGCATCTCCTGCGCCCGGTTGATCTCCTCAGCGTCCATGCCGCCGATGATCGTACCCGGCACTTCGCCCGGGGTGGCGAATTCCGGGTCGAGCGCCAGGTGAACCCGCGGGTTCTTCAGGTACTCCAGCACGTGGGGGAGCTCCGCCTCGACCGTACTGTGGCCCATCTGGATATCGAGGATCACGAGAAGATCACGCCGCTCCGCCACCTCGAGGTACTGCTGCACCAGCTCGTCCGGCATGCGGTAGAGGTAGGTGCCGTCGTCGGTCTCGGATCCCTGTGCCACCGCGTAGATCAACTCCAGCGCCGGAGCGACGGTCCGATCACCATTGGTCGCGTCGTACTCCGCAGCCTGGGCGAGAAGCTGGTCAACCACCGTGTTCGGGTCGGCGCTGCCGAGGACTCCCATGACCGGGGTATCCGGATAGCCGTAGTAGGCGACGACCTGGCAGTTCTGGAACAGCGAGCGCGGGTCGGCAGGGCGGAGGGTGAATGGCGACTCCGCCGT
>Ga0066870_100788_pt1 | contig 11757 bp, 7 predicted proteins | sample CeladaPassage60A_FD_62237 | JGI IMG/M metagenome (GOLD analysis project Ga0066870, IMG submission 62237) | Cellulose-adapted microbial communities from the Joint BioEnergy Institute, USA - Passage3 60A | ecosystem: Engineered > Bioreactor > Continuous culture > Unclassified | place: USA... | reverse complement strand
GGGCTCAAGCCGCCGGGCTGAATAGTGGGTAAGCCCACTGAAGGGGCTACGATGGCCACATCCGGGCCGTGATGATCCGGCCACCCACCGGACACCGCGTCCCTAGCCCCTTCAGTGGGCTTCGCCGTGTCAGCCCGGGGCTTGAGCCCCGGGCACGGGCCGACCGCGTGCATCTATGGAATTCGTCAAACGCCATCATCAGCGATGCACGCACGCGCCCGCCAGCCAAGCCCGGCATCGAGACCTCCGCGTTGTAGCGCCCGGCGCCCGGCGTGCCCCTACGCCGCGCTCGCGGCCATCTGGCGGCACGATTCGGCGCAGCGGCGGCACACCTCGGCGCAGGCCTGCATCCGCTCGTCGCCCGTGAACCGCGCGCAGTCGTCGGCGCAGGCGTCACATACCTCGGCGCATACGGCGCAGACGCGCCCCTGCAGGTCCGAGCCGCGCAGCATGAACGCCGCCGCGGTCCGGCAGATGTCCACGCAGTCGAGCATCAGCCGGATGTGCTCGGGAGCGGCGTGCTCACCGCCCTGCTCTAGGCAGTAGGTGATCGTCATCAGGCAGGTGTCGTGGCACTCGTTCGCCAATACGATCGCGTCGGCCATCTGATCGTCCATGCTGTGTCGGCTGGTGGAGTGTGCCATGGTCGGCTCCTTTGGTGGCCCGGCGGCGTGCGTCCCGTGCGCGCGGTGGCACGCAAGGGGCATGCCCCTTGCCGCGGCCGGTCCGAGCGGCGACGATAGGCCCGGCGGCCCGGCCGCCCCACGAGCGAGCGTAAGGAGGGACCATGTTCACCGGCATCGACCACATCGTGATCCTGGTGCAGCGGCTCGACGAGGCGATCCGGACCTACCAGGGGCTCGGCTTCCAGGTGATCCCGGGCGGGGAGCACCCGGGCGGCACCCACAATGCCCTGGTGGCATTCCGCGACGGCGCGTATCTGGAGCTGATCGCCTTCCAGCGGCCGGAGCGGCCGCACGACCACCGCTGGTACCGCTTCCTCCGGAGCGGCGGCGGGCTGGTGGACTTCGCCCTCGGTGTCGAGGACGTGGCGGCGGCGGTGGAGCGGGCGCGGGCGGCGGGGCTCGACTACCGCGGCCCGGTGCCAGGGGCGCGGCGGCGGCCGGACGGCACCGAGGTCGCCTGGCGGCTGGGGGTCACCGCCGACGAGTTCACCGGCGAGCTGCCGTTCCTCATCGACGACGTGACGCCCCGGGAGGTGCGCGTGCCGGGGGGTGAGGCGGCCAGGCAGCCGCTCGGGGTCGTCGGCCTGCGCGCGGTCGTGGTCGCGGTGCGCGACCTGGGGGAGGCGGCCGCGCGCTACGGCGCGCTGCTCGGGGTGACGCCGCCCCCGGCCGGGACCGATGCGGCGCTCGCGGCGCAGACGGTGACCTTCGCCGTCGGGCCGCACCAGATTGTGCTCGCCTACCCCTCCGACCCCGGCAGCCCGCTGGTCCGGCGCATCCAGCGGCAGGGGGACGGGCCGTGGCAGGTGGTGCTCGCCGCCGAGGGCCGCGACACCCCGCTGGTGATCGAGCCGGCCGAGGCCGAGGGGGCGCGGCTGGTGATCGAGCCGGTGTAGGGGGCCCTCACCCCCGACCCCGCTCCCAATCCTGGGAGAGGGGCACGCATGACGCATCACGCAACACGGAATACGCTCTACACCGGACGGATGACAGATCACGTCTTCACGCTGATCCAGAACCGTGGTCAGTGTCGCATCAGACAAGACTGCGCTATGATGACCTTACAGAGATGAAGGGCTGATAGCCCAGATAAGGTCGAGCATGACATCCTGGGGGATCCCGTACCGCGTGGTGTCTGGACCGGGGGGCGAATGGGGAGCGGGACTGCTGAGCGCGTGCAGCGCTATCTGCGACGGCTGGGGGACCTCGACGACGTCCGTGAGCTCTTCTCAGAGTTGAACTACGAGCCGGTAGCCGCGGCGCCCCTCTCTCGCCGCGGCTGGCCTGACGAGGTGCAGCGGGATCTGGCGGACGACCCCTGCATCATCGCCCGCCACGGCGAGTTCCAGATCATCTACTCCCGGCTCGCCTCGCCCCAGCTCCGGCGCGGAACCGAGCGCGCCGTCGTCGATCGCCTGCTCCCCCAGTTCCGCTACGCGCTCTTCGTCTTCTCCGACTCCGACGCCTCCGACTGGCGCTTCATCAATGTCAAGTACGATGACGACCGCACGCGGCGCCGCGTCCTGCGCCGCTACACGATCGGCCCCGACGAGCGCTTCGGCGATCGGCTCCGCACCATCAGCGAGCGGCTGAGCAAGGTCGCGCTGGAGGACGACGAACTGGCCCGGCTGGCGCGGGCGCCGCTGGAGATCCAGCGCCGCTACGACGAGGCGTTCGACGTCGAGGCGGTCACCAGGGAGTTCTACCGGGAGTATCGCCGCGTCTTCGAGGCGGTCGAGGGCAGCATCGGCGGGTTCGGTTCCGAACAGGAGCGGCGGCGCCTCTTCACCCAGCGCCTCTTCAACCGGCTGATGTTCATCGCCTTTATTCAGAAGAAGGGGTGGCTGCGGCTCGACGGGCAGCACGGTAACGAATACCTGTCGGCGCTGTGGACGACCTACCGGGCCGCGCGCGACCGGGGCGACGCGGCCAATTTCTACCAGGACCGCCTGAAGCTGCTCTTCGCCCAGCTCAACACGCCGCACGGCCACGACGGCCGGCACGCCAACCGGGGCAGCGTCGTTCAACAGTGGATCGGCGATGTGCCGTACCTCAACGGTGGCCTCTTCCACCAGGACGACGACGACATGCGGTCAGACATCGTCGTGCCGGACGAAAGTATCGAACTGATCCTGCGCGACCTCTTCGACCGCTTCAACTTCACGATCACCGAGAGCACGCCGCTCGACGTCGAGGTCGCGGTTGACCCCGAGATGCTCGGCAAGGTCTTCGAGGAGCTGGTCACCGGGCGGCACGAGTCGGGCAGCTACTACACGCCCAAGCCGATCGTCGCCTTTATGTGCCGCGAGGCGCTGAAGGGTTACCTCGGCTCGATCCTGCCGGCCGAGCCGGCGGCCGCGATCGAGCGGTTCGTGGAGGAGCACGACCCGGGCGGGCTGCGCGACCCGGAGGCGGTGCTCGACGCGCTGCGGCGGGTGCGCGTCTGCGACCCGGCGGTGGGCAGCGGGGCGTATCTGCTGGGCATGCTGCACGAGCTGCTCGACCTGCGCCAGGCGCTGTTCCAGGCGCGGAGCCTCGACCCGATCTCGAACTACCGGCGCAAGCTGGAGATCATCCGAAACAACCTGTACGGGGTGGACCTCGACCCGTTCGCGGTCAACATCGCCCAGCTCCGGCTCTGGCTGTCGCTGGCGGTGGAGTTCGACGGCCCCGACCCGCAGCCGTTGCCGAACCTCGACTTCAAGATCGAGCAGGGCGACAGCGTTCTCGGCGCGGCGCCGCCGTCGCTGGAGCACGACCCGATGCGGTTGAGACTGATCGAGGTCCTCGCGGGTCTCAAGGCTGATTACCTGACGGCCGACTCGAGCCAGAAGCGGCGGCTGGCACCAGAGATCGAGAAGACTGAGGCGCAGATCGCGACCCTCACCCCGCATGCTGCTACCGGCAACGGGTTCAATTGGGCTGTCAAGTTCGCCGAGGTCTTCGTCGACGGCGGGTTCGACATCATCCTGGCCAACCCGCCCTATGTCCGGCAGGAGTTGATCCGGGACATCAAACCGGCGCTCAAGCGGGTGTACGGCCCGCTCTACTCCGGCACGGCCGACCTCTACGTCTACTTCTACTACCGCGCGCTCCAACTCCTGCGACCGCGGGGCATGCTCGCCTTCATCAGCAGCAACAAGTGGTTCCGGGCTAACTACGGCAAGAAGCTCCGTGCCCACATCGCCGAGGCGGCGGCGGTGCGCAGCATCACCGACTTCGGGGACCTGCCCGTCTTCGAGTCGGCCACGGCCTACCCGATGATCTTCGTCGCCGAGAAGGGCGGGGTGCCGGGGACGACGCACTACACCGAGGTGCCGTCGCTCGACCCGCCGTACCCCGACGTGCGGGCGGTGATCCACGAGTACGGGCAGGCCCTCCCGGAGGGCGCGCTGGCTGGGGAGAACTGGATCCTGGCCGACGCCGACGTTGCAAAGCGCATCCAGATAATGACCGCGGGTGGCACGACCCTGGGCGAGTACGTGCGGGGGCAGATCTATCGAGGCGTACTAACCGGATACAACAAGGCATTCGTGATCGATGGCCGGAAGCGGGCGGAGTTGATCGCCGCCGACCCGAAGAGCGCGGAGATCATCAAGCCGCTCGTCGTCGGTCGGGACATCGCCCGGTGGCGGGTCAACTATCAGGATCGGTGGTTGATCGTCACCGAGATCGGCGTCGATATCGCGCGCTATCCGGCCATCTTCGCGCACCTCAGCCAATGGCAGCCGCAGCTAGAGAAGCGGTGGGATAAGGGGAATCATTGGTGGGAGCTCCGCGCCTGCGCCTACTACAATGCGTTTGAGGCGCCGAAGATCGTCTACCCGGTCATCGCGGGCGCGCCGGTATTTGCATTCGATCAGAATGGATCTTTCACGAACGATAAGGTCTTCATCATTCCGATCGAGGATCTGCCGCTGCTGGGCATTCTCAACTCCTCGGCAGCCTGGGACTGGATCCGCCAGCGGTGCTCGCCGCTCCAGGGGGGCTACTGGGAACTGCGTCAGGACCATTTGGACCAGCTTCCGATCCCAATCCTCTCTCGGGTTGACCGATCGGCGCTAACAGACCTGGTTAGCCGCTGCATCAACCCAGCACAAGAGAGTGCGGACATCACCGAGATCGAAGCCGAGATCGATGCCCGCGTCGCGCGGCTGTACGGTCTACCGAGTGGGAGGTGAGGAGTGGTCACGCACGCGCACACCAACGTCTCCGCCGCCTTCGATATCCTGCTCGAAGCCATGGATGAGGAGATCGCGGGCATCAACCGGGCGGTCACGGAGGCGCTGGGGCACGGCGACTATGCCCGGGCGAGGGAGCTCGTCGGCCTGGCGGAGCGGAAGGTAGGGATGCGCGAGCAGCTCTTGGCCTTCCGTGGGGAATGGGAAGGCGTGCCGGCCGCGCGTGTCGAGACGAATGGGCGGTCGACGCGCGCTCCGCGACGCAATCTTGGGCGCGTTGGCCCAGGGCTCCGAACTCGTGAGGAGGCGTTCTACCTCCCTATTCTGCAGACTCTGGATGAGATGGGTGGTGTGGCGCGAGCGTCTGAGGCGCTGGAGCGCGTCAAGGAGCGCATGGAGCACGTGCTGAAGCCTGCGGACCTGGACCCTCTTCCGTCCGACCCGAACATGCCACGATGGCGCAACAGCGCACTCTGGGCGCGGCATTACATGGCCAAAGAGGGGCTGGTGAAGTCTGACACTCCCCACGGCATTTGGGAGATCAGCGAGCAGGGGCGCGAGTATCTCCGGCGGGCACGAGAGCAAGGGCAGGGGGCGTGACGGCGCACGACATCATCGACAACCGGCACGAGCGGCTGGTCGACCACATCCTCGCTATCCTGCCGCAGGCCGCGCGCGCAAGGTTCGCCGTCGGCTACTTCTTCCTGTCCGGCCTGGAGGCGCTCGGTGCCAGCCTCGACGCGATCGGGGAGCTGCGCCTGCTGATCGGCAACACCTCGAACCGGGAGACGATCGAGCAGCTCAGCGAGGCGTACCGCCGCCTGGATCTGGTCCAGGAGCGGGCCGAGGAGATGCGCCTGGCCCGCCGGGCCGACCACCGGGCGCGCGCCCGCGAGACGGCGGACAACCTGCGCCAGACGATCGGCGTCATGGATCAGACCGACGCCGGGGAGGAGCTGGTCCACGCGCTCATCCGCATGGTCGAGGAGCAGCGGCTGAAGGTCCGCGTCTACACCCGCGGCCGGCTCCACGCCAAGGCGTACATCTTCGACTGGACCAACCCGACGCCCGGCAACCGGGGCATCGCGATCGTCGGCTCCAGCAACCTCACCCTCGCCGGGGTGCGGGACAACACCGAGTTGAACGTCCTGGTCCACGACAACGGCAACCCGCTTGACCCTACCCAGGGGAACCACGCCAAGCTCACCGCCTGGTTCGAGGAGCTGTGGGACGAGGCCCAGGACTTCGACGAGCTTTTGATGACCGAGCTGCGCCAGTCGTGGGCCGGCCGGCTGGCGACGCCCTACGACGTCTACATGAAGACCCTCTACACCCTGGTCCGCGACCGGCTCGACGGCGACGAGGAGCGGACGCTGCTCGGGGAGGACGAGATCACCCGCTCGCTGGCCGACTTCCAGGAGGTCGCGGTGCGGCAGGCGATCCGTATGATCCGGGAGTACGGCGGGTGCTTCGTGGCCGACGTGGTGGGTCTGGGCAAGAGCTTCGTCGGCGCGGCCATTGTGAAGTACTTCGAGCGTGCCGAGGGCCGGCGGGCGCTGATCATCTGCCCCAAGGCGCTCAAAGAGATGTGGGTCGAGTACAACGAGCGGTTTGACCTCAATGCGCACGTGGTCCCGATGAGCAAGCTGCTGGAGGGGGATCGCGGCGTGGACCTGCTCCACGACGTGCAGTACCGCGAGCGGGACTTTGTGCTGATCGATGAGAGCCACAACTTCCGCCACAGCGACACGCAGCGCTACCGGGTACTCCAGGAGTTCATCGCTGCCAACCCGGAGCGGCGTGTCTGCCTGCTGACCGCGACGCCACGCAATAGCCGTGCGCTGGATGTCTACCACCAGATCAAGCTCTTCCACCACGACGAGGTGCCGCGCATGCCGATCGACGCGCCGACCCTGCGCGCGTTCTTCAATCGGATCGGCGATGGCCCGGGGGCGGACGGTACGAACACAGCGCGCTTGCAAGACCTGCTGCGGCATATCCTGATCCGGCGCACCCGCCGAAGCGTGCTGCGTTGGTACGGCTACGCCGACGACACCGGACAGCCGCTCAGCGCGTTGAGCGAGTCTGAGGCTGCGGCGTACCTCGACGGCCGTGATGGTCGCCGGGCCTACATCCAGGTCGCTGGGCGGCGCCAGTATTTCCCTCGCCGCGAGCTGGAGACTCTGCGGTACAGCATCGAAGACACGTACAACGGTCTCTACGAGACGATCCGTGGTTATCTAGGCCGGCCAGGGCGCGGGCGGGAAGTTGCGATCGCGGAGCGTGCCGAGGCACCCGCCGCCGAACTGACCTATGCCCGCTACGGGCTCTACAACTACGTTCGCCCGGAGAAGCGAGACCATGCGCCGTATACCGATCTCCAGCGGGCCGGGCGGAATCTGCGCGGCTTGATCCGGACGATGCTCTTCAAGCGGTTTGAGTCGAGCGTCGCCGCCTTCCGCCAGACGCTGGAGCGCATGGTGGAGACGCAAACGGCCTTCCTGGCCGCGCTCGACGCCGGGATCGTACCGGCCGGCGAGCCGGCCGAGCGCCTGTTGGGCCGGGCCGATGCTCTGGGTGATGACCTGGTCGACGCGCTCGCCGCGGTCTCGCAGAGCTACCGCGCGGAGGATTTCGATGTCGTGCGGCTCCGACGGCACATCCAGGCTGACATTCGCCTGTTGCGCAAGATGCTCGACCTCGTGGCGCCGATCACCCCGGAGCGGGACGACAAGCTGCGCGTGCTCCGACATCGGCTCGCTAGCCCTCCGACTGCCGGGAAGAAGTGCCTGATCTTCACCCAGTACGCCGACACGGCGGAGTACCTCTACGAGAACCTGAACCCCGGTGGCGCGCGGGCCGACATCGAGGTCATCTACGGTGACGACAAGAACAAGTCCCGCATCGTCGCCCGCTTCGCCCCACGGGCCAACCCGCAGTTGTCCCTCCGGGAGGGAGAATCGGAGATCCAGATCCTGATCGCGACCGACGTGCTGGCCGAGGGGCTCAACATGCAGGACTGCGACGTGGTTATCAACTACGACCTGCACTGGAACCCGGTGCGGCTGATCCAGCGCTTCGGACGAATCGATCGCATCGGCTCCGAGCACGCCGTCATCTGGGGATACAATTTCCTGCCGGAGCGAGGGATCGAGCGCAACCTGCGGCTGACCGAGGTGCTGCGGAACCGTATTCAGGAGATCCACGAGACGATCGGGGAGGACGCCGCGATTCTCGACCGGTCCGAACAGATCAACCCCGAGGCGATGTACGCCATCTACGAGGGGAACACCAGCGCGCTCTCACGCTATGAGGACGACCCCGAGGAGGCGTCGTACGTCGACCTCAATGAGGCGGAGGAGATGTTCCGGCGCCTGCGTCAGGACGATCCGGACGAGTTCCGACGTATCGCCGACCTGCGTGACGGCATCCGGGCGGGTATGCCGTCGCAGGAGAAAGGGTGCTTCGTCTTTTGCCAGGCCGGGTCTTTCCAGCAGTTGGTCCTCGTCGACGAAGCGGGCAACGAGATCACCCGCGACATCGGCCGCGTGCTTGCCGCTATCCGTGCCACCCCGGAGACTCCAGGCCTCTCCAGGCTCCCGCAGGGACACAACGGTCGGGTGATGGCAGTCAAGCGCCGCTTCGAGCAGGACGTGCGCTACCGACGGACGCAGCAGGAGCACACCGGGTCCCGCTCGGTCGCCCAGGACTGGGTGTTGCGGCAGCTCCGGGAACTTTATGCCGAGACCAGTGACGAAGGGCTGCGGGAAAAGATCAACATGCTGGAGCGAGCCTTCAGCATCCCACCGACGGCGGCAGTACGCCGGGAGCTCGGCATCCTGCGGCGCGACGGCATTACTGGCCTTCGGCTCATCGACAATCTCATCACGATCTACCACCGCCACCGACTGCAGGACCGCCTCGAGCAGGCTCAGCGCCCCGGCGGCATGCCTGACATCCCGCACGTCGTCTGCAGTATGGCGCTGGTGTGAGGCATGTTGCGCGTCAGGAGCACCGGCACTTTCCGGCTCACGTTCCCCAGGAGCGTGGAAATCCCCCTCTCCCACAAGGAGAGAGGGGGTCAGGGGGTGAGGGGTGTCACTCCTCACGCTGCCACAACCAGGGCCGTCAGGTACCTGACGGCGCTGCCGGTGGTGACGCCGGTGAGGGAGGTCCAGATATCTCGTGCGCGGCTCAGTGTCCCGGTGCTAACGACCCCACGTCTACCCCACCAACGCCTCCCGCGCCACACGCATGCCTTCGCCGGTCAGGGTCAGCGCCTGGCCGTGGTGGTGGATGAGGCCGCGGCGTTCGGCGCGGTGGATGACCTGGGCGGCGAAGTCGGGGTCCCAGCGGAGGTGCTCCTGGAGGTGCTCGACGCGGCTCTCGGTGGCGGCGTCGGGGGTGTCGCGGTGGTTGAAGAGGTGGATGGCGAGCATGGTCTGGGCGAACTCCCAGCGCTGCGCCGTCCGGCGGCGGGCGGCGGCGATCACGCCACGCTGGGGGGCGAAGAGGCAGGCGGCGCCGAAGAGGAGTCCGGCCATGGTGGCCATCGACCCGGCGATTGAGGCGTCGAGCCAGTGAGCCAGCCAGTAGCCGCCGATGGCCGCCACCGCGCCGGTGAGCGCGCCGAGGCCGAGCATGACCGGCAGCCGGTCGGTCAGGAGGTAGGCGGTGGCCGGGGGAGCGATCATCAGCGCCACGACCAGGATTGAGCCGACCGCCTCGAAGGCCCCGACGGCGGTGATCGACACCAGCGACATCAGGATGTAGTGGACCACAGCCGGAGCGAAGCCGAGCGCGGCCGCCAGTCCGGCGTCGAAGGTGACGAGCTTCAACTCCTTGTAGAGCAGGCCGATCACGGCGACGTTCAGCGCCAGGATGCCGCCCATCAGGTAGAGCGTGCGCGGGCCGAGGTCCCAGCCGGCCACGATGAAGCGGTCGAAGGGGGCGAAGGCCAGTTCGCCGAGGAGGACGGCGTCGGTGTCGAGGTGGACGTTGCCGGCGTAGCGGGCGATCAGTAGCACCGCGGCGCTGAAGAGCACCGGGAAGACCAGGCCGATCGCGGCGTCCTCCCGCACCCGGCCGGTGCGGTTCAGCAGTTCGACCAGGCTCACGGTCACGACGCCGGTCAGGGTGGCGCCGACGATCAGGAGCGGGGACGCCAGGTCCTCGGTGATGAAGAACGCGAGGACGATGCCGATCAGGATGGCGTGGCTGATGGCGTCGCTCATGAGCGCCATGCGGCGCAGCACCAGGAAGGTGCCGGGCAGGGCGCAGGCCGCCGCGACGACGACGGCGATGAGCTGGATCTCGATCTGGGGCGCGCTCACGGGATCACCTTCCCCTCCACCTGCAGGCGCCGCCGGTTGCGCCGCTGGCGCAGCGCGTTCCACACGATGCCCCGGTTCGGTGCGAAGCAGAGGGAGATCAGCACCAGGGCGCTGGCGCAGAGGACGATGAGCGGGCCGGTCGGGAGCCGGGCGGCGGTGCTGCTGATGACCGCGCCGCTGACGCCCGCCAGCGCGCCGAAGCCGCCGGCGAGGGCGATCATCAGCCCCAGCCGGTCGGTCCACTGCCGCGCCGCGACGGCCGGGGCGACCACCAGCGCGCTCATCAGCACCACGCCGACCATCTGCAGGCCGACCACGATAGCGATGACCAGCAGGGTGGTCAGGAGGATGTCGAGCGCGCGGATCGGGAAGCCCAGCGTGCTGCCGAACTCGGGGTCGAAGCTCAGGAGCTTCAGCTCCTTCCAGAAGAGGAGCATGAGGAACAGGGCCACCCCGCCGAGCGCGGCCATGGTGACGACGTCCTGGGCGAGGATGGTCGCGGCCTGGCCGAAGAGGAACTTGTCGAGGCCCGCCTGGGTCGCGTCTTCCCGCTTCTGGATGAAGGTCAGCAGCACCAGGCCGATGCCGAAGAAGACCGAGAGGATGATGCCGAGGGCGCTGTCGAACTTGACGCGGGTGCTGCGCACCACGCCCATGACGAGCAGGGTGCCGAGCCACCCGGCCACGGCGGCGCCGAGAACGAGCACCAGCGGCGCCTTGCTCCCGGTCAGGAGGAAGGCGAGGGCGATGCCGGGAAGCGCGGCGTGGGAGATGGCGTCGCCCAGGAGGCTCTGCCGCCGGAGCACGGCGTAGGAGCCGAGGGTGCCGCTGACGATGCCGAGGATGGCGGCGCCGAGCGCGACGGTGCGCAGGGTGTAGTCGAAGAGCAGGTCGTGGAGCAGGTCCGGCATCGGCGCGCTACTCCTCCCCGCCGGCCACGGCCGCGACGGTGCCGTCCTGGTCGGGCTGGCCCAGGAAGGCGATGTGGCCGCCGTAGGTGCGCCGCAGCAGCTCGGGGGTGAAGACCTCCTCGACCGGGCCACTGGCGATCTTGCGCACGTTGAGCAGCGTCACCCAGTCGAAGTACTCCGGCACGGTCTGGAGGTCGTGGTGCACGACGACGACCGTCTTGCCGGCCGAGCGCAGGTCGCGCAGCAGCCCGACGATGGTCCGCTCGGTGGTGGCGTCGACCCCCTGGAAGGGCTCGTCCATCAGGTAGATCGCGGCGTCCTGCACCAGGGCGCGGGCGAGGAAGACGCGCTGCTGCTGGCCGCCGGAGAGCTGGCTGATCTGCCGGCCGGCGAAGTCGCGCATGCCCACCTGCTCCAGGGCGGCGAGCGCGGCCTGCCGCTCCCGCTGGCCGGGGCGGCGGATCCAGCCGAGCGCGCCGTAGCGGCCCATCATCACGACGTCGAGGACGCTGGTCGGGAAGTCCCAGTCGACGCTGCCGCGCTGGGGCACGTAGGCGACCCGGCGGCGCACCTCCGCCAGCGGCTTGCCCTCGATGCGCACCTGTCCGGCGACGACCGGCACCAGCCCGAGGATGGCCTTGATCAG
>Ga0066870_100785_pt1 | contig 11773 bp, 5 predicted proteins | sample CeladaPassage60A_FD_62237 | JGI IMG/M metagenome (GOLD analysis project Ga0066870, IMG submission 62237) | Cellulose-adapted microbial communities from the Joint BioEnergy Institute, USA - Passage3 60A | ecosystem: Engineered > Bioreactor > Continuous culture > Unclassified | place: USA... | reverse complement strand
CTCACCGTGGGTGTCCACCTTGAGGTTCGGGTCGGCCGGCTTCACCCCGATCACGTCGTGGATGAGGCCGAACCGGGAGCCCGGCCCGAACGCGCTCATCTTGCCGCCGGTGGTGAGCACGATCAGCCCGGTGCGGTCGTCGGCCTTCGCCTTGGCCTCCTGCACGGCGGCGTCGATCGCGTCGAGCCGCTGCTTGACCTCGGCCTCCTTGCCGAAGATGGTGCCGATCGCCTCCATGCGCTGCCGGAAGCTGCCGAGGAAGTCCGTGTAGTCGACGCTCAGGTCGACGGTGGGGGCGATCTTGGACAGCTCGCCGTACGCGGCGGCGGAGCGGGCGGCGACGATGATCAGGTCGGGCTCGAGCGCGTTGACCTTCTCGTAGTCCGGCTCGAACAGCGAGCCGACCTTGGCGTACCCGTCACCGGCGTACTCGGCGAGGTGGTCCGGGAGGTTCTCCACCGTGGGCACCCCGGCGACCTTGACACCGAGCTCGTCGAGGGTGGCGAGCACGCCCACGTCGAACACGACCACCTTCTGCGGGTTCTTGGGCACGGGGGTGCTGCCCTGGGCGTGGGCGACGGTGACCTTCTCCACGGCCTGCCGCCCGCCCGCGGCGGCGTCCGCCGAGTCGGCGCCCTGGCCGCCGCACGCGGCAAGGACGAGCAGAGCGGGCATCAGCAGCACAGCACGCAGACGACGCATGAGATGCTGGGGGCGCACGGAACCTCCAAGAAGGATCAAGTAAGGCAAGGCTAACCTAACACAGACCGATCCACTCGGTCACCACCCCCGGGTTTCGGGGATCCGGTGACCGGAGGCCCGTGCCGTACGGCGTGCCGACCCGGTCACCGCGCGCCGGGCGGCACCACGGGAAGCCCCGCGGCGGTCCACGCGGCCATGCCGCCGGTGACGTTGTGCACGCCGGTGCGGCCGCGGTGGGCGAGCAGGCTCGCCGCGACCGAGGACCGGTAGCCGCTGCCGCACATCACGGCGAGCGGCCGGGATCCGGGCACCTCGCCGACGCGGCCCGGCAGCTCGGCGCCGGTGACGTGCACCGCGCCCGGCACGTGCCCGCCGGCCCACTCGGCGGGCTGGCGCACGTCGAGCAGGTCGGTCTCGTCCCGGTCGAGCCGGCCGTACAGCTCCTCGACGGTGAGCTGCGGCAGGAACCCGACCGGCCGTCCCGAGGTGCGCCAGGCCGCCATGCCGCCCGCGAGCCACCCCTGCGGCGGCGGATACCCGATGCGCAGCAGCTGCCAGACCGCCTCCCACAGGTCCTCCGGCCGGTCGAGCACGAGCAGCACCCGGGCTCCGTCCGGCAGCACCGTCCCCGCCCAGGTCGCGAAGGCCGGCCCGAGCCCCACGTTGAGAGCCCCGGGAATGTGCCCACCCCCGAACGCCTCCGGCGCCCGCGTGTCGAGCACATGTGCCCCCGCCAGCCGCCGCCGGTCGAATTCGGCCACCTCCAGCGCGGGCGGCTCCGGGATCACCCCGAGCGGCGCGACCCCTGCGAGGTTCCGCGGCCGCATCCGCCGCCAGTACGGCGGCACCGCGGGCAGCTCGCCCAGCGCGACCGGCCGGCCGATCGCCGGATTGGTGAGCCTCTCGTACCCGATCGTCGTGGACAGCCGCCTGCCGATCCGGCCCCCGCACAACGACCCGGCCACGTGCGTCGGATACACCTGCACGTGATCCGGCAGCGTGAGCAGCCTGTCCACCGTCTCCCGCAGCGCCCGCGCCGCCTCCCGCACCTGCTCCTCCCCGCCCAGCAGATCCGGCCGCGCCACATCCCCCACGAGCAGCGACCCACCGGACAGCACCGCCACCGGCACGTCGGCCGACACCGCCCGGTCGTACAGCACCAGGCTGATGTGCTCGGGCGTATGCCCAGGGGTGTGCCACACCTCCACCCCCACATCCCCGACCTCGACGACCTCCCCGTCCCGCAGCGCCCGGTGCGCATACCCGAGCTCGGCCACCGCCGACCCCCACAGCTTGGCCCCCGCCCGTTCCCGCAGCTCGATCAGCCCCGAGAGATAGTCGTTGTGCCCGTGCGAGTCGGCGGCGTACGCGATCCGCACCCCGGCCGCCCGCGCCGCCTCCAGATACACGTCGACGTCCCGCCGGGGATCGAACACCAGCGCCCGGCCGGTCCGCTCGTCCCCCACCAGGTACGACGCGTGCCCCAGCGACTCTAGGTAGAAATGCTGGAAGAACACGTCCCTCACCCCGGCCCTTGTGTCCGCACCTGGCCCCGTGCGGGCCATACGGCGGCGGTTACCCCTACCCGCGATACGCCGCTCATCGCCTCGCACGCACCACGCGCCGGAAGCTACCGAACATGATCGCCACGTGAGCCCCAGGAGTCATACTCGCCACGACGAGTCCTCTGGCGATCCGTTTTCACAATTCACCTTTGCCGCATAACGGTCAGCTTTCCTTCACCCTGCCACTTCAGTCAGTAAACACTGCCTGGTCACAGGGTTTCGACCCGTCTAATCTCCATAGGTGAGGGCATTCGCGTTAGGCGAGGGACGAATGACTGAAAGCGCCCCCATCAACCGCAGCACTTCGATTATGCGGTGGTTCACTGAAAGATCACTACTGCGAGCAGTTAGGAGACGGCACGAGGAGAGGCGAAAGTTCATCGAAGAGAGCGACCGCGTCCTGAGCGACCTCAAGAACGTCACCGAGGATCTGAAGAGGACCATCAGCGGGTTGCGCGAAGCGACCGATGACATCCTGGAAAGACTCGGTCGAGCAGTCACCAGGCTGGACGACATACGGACCCAGAAGCCAAGCTACGGCGAACTTCTCTGCGCTGAGCTTATCGCATACTGGAAGAGCGGGAAGAACTGGAAATCGACTGCCCTCATAACGCTGGAAGCGCTGGCCGACGACGGAAAGGGACAACTAGCACAATGGGCAGCCAGAGAGCTCACGAAAGACAAGACAATGGCCCTCAGCACATCGGACAAGTTGTCCTCTCAATATCGATTCGAGAAGCTGGCAACCGAAGGAGTAGCCCTGGATAGACCTAAGAAAGACAAAGACATACGTCAGGATCCCGAGAGTGCAGCGGAAGCTGCTTAAGAGGCAGCACGGACGCACATAGACGAGGATCTCAGGTGTGGAGACTCCACTCGACACCGGCGCAGACCGCTAGCGAGTCAGGAAAACCCAAAGCACTCTCTTACTCAAGTTGCATAATCTCCGACGAAGATTCGCTCACACGCACCCATCAACAGACCAAACTTCCTCTGGTCAAAGACAGATCCACTATGTGTGTCGAGCTAGCCTTATCTGTAGAGCAGAACCTGGCATTTACCCTAAGCGGCGTTGCCGACGGTGCCAGCCTGTCGCGATCCCCGCTGGCGCTCCGAATGTTGTTCGGAAGGTGAATACGTACTGATCGGCTACGGCTAGGGATGGCTCGGCGCCCCGGGCCTGCGTTGCTCATGCGCCTCCTACCATCGCGCGACGGGGTGGGGAAGCTGATAACACGTACGGCCCACTCACCAGTCTCGGAGCGCCCTAGCCATAGGTCACGTGCCGCGCCCAGCGTCGGCCAGACCACCAGTCTCGCACCAGACTGCTCGGCCGACGCCTTGAAGACTGGGAGCACCCTTGTCGGCGGCGAGCTCGATCAGGTAGCGAGCGCGCCCCGCGCTCGCTGTCCTAGTCAACGTTGAGCCGACCCGGGATTCACTCCCCGGCGACCGGGTGTCGCCGGTTCGGACCGCGCCACCAAAACAGTGTCCTAGGAGGTGTAGCCCGAGTCCGAACGACGGAGTGTGTTGCCGGCCAGCTCACCAGTGAGCTGGCCGGCAACCTCAACTACTGCTCCGTACCAGGCAAGGAGTGTTTGCCGGGCGAACGCGCCGGTCTCCGCGGCCGACTCACCCTTGTAACGATCTCATGTAGTGCACTTTCGATCAGCGATCCTCGAAGCCGAACGATTCGAACTTCAGCACTCGGGCGTTCTCGGAGACGATGCGGACTTTGTCCTCCGGGAAGCCCTCGGCCCGCTTGGCGCTGATCTCGACGCTGATGCGCACCTCGGCCCCCTCAACCGCGCTCAGGTGCTGGACCAGCTCCTGATAGATCTTGGTGAAGCTCTTCTGCGGCAGTTCCGGATTGAGGGTGACCACACCAAAGAAGCGGACGTTCTTGGGCGCAGGTGGTGGAGGCGGGGGTGGCGTGATGGTACCCCCACCTGTCTGACCATCCACTAGCTCGGTGCCGCCGCCACCCTCGACTTCGTTGGTCTCGCCGGAGTCGTCGGAGGGAGCAACCGGGCGCTCGGCCTCGCGCTGGGCGAGCGCCAGATCAGGCCGGACGAGCAGGGTACGGTCGGTAATCTGTCCAAACCGTTCGCCGACCAGCGTGAGCCCTTCGAAACGCTTGCCGTCGTAGCCAGTGGCGAGGGCGAAGCCGGTGCGCTCCCAATCGATCTCATCCAAGCCCGCTTCGATGCCTCTGTCCAGGACCGAGCGGTCCCGGAGCCGCGGTAGGTAGGGGTAGCGGCAGTAGTAGCCCCACAGCTCCTCGACGGTGATGTATCCCCGCTCCCAGACGCTGGCCAGCTCCCGATCAAGGTTGCCCCGGATCACCGACGCCCCTTGAATGACCCGCAGCGCATCCCGCTGCCGCAGCCGGGCGCTGACCCGCTCGGCCAGCCGTTCCCCGCCGCTCTCGGCCTTCTCGACCTGCCAGGTAATGGGACCGCCGGGGGCCTGTTCGGGAACGAACGCCCAGTAGTAGGTCTGGCGGATGCGCTCCTCGACGGCTTGATCGGCGTTGCGGAGCCGGGTTACCACCTGCTTGATCTGCTGAAGCGACAGATCCAGCTCTTCTCTCCGGCCGTTGATGTGCTCCCAGGCCAGATACTCCCGCACGGCTTCCGCCAGCTCCTCCATCCGCCGGGCGTCACCCGCGAGGAAGACCACCATGTTTCGATTGATCCGCTGGCTGCTCCCTCGTGTGTCGAGAATCCTCTGCGCGAGCTGTCGGGCCGGCGACTCGCTGTCACCCTTGGTGTGAATGGCTCGCGGGTGCAGGATGACCAACCGCGCCTCGCCGGTATCGGGCACATCTGCGCTGTCGTCGGTCACGTGGACGGCCGCGAAGTCACCGCGCGCCCGCAGCTCCTTGGTACGCAACCGTCGAAGGATTTCCTGCCACACATCCTCCTCGTGAAGCCGCTCGGCGTAGTCCCTGGCGGTGCGGGTGACCGACGCCTGGGTGTCGTACCAGTAGCGGGCGCCGTCCACATAGAGGAAGGTGGCACGGTCGGTGAGCACGTGGAGGGCGGAACCGAAGTTGCCCACCACGTCGCCGGGGATGGCGACGCCGAGCCAGATGTGCTGCCGCTCGATGCCCTTGTGCGGTTTGGTGAGCGTTGGCGCTGCCCCAAGGAAGAGAGTGCGGGCCAGACGGCGAGTGAGGGCACGCTTGCCGAAGACGGCCCGCTCCTTGTCGATCTGTACGGGGGTGGCGGTCTCACCGTCGATATCGACCTCGATGACCGCCTTCCAGTTGTCCTGGAGGTACTGGGACAGCTCGCTGACCACCGCCGCGTCGTTCAGCGGCACCGAACTCGGCATGATCAACGGGCTGGCGTCCTGACCGATCCATAGCTTGTGGATGACTGTGCTCATCAACCGCAGTACGCCACGGGTGCGCTGGAAGCGATCGAGAGTGGACCAGTCCTCGTAGAGCCGGTCGAACAGCTCGGGGTGGATCGGGTAGGCGTCGATGATCCGCTTCTCGTAGGCGACTTCCGAGCATTCGCTGGGGAATTCGCCCTTGTGGGTGTTGTAAAACTTCCAGAACTCCCGAGCTATCGCTGCGATCTCCGCTTTGGCCTTGGCGTCGGGCTCCTCAAACAGGCGTCGCCGGACAATCTCGAACGACTCGTGTGCCCTGGCCGGCTGCCACTGCCGGGCCACACGACGTATCACGTTCTGGAGGCGGTTCAGCGCGGCCCGGCCGTTGACGCCGCCGACCTCCAGGTCGTCGCCTAGCGTGCTTTCCGGCTCGTCCTTCTCTTCTCCCTTCGCCTTGGCGTGGCTGGAGGCGGGGATGGAGACGACAAGCAGCGCACCGGGCACGGACTTCACGACCTCGGTGAGGGTCTGCGCGAAGGTGAACTGCGTGTCGAACGTCCCGGCGGGCAGGTCCTCACGGCCGTAGAGCTGGCGGGCATAGGCCACCCACTCGTCGATGAGGATGAGGCACGGCGAGTATGCCGCGATCAGCCGACGCAAAGCGTCACCGGGGTTGGTGGCCGCCTCGTCGGACTCCCGGACGATTTCGTACGCATCCCGGCCGCCGAGTTGCCAGGCCAGTTCTCCCCACAAGGTGTGGGTGTGGGTGCCGTCTTCATGACGCCGGCCGCTCCTGGGATCAAGGTGGTTGCCCACCAAGGCGACTCGGTTGACCGGCCTCCCGATCACGCTGGTGTCCGTGCCTTGGAGCAGGTCCACGACCTCTTGGGGGAACTCGTGCAGCGGCGTGCCGGAGAAGAGGTGCCAGAGGGCGAGCATGGAGTGGGTCTTGCCGCCACCGAAGTTGGTCTGAAGGTTCCAGACCGGGGTAGCGTTCATGTCCCCGCCGATCCGAGCGACGGCGCGCTGGAGCAGGTCCCGCATACCTTCGGTCAGGTAGGTGCGGCGGAAAAACTGGACCGGCTGTGCGTACTCCTCACTGGTGTTCTCCCCGGTGGACACGGTGTGCAGGTCGGCCGCGAACTCGGCCGCATCCAACTTCCCCGCCTGCACGTCGGGGTGCGGGGTGATGATCTCTCGCCATGGCTTGAGGCCGTTGGCCTCGATGGTCGGCAGGGAGGTGACGGACTGGGCGGCCCGGCGAGCCTCACTTTCATAGAGACTGCGCTGGTGGTCCAGCCGGATCTTACGCACCTCGTCCGCACGGTCCATCGCGCCAACCGCAATCAGCAGGCGCTCCATTGTGTCGAGGGCGCGGTAGGTGTCGTCACCCGAGAACGGCTTCGTGTGCGCCCACTTGTTGCCGACCTCACGCAGCTCACTCGCGAAGTTCTGCTCGATCCGTGACAGACGGTCCTTGAAGACCCGCCATTCCTCAGTGATGACCCGCAACAGGAACCGCACGTCGGACTTGTCGTACGTACGGTTCACACCGTGCTTGGCCGCGTCCCGTGCCTGGATGATCTCCACCCAGTCACGATCTCCGGGGGTGGCCATAGTCATCATCATGTCCACGAAGGGTTCCAGCCCGGCCGCAAGGAGTTCGAGACCGCGGCCGATCCGGTCCCTGTTGCTGAGTGCCATCGTCGTCAGTCCTCTTGGGGGGTAAGGTCGAGGGCCTGCTGTGTACTTGCGAGTGGCGCGGCGGAACGTGAGGCCTTCTCAATCTCCGCCCAGGCGGAACCAAGGGCGTTGAACAGGAGGGCTGTCTTGGCCCACTTCTTCTTCTCGCAGATGGAGAAGAGCAGGTAGGTTAGTTCCTTCGCGGCGTCCAAGTCGATCCTGTTCTTGGCCGCAGCCATGAGCTGACCGGCCGCATCGATCCCCTTCTCGTCGAGTCGCTTGGCTAAGTGCATGACGACCTCCCAGACCGAGATTCGGTCGTCGGCCAGCGGGTCGTAGGTGTCGGGTAGCTGGGCAGGGCTGAGGAGCTGCACGATTCCGGCGCGTGCCTTGAGCACACCGGCGCGGTCCAGCCCTTCGACAGAAGTGTCCATCGCCTTGGACAGGATCTCGGCCTCACCGAACCTGCCATCGTCGAAGCCGTGGTTCTCGAACCACTTGAGGCAGAACCGGGTATCGGAGTCGAAATCACCTTCCTGCTCTGATAGCACCTCAGCGAGGATCTGGTTGATCAGAATGAGCGCTGATCGTACTCGCATACAAGAACCGTCAGGCTCAATCACCTCAGCATATCGCGAGAAAATAGCCATGCCTGGCCCAATTGCCGCCTGCGCCATATCGACAGGCGCGATACCGCCCTGTTGAAGGTTACGGAGTGCATTCGGCAGTTCCGCCCTAAGCGCATTGATCAACCCACGTCGGTCGATCACTTTCGCGTCTTCCTGTCGAGGGCGACATGCTAGCACTATCGAGGAGGCAAGCGCATTGCTGGCTACATCTCGCATACGCCCACTTCGCTCTGTTCGAAGCGGCCACGTAGCTGTAATCGTCCAGCCGGATTGGATGATTCCTTCAAGCAGGGTCTCCCATCCTGTCGAGGCTTGGCCGTCACCATCGCTCTCAGCCTGCTTGAAGGCGTAAAAAATGGTTATCGGGTAATCCTGAAGAGAATCCTTCCTTATGGAAGCAAAGACTCGACGGAACCCGTTTTCGAAGAAATCATTTGCCGCCGCCTTCCCGCCGTGTCGGAATGGATCAGCCACGAGCTCTTCGGCCTTGGGCGTCAGCAACGTACCCAGAACTTCTGGAAATATTCCAGCCAGTGAGCGTCGCAACCAAACATAGAAGAAGTCCGCCAGATTGGCGTAAGTTATGTTGTCGTAATAGGGAGGATCGGTCGCCACGAGAATTCCAGCATAAGATCGATTAGCGGCGTTAACTTGGACGACCTCCCCTGGCCGTTTCGATGGGAGATTAGCAATAACCCTTGATACGGTATCGTTTGAGACGCCAAAGTCTCCAGCCGCCCCAGCGAACGGATTTACTTCCGCAAAATCCCAAGCCATAGGTATGGCTTGGCGCGCAAACAGATTCCTCGCTTGATCGCGACTGTTCGACCAAGTGACGAGAGTATTGTTGAGGTCTGCCGTCCGACTGAAAGAAAGTGCTAGGTATACAGCAACGGAATCAGCATAGCTAGATGCGTCACGAGAAGTCTTACCATTAAGACCTTCGGAAAGGGCGTCAGCATATACCTTCGCACGCACCTCCGCCACAAGGTCGCTAAGTACAGTAAGGTATGTGAGCTGTCTATTACTAAATAGCTTATCGAAAGTATCTAGCCCATAGCTGACACACCAGATATTCCGAGGATCTTCGGCGAGGTCGGCGTCCGGAACATTATCTGGGCAAGGAACAATGGCAGCTTGCTCATGCTTCTTTGTGGGAGTCAAGTACCGGCGCGTCCTGCTGTCCTCGACAGCGATAGCCATCAACTGAGTGCCCATGCGCCCTGATCGGCCCTCGCTCTGGATGTATCCAGCCTCGGCCGGCGAGTTGCAGATCAGGCAAGTGGCCCGCCCTCTGCTCACTGTCCCTTCATGTGGCGTCCCCTTAGGACCACGAACCTCGAATTGGATCGATTTACCCCTTACAATTGGCTCAACATACTGCTCTTTCCCCTTCTTCGTGCTGAGCCAGAACGACCTAACTAGAGGCATGGTGGCACCGCAGGCCGGGTTGGGGCAGGTGACCGTCCGTGCCCAGATCCAGGCGATGACATTGGCCTCGGTGCCATCCTCCAGCTTGGCCTTCGGATACAGGTGACCGATGCGCTTTTCTGCCTCCTCCCGCATCCACTGACCATAACGGCGTACATCCTCGGCTAGGCCCGTCGCGCCCGGCCAATCCCCCAACCGGGATTCAGCCGCCCCCGGGAAGACGGGAGGCAGCCCTGCCCACTTGGGTGGAATCTCGATAAGAGCCTTGTTGATCAGGACCGCAACCGGATTCAGATCCGACGCCTTTGCCTCCAGTCCCAACCTCTGGGCCTCAAGCGGAATAGATCCACCTCCAGCGAACGGATCCAGGATGGGCGGAGGGGTGCCGTCGCAGGACTTCCAGATCTCTTGGCGGGCCTCCTCATACAGGGCCTTGTCGTTAATGTTGTCCCAATTGACGAGCCGCCCGAGGATGTTGAAGAGGCGCTTGCGCTCCAGCGCCTGATCCTCTTCAGTAGGAAATTTGTCCGGATGCGCCGACGGATCATCCACAAGCTGGGCGAAGAGCACCGCTCGGCATGCGGCCAGCGGCCGGCGTGCCCACCACAGGTGCAGGGTGGACGGATGCCCGTGCCGAATCGACTTCTCCCTCGCCGACTGCTTGTTGATCTCTTCCAGCGGCAGCGCCACCTCGATCAACTTCTTCCGGTAGCCACTTGGCCCCGCACCGTCGCTCATACCGGCGCTCCTCCCTTGGCCCATTCCTTCTTCCAGCTGCCACGCAACTCCGTCGCAGCGAAGTCTCCGAAATCCACACCTGCGAAGGGATCGACGATATACCGAACCTCGTCGAACCGCTCCCCCTCCGGCGAAACGCTCACTAGCGCCAGCCGGTAGTTCCGCCCCGCGTTCTTCCCGGTCAGCACCTCTGTTCGGGTGATGGTGAACTCCTCGGCTCCCTGCCTCCGCCCCTTCACCTCGATAAACACCCAATGATCATCGAGTGTCCGCGAGCGGATGTCATAGCCGGGGTTGTTGTGCACCATCTCCTCCGGCAAGCGGCCAAGCTTCCGCTCCTCGGCCATGACCAACTCTATGGCCCGCCGTTCCACCTCGTCGTCTGCTTCGCCGTACTCGCCCACTTGGCGCCCGGCCATCCGGTCCAGCAGCCCTTGGGGTATCACCAAGGCCGCTCCCTCCACCACAGGCGGCCGTACCTGGAGCATCGCGGACCGATCCAAATCCGCCATCCGCCGTTCCAGCCGCCCCTCCAAGTCCCGGGCCCGCCGGTACGCCGTCTCCGGCCGGATTTTCAGCTGCTTCCCCGTCCCCTCGGCCTCCGAAAGTTCGGCGTAACGCGCGTCCCAGTAGTTGATCTCCTGGAGCAGCCGTTGCCGTACCAGTTTGCGGGTCCGCTCCACCTGCGCGGTTACCCGCTCCCGGATTTCCTCCACGAACGAGGCCAAGCCGTGCTCGATCGCCCATTGCACGGCTAGGTCTTCCACGCCGCGCGCCAGCCACGCATCCTCTGGCACGCCGGCCACGAGTTGCCGCTCGTCCTCGGTGGCAGGCGTGTAGTTCAGGTACGGCGCGGGCCCCGCCGTTCGCGCGCCCGAGGGTCCCAGCTCCACGAAGTCGAATCGCTTGCTGATGACCTGGTTATGGCCATCGGCGATCTCCTGTGAGATGGCCACGAGCAGGTGCGGCTCCTCTCCCGGGTCCCGCCGGTCCACCAGGATCGCTCCCTGCTTGAGCTGCGCGCCGTACCGCTGGATGGTCAACGAGACCACGGCGTCGAGCAGTGGATGGCCGGGGGCGAGCAGATGAGCCTGAGGGCGGCCGGGTACCCGGATCAGTTCCCGTTCGAACGTGACCCGCTCGTAGCGGGTCAGTACCGGAACACCCACCCGGATCTGGCGGTCGTGCTCGCGCACCGCCGCCGGCACGTGGGTGATCTCGTATCGCCCGGCTTCCCGTTCGGAGATCCGTCCGCCGAGCAGGCGGAAGGCGGCGAGGAAAAACGCCTTGATGTAGTGCGGCTGGAGGCGACGGGCGCGGGCCTCTTCCATACGCAACCGCCACTTGGCCACATCTGCGGCCGCGAGCCGCTGGTACGCCAGGGCGCGCTCGGCCATCAGCTTGTCCAGGCCCTCACCGACCGATGCGTCGATGACCTCGTTGAGGCGGGCACGGATTTCTGGGCGGTCGCCGTACTGGATGGCCTCGATCAGCAGGCTGCGCAGCGACCGGCCCTGGAACGCCTCGCCCAGAACGTCGAAGACCTTTCCCTGGTACGCCTTCCGCTGCTGTTCGATCTTGTCGAGCAGCCGGAGGAACACCGCGCCTTCACGAGTGTCGACAGCGACAAGGTTCCACAGATGGCAGACCTCGGTCTGGCCGATACGGTGGATACGGCCGAAA
>Ga0066870_100731_pt1 | contig 12380 bp, 14 predicted proteins | sample CeladaPassage60A_FD_62237 | JGI IMG/M metagenome (GOLD analysis project Ga0066870, IMG submission 62237) | Cellulose-adapted microbial communities from the Joint BioEnergy Institute, USA - Passage3 60A | ecosystem: Engineered > Bioreactor > Continuous culture > Unclassified | place: USA... | reverse complement strand
AGGAGGGTGTGAGATGGAGGCAGAGCCGTTTGAGGTGCGGCAGCTGTACAGGTACCTGCGTGTGGTGGACGTATCGGATGCGATGGATGGCATAGGGTACTTTGACCGGGGGTTGGTCTCGCCCCAGATCCGCCCGTTGTGGCCGGGGATGCGTTTCTGGGGGGTGGCCTTCACCGTGCGATGCGTGCCCGCCAGGCGCCCGATGTGGGCTCTGGGGAGCACGCAGGAGATCATCAACGCCCACGGCATCTGGTTTAGGGAGGTGGAGCATCCCAGCATGGAGGGGCTGATCCGTCCAGGGCACGTGGTGGTGATGGACACCGGAGGGGCTGGGGAGGTGGGCTTCTGGGGGAGCGCCAACAGCCTGGAGGTGATCTCGCAGGGGGCGGTGGGGATAGTGACCGATGGGTACTGTCGGGACACGCGCGAGCTGGAGCTGGAGAGGGTGCCGATATGCGCGCGCGGCAGGGGCAGGACGATCATCCCGGGCAGGATCGAGGTGGTGGAGTACGGGAGCCGGATAGGGTGTGGCGGGGTGCAGGTGAGGCCCGGGGACATAGTGGGCGCGGACGACGATGGGGTGATAGTGGTGCCGCTGGAGGTGGCGGTGGAGGTGGCGCGGCACGCGGTGGGGGTGCTGCTGGCGGACATGAGGGCCAGGCGCAGGCTGTACGAGAGGGCTGGCCTTGCCCCCGACGAGACGGTGGACTACCAGGCGGTCGAGGCTTACTACCAAGAGCTCATACCTCAGTTGCAAGCGTAAGTTAGCAGGAGGAGTACGAATGAACCAGAAGCTATCTCGCAGACTTTTTCTCAAACAGGCGTCGCTGGGTGCGGCCATGCTTGGGATGGCCTCTCTGGCGGCGTGCAGCGCCGGGGGGGGCAGCCAGAGCAGATCCGCAGGCACGCCCACGGTGACCCGCAGGCAGGTTACGATCAAGTTCATAACCCCTGCGGCGCTCGGGCTGGAGCGCACGATGTACGAGAACTTCATCCTCAAGTTTCAGGACGAGCACCCCGAAATAAAGGTCGAAGTAAGCTTCGAGGCCTGGGACGACTACATGACCAAGCTACCCACCATCTTGGCAGGAGGGGTCATCCCGGACGTGATCCATCAGCACATGAGCATCGTGCAAGACTATGGGCAGAGGGGAGCCCTGCTGGACCTGAAGCCCTACATGGACCGCGACGGCATACGCCCAGAAGACTATATCCCCGCACTCTTCGATGCCTTCTCCAACGAGGGAAAGGTGTACGCCATTCCCAAGGACAGCGCCGCCTGGGGTGTGTACTACAACAAGCAGATGTTCGACAAGGCTGGTCTTCCGTACCCGTCGCTGGACTGGACACTGGATGACTTCCGAGAGATGGCCATAGCCCTCACCATCGATCGCAACGGCCGGCCCGCTAGCGATCCTAAGTTCGATCCCAGGAGGATCAAGCAGTGGGGCTTCAGTTGGCTGGTACCAACGCCGACCGACTCGGAGAACGCTCGGGGATTCGTGCGCGCCTTCGGTGGAGACTGGTACAACAAGGACTACACGGAAACGCTGATCACTCAGCCCCCGGTGATCGACGACTTCACATTCTTCCACCAGCTAAGATGCCAACATCACGCAGCGCCCTCGCCCTCGCAGGCCCTCGGCCAGGGAGATCCTTTCCGCTCGGGGCTCACTGCGATGGCCGTCGCCTTCCACAACATGGACTTCTTCTGCCGTCAGGAGAACGTCAGGTTCGAGTACGATGTAACATACCTCCCTAAGGGCCCCGGTGGCCAATATGTGCCGGTTGGGGCGAGTGGATGGGCCATTCCGGCGCAAGCGCCTCACAAGGAGGAAGCCTGGGAGCTGGTTAAGTATCTGACGAGCGAGCCGGTGCAGAGGTATATCGGCCAACAGCAGAGGTGGGGCGTATCGCTAAAGGACGCCGTTGATACGATAGTCCCCGAGGATACGCCAGCCAAGAACTTCAAGCGAGTGCACGTCGATCCGCTGCAGGGCAGGACGGATAGGACCGTTATCTCCTTCAAGTTCCCCGCCAATCAGTCCAAGATCAAGGAGATCTACTCGGGCAACTTCGATCCCATATGGAACTGCGATAGCACCGATATCAAGGGGGCCGCGTCGAGGACCAAGGAGCAGGTGGACGCGGTGCTCAGGAGCTAGCTATGGTTGGTGGGCGGCTATCAGGCTACAGGTGGAGGGAGGTCCTAGACGGCTACCTGGCGATAGCTCCGTGGCTGGTGGGCTTGCTGGGGCTAGTCCTGGGCCCCATGCTGGGCTCGCTGGTGCTGACGTTCACTCGCTGGGACTTGTTCAGCCCGCCGAGCTGGGTCGGGCTAGCCAATTGGCACAGGCTCCTTCAGGATCCCCTGGTGTGGACCTCGCTGTGGAACACTGCCTACTACACCTTCCTTGGGGTGCCTCTGACGATGGCCGTGGCGCTCACGGGCGCCCTCCTCCTGCACGCGCCACTGCGCCTGCAGGCGTTGTTCCGCACCGCGTTCTACCTCCCGTCGGTGATGCCAGCGGTGGCCAACGCCGTGCTCTGGTTCTGGATCTTCAATCCCGAGGTAGGCCTGGCCAACTCGCTGCTGCGCATGCTAGGGCTGCCAGGGCTGCAGTGGATCTTCGATCCTGTGACATCCAAGCCTTCGCTCATCCTCATGAACTTGTGGACCACCGGCAACACGATGATCATCTTCCTGGCTGGGTTGCAAGGCATCCCCCAGAGCCTGTACGAGGCAGCGCTGGTGGATGGGGCAGGCTGGTGGCAGCGCTTCCGGCACGTGACGGTGCCCATGCTGTCTCCGGTGATCCTGTTCAACCTCGTGATGGGCATCATCGGGTCGTTTCAAGTGTTCACCAACGCCTACCTGCTAACCGACGGGGGGCCGGCGCATTCCACCCTGTTCACGGTCCTGTACATCTATCAGCTGGGCTTCGAGCGCTTCGATATGGGCTACGCCTCCACGGTGGCCTGGCTGCTGTTCGTGGTCATCTTAGCTTTCACCTTGCTCCAGCTGAGGCTATCCAACCAATGGGTGTATTACGAGGGGCTGAGGTGATGGCTGAGCAGACCAGCACGTTCTCCCAACCCAAGGCAAGGCGAGGCATCAGGAGCGCTCAGTACGCGAAGAAGGCGATAGTGCGTGGCCTGCACTATCTAGTGCTCGTGGTCCTGAGCTGCATCTTCCTGGTACCCCTGGCTTGGATGATATCTACCTCGCTCAAAGAGCAAGGGCAGGTCTTCGCGTACCCACCGGTATGGATCCCGCACCCCGTCAGATGGGACAACTACGCGGAGGCCATGCAGCGGGCACCGCTTCTGTTGTGGCTCCGGAACACGGCCATCATCACGGTGGCGGCGGTGCTCGGGACCGTGCTGAGCAGCTCGCTCGTCGGGTTTGGGTTCGCCAGGCTCCGCTTCCCTGGCAGGGACTGGTTGTTCGTGCTGCTGTTGGCGACCATGATGCTCCCGGGAGTGGTTACTCTGATCCCGCGCTTCATCCTCTTTCGGGCGGTGGGCTGGATAGACACCTTCTATCCCCTGATAGTCCCAGCCTTCCTCGGGGGCGGAGCCTTCAACATCTTCCTCGTGCGGCAGTTCTACCTAACCATCCCGACCGATTTCGACGATGCTGCCCGGGTAGACGGCGCATCCAGCTGGCGCATCTGGTGGGATATCCTGGTGCCCCTGTCCTCTCCGGTGCTGACGGCGATCGCTATCTTCGCGTTCGTGTACCACTGGAACGAGTTTCTGGAGCCCTTGGTGTACCTGCAGAGCGAGGATAAGAAGACCCTGGCACTAGGCCTGCGGGCCTTCATCAACCCGATGGACGCCTCCTGGAACATCAGCATGGCGGCTTCCATGTTCCTGGTGGTCCCTATCCTGGTCCTGTTCCTGCTTGGACAGAGGTACTTCGTGCGGGGGGTGGTGATGACTGGAATACACGGCAGATGATCTTACTAAGGGAGGTGAGCGGTTGAAGATCGCGTTCATAGGTTTGGGAAACATGGGCTTGCCCATGGCACGGAGGCTCCTTGAGCACGGGCATGAGCTGGTGCTGTACAGCCGTACTCGCACCAGGACCGCCCCCCTGGAGGAGTCCGGCGCCGTGGCGAAGGACTCCCCGTCCGAGGCGGTCGCCTCGGTAGAGGCAGTGTGCCTGTGCCTCCCAGGCCCCCGGGAAGTGAGGGAGGTGGCCGAGGCCTTGCTACCTGCTCTTCCCGCGGGTGCGACTATCGTCGACTTCAGCACCGTGGATCCCGGTACCTGTAGGCACGTGGACTCCTTGGCACGACAGCGCGGTGCTCGTTACCTGGACGCTCCGGTCAGCGGTGGAGTACGAGGTGCCACTGCAGGCACACTCGCGGTGATGGCGTCGGGCGATAAGGAGGCCTTCGAACGCGTCTCGGAGTTGTTCGCGGCGGTCGGTAAGAGGGTGGAGTACCTAGGTGAGGTCGGGGTCGCTAGCTGCGTCAAGTTGATCAACCAGCTGCTAGTGGCAGCCAACCTGGCCGCGGCAGCGGAGGCGGCGTGGTTGGCAACTCGCGCCGGCTTGGACCTACGGCAGGTATACTCTATACTATCGGCCTCGGCGGGTAGGAGCCAGATGCTGACGTATCTGCTGGAGGAGCATCTCCTGACGAACGATTTCTCGCCAGGGTTCTCCCTCCGGCTGCTGTGTAAGGACCTGGACCTAGTGATGGGCATGGCCAGAGACCTACATGCGCCGGTGCTGATGACCAGCCAGGCACGCAGTCTCTACGATCTGGCTGCGGCTCTGGGGTTAGAGGAGATGGACATGAGTGCCGTGATGCTGGCCCTGCAGAGGATATTGGGAGGTGACCACGTTGGATGAGGTCCTACTAGAGCATCTACTGGAATACGGTACCTCGCTGGTGTACGAAGCTGCTGGCCAGGTGGGGGGCATGGATCATACCATCAGGCCGCTCTACCCAGGAGCCAGGCTGTGTGGTCGTGCTCTCACGGTGCGGACCACGGGAGGCGACAACCTGGCGATACATCGTGCTCTGGCGCTAGCCGAGCCTGGGACAGTGCTGGTCGTGGACGTCGGTGGGTACCTAGATGCTGGTCACTGGGGGGAGATAACCACAGCCTGTGCCCAGGCCAGGGGTCTAAGGGGAGCGGTCATCAACGGCAGCGTCAGAGACGTCCTGGCCATCACGGGCCGGAGGTTTCCCATCTTCGCGGCCGGGGTCTGTATGCGGGCCGCAGGCAAGGCTATTCTTGGTGAGATCGGTGTACCGATCGTGTGTGGAGGCGTCGAGGTCTCGCCGGGAGACCTGGTTCTCGGGGACGAGGACGGCGTGCTGGTGCTGCCACCGCAGCGGCTGCCGGGGCTGCTACGGGCCGTGGAGGAGCGGCGCCGGCGTGAAGTCCAGATCTTGGGAGGGATCGAGGCCGGCAGGACGACGATCGACCTGCTGGGCCTCGCAGGGTCGCCAAACAGATCCGCGAATACATCGCAGGGGGAGGTGCTATGAACGCGCTGAGTCCGATACAAGCCACGAACATTACTGATCATGTCTACCGGGCGATCGAGAGGGCGATCGTGCACTGTGAGCTGCCTCCCCTCACGCCAATCAGTGACCGTTCGCTCTCAGAGATGTTGGGCGTGAGCCGCACGCCGGTGCGGGAAGCGCTCCACCGGTTGGAGGGTGCGGGGCTTGTGCTGCGGCGCGGACGCTCTGGCTGGATGGTCAGTGGCTTCAGCAAGCGCGACATCCACGAGCTGTTCGAGGTGCGCAGATTGATAGAACCCTTCGGGCTGGACAGGCTGGCATCGGATCGCGATGAGGAATCCAGGCAATGGCTAGCCCGCGCGTTCGAAGGCTTCCCTGCCCCTCTTCCCAAGGAAGCGTATGAGGAGTACCTGTTGGTGGACAGCCACTTTCATAAGAGAATCGTGGAGTGCACGCGCAACAGCCGGATAGTGGCGTTCTACGCCGCGATAGAGAAGCAGATAGATCGCGGCCGACACTTCTTGGCGATGGGCTCCGCAGGTAGGATCGATGACCTGGTGGTCGAGCATCGCCGCATCTGCACTGCACTGGCCAATGGGGACATAGAGGAGGCCAAACGCGCGCTGATAGCACACCTGGAGACCGGCGAGCAGAAGATGATCATGTTCGCGCAGCAACGCGGAGTGGATGAGGAGGGAGGTGCTCATGGCTAGGGATCACTGGGGAGAGGTACGCCGCCGTGGCAGGGCGAGCTTCAGCTCCTTTACCTACGCCCTACCCACCGAGATCATCTTCGGGCGAGGCGCCCTGTCGCATCTGCCCGACGTATTAGGGCGTCTCGGCTGCAGATCACCTCTGGTGGTGATGGACGCGGCGGTGCGTCAGCTGGCGGCGATCCAAGAGTCCCTTGATCGGCTGCAGGCCGCCGGGTGCCGCTGTGTGCTCTTTGCGGATGTGCGCTCCGAGCCCTCCACAGGGCTGGTTGAGCAGGCTGCGGACGCAGCGACTAGCGGGCGATGCGACTGCGTGCTGGGTATAGGCGGGGGCAGCGCGCTGGATGCTGCCAAGGCTGCGGCCGCCCTGGCCACGAACCCCGGAGGGCCGCTGACCTACGCTGGCAGGGACAAGCTGCAGGTAGCTCCTCTCCCCATAGTGGCGGTCCCCACGACGGCAGGTACCGGCAGCGAGGTCACGATGTGGAGCGTACTGACCGACGAGCGGAGCGGTCGCAAGGTCAGCATAGGCTCATGGCTGCTTATGCCGAGGGTGGCACTGCTGGATCCCGACCTAACCCTGACCCTGCCGCCAACCGTGACTGCGGCCACTGGGGTGGACGCCCTAAGTCACGCACTGGAGTCCTACGTGAGCACCCGGACCAACCCCATCACAGAGGCCCTGGCGCTGGGCGCGATCGAGCTCATCGGCCGCCACCTAAGGACCGCGGTCCAGCAGGGCGACGATGAGGGGGCGAGAAGCGGCATGTTGCTGGCGAGCTTGATGGCCGAGATGGCGGCCAACACCACCAGGCTAGGGCTGGCCCACGCCCTAGCGCTGCCCCTGGGCGCTCGCTACCGTATCCCTCACGGGCTGGCGATCACGATCGTGTTGCCATACGTGGCCGACTACAACCAAGCGGCAGAGCCGGAGAGGTACACCAGGGTCATGGCCCTCCTGGGGAGGCCCGGCAACCAACCCTTGGAGGGGCTGCGAGAGCTCCTGAGCGAGATCGGAGCTAGGCAGCAGCTCGCTCCCTGGGCCGGGATTGAGGTGGATACACGGGCGGTGGCCGAGGAAGCCATGACCAGCGATAACGTCCTGGCCAACCCGCGTGAGGCCGGAGTGGAGGAGATGGAGGAGATACTCTGCCGGGCTCTGGAGGATCTTCGTTGAGCTCCAGGAGCATACGGCTAGACGCTCGAGCGCTGCGCGACTGGTGTCATGCCTGCCTTATGCGGGTGGGCATGAGCCCGGATGATGCCCTTACGGTCGCCGACAACCTAGTATACGCTGACCTCAGGGGCACCGAGTCCCATGGTGTGATCCGCCTCGGCATATATCTGGAGCGGCTGCGCAGGCGCCTGGTGGACCCGTGCGCCACGCCACGGGTGGTCTCCCAGAAGGGTGGCACGGCCCTGATCGATGGATGCAACGGCATGGGGCAGGTGGTGGGAGTATTCGCAATGGACAAGGCCATAGAGCTGGCCAGGGCACACGGGACCTCGGCGGTAGGGGTGCGGCGCTCCAACCACTACGGGGTGGCCGCCTACTACGTCGAGCGGGCGATCTCTGCCGGCATGATAGCCTTCGCCTACACCAACGCGTCCCCTACCATGGCTCCCTGGGGAGGCACCCAACCCTACCTGGGGACGAATCCCTACGCCTTCGGAGTACCGGCCGGCCGATACGGCCACGTGCTGCTGGACATGGCCACAAGCGTCGTCTCGCGGGGGAGGATCATGGTGGCCAAGCAGCAGGCCCACCGGATACCCGAGGGGTGGGCCATCTCGGCCGAGGGTCGACCAACCCGAGATCCGGATGAGGCCCTGCAGGGCACGGTGCTGCCTCTTGGGGGCCACAAGGGTTACGGTCTGGCGCTGATGATCGACCTGATGGCCGGGGTGCTGACCGGAGCGGGCTTTGGCCGGCGCGTCGGCAACCTGTATGATCTCTCCGGACCTCCTCAGGACGTCGGCGTGTACTTCCAGGTGGTGGACGTGGAGAGTTTCATGCCCCTGGAGGCGTTCGTCCGCAGGGTGGAGGAGATGATCACCGAGATCAAGGCCATACCCCCAGCGCCCGGGGTCGAGGGCATCCTCCTGCCTGGGGAGCGCGAGAGGCGGATAGCGCGCGAGAGGGAGCTCCAGGGCATACCGGTACCTCTGGAGCTGCTGGGGGAGCTGGAGGCCATAGGGGCCCAGCTGGGCCTGACGCCGCCCCTGACCGAGAGGGCGGCCATGACGGATGGCCCTTAGAGCACCGATCAAGCATCCTGGGGAACCAACCGGCATCAACTAGACATAACTAGCAGCGTGATCACTTGACCGCGCGCAGGTGAGGGCGTGCGCCCTCGTGCCCCTATCAAATGAATGGGCGTGCGCAGCCCCCCTCTCCCCTGGCGGGGCCTTGGCGATTTGGGGATCGCCCACCGGTTTGGGTCCTGCATTTCACTATTTATTATACGCGCGGGTGGCGCCGCAAACGTTTGCGCGGGGCCTCGGGGCGGCATCCAGGGGGACAAAAGGCGGCCTCCGGGAGGGTTTTGGGGCCGCGATCGGGAAAAATTAGCAAAAGTGGTCATCCCGGTGATCGTGTTTGCTAAGACTTTTGCCCTGAGGGTGATCGTTTCTGCTAAGACCGATGTCCCGAAGCCCGCCTGATAAGCCGAGTTCCATGCAAGATCTTATCCCTGCTACTAAAACTTTATACCTGTAGCTGCAGGTAACAGTTTTGGAGGAGTTGCGGTCTCTGCCAATTGCGGATGAGTGAGGATGTGAGGGTGGGTGGTGGCGCTCGTGCGGGGTAGGTGGGGGCGGGTGGAGGGAATGGAGAGCAGGTGGTGGGATGCGGGCGGGTGAGTGTGGCTCGGGGTATGCGGAGGGCTGGGGTTGGGGTGGCGTGGGGAGCAGAAGCCGGCACCGAGGCGGCAGCACGGGGAGGGTGTGAGTGCCCAGGGTGAGTTGCTGCGGAATGGTGCTGGTGGGAGGCAGCGGCTGAGGGTGAGGGCAACCGGCGTGGGGTGGGCCGCGGCGGGGATGTGGATATGGCGGCTGCGGGGCCGCGTAGCTGGGGGTATGTGCCCGAGGGAGCCCCGCCGATGGGCTGCGGCGCGAGGGCTGAGCCGTGGTGGGCATGGGATGGGCTGCAGGGGAGGGGTGGCTGTGGACTTGTGGCCGGCTGGGAGATGTGGCGGAGGCCGGGTTGTGAGGATGTTGCCGGGGGAGAAAGGACACGTCGGGGTGGTCTCAGGAGTGGGCTAGCTGTGGCTGCTTGGGCTACGTGAGGCTCGGGGTGACCTGCGGCGCGGAGACCAGGTGACTACGGACCGGGGGCGCCTTCATGGGGTGTTGGCCCTCGACAAGGGCTTTTGGCTGTGATGTGTAGACGCGAAATTTGAGCCCAAATAGACGCAAATATGCCATAGCCAGAGGGGGAGATATGCTCAGCGGTGATAGGGGGCTGGAAGGGGCCAAATTTTGCAAATGGTGCGGGGCCTCGGGGGAGGTCGAGGAGCTGCTGCGCGAGCGTTAGGAGGGAGGATGCGTCGGTGGTGGATGTGTTGGGGGATTGCTTGGGGATCGCGGAGGTTGCTGGGGGCGCTGGTGTAGTGTTGGTGGGGCGAGTGTGCGGCATCGAGGTGGATGGTGGAGGTGCTGGTGAGGTCGGGGAGAGGATGGCTGACCGGGACTGCCGGTGCTGTGGCTGCCCCAGGGCGCGGGCCGAGGCTCTGGCCTGTGTGGCGCGCCTGGGGGAGAGGCGGAGGTTGTCGGGGCGGTGGAGCGCGCTGGAGGGCGGGAGGCTAGGAGGGCGGTGAGGTACGTGGCGGAGGATGGAGGAGGTGATGGTGGCTGCGCGCCGGCGGGGGTAAGACCCATGATGGCGACGGTCGGTGGAATGAGCCGGGTGGTAGGGGTACGTGGCGTGGGCCATGGGTACGGGCTGATCGGGGGATCCAGGATGGCCAGATGGTGCTGGAGGGGGTGACGTTGGAGGTAGGTGGGAAGGGTGGCCTCCGGTGACGGCTTGGCGGCTGCGTGGCTGGGCGCTGGGGATGCTGGTGCGGCTGGAGGGGATGGGATGTGGTAGGGGATGCGCCCACACGCGGCGGCGTGGGCCGAGTGCGGCGGGTGCGTGGGCGTGGTCAGGGCGGTGCCCGGTGAGCCCACACGTATCCTGGTGTGCCAGCCATAGGGCATCTGGCTAGGGGTCGTGGTCTCAAGCGGCCCCAGTGGTGACGTGTCCAGGAGGGACTGCTTGCCCCGCACGTCTGGGTGGGGCATCCAGGGTGGACCGCCGCGGTGTGGAGGGACGCCGGCGGAGGGATGGGCGATGCCGGGGTGTGCGTGCAGCTTGGGTGCGCGGCAGGAGAAGGGGTGTCCAACGTGCATCTGTCCTTCGAGGGGCTGTGGGCGCAGTGGACGGGGCATGCTTCGGCCTCGAGCAGGTTAATGGTGAGAGGCGTACCCGGGCGCGCTGGCAGGCTGGTGGTGGAGTGTGCCGCGCTATTGGGATGAGCTCTTTGGAGGCGGCGCTCCCGCGATACCTGACTGCCACAAGTGCCGTCAGCCGCCAGGGGCTCCTGTACGGGCAGCTCCAAGTCCTCCGACGGGGATGCGAGGGCCAGGTCAGCGGCCACAGAGCTCGCATCCCAGCTGCTGAGATGCGAGCTCGAGAGCCGTAGTGAGATCATCCGGGGATGGACGCTCCCCGGGACGGCCTCTTGCCGAGGCATACATAGCTTGCGGGGACGCCGAGCTGCCTCCAGAGCCGGGCACGGTCTCCCGGGATGATCACAGGAGCGTCCCACCTCTGATGCCCGCGGTCTACTGGTCGAGCTGAAGGTCCCTCAGCGAGCCCGCCTGGGAGCTGCTCCCGGGAAGTCGGGTGCTGCACGGACCAAGGGGGTGAGCCCTCGGGGATCGAGGACCGTAGTCAGGGGCTGCCTGCGGTGCGCAGATCGTAGGCCCGGAGTGGCCGATGGCGCTCGAGGTGAGGTGTTGGGGAGGGACCGTCTCGGCGGGCTCGCCGGGCGCGTCGCGCTCGAATCCGAAGGTTGCCCGCTGCGTGAGCCCTCGGGAGGTTAGGGAGCATCCACCCTTAGGCAGGGGGCGGTGCTTTGCCCGTGAACAACAGGGCAGAGGGCGCAGAGAGCTGCTGGGCGGGCTGATTATCGGAGGACGGCCAGGTGAGGGGGGGCTTGCGCCCCCTCACCGGCGTGGTGGCTTGTGGGCCCTGTCCGGGTGGTGTCCCGGCGGGGTCAGGGCCTGAACATATCTAATGGGGAGATACGTTCATATGTATTATACAGCAGGTCGAGGCGATTCGCAACAGTTTGGGGGCTGCCGGGCGGCGTTCGTCCTGCGCCTTGACTTCTGGCTTGAGCGGTGCGGGCACTGGCGGGACGGGCGGCGGTGGGTGTACAACACGCTGGAGGGGTGGTGCGAGGACCTGCCGTGGCTGTCGCTGGGGACGCTGCGGCGGGTGATCGGGGCGCTGCGGGCGATGGGGGTGGTGCGGGTGGCGCGGTACAACCGGGTGCCGACGGACCGCACGCTGTGGTACACGCTGGACTACGAGGTGCTGGGGGAGATCCTGCGGGGGGTGGTTGAGGGGCGCGCGCAGATGGATGTGCGCAATCTGCGCAGATCATACCAGGTAGACACCACAGAGAAGACGAAAGAAGGGAGAAGGGGGCCCACATCGCTCCAGGAGGATCCGGGAGCTGCGGGCCGGTGGGTGCGCGGCGAGGAGGCGCACCCGCTGGCGCCCGAGGCCGGTGGGGAGGCCTGCGGGGAGGCCTGGGGGGAGGAGCTCGGGGAGGAGGAGGTGCGCGGCCTCGGGGAGGAGGCGGCGCGGGAGCTTGTCTGGGTGCTGGGGGTGGCGCGGGACGTGCTCGGGGAGCTGGGCGTGGGGGACGTCCGGCGCGGGGCGCGGGCGGTGGGTCGGCTGTGGCTGGGGAGCGGCCTGCCGTCGGGGGAGTTCTACGAGCTGGTGCTCCTTGCGCGCGGGGAGGTGCGGCGGGCGCAGCTTGGGGGGCGTGTGCGGGACAAGGGGGCGTACTTCTGGGGGGTGCTGCGGCGGGCGGCCGAGGCGCGGGGGGCTCAGGCGGCCCCCCGGCGGGATGCGGGACGCAACTGCGCAGAACGGGCATTCTGCGAAGTAGCGCCCCGCTCC
>Ga0066870_100728_pt1 | contig 12434 bp, 9 predicted proteins | sample CeladaPassage60A_FD_62237 | JGI IMG/M metagenome (GOLD analysis project Ga0066870, IMG submission 62237) | Cellulose-adapted microbial communities from the Joint BioEnergy Institute, USA - Passage3 60A | ecosystem: Engineered > Bioreactor > Continuous culture > Unclassified | place: USA... | reverse complement strand
AACTGCCGGTTGAACGTCGGCGAAAAGAAAAACAACCCGGAACTTGCGCAGAGAATCGCCAAACTGGCCGATATCTTCGTCCATGACGCGTTTGGCACCGCGCACCGCGCCGAAGCGACCACCTACGGCGTCTTCGAATACGCACCCGTTGCGTGCGCGGGGCCACTCTTGGTGCAAGAGGTCGAAGCGATCGAAAAAGTGGTCGCGAATCCTCCCCGCCCTTTGATCGCGATCGTCGCCGGCTCCAAAGTGTCGACCAAACTCACCGTGCTGCAAAACCTGGCCGAAAAGGTCGATACCCTGATCGTCGGTGGCGGCATTCTCAACACCTTCCTGATGGCGGCCGGAAAACCGGTCGGGAAGAGCCTTGTCGAACCCGATCTCGTCGGCGAAGCGAAAGCCGTCCAAGAGAAGATGGCCGCGCGCGGCGCGGATGTGCCGCTACCCGAAGATGTCGTCGTCGCGTCGGAGTTCCGTGCCGACGCCCCCGCGACGGTCAAAGCCACCGAAGCAGTCGCCGCCGACGAGATGATCCTCGACGTCGGCCCCCAATTTGCCGAACGGATCGCCCAAACCATCGAAGCGTGCACCGGTGCGGTCGTCTGGAACGGGCCGCTTGGAGTCTTCGAGTTCGACGCGTTCGCGAAAGGCACCGAGCGGCTTGCGCGCGCGATCGCTGCCTGCCCCGGTTTCACCCTTGCTGGCGGCGGGGACACGATCGCCGCGATCGAAAAATTCGGGACTGCTGACCAAGTGGATTACATCTCGACCGGCGGTGGCGCTTTTTTGGAAATGCTCGAAGGCAAAGTGCTGCCCGCAATCGAAATCCTCGCCAAACGCGCTGAGGACTGACCGGTTTTCACCCAAGGACGCCCGCATCGTGCGGGCACCGTCTCAAGCTAAGGAGGTTCCCAATGGCACTCATCTCGTTGCGACAGTTGCTTGACCACGCCGCCGAACACGGCTACGGCGTTCCCGCGTTCAACGTGAACAACCTCGAACAGGTTCAGGCGATCATGGAAGCGGCCGCAGAAACCCGCAGCCCCGTGATCCTGCAAGCCTCGGCCGGTGCGCGCAAATACGCCGGTGAGACGTTCCTTGCGCACCTCGTCACGGCGGCGATCGAAGCCTACCCCGATATCCCGGTCTGCATGCATCAAGACCACGGCGCCTCCCCTGCCGTCTGCGTGCAGGCGATTCGCTTGGGCTTTTCCAGTGTGATGATGGACGGCTCCCTCCTTGAAGACCAGAAAACCCCCTCCTCCTACGAATACAACGTCGAAGTCACCCGCAAAGTATCGGAAATCGCCCACTCGGTGGGCGTCTCGGTCGAAGGCGAGCTTGGCTGCTTGGGTTCGCTCGAAACCGGCCAGGCGGGGAAAGAGGATGGGGTTGGCGCAGAGGGGACGCTCGACCACTCGATGCTGCTTACTGACCCAGACCAAGCCAAGGATTTCGTCGAACAAACGGGCGTGGATGCGCTTGCGATCGCGATCGGCACCAGCCACGGCGCATACAAATTCACCCGCAAACCCACCGGGGATATCCTCGCGATCGAGCGGGTCAAAGCAATTCATGCCAAGATCCCCAACACCCACCTCGTGATGCACGGTTCTTCGAGCGTCCCGCAGGAATTGCTTGAAGAAATTCGCCAGTTCGGCGGTGAGATGAAAGAGACCTACGGCGTGCCGGTCGGAGAAATCCAAACGGCAATCAAATACGGCGTTCGCAAGGTCAATATCGATACCGATATTCGCTTGGCGATGACCGCTGCGATTCGTCGTTTTCTTGCCGAAAACCCGTCGAAGTTCGACCCACGCGAATATTTGAAACCCGCCCGCGCCGCCGCGAAAGCAATTTGCGTGGCGCGCTACCAAGCGTTCGGGTGCACTGGCATGGCCGACAAGATCAAACCGATGCCACTCAAAGAAGCCGCTCGCTACTACTACGGCGTCAAATAACCGATCACTCCCTGGTGTTGGCCCCGCTCACGAAAGCGGGGCTTTTTTTCGTTCACGCCCATTCACGAATCACACCGCCTGCGACCGTGTCGCCCGTTGCGGGATCGAAAAGGATGAACGCCCCCAAAGCGCGGTCTTGTTCGTAACGTTCCGCGACGATCGGCGCCGAAAGCTTCACGCGCACCCGCCCGATGTCGTTCGCGGTGAGCGTATCGACATCCTCACGCCGCATCGACGCCACGTCCCAGCGATATTCGATCGAATCGATCTTCGCTTTCACCTCACGGGTCGTTTGCCGCAACCCGTAAACGCGACGTCGATCGAGCGGACCATTCGCAAGCCACGCCAGATCGGCCACCAACGCACGCGTTACCGCCGGCATGGGTTCGTCGCTACGCACGATCATGTCGCCACGCGAAACATCCAAATCGCCTTGCAGCCGGAGCATCACCGACTGGCCCGCCCGTGCAGCCGTCAAGGACCGTCCCCCCAATTCGATCGCGAGCACCGTCGTCGCTAACCCTGCTGGCAACACAGTCACCGCATCCCCTACGGCAACCGAACCGGAAGCCACCATTCCCGCATAGCCCCGGTAATCGTGCAGTGTGGGATCGTCCGCGGCTTGGGGTCGGCACACCCATTGCACCGGGAATCGAAAAGACTCTGCTTTGCCCGTGTGGGCAGAAGGGACCGACTCCAGCACTTCGAGCAGGGTGGGGCCGTGATACCAAGGCATCCGCTCCCCCCGTTCGACTACCATGTCCCCTTCGAGCGCCGAAATCGGCAGATAGCGTCGATCGGCCCGCAATTGCGCCTGCACCGCAAAGGTTTCGAACGCCGCTTGCACCGCGGCGAACGGTTCGGGGTCGTAACCGACCAAATCCATCTTGTTCACGGCGATCACCAAATGGGGGATTCCCATCAGTTCGCACAACAACGCGTGCCGCCGCGTTTGCGTCGTCAATCCCTGACGCACGTCGACCATCAACACGGCCAGCTCAGCCGTACTGGCTGCGGTGACCATATTTCGCGTGTATTGTTCGTGACCCGGTGCGTCGGCGATGATGAAATTGCGTCGTCCCGTACTGAAATAGCGGTACGCCACGTCGATGGTGATGCCCTGCTCCCGCTCTGCGATCAACCCATCCGTGAGGAGCGACAAATCGATCCGCGACAACCCCCGCCGTTCGCTGGCATGACTCACCCCTTCCAACGTATCGACCAAGACGGCTCGCGTATCGTAGAGCAGCCGCCCAATCAACGTGCTCTTGCCATCATCGACGCTCCCGCACGTCATGAACCGCAATACGTCACTCATCAGAAATACCCCTCGCGTTTGCGTTGTTCCATCGATGCCTCATGGGTTTGATCGTCGAGCCGCGTCGCGCCCCGTTCCGAAATCATCGTCTCGGCCGTCTCGCGAATGATCGCTTCCACCGTGGTCGCCCGACTTTCCACCGGCGCGGTACACGTCATGTCACCTACGGTGCGGAAACGGACCCAAACCGGCTCGACCACTTCTCCCTCTTTGGGCGGGGTGAGCGGCGTCACGGGCGCCAACAAACGTCCGCGGCGAACACAGGGACGCTCATGCGCAAAATAGATCGATGGCAACGCGAGCCGTTCACGCGCGATGTACCGCCAAACGTCGAGTTCGGTCCAGTTGCTGATCGGAAACGCGCGCACATGCCATCCCGGTGGAATATGCCCGTTGTACAGATTCCACAATTCCGGGCGCTGCGCCTTCGGGTCCCACTGTCCAAACTCGTCGCGCAGACTGAAAACCCGTTCTTTTGCCCGCGCTTTCTCTTCGTCACGTCTGGCGCCCCCGATCAAGCAGTCGAAACCGAACTCCTCGATCGCTTCCAAAAGCGTCACCGACTGGTGGCGGTTGCGAGATTCCAACGGATGCGCAAGACGCACCGTACCTCGGCGGATCGAGTCCTCGACCGAGCGCACGATCAACCGCTCACCGAGCTCCTTGGCACGCGCGTCGCGAAACGCGATCACCTCCGGATAGTTGTGGCCGGTATCGATGTGCAACAGGGGAAAGGGAAAACGCGCGGGTCGAAAGGCCTTTTCTGCCAAGCGCAACAGGCAGACCGAATCTTTGCCCCCGGAAAAGAGAAGCGCCGGACGCTGAAATTGCGCAGCCACTTCCCGCAAAATATAAATCGCTTCTGCTTCCAACCAATCCAACGTTTCGTCGTCCCAAAGCTGGGGCTCTGTAGCCGTCTGATGGGTTCGCGTCATGGTTGTTTCACTCATGGTTGTCCTTTCGTCTCGCTTACCGTTCGACCACCGCGACGGGATCGCGACGGTGTAAGCCACACTCTCGCGTTTCCGCGTGCTCCCACCACCAGCGCCCCGCGCGCGGGTCTTCACCCACCGAGACGGCACGCGTGCACGGCGCACAGCCGATGCTGGGATAGAACGCGTCGTGCAACGGATGGTAGGGAACCTGATAGAGCCGGATATAGGCCCAAACCTCCTCGTGGGTCCAATCCCAAAGGGGGCTGATTTTCCACAAACCGTGCGCTTCGTCCCACGCTTTGGGTTCGAGCTGCGCGCGTGTCACGTTTTGTTGCCGCCGCAACCCAGTGACCCACGCCTTTTGCCCGGCAAGCGCACGTTTGAGCGGCAACACCTTACGGGCTTCACAGCACGCGTGGCGGGCTTCCAGGCTGTGGTAAAAACCATTGATTCCGTAGCGGCGCACCACCCGTTCCACATCAGCGGCTTCGGGTGCATAAACGGCGAAACGCAGCCCATAGTGGGCCTCGGTCTTCGCCAACGTCGCGTAGGTCTCTTCCGGAAGCCGTCCGGTATCCAAAACGAACGGTGCAACTTGATCGCGGAAAGGACTTTTCGCCACCAAATCGATCACGACCTGATCTTCTGCGCCCAAACTGGAAGCAAAAACGACGTTTCCCCACTCGGCAACCGCCTCTTCGAGCAAGCGAAGGGCACTGGCGCGCTTTGCTTGCACCTGTTCGCGCAATTGGGGATCGTCCAGATTGGGATGCATGTACGGATGACTCATCGTCACACCTCGATTTCAGAAACGGGTTGCTCGGCTCGATCACGACGCACGCGTAACCACAGGGGTTGCGGTACGGCGCTGCTCGCCTGATAGGGTTCGGTAAAGACTCGCAGCAAGCGGGGCCCCAGTTCGCATAACGTTTCGTACGGATAGCGTTCCGGATCCGGCGCAAAACCGGTAAATCCGCAGCGACGGAGGTAATCGAGTTGATCGAGCAGAAAATGGCCAACGGCAAAGAGTGGTCCGTGCCAACCCCGCGCGCGCAAGATTGTCGCGAGAGAAAACGGTCGTCCGTCGGTGAATTTGGGGAATTCGATCGCGATCGCTTCCACGTGCGCCAACGCTTCGTCGGGAAGCCATGCGGGATCGTCCTCGACGGTCATCCACACCGCCGCGCTCGGTTCGGTCATCGGTTTGAAACGTTCGCGGTCGAAGGGATGTACCGCACCCTCGAGATCAAGCCACCACATGGTCGTGCTCCTGATTCTGTTGCGGGGAAACGCCGGATTCGCCACCATAAACCGCCGTTTTGAACGGTTCGACCCCGACACGGGCCACCGTCTCGGCAAACCGTTCTTCGGGACGCCGCAACGCCAGGTAGGTATCGAGCAACCGCTCGATCGCCGGCGCGACCGCCTCTGCGCGCACCGACGGCCCGATCACCTGTCCCAAACGCAAATCGTTCCCCTCTTGACCGCCGATCGTGATCTGATACCACTCTTCCCCCTTTTTGTCGACACCGAGGACACCAATCGCACCCAGATGGTGGTGTCCACACGCGTTCATGCAACCGGAAAGGTTGATCGCCACTTTGCCGAGCGCTGCCAAACGTTTCGGATCCCGATCCAACTGCGCGATCACCGCTTGCGCAACCGGAATCGAACGGGCGTTCGCCAACGCGCAGTAATCCCCCCCTGGGCACGAAATCACGTCGGTTGCCAACCGGAACGTGGGTCGGCCAAACCCCAACGCGCGGACTTCCCGCCACAACGCCGGGAGCGCCGCTTCCGGAACCCACGCCAATACCAAATTTTGTTCGTGCGTTACCCGAATTTCACCGTCGGCATAGCGCTCACTCCAATCGGCGATCGCACGCATCTCTTCAGCGGTCACATCACCCGGAGCACGCTCATGCCGTTTCGTCACCAGAGCCACCGCGACGAATCCCAGCACCCGATGCGGTAGGACGTTGCGACTCCGCCAGCGTGCGAACGCCCGTTCCTCACCAGCATCGCGGAGCGTAGGTTGTGCTTGCTCCGCGCGCCATTTCGACGCCGTGCGCGCCGCCCGTTCGTCGTCCTCTGCGAAATGGGCTGCGATACGCGCAACCTCATCCCGCCAGCCGTCGCGGTATGCTGCGACCACCGTGTCACCACGCACCCGCTCGGCATCGACTGCGGCACGAAATGCCTCGACACCCAACGCCTGCAGCAAAATTTTGATGCGCGCTTTATACTTGTTGTCGCGGCGGCCAAAACGGTTATAGACCCGAAGAATCGCTTCCAACGTTGGAATGAGCTCTGCCGCGGGGACACGCGCGTAGAGGCGCTGCCCCACCATCGGGGTTCTACCCAAACCGCCGCCCACGTAGACGTCGAACTCGGGCGCCAACGGATCATCGGTTGGGTACAGGTCCAAGCCGATGTCATGCGCTCGGATCGCAGCACGATCTTCCTTGGCGCCATTTACTGCGATCTTGAATTTCCGCGGCAGAAAAGCAAACTCCGGATGAAACGTCGCCCATTGGCGGATGAATTCGCACCACGGCCGGGGATCGACCCGTTCGTCAGCGGCAACCCCAGCCAACGCATCGGTGGTGATGTTCCGAATGCAGTTGCCCGAGGTTTGAATGGCGTGCAGATCGTGTTCGGCCAAAAACGCCAAAATCTCAGCGGTTTCCTCAAGCCGAACCCAATTGAACTGGATGTTCTGACGGGTCGTGAAGTGCCCGTAGCCTCGATCCCAGCGTTCGGCAACGGTTGCCAATGCGCGCAACTGATCCGCGGAAAGGAGCCCATAAGGGATCGCCACCCGCAACATCGGCGCATGCCGTTGAATGTAGAGTCCATTTTGGAGACGAAGCGGCAAAAACTCTTCGTCGCGCAGCGCGCCTGACAGGTAACGCGCCAACTGATCGCGATATTGCGCCACACGTTCAGCAACCAGTTGTCGGTCATACGTATCGTAACGGTACATCGGTGCCCTTGCCTTTTTCGAATGAGGTTATGGCAAGTGTAGCGATCGAGCTTAGACAATTTAAGCTACTAAAAATTTGGTTTTTATGTCTTTTGATCATAAACGCGATGTCTATCCGCTCCGACTTAGCATCCCGATCGCGGCACACCTTTTGGTGACCGCCGCTTACCAACGGTACAATGCCAATCTGGGTATAAACAAGGAGTGATCCGCGTGGAACCCCTACGGCAACTCCTGCACAAGACCCTTCGCCGCCGGGTACTCCCTTTGGCGATCGGCTTTGCTCTGGTCACGGCGTTTTTTGCCTTTTCGTTTGCCCATCTCCTCTTGGCGGATCAAGACTCCCCCCTTCACGGTCGGCTCATCCTGGCGTTATGGACGTTCGCCCTGGTTTTTGTGGGGGTCGCAGTCGCCGCGGAAGTCACCTCACGCTTCATCGTCGATCGGCTGCCCGCCACACCACTTCCCCCCACTCAAGCGAAACAAACGGAATCATCGGGGGCATCCGCCACGAACACGCGTGGCGACACCTTTCGCCCGCCGCAACGTGACCTGAAACGGTTGGTCGCTGATCTCGAAGAAGAACTTCGCCAGCGCGCACGTGACGAAAGCCAAACCACCTGGACCGCGGCCACCCTCAAATCGGTTTTGCGCGGCGAACTCCGCGGTGAAGAGGTTTTGGTCGTCTCCAACCGCGAACCTTATGTCCACCAACGACGCGGTGACACCATCGTCGTCAACCGTCCCGCAAGCGGCTTAGTGACTGCACTCGAACCGGTGATGCGGGCCTGTTCTGGTGTTTGGATCGCGCACGGAAGTGGCTCTGCCGACCGGGATGTCGTCGATGCGCGCGACCATGTGGCTGTCCCGCCGGATAACCCTGCTTATGAACTGCGCCGGATCTGGCTTTCCCCGTTGGAAGAGGAAGGGTTTTATTACGGTTTTGCCAACGAAGGGTTGTGGCCCTTGTGCCACATCGCGCACGTTCGACCGACCTTCCGTACGTCGGACTGGGAGCAGTATCTGGCCGTCAATCAACGGTTCGCCGACGCCGTCGTCGAAGAGGCAAAGACGAACGACCCCATCGTACTGGTGCAGGACTACCATTTCGCCCTGCTGCCGCGGATGATTCGCAAGCGCTTACCCAAAGCGACGATCATCACGTTCTGGCATATCCCTTGGCCAAACCCCGAAGTCTTCACGATCAGTCCCTGGGCCACCGAACTGGTCGAAGGGCTGCTTGGATCGAGCATCCTCGGTTTCCACACCCAAGCCCACTGCCTCAACTTCATGGATACGGTGGACCGCTTGCTTGAAGCCCGTGTCGACCGGGAAACGTACGAAGTCACCCATGATCAGCACACCACCGCGGTGCGTCGTTACCCGATTTCGATCGAATGGCCTCCGGCTGCGGCAATGACGGCGCATCCCGTTGAAGTCTGCCGTCGGGAAATCCGTGCCGAAAACAACCTCCCGCTGGATTGCCGTCTGGGTGTGGGGGTCGATCGCATCGATTACACCAAAGGCATCATCGAACGTTTTCGCGCCATCGAGCGCCTGCTCGAACTCAACCCGGAATGGATCGGACGCTTTGCTTTCGTTCAGATCTCCGCGCCAAGCCGGTCGCGCCTGGACGAATACCAGAGTTATGAAGCGCAAGTGCGCGCATTGGCCACCCGGATCAATGAACGCTTCTGCCCCTCCGGACGTTCCGGACCACCTCCGATCATCCTCAAAATCGAGCACCATCCTCCAGAAATGCCCGAAGCTTTGATCATCAACCCCTACAATGCCGATCAGTGCGCCGCGGCGCTCCATTTGGCGCTCACGATGCCCGCGGAAGAACAAGCGTTGCGCATGCGCCTGATGCGGCGGCTCATCAGTGAATTCAACGTCTATCGCTGGGCGGGACGGATGCTGCTCGATGCGGCGATCATGCGTCAACGCAGTCGCTTGCCGGAACTTCCCCTTTCGACGACTTGATCGCGAATCGACGTCTGCCGAAAAGATGATGCTAGCGCGTCCGCCTACCCCCAAAGCCGACTGGGCCTATTTTTGTGACATCGATGGCACCCTCGTAGCGTTTGCAAAGCATCCAGACGCAGTAGAAGTCCGCGAAGAGGCACGCCACGTCTTACAACAGCTCTTTTGCGTAACCCACGGGGCGGTGGCTCTCGTGAGCGGTCGTTCGTTGGCATCGATCGACGCACTTTTTCACCTCCCCTTTCTCCCCGCCGCTGGACTCCACGGCCTAGAACGCCGGGATCCGGACGGCACCTACCAACGCGTGATCGATCGCCTGCCCGGACGAGAACAGCTCTTACCGGCGCTCACAGCGTTGGCTGCCCGTTTCCCCGGACTGCTGCTCGAAGACAAAGGGATCGCACTGGCACTCCACTACCGACAGGCCCCGCGGCTGGGAGGCTACCTGTCGCATACGATCAAACGCCTCGTTGCCCCTTTTCCCGAACTCACCGTACTCAAAGGAAAATACGTCTTCGAGCTCAAACCCCACGTTGCGAACAAAGGCGAAGCGATCGCCGCGTTCATGAGAATACCTCCTTTTTGCGGACGAACACCCGTCTTTCTGGGCGACGACGTGACCGACGAATACGGTTTCGAACGCATCAACCAGCTGGGTGGCCTCAGCATCAAGGTGGGCCCCGGACAAACCCTTGCCCGTTATCGTCTCCCAAATATCGAAGCGGCGCTTACTTGGTTACAATCACTCACCCATTGAATTTTTTCCATCATGCACACGCTCAATCTTGGCCTTGTCGGCAACTGTTCGATCAGCGCGCTGATCGACCCCCTGGGTGAAGTCGTCTGGAGCTGCTTTCCGCGCTTCGACGGTGATCCGATCTTCTGTTCACTCCTGAGCCACGACGGTGACGCGGTGGCATCACGCCAACAGGGGTTTTACCGCATCGAACTGGTCGACTGCGTGCGTTCGGAACAACACTACCTGGAAAACACTGCCGTCTTGGTCACCCGGCTCTTCGATACCCACGGCGGCGCCATCGAAATCACCGATTTCTGTCCGCGCTTCCTGCAATTCGGCCGCCTCTTCCGCCCGATGATGCTCGTCCGGATGGTCAAACCCCTTGCGGGATTCCCCCGTATTCGCATCCGGATCCGGCCGGTTTGGGATTATGGCGCGACGGACTCGGAGCGTACCTACGGCAGCCACCACATCCGCTATATCGGACCCAACCTGGTCGTGCGCCTCACGACCAACGCACCGATCACCGCGGTTGCCGAAGAGCTCCCCTTCTTTCTCAACGACCGGATCGTGCTCCTCTTGGGGCCAGACGAATCGCTCCAAGACGATCTGCGCGAAACGGCCAACCGCTTTTACCACAATACCGTCGAATACTGGCGTGACTGGGTGCGCCATCTGGCCATTCCGTTCGAATGGCAAGAAGCGGTCATCCGCGCGGCGATCGCGCTCAAGCTCAACGAATTCGAAGATACCGGAGCGATCATCGCTGCGATGACCACCTCGATCCCGGAAGCACCGAACACCGTCCGCAACTGGGACTACCGCTACTGTTGGCTGCGCGACGCCTATTTCGTGCTCAACACCCTGAACCGCTTGGGACAGACGACCACACTCGAACACTACTTGGGCTACCTGCTGAGCGTCACCGCGAACGCGCACCACCACGAACTGCAACCCGTCTATGGGATCGACGGCCGCGCCGACCTCACTGAGCGAACCTTCGATACGCTGTCCGGTTATCGCGGCATGGGCCCGGTTCGGGTGGGCAATCAAGCGTTTGTTCAGCGCCAGAACGACGTTTACGGTGCGGCGATTTTGGCCGTTGCCCACGCTTTTTTCGACAAGCGCTTGCGGCGTCGCGGTGACATTGCACTCTTCGAACAACTCGAACCGCTGGGTGAGCGCGCCGTGGCGCTCTACGACCAGCCCGATGCCGGACTTTGGGAATTACGCAACCATCAGCGCGTGCACACCTTTTCGGCGATCATGTGTTGGGCGGCGTGTAACCGTTTGGCGCACATCGCTGCCCGTCTGGGGCGAACCGAACGGGCCGCCTATTGGCACCACCACGCCGATACCATCAAAAACGTGATCCTGAAACGGGGTTGGAGCGAGCCGAAACAGACCTTCACCGCCGCTTTCGAGGGCGAAACACTCGACGCCAGTTTGCTGTTGATCGCCGAACTCGGTTTCCTTCCTGCGGATGATCCGCGTTTCGTCGCAACCGTTGCCGCGATCGAGCGCGAGTTGCGTCGCGGTGACTTCATTTTCCGCTATACCGAAGCCGACGATTTCGGCACGCCGCAAACGGCATTTTTGGTCTGCACCTTCTGGTACATCAACGCACTCACCGCAATGGGCCGAAAAGAGGAAGCGCGCGCACACTTCGAACGCATTCTCGCGTTGCGTAACCCCTTGGGACTTCTTTCGGAAGATGCCGACCCCGAAACGGGAGAACTGTGGGGCAATTTCGTGCAAACCTACAGCATGGCGGGTATCGTGCAATGCGCGATCCGCCTTTCGAAACATTGGGACCAAGCGATCTGCGAAAGTTGCCCCTGACCATCCGACAGAACCAAAGCTGCCGGATGGTCCGCAAAGCCATTGTGAGGGAAGGACGTCAGTCGAGCTTGCCTTCGAGCGCCAAGCGTTCCGCTTCGAGCACCGCCAGGCTCACGTATTTGCCGATGTTGTTTTGCCACCCTTTGGTCTCGGCCGATTTGCTCGCAACCCGCGGATCTTTGAGCACCAGTGCTTTCGCCTCAGATGGGTCGAGCCCTTCGTCGAATGCTTTGACCGCGTTTTCCCAGATCCCGGCAAAAAGTTCGCGTTGCCAATCGAGCACCGTGTGACTCGGCCGGCCATGTCCGGGGACCCAAAGGTGACCGGGACAAGCTGCTTTGAGCGCATCAATGAAATGCAGGGACCCCGGGTAAGAACCATCGTCCATGTTGGCGATGCGGCGATCCATTGCGACGTCGCCGACATGGGTCACTTTGTCTTCGACCACTTCGAAGCAGAGATCGCCGGGCGTATGGGCACGACCGTAATGGTGGCAACGGATCGTCACATTGCCGAAGCGGAACGTGTCACCGTGGTTCGCTTCCCGATTGGGTGGAATCAATTTCGTTCCGGCAGTCGCGCCATTGGTCCACCGCTCGAGCAAGTTCAGCCACAAATTCCCCTCTTTCTTTGCAATCGCCTCTTTGGTGAACGGGTGCGCATAGAAGGG
>Ga0066870_100711_pt1 | contig 12639 bp, 9 predicted proteins | sample CeladaPassage60A_FD_62237 | JGI IMG/M metagenome (GOLD analysis project Ga0066870, IMG submission 62237) | Cellulose-adapted microbial communities from the Joint BioEnergy Institute, USA - Passage3 60A | ecosystem: Engineered > Bioreactor > Continuous culture > Unclassified | place: USA... | reverse complement strand
TGGCCGATACGGTGGATACGGCCGAAACGCTGCTCGATCCGGTTGGGATTCCACGGCAGGTCGTAGTTGACCATAAGGTGGGCTTGCTGGAGGTTGAGACCCTCCCCCGCCGCGTCGGTGGCGACGAGAATCCGGCAGTGCTTGTCCTGGGCGAAGACCTCCTGGATTCGCCGCCGCTGGTCACGGGGGACGCCGCCGTGGATGGCGACGACGGCCTCCTCGCGTCCGAGAAGCCCACGGATGCGTTCGGTGAGGTACTCGAGAGTGTCCTTGTGCTCAGTAAAGATGATGAGCTTGCGGGGACCGCCGTCGTCGTCCCTGATCAGGGTGTTGCTCTGCAGCAGCTCGGACAGTTCGGTCCATTTCTTATCCGTGCCGGAGTTGCGCACCCGGCGGGCCACCTCGACCAGGTCTTCGAGGATGGCGATCTCCTTGTCCAGCTCGGCGATCGTCTGGGCGGCGGTCGCCGAGTCGACGAGGTCGTCCTCCAGCTGCTCGAGCTCCCCGCTGGGCATGTCCTCGAGCTCGGCGTCAATCTCTTCGGTGTCCTTGCCGAGGATGCCCGCGAGGCGCAGCTTGAGCGATTCCTCTATACGGCTGCTGGCTCCGGTGGCCCAGTCGTGTCGTAGCCGTAGAAGTCGCTTGTGACGGCGTTCCAAGGATCGCAGGATCGCCTGTGGGCTGGAGGCGAGCCGACGCTGGAGCACGGTAAGGGCGAAGCCGACGGTGTTACCCCGGCGGCCTTCCCCCGTGGCGGCAAGTTGCTGGGCCTTGCCCATCTGCTCGCGCACGTACTCGGTAACGACCTCGTACAGCTCCCGCTCGGTGCCGGACAGCTCGTAGGGGACGGTGTAGGCGCGGCGCTCGGGGAAGAGCGGCTTGCCCTCGAAGGTGAGCAGTTCTTCCTTGAGCATGCGGCGCATGAGGCCGTCGGTATCGGTGGAGCTGATGCCCTCGCGGTACTTGCCCTCGAAACGGTCAGAGTCGAGCAGGGCCATGAAGAGCTGGAAGTCGGCCTCGCTGCCGGCGTGCGGGGTCGCGGTCATCAGCAGCAGGTGGCGGGTGTGCCTCCCGAGCAGCTCACCGAGCTGGTACCGCTTGGTCTTCTTCACCTCGTTGCCGAAGTAGCGGGCAGACATCCGGTGGGCCTCATCGACGACGACCAAGTCCCATTCGATGCGCTTGAGCTGCTGCTGCAGGTCGTCGTTGCGGGCGAGCTGGTCCATCCGGGCGATCAGTAGCGGGTATGCCTGGAAGACGCTCTGGTCCACTTGGGCGTCGATGAGCTGGCGGGTCAACAGCTCGAACCGGATGCCGAACTTCTCGAGAAGTTCTTCCTGCCACTGCTCGACCAAGCCACCCGGAGCGACGATCAGACAACGTTCCAGGTCGCCGCGGAGCATGAGCTCCTTGATGTACAGGCCGGCCATGATCGTCTTTCCCGCGCCGGGATCGTCAGCCAGGACAAACCGCAGCGGGCTGCGCTCGAGTAGTTCGCCATAAACAGCCTGGATCTGATGCGGCAGCGGCTCGATGTCACTCGTGGCCACTGTGAGCATCGGATCGGTATGCGCAGCCATCCGGATCCGTAGCGCCTCCGCGGCCAGCTTGAACAGTGCCCCGTCACCATCGAAGGCGTAGGCGGCCGAGGCTCTCTTGATACTCAGGCGAGGCTCATGGTCGCGATAGAGCACCTGCTCGCCCAGCCCTTCGTGGGAGCGGTAGGTGAGATTAATAACGTCTGACCCGTACCACCTGACCGCGACTACCGTCACCTCGCCGTTCGGTATCACTCCGGCGACAACGGCACCAGGAGTTAGATCCTCCAGCTTGACGCCTGGCATCATCGCACTCCGGACAGGGCTTGGCTGCGCGCTACGGAACAGAACGGATAGCTGACGTTATATGATAAACCAAAACCACACAAGCGGATTGCGTGTATCCAATTCACAACAATCCGCTCTCGCTGAGACCATCCCCACTGTCACATCGATATCCGCAGAAGGCTATCCCGCACCCTCTGCACGCTGGGGTGGTCGCGGCCTCGCAACCGAGTCAGATCCTCCAGAAGTGTCGACAAGGTGACGCGAGCACGGTCGGTATCGCCGGCGCCAAGCTGCAGGAGACCCATCTGACGGCGCAGTTCCAAAGGTCGATCGTCGTCCGGCCCGTAAACCCGTTCCTCGTCAGTCAGGAGGCTGGACATCCTTGTCAACGCCTCACCCGTCTCGCCAATCAACGCAAGACAGGTGGCCTCCTGCTTACGGCAGTAGAAGACATGATCGTCATCAGGGGAGAGGCTCTCCGCCAAGTCATCCCGCAAGCCGCGGAATGCCGCTGCGGCTCGGTGGTAGTCACCTCCTTCGAAGAGCACCTCCGCCCTGTGCAATCGCAGGTCCAGCACCCTGTGGTCGAGCGAACCGAGCGCTCTGCTGGCCTGGCTCAGCACGGACTCGAGCACCTCGACCGCCTGCCCGTACCGCGAGTCCTCGGCCAGTCGCCTGGCTTCCTCGCGGGCGCGTTCGATGTCGCCGAGGCTGAACTCAAGCGTCTCCTCAGTCACACCCGTGGTGCGCGGCTGCACCCCATCCTCGGTCTCCGCACGGCCTGTGCCGATCGCACCTGTGCCTGTGGTCTTGAGATGTCCAACCACCTCGGCATACATGCGCACTGCGCTGGGGTTTGAGGTGACGACCCCGACAAGGTCGGTGAGTCCTCGGGTGAACGGGAGAATCGCATGGTAAACGTCTTCCGCTCGAGCCGGGCGGTCCTCAGCTCGCTTCGCGAGCATGCGAAGCACAAGCCGCTCCAGTTCTACAGGAACGTCCGGCCTGACAGCACGGATCGAAGGCGGCGGCTCATTCACCTGGCGCTCAAAGATGGCGAAGCTGGTGGTTCCCTCGAACACACACCGGCCAGTGAGCATCTCGTGGAGGATCAGTCCAAGGGAGTACAGATCGCTCTGTGGGCCAACCGTGGCGCCCCGGATCTGCTCCGGTGACATGTATGAGGGGGTACCCACCGTGGTCCCCGTGCTCGTAAGCCTGCTGAGTTCCGGCTCGTGGAACATTGCCAGGCCAAAGTCCAGCACCTTCACCGTGCCGTCTCGAGTGATCATCAGGTTCGACGGCTTGAGATCACGGTGCAGGATCCCCCGCTCGTGTGCAGCCACCAAGACTGCGGCTACCTGAGCGGCTACCGCAGCCGCCCAGTTGGTCGGCAGCGCTTCCTGCTCGTCCACGACATGCTCAAGGGTGATGCCCTCGACGAACTGCATCACCATGTACGGCCTCGGGCCGAAACGCGGATCTTGGAACACGTCGGCGTCGTAGATGGCCGGCGTACCAGGGTGATCCAGCTTGGCCATGATGCGCGCCTCGCGCAGGAAGCGCTTTACCAGCGCGTCGTCATGCTGCCCGTAGGGGAAGCGAATCAACTTAACGGCGACCTTGCGGTCCAGCTTCCTGTCGTAGCCGGAGTACACCTCCCCCATGCCGCCCCGGCCCAGTGGCAAGGTGTCCAGCTCATATCGGTCGCCGATAATCGTCCGTTCCGCCACTACCACCCCTCTAGATCACCCTCTGACGAGAAAGTTACACCCATAGGACGCCCGGCAAGCAGTGACCTTCCGCGAGCACGTTCAACCGGAAGCATCAGGCAACTGCGGAGACAGCGGATCAAAGCGCATCTCTGGCGTTCGGGGATGATCTCAAGGTAGTGCGAGAACTAAGCAGAAGTACCCCTGCCACCTACAGGGCACTCGTCATCCAGAACCTGCTCACTCCGCCTTAACGATCGCGAAAAAAGCGAATGCCCGCAGGAGAAGCCGACCCAATCATCCTTGTTCTTCGCACGAGCGGCCATGTCGCGGCAAGGCGCTGCTGAAGCGAGCACCCTACCTGGGCTCGGGCGTGCTGGTACACGTGAGCTGGCCCTCGGGCCCCGCGCTGATCGACAGACCCAAGGGCCGCATCCTCGTCGACGAGATCGCCGCCGAACAGGGCGCCCCGCTCGCCCGGCACCGGGTGGAGGTGAACGAGCGCCTCCGCGACCGGCGCGCCGTACTGGAGGAGCTGAAGCAGCGCAGGCACGGACGGCTCACCGAACGGGAGGAGTCGCTGCGGCTCCGCCTCGAGACCGAGATCGCCGAGCTTCAGGCCCTCGACGGCGCGCTCGGCCGCAAGCTGCTCGAGGTACGTCGGCACGTCTGCCGCAAGGCGACCGTCGTGGCCGCCACCGCCCACCAGCTCGTCCTCGAGGTCCTCAAAGGGATCACGTTCGACGTGGTCGTCCTCGACGAGGCGAGCATGACCACGGCCGCCCTGGCGATGCTGGTCGCCGGCGCCGGGCAGGGGCACACCATCATCGCGGGTGACTTCCGCCAGTTGCCTCCGGTCGTCGTCGCCCAGACCCCGGCGGCCCAGGAGTGGCTCCATCGCAGCCCGTTCGAGAAGGCCGGCGTCACCACCGCCGTCGCCGAGCGTCGCCCGCCCGCGCGCCTCGCCGCGCTCACCGAGCAGTACCGGATGCGGCGCCAGATCGGCGACATCGTCAGCACCGCCTTCTATCCGGAGAGTCCGCTGCAGACCGCGCCCGCCGTGGCGGACCGGCCGGTCAGGAGCCGCGCCCCGTGGGCCGCCTCGAACCTGGTCGTCGTCGACACCTCCGGCATGCGCGCCCGCACCGCGCGACGGCAGGGCATGGTCTCCCGGTACAACCTCATGCACGCGCAGCTGATCGCCGCGCTCACCGCCGAGGCGGTCGCCGACGCCCACGACCTCGCGATGATCACCCCGTTCGCCCCGCAGGCGCGCCTGCTGGAGTCACTGCTGCCGGAGAAGCGCATGGAGCAGTGGGCGGCGTCCACGGTGCACCGCTTCCAGGGTGACGAGCGGGACATCGTCGTGTACGACACCGTCGACACCGGGCGCGGGGTGACACCGCTGCACATGTGGTTCACCGAGGGCGACACGGGCAGCGAGGGCGCCCGCCTGCTCAACGTGGCCGCGAGCCGCGCCCGCGACCACCTGCTGATCGTCGGCGCCCTCGACCGGCTCCACCGGATCGGCGCCGCCCGCACCCCGGTGTGGACGTTCTTCGCCCACCTCCTCGACCGGGCCGAACGCCTGCCCTGGGACCGAGCGCTCGCCCTCTCCACCGTCACCGAACGCGTCGAGCCCGAGGACCTGGTGGAACGGCTGAGAGCCGACATCGAACGGGCCGACACGGTCGAGATGTGGCTGCCCGGTGTCCTCACCTACTCCCTCGCCGACCTCGTCCCCGCGCTGCTGTCGGTCCACGGCGGCAAGCCGGAATCGGAGGCCGTGACGATCTGGGTGGAGCCGGAGGCGGACGGCCACCTCCCCGATCCGGCCCGGTACGCCCACAACATGGGCGTCAACGTCCGCCCCTGTCTGCCGATCCTCGAGTCGGGTGCCGTGATCGGCGACGTGGTCTGGTCGGCGGCGGGTTCGCTGTGCGGTCCGGATCCCGGCCTGGTGCTGCGTACCGAGCACCGGGCGTTCGCCGACGCGGTACGGCGTGCCCAGCGACGCCGGCCGGGCACGGGTCCCGGCGGCGCTCCCGGCAGCGGCCAGCGCGGCGACCGGTGCGGACGCTGCCGACGCATGCTCATCCGCTACGAGCAGGGACGGCTCGGCGCGCCGGATCTCCGTTACGCGTGCGCCGCCTGCGACCGCAGGACGAGACCCGCAGACGGCCGCTGACATGGGTAGAGCCCGCCGGGCCATCGGTGCCGGGCGGGCCGTACCCAAAGGATCATGTTCCGTACCCGGCACCGGCCGGACAGCCGATCTCGAACCAGACCACACGGCCGCCGCCCCGGAGGTGCGAACCCCACTTGTCGGCGAGCAGTTCGACCAGGTAGAGGCCGCGCCCGCCCTCGCTGTCCTGATCCACGTCGAGCCGGGCGCGGGGCTCGCTCCCCGGCGATCCGGCGTCGCCGACCTCGACGCGGAGCACGCCGTCGGCGGGTTCGGACAGCGAGACCGTCACGGTGCCGCCGGGGAGGCGGCCCGAGTCCGAGTGACAGATCGCGTTGCCGACCAGCTCGCTGGTGAGCAGTACGGCGTCCTCGATCACGGCTCCGTATCGGGCGAGGAGCGTGCGGCGGACGAACCGGCGGGCCTCGGCGACCGACTCGCCCTTACCGGGGAACTCGGCTTGGGCGATCATCCCCGGGGCCGTCACCGGTTCTCCGTCGCGACGAGCCCGGCCAAGCCTCTGTCACAGGCAGCCACCAGCCACCTTGACCTCTGATCCGAAGAGTAGATCCGCCGGCTTCGTTGCTGGACGGTGACGATTCCGCCGAGTCCGCACGCGCTGCGCCGGCGCAGGACTGGTTCCGCGCACAGCGGAAGGTTCGCAAACTTGGCCCGCTCGAGCTTCCGCAGCTCTCCGACAAATCGGACCAATTTTGTGAATTGCCACTCCGTCTGATCGGCCATCCATCCACACCCTTCGAGTGATACGCCTCGACGCTGCGAGCACCTCGTTTCCGCAGCGAGGATGACGGATGGCGACTACGATGCGTAATGCTTTGGTAACTACTCTTATTCGATAGTCAAAAGCGCGGTCTGTATAGCGTCCTACAGCTCGCGTAGCGCGGTCGAAAGGAAGTCCTCATGCCTGCGCCTCGCCCGCTCAACCCCGCCAGCAGCATGCTCGCCTACTGGGGTGCGGAACTGCGGAGACTGCGCGTTGCGGCAGGGATGACACAGCGGGAGCTGGGCAGGAGGACCTCCTACTCGGCCTCCTACATCGGACACGTCGAGACTGCGAGACGCCCTCCGAGTCGGGAGTTTGCCATCGTATGCGACAAGGTGTTCGGAACTGACACTCTCACTCCCCTATGGGACCTCATCGAGGAGGACGCCCATCCCACATGGTTCCGGCCGTATATGGAGCTCGAGCGCCAGGCGAGGACGATCAGGTTCTGGGCGCCGCTCCTCATTCCCGGCCTCGTACAGACACCCGACTATGCACGCGCTCTGATTCGGACGAGCAACCCGCGATGGACGGCCGACCAGGTGGAAGAAGCGGTGGCCAGCCGCATGAGACGCAAAGACGTCCTGTTCCGGGAGGACCCACCTGAGCTCTTGGTGATTCTCGATGAGGCGACCCTCCTTCGTCCTATTGGAGGGCCTCACGTGATGCGAGCACAACTGGAATATCTCCTGGATCTGGTGGAAACCCGAGAACGCACGTCAATCCAACTGGTCCCACTCACCATGCATATGCACGCCGGCCTTACCGGACCTATAGTTGTTACGAGCTTCAGAGGCCAACCAGACGTGGTCTATCTCGAATCCGCTTGGCGCGGCGAGGTGATCACCGACCCGGATGGGGTCGAGGAGCTGACGAGTCGCTTCGACGCCATCCGGGTGCTTGCCGTCCCACAACCAACGTCGCTCGCAATGATCAGGAAGGCGTGTGAGCAATGGACCTGAGCAAGGCTGCATGGCGTAAGAGCACGCACAGCGGCGGAAACATGGGCGAGTGCGTGGAGGTTGCCACCAACATTCCCGGAATCGTGGCGGTCCGCGACAGCAAGAACCCGAACGGCCCCGTCCTCACCTTCACCCAAGCCGAGTGGCGCGCTTTCCTCAGCAAAATCAAGAGTCACGCTTAGGCTCAAGCTACCGATCCGGCTTGGAAACTTCCGCAGCGGACTCTAGCCCTCTGGGGAAGCACGATCAGCTCTCGTCACCAGATGTTTCCCGTCGTTCCACTACAGGACTTCCCGCGCCGACGGAGACATTCACCATGATCAGCAAACACAGAGCCGATTGGCGTAAGAGCACGTACAGCGGCGGCAATGGCGGAGAGTGCGTAGAGGTCGCCACCAACCTCCCCGGCATGGTCGCCGTCCGCGACAGCAAGAACCCGGACGGCCCCATCCTCACCTTCACCCGAGACGAGTGGCGCGCCTTCCTCAACAAGATCAAGAATCGCGCGTAGGCAACGAGATTTCCCTAGCGGACCCCAGCCCGTTAGGCAAGTAGACCGGCCTTACCACCAGGTGCTCTGCCTTCCTCCCACCAATGGGGAACGCCCTCACCGACCGAGACACCCACCATGATTAATCCGCCAGGCACCAGTTGGCGCAAGAGCACGCACAGCGGCGGAAACATGGGCGAGTGCGTGGAGGTTGCCACCAACATTCCCGGAATCGTGGCGGTCCGCGACAGCAAGAACCCGGACGGCCCCGTCCTCACCTTCACCCGAGACGAGTGGCGCGCCTTCCTCAAGAGCATCAAGCGTCACGCATAGGAGCGATCCGACTCGACTGTCGTTGACGTTTCGACTGCTACCCGGCCGAAGCCGAGAACGTTCCCGTGTGTTGCCCGCGTCTGCCCGCTTGAGCACGCGGGCAACAGCGTGTCTTAGCCCTCTGTTAGGCGGGGTTATCTCGGCCTCGGCCTTGGAGGCGTTGTGCAACGGCGCCTTTGCCAAGCCCTCTCACAGACTCGAGATGCCCGGCACGCCCCGGGCATCACCGCACCGGGACACTGCGGGTAGACACCGGCTTGCAAGCGCCACCGTGAAGTTCGACCGGTTGACGGCTTCGCCTCCCATGCGCCCAGGCAGAGCTGCAACGCCGCTGCGCCCGCTGCCGGCCCGGCGATCAGCGACTGATCCCGCCAGACGGCGTGGCCGTCTCGTGGAACGATCGGGGCTCGTCGGATTGATGTTCCTGGCCGGGCGCGGAAAGCACCACGCTCAGACGCCGCTGGTCAACCGTTCGTGCACTGAGAATCGCTCAGCTGGGGAATCTGAAAGATTTGAGAATTTCCTCCACCTGCGCTCTCCGCTTGGCCGGCATCTCGTCGATGGAAATGGTGAGCCCGGTCACCGGGAGGATCAGCATTTCGGCCTCGACCGTTGTGCCGTCCCGGCAGTAACTTCGAGCCTTCCAATAATAGGCTCTGCGATTTCCTATACGGTGGAGACCGGTCTTGAGGAATCGTGACGGCCGCACGGGCTCACCGATCTCGCCACATGCGCCTTCGGGACCGTAGCGGGCGGTGACGCCGTCCGGCTCGACCTCCTCCGGCCTGAAATCGGGATCGCCACCGTCCACCCAAGGGTGTATCGACATGCCGAACTGGTGGCAGTACCAGTACTCGTCGTTCCTTTTGTCCTTGGGCCGCAGACACATGCCCTCGATGTTGTGTGTGTTGTCAGGGTAATACATCCAGTCATCCGGAAGGATGAAGGAGTACCCCCTGACCATCGTCACCCTACGCCCAGTGCGCGTGGGCCTCGGGGACGCGGACGCCGTGCCAGCAGGTGACGCCGTACCCGTGGAATCCCCCTGTGCCGCGGTCGGCCTGTCGCCCGTGGGCGTCGGACTCTGGGTGGCAGCACCGGAGGGTGAGGCCGGGGACGGCGTCCTGTGTGCCGCCACGCCGTCCGCCGACCGCCCGGAGACGACCACGGCGGTCGTGGCGATCAACCCGGCCGCCACCACCGTCACGGCGGCCGCCACGCCGAAGTCCCTCCAGCGACGCCGCCGCGGCGGGACGACCCACTCCGCCTCCTCCGGCGCGGGCATGACCCAGGTTCGGTCGAGAAGCCTGGTGACCTCCTCCTCGACGCTCGCGGATACCTCGGCGTCCGGCTGCCAGATCCGTCTGAGGGATTCGAGGAGGCCGGCCGCGTCGGGGCGCTCCTCCGGGTTCTTGGCCAGCGTCTTGACGACGAGGTCCTTGAGGGGGTCCGGGACTCCGTCGACGTCGGGCTCATCGGTAAGCACGCGCATGGCGATGACCTCCGGCCGTCCCTTTCCGAAGGCCAGGCGCCCGGTGGCGGCGTACAGGACGAGCAGGCCCCAGCCGTACACGTCGGCGGGTGGGCCCACCTCCGCGCCGCGATACTCCTCCGGGCTGATCCAGCCGGGGGATCCGACCAGCACGCCCGTGCCGGTGAGGCTGGTCTCGTCGACCTGGAGGGCGATGCCCATGTCGACGAGGCGCGGGCCGTCCGGCGAGAGGATGACGTTGGACGGCTTCAGGTCGCGGTGCACGACTCCGGCCGCGTGCGTGGCCTTGATCGCCTCGGCGAGTCCTGCCGCGAGGGCCATCAGGTGGTCGCCGGTGAGCGGCCCCTTCGAGGTGACGTGCTCTTCCAGCGTCGGCCCGGGGACGTACTCCGTCGCCAGCCACGGCCGCTTCGCGTCCGCGTCCGCGTCGAGTATGCGGGCCGTGCAGGTGCCGGCGACCCGCCGCAGGACCGCGACCTCGCGGGCGAACCGGGCACGGAACTCCGGGTCGTGTGCCAGTTCGGGGTGGACGAGCTTGACCGCGGCGCGACGGCCCTTGGCGTCGACGCCCGCGTACACGACGCCCATGCCGCCCGCCCCGATGCGGCGCACGATGCGGAACGGTCCGACGCGACGCGACACGTCATCCATGTCGAGGGAGGCAGAGGAGGAATCGACACCCATGGCTCACACAACTTCGCGTCCGTTCCACGGAACCGGGTCGCCGCGCCGGTTCCTACTCCATGCCGAATGAACCGACGATGAGGTTCATGTCGGCTTCGGCGATGCGCCGTCCGATCATCAGGCTGCCCAGCTCACGGACGTACGCCGTGTAGGCCGTGAACTCCCGATCGTCCGAGCAGACGACCGTGTACTTCCGGTGCTCGTAGACATATCCGAGGTCGTTCTCGCGCAGCTCGCGTTCCGCGACGCCCACCCCGCGCGTCTCCGGACAGTAGGTTCCGCCGAGGTTGTCCGGGTAGTCGAGGTCGTACTCGCGCCCCACATCGACTCCGTAAATCATGAGCACCCCGCGGCTGTCGCAGTCCGACGAACCCGGCGGGCGGGCGCACGTCGCTCCGCCGCTGGCACCCTCCGTGTTCGTGGCCTTCCACCCCGCCGGGAGCAGGTACCCCCACCCTTGCGCGCTGTACGCCACTTTGGCCGCCTTGGTGGTCTCGCCCTCCGGTGAGGAGGTGGTACGGTCTGCGGACGGAGTGACGTCCGCCGTGGTCGCCGGTGAACTCGCGGGCGTGACCGGGGTCGGGGACGGCGGGACCGTCGCCCGCGCCTGAGGCTTGGCCGACTCCGGGGCCGCGGCGCCAGGACCGCCCGTCCCGGCCAGGACGGCTCCCCCGAGCGCGCCGGCTCCGAGCAGGACGACTCCCAGTGCCGCCAGCACGAGCCGGCGGCCACGTCCGGATTCGGCGGCGTGCCATTGCGGCTCGTCCGTCACCGGCATGACCCACGTGCGTTCCAGGAACCGGGTGACGTCCTCGGCCTCCTCCTCCGACTCACGCCACGCGCGACGGCATCCCTCCTGGATGTCGGCGAGGCCGGGGCGCCGGTCCGGTTCCTTGGCGAGCGCGCGGCGGACGAGTTCGTCCAGCGGGGCGGGAACCCCGGTGACCTCGGGCACCTCGTTGAGCACCCGCGCGGCGAGCACCTCCGGCCGACCGGCGCCGAAAGGCGGTCGCCCGGTGGCGGCGTAGAGCACGAGCAGCGCCCAGCCGTACACGTCGGCGGCAGGGCCCACCTCGTCGCCCCGGTACTCCTCCGGGCTGATCCATCCCGGGGAGCCGACCACCATCCCCGTGCGGGTGAGGCTCGTCTCGTCCAGTGCGCGGGCGATGCCCATGTCGATGAGCCGGGGCCCGGTGGGCGAGAGGATGAGGTTGGACGGCTTCAGGTCCCGGTGCACCACGCCGGCGTCGTGCAGGGATTGGACGGCCTCGGCGAGCGCCGCGGCGAAGCCGATCACCTCTTGCTCGCCGAGCGGGCCGTGTTCCGCGATCCGCTGGGCGAGCGTCGGCCCGGGCACGTACTCGGTGGCCATCCACGGCTGGGCGGCCTCCGCGTCGGCGTCCAGCATGCGGGCCACGAACTCGCCTCGCACGCGCCCGAGCAGGGCGATCTCTCGCCGGAACCGCTCGCGGAACTCGCGATCGCGCGCCAGCTCGCGGTGGATCTGCTTGACCGCCACCCGCCGCCCCCGTTCGTCCACCGCGGCGAACACGGTGCCCATGCCGCCGACGCCCAAGCGGTGCACCAGCCGGTAGGGGCCGATGACGCGCGGATCGTCGTCAAGTAACGGGGTGGTGGTTTCCTTAGCCATGGGCGGACCAGATCGACTGCCCCGGGCGGCCGACGCCCCTGCTCACGTTGGCGAACCGGCAAGCCCAAGCCGTCGCTCGATCTCTTCGAACTTCGCGATAACGATCTTCCGGACTTACCGTATCAGCATCACTCGTGAACTGACAACACAGGTTTTTCGTCGGAAACGCGCTCCCCGATTCGCAAGGAACGAGAGAACTGCTGCGCCGGCCTCACGTGCCCTCTCGCCCGCACGACCATGCAGCCGTCACGAGCACAGAACTCGACGTCCGGCCCTGTGGGGCGCGGAAAAGAACGCCAGGGCTTGGCGGAGCGGCATGCGAAATGGCGCAGCCAGCGCCGATTACCCGGGGGTACGTGATCGCATCTGCGATCGGTTACGCCATGCTATTGGGCCATGGTGAAAAAGATGATCGGGACTTCGGTCCTCGCCGCCTCGCTGTTGGTCTCCGGCGCCACCGCGGCGTCGGCCCAGGCGAACCCGACGCTGGGGCCGTACGGGTACGGTGCCGTCAAGCTCG
>Ga0066870_100628_pt1 | contig 14026 bp, 12 predicted proteins | sample CeladaPassage60A_FD_62237 | JGI IMG/M metagenome (GOLD analysis project Ga0066870, IMG submission 62237) | Cellulose-adapted microbial communities from the Joint BioEnergy Institute, USA - Passage3 60A | ecosystem: Engineered > Bioreactor > Continuous culture > Unclassified | place: USA... | reverse complement strand
GAGACCAACCCCCGGTCAAAGTACCCTATGCCATCCATCGCATCCGATACGTCCACCACACGCAGGTACCTGTACAGCTGCCGCACCTCAAACGGCTCTGCCTCCATCTCACACCCTCCTGGGATACTAAATACGGGATACTGTATATGGTATACCAACTGGATCTTCTTTGCAACACCCTTCGTGCAGTGGGCCTCCAAACCGACGGCTCCGCCGCGGGCGTGGGCAACTGTCGACTCCAACCTGGTCAGCGTGGCATCTGATCACAGCTAGCCGAGGGGTCGACTTCGGCCCTCGGGATCCAATCGGCAGAGCTGTCCGCCAACCTCAGGGGATAGCACCTCATCAGCTGCGGCCGCGCCTCGCGGACTCGGCAGTCGGGATCCCAGGGCCGTACCGCCCCGTGGCACGCCGTGGCCAGCTCAAAGCCTAGCTCATGCGATCGGGGCAGCGCTCCGCCAATATCCTACAGCTGTTCACATTCCCCTGGGCGTTACGTCCTCACCACATCTGCATCCATCACAACCGTGGACGTTTCTGGTAGGCTGCAAGGGTGCCATGGCCCCCGGCGCATCCCTCCCAGGGAGCAGCAACCATGAGTGACCTCCCGAGCCTCGTATCACCCTGCAGATGATCAGAGGTCTGTAATGCCCCTCTGCATTCTCAGTGGGCCGCGCGATAGGCGCTCAGCCCCTGCTTGCGCTCGCGGACGACCAGGCCACGGGCGAGGAGCCAGCTCAGATGGCCGGAGATCGGAAAGGCCAGGTCCATCGACGCCTCGGGTGGCCAGCTGGCGATCCGAGGTCCCACCACCGCTATTATCTCGCGCAGCGTCATGGCCTCTGATGCCCGTGACAGCACGCCCAGCAGCTGGGCCTCCATATCCTGGCAGAAGGCCAGGCTATCCGCCAGGAAGGCCTCCACCTCCCTGCCCCTCCTCACAGGCCAGTGCGCCGGCGCGAACACCTGGATCCCCATAGCCAGCAACCTCTGCAGCGTGCCTTGATAACTCTCCACGTAGCAGTACGTGGGTGGCATGGCGGGCTCATCGTGCAGCCCAAGGATGCAGCGCCAGAGCGCCGCCTCGCCCGCTATCAGGGTGCCCGTAGCCTCATCCCAGATCGCAAGGTGTCCCCAGGTGTGGCCGGGGGTGTGCAGGAAACGGATGTGCCTGCCAGGGCCGATCCGGTAGGATTCCCCTCCGGTCAGCTTCCAGTCCATCGGGACGTGGCTGGCGCAGTCGCGCGCGATCTGGGCCTTGACTTCCCTCCCATAGCCTATACCGTGCTCTCGCTCGAACTGGCTGTACCTGCCCGCGATCAGGGCCTCCGGGCTCTCGACCCAGGGGGCGTCCAGCGCGTGGCACGCAAACGCAGCCCCAGGGGCTGCCCGCCTCATGGCGTCGTTGCCCCCCTGGTGATCGAAGTCGGAGTGGGTGATGACCACGAGGTCTAGCTCGCTGGCAGCCAGGCCCAGCCCCCGCAGGTAGGGCAGGATGTGCTTGTCGGGAGAGTCCGACACGCCGGTGTCGACCAGCACGCGCCTCTCGGCTCCCACGATCAGGTAACAGTACACTAGCCTCTGGCCAAATGGGCAGGCTATGCGATGTACTCCCTCCGCGATCTCCATGGCTAACCTCCTTCTCGATGGATGGGGCTGTCCAAAACCGATCCCTCCGACAGAAAGTGCAGGTCCCGGGGCTGATACGGATGACGTTTGACCTCCTCCAGGTTCAGCCTGGCGCCCAGCCCTGGGCCATCTGGCAGGCGCAGGTAGCCATCGCGCACCTCCAACGCCGGCTCGAGCACCAGCTCGCGCCAGGGGGGATCGTTGACCAGCATCTCCAGCACCAGGAAGTTCCTCAGCCCAGCTATCAGGTGTAGCGTCGCCGCGGCCGCCACCGGCCCGTTGGGGTTGTGCGGGGCCACCGGCACGTGCCAGGCGTCCGCCATCGCCGCGATCTTGCGCGCCTCCAGCATCCCTCCCGCGTGGATCACATCCGGCTGGATCACCCGGACGGCCTGCCGTGCCAGCAGGCCAGCGTACTCGTACCGGGTATAGGCGCGCTCGCCGGCTGCCGTGGGGATGGGAGAGTGGCGCGTAACCTCGGCCAGGGCCTCCAAGTTAGCTGGAGGTACCGGCTCCTCGTACCAGTAGCAGTCGAAGGGCGCCAGCAGCCTGGCTATGCGGATGGCCTCGCTCACTGAGAACCTGCCGTGCGCCTCCACCATCAGCCTCACCCTGGGACCCACCGCCCGACGCACGGCCGCCACTCTCTCCAGCGCCAGCTCCTCTTCCTCCCTCGAAAGGTGGACGCTGGCATGGCCAAACGGATCCCACTTGAGGGCGACAAAGCCTCGCTCCACGGTCTCGCAAGCCCTCTCGGCGAACTCCTCGGGAGAGTGGGCCCCGAAGTACCAGCCGTTGGCGTACACGGGCGCCGCGTCACGCACTCTGCCTCCCAGCAGGTTGTATATCGGCTGGCCAAGCGCCTGCCCGATGATGTCCCACATCGCCACCTCCAGAGCGCTGATCGCCGTCAGGAGCACTGGCCCGTGGCTCCAGAAGCCGTCGTGGTACATCTGATGCCAGTGGCGCTCGATATCGAACGGATCGCGACCCAGCAGGTAGCGGGACAGGTCGTCGATCGCCCCCAGAACGGCCAGCTCCCGCCCCTCCAGCGTGGCCTCTCCCACTCCCTGCAGGCCGTTGTCGGTCGACACGCAGACGAAGACCCAGTTGCGCCACCCGGCGTACATCACGTGCTTGTCGATCTCCGTTATCCTCACCTGATCCCCTCCTCTACAGTCTTGGCTGCTCCCCTTTGACGCTCATGCCACCGTCGACGGTGTAGTTGGCCCCCGTCACAAAGCTAGCGCGATCGGAGGCTAGGAAGACGAACACGTCCGCCACCTCCTCGATCCGGCCCACCCTGCCCATCGGGTAGATCTCATCGAACGCGCGCCGCGTGGCCTCTGGGTCTCGCTGGGCCGCTACGAACCGGTGGAGCATGGGCGAATCGATCGTGCCCGGAGACACCGTGTTGACCCTGATCCCCTCCCTGGCGTAATCGATAGCCATCGCTCGTGCGAGGGCTATCAGCGCCCCCTTGGTCGCCGAGTAGGCGGCTAGGCCTGGCAAGCCCAAGATCCCCGTGATGGAAGCCGTGAAGATGACAGCCCCCCTTCTCCTGGCCCGCATCACGGGCAGCACTTGGCGGCAGACCAGATAGGCCCCCTTGACGTTGACCCTGAACACGGCATCCCACTCCTCCTCCGAGGTCTCGTCCAGGGTCCCGCTCGGCATAATGCCGGCGTTGTGTACCAGCACGTCCGGCGGCCCCAGGGTCCGCAAGTGCTCCTCGACCGCGGCCGCCACGCTGGGCCCGTCTCCGACGTCCGCCGGCAGCGCCACGGCTCGCCGCCCGAGGGCGCGTATCTCTTCCACCACTGCCCGGCAGCCGTCGCCGTCCAGATCGAGCACCCCGACATCGGCCCCCTCGGCCGCAAAGCGCAGCGCGATTCCCCTGCCGATGCCCTGTCCCGCGCCAGTTACCAGACACACCTTCCCCGCAAGCAGCATGTGTACACCTCCCTACGTGCTCAGCATGTAGCAACCGTCTCCCGGGACCCTCAGCGTGAGAGGCTCCGGATATCCGGCGAAAGCCCCCTCCAGCACGTACTCCAGCCCGGCTTCGGCATCCCACGGCACCTGCAATTGCCCCGCAAAGGTCCTGCGGCTCACATGGTGCAGTCGCTGTTCACACCAGGACTCCTCTCCCACCCTGCGCCAGCGCAGGCGCACCTCCACGGGCTCACGCGTGCCTGCCGCTATGGCGGAGACCTTCACGACCTCGCCGGGAGACGCCCTGGTAGGGCGGGTGGGGACCACCAACTGGGCCTCCAGGTCGGGATCTGGAGCCAAACAGTCGTCCCGGCACCGCTCCACATCGGGCGGCAGATCTCCGAGCACCTCCCTGAGGGACTCTCCCAATCGCCAGCAGGCGATGCGCACCAGCTTGTTCTGGATCGAAGCCAAGGTGCCTAGGTCGTGGCGCGTGGCCAGGGCGCGTTGGAACGGTAGTACGGCCTCCCGCACGAGGCGCAGCAGCTGCCGCCAGCGCTCCAGCCCCTGGCGGGAGACCGTTTCCGGCCGGTCAGCGTGGGAGCGAATGATGCCCTGCAGTTCTCGCGCGACCCGCAGCGCCCTGGCGTACCTATCTAGAAAGCGCAGGTGGGCCTCCCAGTAGCCCAGCCTCTCTCGCTCGACGGGCCCGGAGGCCTCGCTCAGGAGCTCGGAGACTAGGCGGCACACCTCGGCCTGGCTGTCGAGCAGCTCGGACGGGATCTCGTCCATCGAGTCCGGTCGAAAGGCCTCGCTGTAGTCGCCGGCGGGCTCGCGCGTCACGTGATGCCCATCCTCCCCAACCACACCCGTCCAGGTCGACAGCAGGCGATGTTCGCGGTCTGCGCTGAGGAGGATCTGCCCCAGCTTACGGGCCCGTTCGCCATGGGCCTGCGTGCAGGCATAGAGGATGTAGTGCCGCTCAGGCTCAGGTGGACTACCCCAACAGCTTCTAGCCAGGTAGTTGGCGTTGGGGTCGATTATGCGGTGCCGCCAGTGGAGACCCAGCAACCCCTGACAGCCGTACGCGCCGGCCAGCTCCACATCGCGGCGCAGGCGGCCCACGTGCAGCTGCGGCAGCCACATGGAGGCGTCGTCCTCCAACCAGGGGATAGCCCAGCGCTCGCGATCTCCCAGGCGGGCGAACGCCTCGTGCACGGGATCCCAACCTAGCTGGTCGTTGAGAGCCGCGAAAATCACGTCTTCGGGCATCAGTCGGTGGAAGGCGTCGAAGTGTCGCACGACACCTCCCCACCCGCAGATCACGAGCCTCTTATCGGGCGCATGGCGGCGAAGGTAATCATGGGCCTGGAGGAAGGGCGTGGCCGACAGCGGCACATGCCCCTGGTGGCTCGCCCAGCTCATGCTCTCGTCCTCCCACATCCACACGTAACTGATGGCAGGATAGGACTCCAGCAGCGCGTCCAGGCGTGCCTCCAGGATCCTGCGGGCGGTGCGCGACTCGGGATCGACGTAGCTCAGAGCCTGGTGTCCCCAGGGAAGCTGCAGGTGCAGGTCGCGCCGGACCTCTGGTGGCGTGGCTCGGAGGATCTCATCAGGCAGTTGGTAGGGTTCGAAGCCCACACCGGTACGAATGCCGAGCCTCTCGGCGTAGGCGAAAGCTCGACGCCAAAGGTCTCGGGCCATCTCTGCCGCCTCCCAGGGACCCCTGGCATGCCTCGTAGCATCGGAGCCGAACACCTCCTCGTCGTAGTACTGTGACGCTCCCATGCCGTAGCGGGAGGTGCGTTGCGGCAGGTACCCCCAGCGGTCCGTGGCCGTGGTGTCGGTGTACGCGGTGTACCCTACCCCACCGTACTCAAAGGTCAGGAACGACTCGGCCCACTTGTTGGCCTGGCCATAGACGTGTATCCCCAACGTGTTGAAGCGCATGCGGACCATCGCCTCAAGGTAGCTCCGCCAGTCCTCATCGTTGAACACGGTCACGCAGTTGAGGAAATCCGGCCAGGGCATCAGCCCTCGCACGGCGAAGCGCGGCGTCCCACGCCAGGGCGATCGCACGTCAGGGAGGTCGAGGCCTTCGGACAGGTCCAAGGGGTACAGGTCGCCGTCCAGGCCAAAGAACGCTCCCTGTCTCTCCAGCAGTTCCAGGACGCCGTACAGCACGCCGGCCTTACCCTGTCCGTCAACCGTGACCTCCCAACGCTCGCCGTCGCGCAACCGGATCTCGTAGCCCTCGCCTTCGCCCCCTGCCGTGAGGAGCACGAAACGCAGTTGTCCCCGCGTGGTATCGGGCCCAGGGAGGTTGGCCCTCCTAGGTACCAGCCCTGGATTGAGGCGCCTAAGCCCCCTGCAGAGCTCGGACGCCGCCAGCTCCAAGCTGGCCTCCCCCCTGCGTGGCGTCAGTACCCACACCTCACTTATCTCAGCCCACCTTAGAAACATGACTACCCCCTTATGCTGCCAATGGTCAGGTTTTGCAGGAGCTGGTTCCTACCAGCGACGAAGAGCGCTATGACCGGCAGGCTGGCCAGGAATGCACCTGCCAGGATCATCCCGTATTCCACCTTGTATAGCCCCACCAGCGTGGCCAGGCCCAGCGGATAGGTGAACTTCTGCTGCGTCCGCAGCACGATCAATGGCCACAGGTAGTCGTTCCATGAGGAGACAAAGATCAGCAGCCCCATCACCGAGAGCGCTCCCCTGGAGAGCGGCAGCCCAATCCTCCAGAACAGTCCCCACTCGGAGGCCCCGTCGATCCTGGCGGCGTCCAGGAGGTCACGCGGCACCGCCAACATCGCCTGCCTCATGAAGAACACGCCGAAGGCGTTGACGGCCCCCGGTAACACGATGGCCCAGTAGGTATCCACCCATCGCAAGCGCAACATGAGCAGAAACAAGGGCACTAGGGTAACCTGGAAGGGTATCGTGAGCGTGGCTAGCAGGGCCAGGAAGAGCACTCGCTTGCCAGCGAACTCGTATTTAGCGAAGCCCCAGCCAACCATGGACACGACGAGCAAGGTCAGGGCCGTCTGCGCCACCGCCACGACCGCGCTGTTGCCCATCTGTCGCAGGAAAGGTATCTCGCTACCGCTGAGCAGCCTTTGGTAGTTGGTCAGCGTCGGTTCCTGGGGCCAGAAGCGCAGCGGTAACGAGAAGATTTCCGAGTTCTCCTTGAAGGAACCCGTGATGGTGTAGAGGTAGGGTGCACCGGTGAGCACCACGCCGGCCAGCAGCACCAGGTGGATGAGCAGCAGCCGTATCGATCGCCTCCACTGCGCCCACCTGACGATGGCTGTCAGCCGGGCCTTTGAGCCGGTCCTCGCGTCGATCATTGAGCTATTCCTCCCGAAAGACGCCCATGAGCCTGAGTTGGAGCAGCGTGAGGGCGATTATGATGAGCGCCAGCGCGTAACCTATGGCTGAGGCGTATCCAAAGTCTAGGAAGCGGAAGCCCACTAGGTAGAGGTACATGGTCATGAACAGGCCAGCATTGTTGGGTCCTCCCTCGGCCCCGAGTAGCACGGCAGGCTCGGCGAACAGGTTGTAAGACCCTATGATCGCGATGGTCACGACGAAGATGAGGATCGGTCTGAGCAGCGGCAACGTGACGTATCGGAACAGCTGCCAGCTGCCAGCCCCATCGATCACCGCGGCCTCCTTTAGCTCCGGGGGGATGTTCTGCAGCCCTACCAGGAAGTACAGGGCGTTCACGCCCAGGTAATGCCACAACCCCACCAATATGATCGCAGGCATAATGGCCACTGGGTTGCGCAGCCACTCCACCTTCGGCAGGCCCAGCGGTGCCAGGAGGTAGTTGTTGATCAGGCCGTAGTCCCGGCTGAAGACGATGCTGAAGATGATCGCGATCACCACCCCCGACGTGAAGTAGGGCGCGAAGAAGAAGAGGCGGAAGAACTCACGCCCGTGCAGACCCCTCGCAGTCAGCAGGAGAGCGAGGCCCAGCGCCGCGGGGACGATGACGAACACACTACCGGCGGCGTAGTACGTGGTATTAAGCAGAGCCTTCAGGAACAGCCCGTCAGACAGCAGCTGCAGGTAGTTCTCGAAGCCCACAAAACGCGGTTGGCTGCGTACGCCCTGTTGTTCGAAGAAGCTAAGGTACAGCGAGCGCAGCACCGGATACACGAAGAACACTGCGTAGCCCAGGAAGAACGGGCTGATGAACAGGTAGGGAGCCAGCTTCATCCGTCTTGCGCCCGACATCATCCTACTCCTCGGACATCTCGCGCCGGATCTCATTGGCCACTTGCTTGAACACGTCCGCAGCGGGGCGCTGCCTGCGGAGCACCGCCTGCATGGAAGCCTCGAGCTTGGTGTTGAGCTCCGTCCGGAACGGGCTCTGATACTGCGGTGGCACATCTGGCCCGAGCTGGCTGAACAGCTCGCCCAGGTCCTGGCCGCCGAAGTACTCGTCCTTGACGTGCAGCCTCGGGCTCTTCCACGCTGGCTTGAAGGGCGGATAGAGGTTCGTCATCTCATACCTCCGCACGTTGCCTTCCACACTGAGCATGCTGTGCTTGAGGAACTTCCACGCCTCCTCGACATGCTGGCTGGTGTCCAAGATGCAAGCACCTGTGCCGCCCGAACAGCTGGTGCGACGCCCTCCCTTCTCCCAGGCCGGTAGCGCCACGGCCCGCCACTTGCCTTTGAGCTCTGGCACGTTGTCCTTGAGAAAGCCAGCGTACCAGTCGGCCCCGACCACGGAGACGAACTTCCCCTCCTTGACCGCTGCCCACCATGCCTGGTCGCTGTCCGGAGTCTCTTCGGCTATGCCGTGCTGGTACTTCAGCGCCAGGATCCACTCCATCGTCTCAACGGACAGGGGGGAATCGAGCTTCACCTTGCCAGCCTGATCGAAATAGTCCTCCCCTCGCTGGCGCAGGAGAACGTCGTGAGCCGGGAATGGCAGGGCATGCACGCCGGAACGTGCGACCTGCTTGGCTCCCAGGATGTAGTCTTCCCAAGTCGAGAATCTGGTGGGATCCACCCCGGCGGCCTCCCATACGTCCGCGCGGTAGTACAACACCACGGGGCACAGCGCGTGCTCAATACCGTAAGTCTTGCCATTGTAGCTGTAGAGCGCCTCTCTGGAGGCCACGAGCTGGTCCATGTAGCCCTCCGTCTGGAGACGATCGGTCAGATCAACGAAACCCGGGGAGCCGCCGCGGAGGAAACCACCGAACGCTCCCTGCTCGACATCGGCGATGTCCGGAGCTCCCACCCCTCCCGACTGAATGGCGATGCGGAGCTTGTCGAAGAGGTCCTGGTAAGCGATCTCGCTGACCTTGAGCTGAAAGCCGGGATTCACCTTTTTTCGGTAGTCCTCGGCCATAGCGCGCCACCAACGAGCGTGGGTGTTGACGAAAGTCCACAGCTCAAGCTGCACCTGACTTGAGCCAGAGGATGCCTGTGGCGTGCCGCCCTGGGGCGCGGCCCTGCCGCAAGCCGCCAGCACGAGACCCAGGCCACCCAGGCCCGCCGCCTGTAGTAGCCTCCGCCGAGTGATAGTTCTTGTGCCTGCCATCATCTTCCTCCTGCTGCGATTCTACCTGTTGCCCGAGGCCCGAGGCCTCTCATCTCCTCCTGGTTACGTGTCCTGACCCGTGGCATCCATAGGTGGGGCCGTGACCCTGATGAGCTGTTCAAGGGAGACATGGGCCCCGAAGAGTCGCCCAAGCTCCCTGGTAGCCAGGGCGCTCAGCGGGCGATCGAGGTCCTCCCCGTACTGCTGTTCCGCGACGGCCAGGTGCTTCGCCATGGCTTCTCTAGCCGCTACAGGGCTCTTGGCGTCGAGCGCCCGGAGCACCTCATGGTGCAGGCCGAGGCCCTCGCCAGCGACCGCCGGGTCGCTCAGGCTGCGCAGCATCATCTCGACGGTGAAGCTGCGAATGGATCCGAACATCATCTCTATGACGGGGTTGTGGGCGGCCCGCACCACCCCAAGGTGAAACGCTAGATCCCACTTCACCTGCTCGAGCACGTTCCCCGCTGTCTCCAACTGGGCGAGGGCAAGCCGCAGGGGGTGCAGATCCTCGTTGGTGGCCCGCATGGCCGCCAGGTAGGCGGCCTCGCACTCGAGCATCTTGCGCGCCTCGATCAGCTGCTGGGGAGTGACCTGGTTGCGGTGAAGCGCCACCTCGAATAGCTGCGCGACATCCCCCTCGCTGGCTGGGCGCACGTAGGCCCCCTTGCCGGGGAGGATTTGTACCAAGCCCTGATCGGCGAGGGAGCGCAGGACCTCACGTATCACCGGGCGGCTGACCCCGAAACCTTGCGCCAGCTGTCTCTCGCTCGGTAGCTTGTCCCCGGGCCGCAGTTCCCCCGAGAGCACCTGCTCCCGCAGGGCGCCGACTATGGTCTCTCTGTTCCATTTGGTCATACTGGTCTTACCAGTCATGCCAAGATTATAACGCAGCCTAGACGAGAATGCAAGCCCTCAGGAGTCGATTAGACCGTCCTCCCACCCCAGCTTGGGAGAACTGGTGGGGCTTATCCCATTGCTGGCTTGGTAAGGGTTGGGCACAGCACGCCTCTCCCAAGTGCCGGGCCCAACGCCCGTGCCCCTAGGCTCATTCTGTGCCTGGTCGCGCATCGGCCAGCTGATCTCAGGTAGCTGCATAAAGACGATGCCAGTAGCGTGCCTTGACCCAAGCGTAAGCCTTGACCCTGGCATCAGCCACCATGCGCAGTGCCACCTGTCGTGCCCGCGCCTAGATAGATTCCTCGATCAGGGCACGCATGCTGAGTGCTCCCAGGGTCACTGCCGACATCTTCTTGATGAAGTTTCTTCTAGAGATGTGCATATCACCGCCTCCTTGATGTCATCTACCTCACGCTGCCCAGCGTGATGCCCTCTACAAAGTATCTTTGGCAGGACAGGAACAGCAGGATCACAGGCGTGACCACTACAGTGGAGGCCGCCATCAGGAGGTTGAGCCGCAGGTTGTGCTCCGACCGGAAGAAGGCCAGTCCTATGGACAGGGTGTACTTGGAGTTGTCCTGAAGGTATATGAGGGGCCCCAAGAAGTCGTTCCAGGCCCCCAGCGCCGCAAATATAGCCACCGTAGCTATCGCCGGTTTGGCAAGTGGCAGCACGATCTGCCAGAAGATGCGCAGCTCCCCGGCACCGTCGATCCTCGCCGCATCCGACAGCTCAGCTGGGATCTGCAACAGGAATTGCCGCAGCAGGAAGATCCAGAACGCGTTGCCAAAATACGCCGGCACAATCAGCGGCAGGTAGGTGTTGACCCAACCCAGATGGGCGAAGATGTCGAACAGGGGCACGAGGAGCACCGGGAACGGGATGAAGATCGTCGCCAGCACGAGGCCGAACACCTTGTCCCTACCTGGCCAATCGATACCGGAGAAGCCGTAGGCCACGATGGCGTTGGACACCACGGCTCCGATCACGGTCCAGATCGTGATGACGAGGGTGTTCTTCATGTACAGGAACAGCGGGACGTAGCGCGCGGCCGCCAAGAAGTTGCCCCACTCCCAGTGGGCCGGCCACAGCGAGGGCGGGAAGTGCGCCAGCTCCGCATCGGTCTTGACGGCCGTGGCTAACATCCAGTAGAGCGGGAACAGGAACACCGCGGCGATGGCCAGCAGCACCAGCCGCGCCACTGCCCCACGCAGCCACCCGAGGCTGATCCTCACCCTCGAGCTAACCTGCTCACGTGCTGACATGTATGTGCTACGCATCTCCTGCCCTCCCTCTAGTAGATCTCATAGTGCACCCATCTAGCGGCTGACCTGAACACCAGCAGGGACAGCACAGCGCTCACGACGAACAAGATCCAGGAGAGCGCCGCAGCGTAGCCCAGGCGGCTGTACGCGAAGGCGTTGTTGTACAGGTAGTACACGTAAAAGAGCGTCGAGTTGGCCGGGCCTCCTCCTGTCAGGATATAGGATTGGGTGAACACCTGCAGCCCGCCTATGATACCGATCACGAGGTTGTAGAGCAGGACCGGGGTGAGCATCGGCAGGGTGATGTGGACGAACTTGCCCCACTGCCCAGCCCCATCGAGCTCCGCGGCCTCGTACAGCGTCCTCGGGATGGCCTTCAGCCCGGCTAGGAAGATCAACGCCGCGTTGCCCGCCCCTAGCTGGGACATGAGCACGATGGATAGCTTGGCGACCCTGGGGTCGCCAAGCCAGTTGACCTGCGGCAGGCCCAGCAGGTACAGCAGGTAGTTGAGCACGCCGTTCTGCGGGTCCATCAGCACGAGGAAGATGAAGGACACAGCAAACGCGGGCAGGATGGACGGCAGATAGAGCGCCGTACGGTACAGCAGCACCTCCCGCAGCCTCTGGTTCATAGCCAACGCCATGACTAACGCCACTATAGTGCCCAACGGCACCGCCAAGGCCGTGTAGTATAAGGTGTTGTATAGCGAGGTCCAGAACAGCTGGTCATGCAGGAGCTGCCTGTAATTCCCCAGGCCAATCCACTGCGGAGCCCCGAACCCTGTGTAGCGCGTGAAGCTGAGATAGAAGGAGTACGCGATCGGGTACACCAGGAAGGCTAGGAAGCCCAGGATCCAAGGACTGATGAATCCTATCCCCACCAGCATGTTGCGGATACGCCTGCGAGCAACCATCCTGTGCACCGTCACTCCTCCGCTGGGCTCTCGTCGCCCACGAGTATCTCGTACTCTTCCGCGAGCACCTCGCCCCGCGCCAGCTGCATGGGAGATAGGGACGTGGGTCCAAGGCTCATGAATGCGAAGGGCACGTCCATCACGAACAACGCGTGCCCCTGCCCCTGCCTCAGTCCTACGTACGCCCGCGGGACGGGCCAGATGCCATCTATCCTGCCATGGAACTGGACCTCCCTGGGCACCACCCCCAGCGCCTCCTCGAACCTCATCTCCCTGCCGTCCACTACCAGCCTGTTCCCTCCTGTGCATCCGAACTCCCTGCGCAGCCGTACGCCCAAACCATGGTAGTTGACCAACCTGCCCTTCAGGTCCGGCTTGCTCCAAGGGCTCATCACGAGCTCCAGGTCCCTGGCAGCCCGGAGCTCAGTCCTCCAGCGCCACATGAAGCGATCTCCGTCCGCCGAGAGTCGGCAATCGAGGCTCCGGATCTCCTGCAGGTGCTGGCTCCCATCCTCGCTCCGCCATACGAGCTCCTCCAGGAAGCCCACCTCCTCGCCACTCTCCCACAGGGCGCTGTATGCCAGGTGCACCTGCCGACCCACAGCCACCCCCTGTTGCAAGGGTTTCTCCTCCCAAAAGTTGATGTCCCTGGCCTGCAGGGCGTACATCAGCCCCCGATGGTGTTTGTGGTCGTGGGGAGAGCACAGCGACAGGGTGAATCCTTGGGGGCTGTTGAGCGGATGGATGTGGGGCTTGTAGGGGTCGGCGTGTACGTAGCTGCCGGCCAGCCTGCCGTCGTCGGTCAGGAAGTTCACCCGCTCTGCAGTTACCTCCAACCTCATGATCTAGAACACCTCCGCAAGCTCCACGGGCTCTCCCGTCGATGCCGAACGGTAGATGCCGAACACCACCGCCATGGTCCCCAGGTTGTCCTCCCCGCTGCTGATCGGCTCCTCCTCTCCCCGGCAGCAGCGTGCAAAGTGCACGATCTCGTTGACGAACATGTCCTGCGAGACCAAGCCGTCGGGGCTGCTGGGCAGAGGGGCGAAGCCCGAGTACTGCTCGCCCCACCCCTGCTCGCCCGCAGCGATCTCGGAGGCGATCATCGCCGGTCCCCGCTCCTGCCCCAGCTGCAGGCTGTAGATCGTGCCCTGGGTGCCGATGACCGTGATCCCTTCGCCGTAGGGGATGCGGTAGCCCGAATAGGTCGCAAAGAGCGATCCCACGGCACCGCTGGCAAACTCCAGCGTGGCCACGCAGAAGTCCTCTGCCCCATGACGGAACAGCTCAGGGTCCGAGGTCCGGCAGTGGGCGGTCACGCGCCGCACGTCGCCCACCAGGTAGCGCGCCAGATCTATCTTGTGCACCGCCACCGAGATCACGACCCCGCCACCTGCCCTCCTGCCATCGTACAGCCAGTCGCCTGGAGGGCGGAACAAGCGTAGATGTTGCCTAGCTTCCAGCTGCACACCCCACACCCGCCCAAGCTCGCCGCGTTGGATGGCCTCCCGCGCCGCCCGATACGAGGGCTCGTACCTCTGGCACTGCGCCACCATCAGCAGTACGCCGTGCGCACGCGCCGCCTCCACCATCTGCAGGCACTCCTGGGGGGAGGTAGCCATCGGCTTCTCCACCAGCACGTGCTTGCCGGCCCCAGCTGCGGCCAGGGCCACCGGGGCGTGCTGGTCGTGCGTCGTGCAGATGTCCACGGCCTCCACATCCGGCCTCCGGATCAGCTCGAGGGGATCAGTGTACACCTCTACCTCCGGTAGCCCCGACTCCTGGGCGAAGCGCCAGGCGGCCTCCCCCACCACGTC
>Ga0066870_100619_pt1 | contig 14195 bp, 15 predicted proteins | sample CeladaPassage60A_FD_62237 | JGI IMG/M metagenome (GOLD analysis project Ga0066870, IMG submission 62237) | Cellulose-adapted microbial communities from the Joint BioEnergy Institute, USA - Passage3 60A | ecosystem: Engineered > Bioreactor > Continuous culture > Unclassified | place: USA... | reverse complement strand
GTTTAACTGCAGCGGAAACATTAGGGCATAGAGAATTTGTTTTGACGAAACTTTATCGCAGTGCATGAGCGGAGGAAAGTAATGAAAATACTAATCTCTGAATATATATGGTATTATGTCAATAATATGGACACAAAAAATTAAGATTTTCACTTTGAACTCTACCGCGCTTTCGCTTGGTGGCCTCTAGATAAGATTGAGAGTTTCACTCGCAATCTTATCTAGAGGTTGTAATATCTTGATTCCTACTGTAATAGAGTTTTTCATACGCAATAGGAGACATATAATTATTAGAAGAATGAATCCGTTGATCATTATAAAAACTCACAATATATTCAAATATGCTTTGTTCCGCTTGCTTACGAGTTTGATAGTCTTGAAGAAAAACAAGTTCTTTCTTGATTACGCTATGAAACGATTCCATGCAAGCGTTATCGTAACAATTTCCTTTTCTGCTCATACTTGTCTTGATATGATGTTCACGTAATAACTTTTGATAATCTTTAGATGCATACTGGCTACCGCGATCTGAATGATGGACCAACCCTTCCTTAGGTGGTTGAGTTCTTATTGCTCGTTCTAATGCTGTTATTACTAACTCTTTGTTCATTCTTTTACTCATATACCAACCAATAATCCGCCTTGAAAACAAGTCCATTATCGTAGCTAAATACAGCCATCCTTCACGAGTCCAAATATACGTAATATCCCCAACCCACACTTTACCTGGTTTGTCTACTTCAAACTGTTGATTTAATAAGTTCGGATAAACTGGCAAGTTATGCTTCGAATTGGTTGTTGCTTTATACTTTTTCATAGTTTTTGAGCGAATATTGTTCTCACACATAATACGGCTGACCGTCTTTTGTGAGACCTTCGTTCCTTGTTCGTTAAGTACCTTTGTAATTTTAGGACTACCATATAGGCCTCTTGATTCTAAATGTGCACGTTTAATCTTAGCTGTTAGCTTTTCTTTTCGTTTCTTTTGTTGACTCTTTTCACGCTTTTTCCAAGCATAATATCCACTTTTTGCAACACCTAATACTTGGCACATCTTCGCTACACGAAACTCGTGTTGGTGTTTTTCAATGAAGTCATATATTACTTCTGGTTTTTGGCGAAGATGCCCATAGCCTTTTTTAAGATTGCGTTCTCTTCCTCCAAATCCTTTATACGCTTATTTAATTCACGCATAGCTGCATCCTCAGGTTTTAAGTTGCCACTCCCAACAAAACTATTTACTGGATCCTTTTTATAATCACTCACCCATCTATGTAAGGTTTTTGGTGAAATATCTAGTTGTCTAGCCGTTGCTGTAATTTGTTTTCCACCTTCTAAAACTAATTTTACTGCTCCTTCTTTAAATTCTTTATCAAATCGCTTTGCCATTATGGCCACACTCCCTTGAATTATTATATTAACTATAAACTTCTCAATTCTGTGTGTCCATAATTTAGACTAACACCAAATTCACCATGATGTAGAGCGAGTTGTTTAGGATTCGATAATTGATTCAATAAGAGTTTTCTCCGTTCTACAATTTTTAAAGGGTGTCGGTGTGTATTTAAAATGTGAGCAATTTGAATGGTACATGTCTTATAGTAACTGCATACGTCGAGAATATATTTATGAAGCAATGGCAATCCAAAATCATCATATGCTTCTAAAGTTTCAGGATCACACAAACCATAAACGATTTCAATTTGCACGGGATAATTGAATCCATCTACTTTTTCATCACTTTCTGTTAAGTCAAGAGTTTGATCAAGAGCTATTTTACTCCCATTTAAATTAATAAAACCACTTTTAGAGTATATACCTGATGGTAGTTTAATATCTGAGGCAAGGTAATAATAATATGTCATAGAAAACCCCTCTCATTTAATGACTTCATCTGTATTTGCGCTAGATAAATTAATTCGGGTCGCAAAACGTCCTTGGATTTTGGAAAAATCTTTTTTCGCTATGGACATTAAGTGACGCTTTTATTTTTTCTTGAGATGTGACAATGACCCATGCTTGGCCCATTGTTGCACTTCGTACACCCTCATTAATCGGACGAAAAATTTCTTTTTTAAATATTTCTTTAACTAACACATAATCTTCTCCTCTATGATATTCTCGTTAATTGATACTGATCTTCATTATGTAAAATCCCAAATAGTCGTAGGTCTAATCCGGTAAAATGACCGGGGTAAAAAAGTATAATTGGTTTACGTTTTTTTGCAAGCAAAAAGTGCAGAGAATTGCAAAATCCTTATGCAGTGATATGCAATGGGGATTTACATGGAGGAGGAGCCATGATAACCTTTTTTGGTTTTGCCAAAACTGTTGGCTAAAGAATCATGGCTACAGAGGATCCATGTCAAGCCCTTGATGGATAGATCACATATATGTATATTTATTCAAAATTTTGATAAAGCACTGTATTTTTTTCTTGTAGAAAACATACTACCATCTCAAAGGTGTCATTGTTAATTTCTAATTCTTCTGCGGATACTTTATATACTGTTGTATCATCATCACTTGAAACTACTTCAACTGTTTCATCAATACTTACATCAATTTGTTCTGTACTTTCAAAAATTTCTTCTGTATTTGGGAAATTGGTTATTTCTTCCGCAAATGCAACCGGAGCAACTCCAGCAATATTAATAAACAAAAAAGTAGCAACTAATAATTTAATTAATTTCTTTTTCATCTTTTTCATTTAGAATTTCCTTTACCCTTTCTTTTTGTAATGTTAGAAAACCTTCTCCAAATTGTACTTTGTCACCTAACTTCACAACATAATTGGAGAGTTCTTCTTTGATAGTGCTGGCATTATATTTTGAGTCGCTTCTATTCAGGATTGCTGTAATAACACTAGTGGCATATGCAGTAGCGAAAGACATTCCTGAAAATGTTGAGTAGGATCCTTTGTTATCTGTAGAGATAACTTCTACACCTAGAGCTGAATAATCTATTTTCCCGACTCCCGAATAGGATCAAGTTTGAATTTTTTATCAAACGAGGAATCAAGTAATCGCTGAACATCCGAGTTCTTATGAACGAAATCAAATGATTACGAATTTAGACCATTACCTAGAGGCGTTATTAGGTAAAACCTCGGGCTATTCGGGATGCAGGTCAACAAGTCATCTTTAATCACGGTGGAGACTTTATTTGACGCTTACTTTTAATTTATTTCAAATAATTCCCTTTATACAACAGAACATTTGTTCCTTTTCTGTGGATCATAGTTATGTTAAATTAGTATAATGTAGTAGACAAGCTACTATTAAATTGGAGGTTATTAGATGAAACCTATTTTAAAATATCGTGGTGGAAAAAAAGCAGAAATTCCTTTCTTTATTGACCATATACCCAATGATATTGAAACCTACTTTGAACCCTTTGTTGGGGGTGGTGCTGTATTCTTCCATTTAGAACATGAAAAATCAGTTATCAATGATATTAATTCTAAGCTTTATAAGTTCTATCTTCAATTAAAGCACAATTTTGATGAGGTAACTAAACAATTAAACGAACTACAGGAAATATATGAAAAAAACCAAAAGGAATATGAGGAAAAAAAAGCTCTTGCTCCTGCTGGTGTCAGAGTGGAAAATAAAAATGAAGAACTATATTATGAGCTAAGGAACGAATTTAACTATCCATCAGGAAAATGGCTAGACGCAGTAATTTATTATTTTATAAATAAAACTGCTTATAGTGGGATGATAAGGTATAACAGTAAAGGAGAATATAACGTTCCTTTTGGAAGATACAAAAACTTTAATACAAAAATCATTACTAAACAACACCATAACCTGCTTCAAAAAACAGAAATATATAATAAAGATTTTTCTGAAATTTTTAAGATGGCAAAACCAAATGACTTCATGTTTCTTGATCCTCCATATGATTGTATTTTTAGTGATTATGGAAATATGGAGTTTACAGGTGATTTCGACGAGAGGGAACATCGTAGGCTTGCTGAAGAGTTTAAAAACTTAAAGTGCCGTGCACTAATGATCATTAGTAAAACGGAATTAACTACCGAACTATATAAAGATTATATCGTTGATGAATATCATAAAAGCTATTCTGTAAACATTAGAAATAGATTTAAGAATGAAGCAAAGCATTATATAATCAAGAACTATGATTATGTACGAAAAAATAAAGAAGAAAAATATGAGCAACTTGAACTTATTCATTAGTTAAAGGAACAATGAACTGGCATTGTTCCTTTTTCAATTTCATTTTAAATTGTACTCAATGAAAGTTAGCCATTCTTCAGCTTGATCATATCCTAAGTCACTTCGTAATAATTTTATCAGTATTTCTTTTAGTTTATTAGGATTAAAGTGTTCTCCATCACCTTTCAGCTGTGTAACTAGCTTTTTAAACTGGTCTACTGTTAATGGAATTACAGGTTCTGATTCCTTGTTAAAACCTATATGTCTTGCAAAAGAAAGATCAATACTTTTTCCTAAGAAAAGAGTATATGCTTCTATTCCTTTTTTTTTATATTCTTGTAGGTGCCTGACGACTGAATCCCCTTCATAATCTAGTTGCTTTTCCCCTATCGTGAGGGAACATTCAATTAAAATTGAAAAATGCTCATATTCAACTAATATATCTTCAACACCTGGTATGGCATTACCAATTGGATGACCTGAATCATCAAGCTTAAAGTTTGGGACTAGATTCTTATAGGAACCTAGTTTTTTAAAAACTCTATATGTGTTCCACTCGAAGTAATTTGGAGGATTTATCGTTTTTTCAACTTCTTCATAAAAGTCCAGAATATCTTGCATTTTAAAACCTTACCTCCTTGTCAACAACCCAATTATTTAAAGTTTCTTCTAAACCAGCTTTAATTTGAGTATATTTTCTTTCACACTCTATAGTTGTTCGATATAATGAGACCATCAGATTCTTAATATCATAAGAAGATAACCTTCTTCCTTTTTCAATTAATTTCTTCTGTACCATTAGGAGCATGTTAAACTGTTTTAATGAGAGAGGGATAATTCTTGTGTTTTGAACAATATTGTATTTCATAAACTCCTCAAAAGTATTCTTATTGATTTCTGGCGCAATGAATAAACAATATAGTTCTTTCTCTACTCCTTGCTTTTCTAATTCTTTTTTCTTGTTTAAATAATGCCTTGTTACTGGTTCTGATTCCATCTTAAACTGGGTTGCTCCCTTAGAAGTTGTTACTTCACCAAGAACAATAAAGTCTTCATATATAATTTCCATATCAGGCTGGTTACCTGCGGCATGAGTAACTGGTTGTAACTCTTCATCAATAACGAAGTTGTTTTTATATTCTAAAGCATTTCCAAGAATAATGAAGCCATTCCACGTAAGCCATTCAAATACAGTATTTTTATTTGCAATGAAGCGAGCTTTAATTTTCTCTTCAATCACATTCTTTTTCTCATGATATACCTCAAGAAGGTCAATGACTTCTTCAAGTTGACGTGGGTCATTAAAATCTGCTTGTAACTTTTTCTTTTTGAGTTCTAGCTGTAATTCCTTAGCATGGTAAATAACATCTTTTAATGTTTCTACATCAACTTTTTTATTAAGAGAATTATAAATGTCTTCAAGGACTTGTATTTCAACTTTAACATTTGGAAAATGTTCTACTAATTGCTCAGCTAGTCTGGTATTTTCATCTCGTATTCTATGGGCTAGATCTAAAAGTTGTTCTTTTGTCTCAAATGAAAACTGTGGTAAACTCGGATTTCCATAATATTCATGAAATTCCTCTACTCTCGTATAGTTCTTTACAACTTTTGATGAACTGATAATTTCATCAATTAAATCAGATTTTTCTGGATTTAAGACGAGTTGATTCCCTCTTGCAACAAATAGACCTGTATATCGAAAATATCTTGTGGTTGCATCTGCCACATCTCGTGCATTTCTCATTTTAGTTTCAATTTTTGACTTATGTGAAGAGTCAGATTTCCCTTCACGAATTTTACCTACATTTCCATAAATCTTTTCGAATCTTTTAAAAAAGTAATTCTCAGTAAACTCAAGTTTCTTATTTTGTCCTTTTATTTTTTCACGTTCATTACGGAACTGCATTATTTCCTCTGCAATTTCATCCACCTGATTATTATTTGTTGCTGTTAAACAGAACATAGCAATATCTAATTTACTGAGGCCGCCTACCTTTTTTAGTAAGCTAAGAACAAATACAAGAGGATTTATACTCCATTCCTCCTCGGGATATTCCTTACCTTTGTGTTGAAACGATGGATATTGCCACTTTACTAACTGTTTTAAGAAAACATCTTTGGGTCTTCGGTTATTTGCAAGCATTTTCCCTGCTTCAGTTATACGAAGATAACCTTCTTCATCTACAAATACGAAACCATAAGTTTTCATTGGTGCCACTCTGTCTCGAGTAGAAAATGCAGCTTCTTTTTTATAAGTAGTACCTAAGAATTGTGGTAAAGCAGCAAGTTCTTTAGCAAATGCCTCTTGTGCTTTATACCCTTTTACCCCTTTCCAATAACTTCCCTCAAAATTTGCTAGTACTTTTAACTCAGGCTGAATTTTTTCTGGACTTCTAGGTGAACAAGAAACATACCAATTAACTTTTTTAGCCATCTAATCCCTCCTGTAAGACCCATAAATGTGATGTATACCTAGATTATACTGATTAACCAAAAAAAGTAAATGTCCTTTACTCAAAAACTTAAATATTTTTCGTTTTTGAGTAAAAGACATAATAAATATTTATACACTTTATTGTTAAGTTGAACCATTTAGAAATAACTTTTATGCTTATAGTTAGAGTAGAATTTAAAAGGGGAATTTAAAAATTGAAGAAAAAAATATATCAATAATAGGGGTTCCAATGGATTTAGGTCAAATGCGCAGAGGTGTTGATATGGGGCCAAGCGCAATTCGATATGCTGGTATAGTTGAGCGATTAGAGCGATTAAACTATTCAATAGAAGATTTAGGAGATATCGATATTGGAAGAGCAGAGCGTAGTAATATTAGAAATGTCGAAAATTTAAGAAATTTGAAAACGGTATCAGAGGCGAATGAAAAGCTTGCCGCTAAAGTAAATGAAGTAATCCAATCAGATTCTTTTCCATTAGTGTTAGGAGGAGATCATAGTATTGCTATTGGAACATTAGCAGGCGTAGCCAAGCATTATGAAAACCTGGGAGTTATTTGGTATGATGCACATGGGGATTTAAATACAGCCGAAACATCGCCCTCAGGAAATATACATGGTATGCCATTAGCAGTAAGTTTAGGAATAGGACACCCAAGTTTAACAAACATAATGGGCTACACTCCCAAAATTAAACCAGAGAATGTCATGATTATCGGTGCACGCTCATTAGATGAAGGAGAGCGTAAATTAATTAAAGAAAAAGGTATAAAAGTATATACAATGCATGAAATTGATCGGCTGGGCATGACAAAGGTTATGGAAGAAGCAATAACATACTTACAAAACCAAAGGACAGATGGAGTGCATTTATCATTAGATTTAGATGGCTTAGATCCACACGATGCTCCTAGAGTTGGTACACCTGTTATTGGTGGTATCAGTCATAGAGAGAGCCATTTAGCAATGGAAATGTTGGCTGAATCCGGAATTATTACATCAGCAGAGTTTGTTGAAGTAAATCCAATTTTAGATGAAAAAAATAAAACAGCAACTGTAGTTGTAGCCTTAATGGGGTCATTATTTGGTGAGAAATTAAAATAAAGATGAATTATACAATGAACTCAAAAATTTTAATTCCTTTAATTTATCCTAGTAAGGGGCTTATTAATGGATTGGTTATTATTTTCACTTTAGTGACTTTACTTGGTATTCTTCAGTTTTTCAGACTATTAAGGGAAAGAACATGCTAGGCATTTTATTTGCTTTTAGCACTGTAGCTGTTTTCGGTTGGTTTACAGTAATGAAAATTTATCCATCATGGATAACCAACAGCTCACTAATTAGAAGGGTTGTCCGAAAATGCTTCGGACAACCCTTTTCTATACATTTACGATTCAAGCCACAAATCTATATTTTTTTCAAAAAACCTCATTTACTTATGGTACGGTTCTCCCCTATTTATGCGAAAAGCACGGTAGATTTGTTCGAGCAAAATTAGACGCATGAGCTGGTGGGGGAAGGTCATTTTGGAAAAGGAGAGGGCTTCGTCCGCCCGTTTCATTACCTCTTTGCTTAAGCCGAGAGAGCCTCCGATTAGAAAGGCGATTTTGCTTTTTCCGTATGTGGCCAGTTTATCTATACTATGTGCGAACTCTTCCGAGGATTTCATCTTGCCTTCAATGGCAAGGGCGATGACGTATGCATCGGACGGGATTTTGGCTAAAATTCGTTCGCCTTCTTTGTTTTTGATTAGTTCCATTTCCTGCGGGCTTATTTGTTCAGGAGCCTTTTCATCAGGAAGTTCAATGATGTCAACTTTTGCGTACGATGAAAGACGCTTTAAATATTCGTCGATTCCCTGCTTTAAATATTTTTCCTTCAGCTTCCCAATCGCTATAATTTGAATGTTCAACTTTCATATTTCCCCTTTTTTATTTTATCAACATGTTGATAACTATTTCCCACATAAAATAACAAATATTCCACAGATTTTATCCACAATTGTGGATGAATACCTCTATATTTCGTGTCCGAAAATCAGTTCCCAACTATATATACTGCGGTTTTTTTGCACAATTCACAGGTTGTGGATAAGCTGTGATTAAATTCAATTTTTTGAATATTTGGTGCTGTTTCATACTGGTCTACATACATGTCGATTGCTAAATCAATATGATCCTCGCAGCAATACATTTATAATCCTCCTACCCCATAATGAAAACAGGAAAGCTGATTCGCCTTCCTGTTCTTTAAAAAGATTTTTGTTCAACGAGCTTCAGCTTCACTGTTTTCAACTCGCCGTTTCGATAGAATTTTACTTCCACTGTGCTTCCAACCTTTTGGCTGTATAGCTGCTTTCGAAGCTGGAGAACATTTTCAACCTTTTTCCCAGCAAGCTCTATAATTACGTCCTTCTCTCTCAAACCTGCGCGTTGAGCTGGCGACATCGGCTCAACACTCATCACAATCACGCCGTTTTTAACGCCCTTTGGCAAATTTAATGCCTCTTCCCAATAATAGCTTGGGATGTCTTCAAGAGACTGAAGACCGATTCCCATATATGGACGCTTCACTTCGCCGAATTTTTCAAGATCATTAATAATCGGAATTGCAATGTTAATTGGGATAGACAGTCCGATTCCTTCCACCGCGGATTCAGCAATTTTCATGGAATTAATTCCAATTACTTTCCCGTCTAAATTCACAAGTGCTCCGCCGCTGTTTCCTGGATTAATCGCGGCATCCGTCTGCAGCACTTCCGCCTGCCAATCCACTGTTCCGTTTTCATCAATATCAACAGGAATGGTCCGTTCTGTTCCAGAAATAATCCCTTGTGTAACAGACCCAGCAAATTGCAAGCCGAGCGGGTTTCCGATTGCCAGCACCGGCTCACCTGGTTTGACTGTGTCCGAATTGCCGAATTCAGCAACCTTCTTAACATGCTTTGCATCCACAACCAATACTGCTAAATCCATCAGCTGATCACTGCCGACAAGTTCAGCGGGAATGCGTGTTTCGTCGTTTAATACAACTTCCAATTGATGCGCTCCGGCTACAACATGATGATTTGTTACAATATAGGCTTTATCGCCTTCCTTTTTGTAGATGACCCCTGATCCTGTTCCTGCTTCTCCCTCTTGTGTTTGATCCCAGAAGCTTACTTGCTGAATATTGACGACTCCGACAACCGCATCACTCACTTTATTGACTGCTTCTGTAACTGCTGAATTCACATTTACATTTACTGTTTTGACTGGCCCTTGGACATTTTCTGTTTCCCCTTCCTCATTTTGCTCTGGACTGATGTTCAGATTATATGGAAGAATATTGAATTGTGCTAATGCTGGAAGGGAGAAAATAACTAATAACGCGCCTAACACGGCTCCGATTAACCCAGCCAATAATGATCCGCCCCAGTTTCCCCTTTGTTTTCTGTTATTATACCGTTCAAAATCATCATCATAATATCCCATCGCCTCATCATTCCTTTCCGATGACGAATGATTTTATCTACATTATTATAGTATAACGCGAGCTGGCAGGAAAAATATATGACAACATTAACATACCCAACGATGGGGAAATTCAAACATTTAAACAGCTACGAGAGGCGTCGGTTTCTTTGGATCTGTATCATATAATTCAAATTGTTCTCCGACAACGAATCCTTTTTTCTCTAATACTTGCTGGACAGACATTCGTGCGAGCTCTTTCATATTATTTTCTTTACTTAAATGCGCCAAATAAATTCGTTTCGTCTTGTCGCCAATGACATCAGCCATAGCTAGTGCAGCATCTTCATTTGAAACATGTCCAACATCAGATAAAATTCTTCGTTTTACATTCCAAGGATACCGGCACATTCGCAGCATTTCTACGTCATGGTTGCTTTCAAAAATAAAAACATCTGCACCGCGTATGATCCCTTTCATTCTGTCGCTTACATATCCAGTATCAGTAATTAACGCTAGTTTTTTTCCATTGTGGTGAAACACAAAAAACATTGGTTCTGCTGCATCATGGGAAACGCCAAATGATTCAACCTCTAAACTTCCAAACGATTTCGTTTCGCCGATTTCAAAAGTAAACTTTTGTTCTAAATGAATTTCGCCGATTTCTCTCTCCATTGCTTTCCACGTTTTTTCATTCGCGAAAATCGGAATTTCGTATTTTCTCGCTAAAATTCCAAGTCCCTTGATGTGATCGCTATGCTCATGGGTGACTAATATACCGCTTAAATTTTTTATGTCCCGTTGAATTTCTTGAAACAAATTTTCCATTTGTTTACCACTTAATCCTGCATCGATTAACAGGGAATGTTCATCTGTTTCTACATAAATGGCATTCCCTGTGCTGCCGCTCGCGAGAACACTAAAATTAAGGCTCATTTCCTTCACTCACTCCAAATTATTATTCTCTTTCTCCGGTTTAATGACCTGACCTTCCAATGCATTCACATAATAATCTTCTGTTTTATTGACAACTACATGCCATGTCGGAGCCAAAATTTGCTGTTCCGACAGCGGGTATTGTGTGTAATATCCGTATTCTACATCGGTTACTTTACTGTTAGATTTCAAATCATTTTTTTCATAAAGAGCTTCCAATGCTTTAATCGCAGGCAATATTTCCTGCTTCTCCAATTCTTTTATATCTTCTAGCAATGTTTGCTGATAAGACACAATTTCATTTTTATCATTTAAATAAAAGACAATCATACCGATTCCATCACTTACATCTTGAAAAATAATTTTTCCTTTGTATTCCTGCAGACAAATAATTTCCCTTGTTTCTTTGCTGTAGCGCCAAAACTTGTATTGACTGCCCGCAATGATTTGTGTCGTTAAAATTTGCTTGATCTTATTTTCGATATTTTCTCCTACAATTGGAATCGGTTTGTCAAAACTCATCCGAAGCTTTGTTACCGAACGAGTCAACTCCTCATCAGGCAGCATCGGCTTTTGATTTTTCAGTTGTTCGATTTCTTCTTCCTTAAATATTTTGCTTTCTGCCGTTATATAAGAACCTTCTATTACTTCTTTTGGAAGCTTCCCAAATTGTATATTTTCCGCTGCAAATTGCTCTTCAATCGTCGTTTTCGTGATCATATCATATTTGGAGCTTTTGATTTTTTCAACATACTGAAAAGCTAAATAAATATCAAGGATCAGGAAGGCAATAATAAACACCGTTTTCGTTTTACTCCAATCCAATACCTTCCCCTCCTTTACCCGCTTTTTTCACATTCAGCCTTTGATATTTATCGTTTTCGAGTTCAATGCACCATATCGGCTCCAAATTTACGATATTTTGCCGTGACGACTGTTGTATGTCATAAGCGGGAAAAATACGTTTTATTTTGTCGGCTTCAATGCTTGGATTATCTTTAATAGCTTCAATTATATCTGCTGCTTTAGGTAAAGTCGTTTTATCTTCCCGGATAAAATCATCCAAATAAAATAACGGACGCTGATATAAGGCAATATCATTCTTTCCCCAGCTTTGCATGATTGTCGTGATCGAATAATGCGAATCGCTGAACGAAAATACTGGCAAATTTCGAACCGTTAGACGGAAATAAATTTTCTGTTCTTGATCCGTTTTTTCGAAGCGATAATCATTTAATCCTGACAGCCAACCGCCATGTTTGTTCAAAAAATCAATGCTCTGCAAGATCAATTTTCCTTTTTCCGTCGTTAAAGACTGATCAATTGTCGGATTAACGTAAACAACCCTTTCTTTATCTTCGTTGATGACAAGCTGACGGGAGCTGTCTGTATACACAAATTCGGATGCATTGACATCCCGTTTTACATAACTTGGATCACTAAACAATGCATTTTTAAACTGCTCACCGCTCATTGATTTTGTAAAATATTGAAGGCGATGAATCGGAAACGGCTTTTCAGGCAAAAATAATCCGTTCCAAAACACGTAGCTTTCAAAGTTTTCTTTTTCTTTATACACTTCCGTCCACAAATTGCTTAAAGCGGCTCTCACCTGTGCTTCTACAACATATTTATGCTCGTAGTCGACTAAATAAAGTTTTCGGTTCGCTTTCTCGTTTGTCAGAGGAATGTAAATCCGATCAAATTCTATATTGAAATCTTCTTTATCCGTCCAGTCGGTTATTGATAAGAGGGCTGACATCGGAATCGAGTCGTTAAAAATAACTTCAAAGTTAGGGGTTGAATTATGTATTTCCCTGTTTATCCATTGATTAAAACCATATTGCTTTTCAATCTCTCCAGAAATATTTTTGAATTCCTCTAGCTCCCACTGACGGATATCCTTCCAAAGTCTTTCGATGACGATTTCGTCATAAGTTGCGTAATGTTTTATTTTTTCATGAATCATAATATGATCCGGCTGCACGACTTCATAAGGCTTTTTTGTTACATTGCTTAACGGGTTGTTTTCAATATAGCTGGAGTTTGAAATTTCCCCGTAGTTTGGCTGATATGTCCAAATATTCCAGGTGAAGAATAAACTTGTCAGCACTAAAAATGTTAAAATAATGGATTTTATCGTTTCCCGGTTCATAGCCAATCATCCTCTTGGTTCTGTTCATATGGCAATGTAAAAAATACAGTCGTGCCTTTTCCTTCTTCACTTTCCACCCAAATTTCTCCTCCGTGTGCTTCCACCATCTCTTTTGCAATTGCAAGACCAAGACCGGTTCCGCCCATTTTGCGTGATCTAGCCTTATCAACACGATAAAAACGTTCAAAAATTTTTTTCACACTTTCTTTTGGAATTCCAATGCCTTCATCTTTTACACTGACTTCAATATGGTCAACTTGTTCTTTTACTTGAAAAGAGATTTTTCCGCCTTCAGGAGAATATTTCAAAGCATTGGAAATAATATTATCGAGCACTTGCGTAATTTTATCGGGTTCAATTTCTACATAAAGGCTTTTTTTCGGAATGTTTCGTACAAATGTGACATGCTGCTGCTTAGACATTTCAAAACGATCAATAATTTTGTGGAAAAAGTCTGTGAAATTCACCATGTCTTTATTTAATTGATAATCTTTACTATCTAGTTTTGATAGCTGGAGCAAGTCATTAACAAGCCTAATCATCCGCTCTGTTTCATTTTGCGTCACTTGTAAAAATTTTGGTGCGATCGTTTCGTCTTTCCAAGCTCCTTCCGCCAATGCTTCCAAGTAACTGCGCATTGTAGTAAGCGGCGTCCGCAGCTCATGAGAAACGTTTGCGACAAATTCACGCCGCTCTTGGTTGATTCGTTCCTGCTCTGTTACATCGTAAACTACAGCAATCAATCCGTTAATATGATCTTCATCAATTTGTATTGTAGAAAAGCTGATTCGTAATATATACGGTTTTTCCTCTGTGCTAAAATCTAACAGCATCGGTTCTTGCTGGTTCACTAAATCTTCAAAAGTACATTCATCCGTTAAATCTAAAAGCTCTACAATCGACTTTCCTAAGGCTGTTTCACGTGAAACATTCAACATTTCATGGGCCGGATTGTTCATGACAATTACTTTTCCATGCCGATCTGTAGCTATGACACCTTCTGTCATAT
>Ga0066870_100603_pt1 | contig 14567 bp, 18 predicted proteins | sample CeladaPassage60A_FD_62237 | JGI IMG/M metagenome (GOLD analysis project Ga0066870, IMG submission 62237) | Cellulose-adapted microbial communities from the Joint BioEnergy Institute, USA - Passage3 60A | ecosystem: Engineered > Bioreactor > Continuous culture > Unclassified | place: USA... | reverse complement strand
TTTGGAGAAGGGGTTGCTTTTTCCATTCCATGGTATACAGAAGAAACCGTGAAAACAACTGTGCACATGATCGAAGATTTCCTCATTCCGATTTTATCAAAGACGTCGTTTCATCATCCTCGTGAGTTGGTTGAATCGTTTCGTTTTATTCGCAGAAATTATATGGCAAAAGCGGCTTTGGAAGGTGCCGTGTGGGATCTATATGCAAAACAGCAAAATATACCTCTTTCACAAGCTCTCGGGGGAATGAAAAAAGAAGTTGAAGCTGGGGTGAGCATCGGTATTCAGCCAACAATAAAAGATTTAATCAGTCTTATTGAACAATATCAGGAGGAAGGATACAAGAGAGTAAAAATAAAGATTAAACCAGGTTGGGATATTGAAGTAGTTAAGGAAATACGGAAGCATTTTCCGAACTTGGATTTAATGGCTGATGCGAACAGTGCCTATACATTAAAAGATATAAATCATCTAAAACAATTGGATGAGTTTCAATTAATGATGATTGAGCAGCCTCTTGCGCACGATGATATTGTGGATCATAGCAAACTTCAAAAAGAATTGGAAACACCGATCTGTTTAGATGAAAGTATTTGTTCCTTCGAAGATGCTCGAAAGGCTGTTGAACTTCGAAGCTGCAAAATTATGAATATAAAAATCGGCCGTGTTGGCGGTTTGACAGAAGCAAAAAAAATCCATGATTTTTGCAAAGAGCAAAATGTTCCAGTTTGGTGCGGAGGGATGCTTGAATCAGGGATTGGACGGGCCCATAATATAGCCTTAGCGACACTTGAACAATTCACACTGCCAGGAGATATATCCAGTTCATCTAAGTATTGGGAAGAAGATATTATTGAACCGGAAATATCGGTTTATAATGGGAAAATTGCCTTGCCTGATAGCCCGGGGATCGGTTTTCATGTAAGCCGTGAAAAATTAAAAAAATACACTGTTGAAACGAAAGTATTTACCCTATAAACAAAATTATCCTCTGCATGTTTTGCAGAGGATGATTTTGTTTATTTTACAACCAATCTTGGCGCCGCCATAATGAGAATAACAGTAACGACAGCGCATAATACAAAGGCTCCTATCATCGTAATGCCGTTTACGATCAAAGAATAAACGACCGCTGACATTCCTTCTGGTGCATATTCTCCGAAGAAAAAGACACCGCTGATAAAATGCCAAAAATAACGTGCAAAAGCTCCGATGAAGACGCCAAAGATGATGAAAACAAGAGCAGAGCTTTTCTTTCCATCTTTCAGCTTATTTTGGATAGTTTTGCTGAAAAGACCGGCTAAACCGATAAAGGAAAAAGCTAGAAAATAGTCGATGAAGCCTTGAACAGGCGTCAGGATGTATGCATCACCTAATACAATTTGCAATAATCCCCATAAAAAGCCGGAAATGAAGCCAATCTTTGCACCGGATCGAAACGATAATATGAGTACAGGCACCATGGCAATGGATATAGAAATGGCTGATGATAATTGAATGGAAGGGAGAAGATCAAGTATAACTGCCAATGCTGCAAAGATTGCTGCTTCTATTAATAGTAATAAGCGATTTTTTTCCAAAAATAAAACCCCCTGTATATTATTTGCTATCAACAAATATCCATAAGGGGGAAAAAGGCTGTATCATGGATCAGTATACTTCCACATCCCTACGCTAGCATTAACTAACAGGTTCAAAGGGTCTGGACGAAATATCCGTCCACTCTCAGCATATAGCTCCCCTTGTGGATCTGTTGATATTCGAATCTTATGTCTATCATAATAGACTATAAGAAAATTGTCATTCTTTTTTCGCTATATTCAAATAAATTTAAACACGATAAAGCTGAAATGCAGCCTTTGGACAAAAAGTAATGAAAAAAGGGCGTTAACAATAAGAACTTTTTTCAGAATGGGGGTTTTGGTTTGAATCTTAAACGTGAGCGTTATGAAGTAGTGGATGTGGTGCGGGGGGCTGCGATATTTGGCATTTTACTTGTGAATATGGCGCATTTCAGCTATCCAGATGTATATTTATACCAAATAGGCAGCGAAAATTTTTTTACTGAAACATGGAGAACATGGGATTTTCTAACGAAAAATATTTTGGAAATATTTGTACAAATGAAGTTTATTACAATGTTCTCATTATTGTTCGGATTTGGAATCATCATCATGGAGGAACGGGCTTTAGGAAACGGCAGGAACTTTGTTTCTATATATATACGCAGACTGGTGGTGCTTTTTGTATTTGGACTAATTCATTCATTTTTCATCTGGGATGGAGACATTTTAATGGATTATGCTGTGCTGGGGTTTCTTCTCCTTTTTTTCCGGAAGTGTTCCTGGAAAACCCTTTTGGTATGGACTGTATGTTTATTTAGTTTATATTTGCTCCTTATTGGTTTGATGACGGCTGTATCCAATGGTGAGGATGCTTTAGTCCAAAAAAGAGAGCAGGCTGCCTTACTGGAAGAGGAGGCAAGAAACGCAATCCATTCATATCAAAACGGAAGTTTTACTGATATTTTCCATCAGCGTATTCATGATCGGCTTTTTTACATGTCTATGTCTGGCATGTGGCCTTTTCAACCGCTTGTCTATATAATAAACATGCTCCCATATATCAGCATGTTTTTAGTTGGCATGATATTTGCGAAACAAAAGCTTTTTCAAGAACCGGAGAAGCATCGAAGGTTATTAACAGCCATCTGGTTTTTCGGGCTTATCATTGGGCTTCCGTTAAATATTTTTGCGGTCACCGCTAAAAATAGTTTTTACATGGTGTTCGGTGCACCATTTCTCATGTTGTTTTATGTGATCTCTCTCATATTTTTATATTTTCACCCAATCTGTCGGCAAATTGTTAAGAAGATTGCGCCTGTTGGACGCATGTCATTGACAAATTACATCATGCAATCTGTTATTTGTACATATATTTTTTATCATTACGGATTGGGATTGTACGGTAAAGTATACCCCTTCGCCGGTTTTTGGCTTGCACTCGCAATTTTTGCCGTGCAGCTTATCATCAGCCATATTTGGTTTAAATATTTTCAATTAGGGCCGTTGGAGTGGGTATGGAGAACAGCGATGTATTTCAAGCGCCAGCCTATTCGCATGAAAAAGGAAGTTTCGAAGCATAATAACAGATCAAGATGAATTGTAAAAATGTAGTTTCAAATCTCAGATTTTGAGTTTATGATAGCTCTTTCTTTTTGAAAATAATTTATAGTATGATGGAACAAAGGAGTGTCTAGGCAACATGTTTCTACAAGCAATTTTTATTTTTTTGCTGCAATTATTGTATGTACCAGTATTGACGATCCGAACTATTTTGTTAGTGAAAAATCAAACAAAGGCTGCTGCTGGTATAGGTTTGCTAGAAGCAGCGATTTATATTGTCGCTTTAGGAATAGTTTTTCAAGATTTATCTAATATTTACAATATTAGTGCATATATTATCGGTTTTGGTGCAGGGCTGTTGTTGGGCGGTGAACTGGAGAAAAAGCTGGCTTTTGGATATGTAACATACAATGTGAATTTAATGGATAAAAATTCCGGATTAGTCAAAAAATTGAGGGAGGCTGGTTTTGGGGTTACGGTCTTTCAAGGAGAAGGAATGAATTCGATTAGGTATCGTTTGGAAGTTGTTGCCAAACGGTCTCGGGAGGAAGAATTTTAAAACTTGTCAATGAAATAGAACCAAAAGCGTTTTTAAGCTCATATGAAATTCGTTCTTTTAAAGGCGGATATTTAACAAAAGCGATGAAAAAGCGGGTAAAGCGTTTAGAAAAAGAACGAACATAACGGTCGAAGGGAGGATGAAGCGTGGATATATTTGCACAAATTGCTGAGGATCGGATCAAAAAGGCATATGAAGAGGGAGAGTTTAAAGAACTTCCCGGGATGGGGAAGCCTCTCCCGCATGACGATTTGTCTGATATTCCGGAAGAACTCCGAATGGCTTATCGTCTTTTGAGAAACGCCGGTATGGTCGATCAAGAAAATGACTTGAAAAAGGAACTATTAACTATTCAAGATTTACTAAAATGCTGTGAAGATGAAGCAGAAAGGAAAAAATTACAACAAAAGCTGTCGGAAAAACAATTAGCATTGGAACGAATCGTGAAGAAAAGGAATATATTCAACACATCTGCATCTCAATTTTATAAAGATAAAGTTTATAAAAAGCTTATTTGACGTTTTCGAAAAAGAATGGTGCCTTTATTTTCGCCATTCTTGTGAACTACCCTCCACTTACCACCCTTGCGGGTCGCTTGAAGTGGGGGCTTCTCGGGTAATCCTATCTAACGATAAGAAATTGACCGAGCTTACCCTCTCGTTCCGAAAGTTATTATTCTTTATGCTAATATGCGTAATCCTTCATTTTTGATATTGATTGCTGAATTGTGATCACGATCTAATACAAAACCGCAAGAACATTCATATACACGTTTAGATAATGGCATTTCTTTTTCCTTGCCACAACAAGAACATTTCTTAGTAGAAGGGAACCACTTATCGATTTTTACAAGTTGTTTCCCTTGTTCTTTTAGCTTGTATTCTAAGAAAGTAGTGAACATACCCCAGCCATTATCATGAACACTTTTTCCAAAATTGAGGGCTTGAGACATTCCTTTCATGTCTAAGTCCTCAATGATAACTGCGTCATAGGTTGATGCTAATTCTTTTGATTTATGGTGAAGAAAATTCTTGCGTTGATTGGCAATTTTCTCTTGTAACTTTGCTACTTTCAAACGTTGTTTTTCCCAACGTGCAGAACCTTTTTTTCTGCGAGAAAGAATTCGTTGTGCTTTTGCCAGTTTGTCTAATGCTTGTCGATAGTACCGTGGGTAATTGGCTTTCTCACCCTGTTCACTCTCGACATATAGACCGTCCATAGCAAAATCTAAGCCAACTACTTTTTGAATCTTTACTGACTGAATATCTTTCTCGTATTCTGTCAAAATCGAAATATAATATTTACCTGTCTTTGTTTTAGAAATAGTACAAGATTTGATTTTATAATCAGCAGGTATTTCTCTATGTCGGTTCATTTTCATTGGCTTTTTGATTTTTGGTAGTTTGATATGACCATTTTCTAGCTTAATATTGCCGTTGACCATATTGGTTGTGTAAGATTGTTTATTTTTCTTGCTTTTGAATTTAGGAAACTCCGCACGACCTTCAAAAAAGTTCTTATAAGCATTTTGCAAATTGATCTGTGCGTTTGCTAAAGCTAAAGAATCCACTTCTTTTAGGAATGGAAATTCATCTTTGTATTTCGCTGGTGTCGGGAATGCTTGTTGTTTAAGCGTTTCTTTATCGTTTTTGAATTTCTCATACGTTTCCTTACGTTCTTCCAGCATCTTATTGTAGACAAAGCGAACACAACCAAATGTTTTGGCTAATTGGATTTTCTGTTCTTTATTCGGATACAAACGAAATTTGAAGGCTTTGTTTTGTTTGGCCATATCAAATCACCTCACTTCTGACCTTGATTTTCAATGTATTTTTTTATGACTTCTATTGGTGCACCGCCTGTTGTAAGCAGGCAAAAGCTTCTTGACCAAAACATCTCTTTCCATAGTCTTTTTCGGATATGAGGAAAGTTTTTCTTTATCAGTCGAGAACTTGCACTCTTATAAGTATTGATGAACTTCGATAATTCAGAATTAGGATGTGCTTTGAATAGGATGTGGATATGATCCTTATCATGATTCCACTCTGTCAAAGTAATGTTGTATTTTTTTCCGATCTCAATGAACATATCTTTTGCAAAATCAGATATTTCATCGGTGAACACTTCTCTGCGATACTTTACAACTAATACAAGATGATAATGTAATAGGAACACTGAATGATTATTACTATCCAATTTCATTGATATATCAATCCTTTTTTATATATAAGACTGATTATATCAAAACCTTTGGCTAAAGCCAACCGAAATTCATCTCCCACCTACTCATTGGGCTACGCCCTGCACATTCCTTGAGGATGGGAGACTTCTTTCGGAAATCCGTTAAATTTGCTGTTTTTTCAAGGCTTCTCTATGGAAGACATAATATAAAGCAAGATTGAAAAAGCCTAAGAAAATGACTATCACCGAAAGCGGAAGCTCCTTTGCAAAACCGACCAAAATTCCAGACAATAAACAGAAGAGAGCAACGAATAAATAAAAATATTTCATAAGTGTCACGACCATTTTTTTGACCCCCAAACAAAGAAAACGTTTTCTTTTATTATAAATCATTTGTCACAAAAACGAAACAAAAAATTCACATTTTGTTCAAAAAATAGACACCGTTTTGACAAAAAGTTATTATACAAAAAGCAGCTTATACTGAATTTATAAAGCTGCTTTAAAGTAAAAACGATTTCTTCTGAAATCTGGCATCTAAACAACAAGGAGGTCTATCTTTATTTTTCTCCTGCAAAAGAAAAAAGAGAATGATGAAAATGGAGCGTGTACACGATTCGCCTGCTTTAGAATCCAAGCTAAACCTCTGATGGATGGCAGATTGGGCGGTTCCTAATGTGACTCGAACATCGTTTTGAGAAGCGTATAGAACCACATATAACAAATCAACTGAAGCAAGCTGATGAGGACAGCAGCTGCGAGTTTTCACAACACTTCAACATCGCTAAGTTAAACACTTATTGCCGTCATTTGCACAAGCCCATTCGCAACGAGCAGCAGAAAGCTCAATTCACTTAAAGAGTGCTCTTTCGTAGGTTCCCCAATTCCTCTGCAATTGCTTGCATTTCGCTGGGGCTGAAAGTATTTTTTTTCATTACATGGTCATAAATTTCTTTTAGGTCTTCATACATATTTACATTAAAATGTGTTGGTTGAACTGCACTGATGTTGATCATATTCAATTTTTCTGTAATTTTTTTAATCATGTATTCCATATTTTCTGCTGATTTTTCACATAAATTCAATTGATTTCATCCTCTCGTTTTTTTATTTGTTTCATTGTATCATGTATTATGAAAGATTGAATATTATGATCAAAAAAATTGATCTTTCCAAACTATTCTTTGCAGCTTATGAAAAAACGATTGAAGCAATGGTTTCAGGAGGTTTCAGCAATGATAAAAGTACTTTTTGTTTGTTTAGGAAATATATGCCGTTCGCCAATGGCTGAGGCGGTTTTTCGTGATTTAGTTAAACGGGAAGGTCTGGAAGATAAAATTTTTGTCGATTCAGCGGGAACGGGAGGCTGGCATGTAGGAAGCCCGCCGCATAGAGGGACTCGAGAAATATTAGACCGTTACCAAATTTCTTATGAAGGTTTAAAAGCACGTCAAATTCATAAGAATGATTTATCAGATTTTGATTATATTATTGCCATGGATGGAGAAAACTTAGGAAATTTGCGCCGGATGGCAGGATATAACAATACGGGTGAAATCAGTCGTTTAATGGATTTCGTACCAGATGCTGATATTTTGGACGTCCCTGATCCGTATTATACTGGGAACTTTGAAGAGGTTTATGACATGGTTGTCAAAGGCTGCAAAGGGCTGCTCCAGAAGATCAAAGAAGAACACCATCTTTCGTAGAAGAGGTGAAAGTCAAATGAAATCGCAAAATAAATTGTTAAAAGGGCTGTTCATCGGAGCGATCGCAGGCGCAGCGCTTTCTTTATTGGATAAAAAAACAAGGGACGATGTAATCAGCAAAAGCAGATCAGCTTTTAGCAAAATCAAGCAGTGCGCAGAAAATCCGATGGAGATTGCTGATAAAACAAAGGAAAAAATGAACTCTGTCAAAAGAACAATCGAGCAAACAATCGAAGATATTGAATTTGTTTCTGAAAAAGTGAAAGAATTAAAAGAAACGACACCGAAAGTAATGGAAATAATGAAAGAAGCAAAAGAGAAATGGAAGGAGCGCCTTTGACAGAAACTAGTTTGAAATGAGGTGCCAAGATGGATGACCACATCAACCTTCTTCAAATCGCTAAAGAGCTTTTTAAACGGTTTAAAGAAGATGAAATATCAAGTTTAGCTGCGGAGTTAGCCTACTTCTTTCTTTTGTCTCTTTTTCCATTCCTTATTTTTTTAATGAATCTCCTTGCATATTTGCCCCTCTCTTCAGATGTTGTTCTTGATTTTGTCGCACAATATGCACCGGGAAATACAATGAAATTGATCGAAAACAATGTGAGGCATATTATTGAAACTCAAAATGTGACCCTTTTGTCGTTCGGAGTCATTGGAACAATTTGGTCTGCCTCAAATGGGATTAATGCGATTGTCAGAGCTTTTAATAAAGCATATCAAGTGGAAGAAAACCGTCATTTCCTGGTAGCTCGCTTGATGTCTATTTTGTTGACTTTTGCCATGATTTTAGTCATTTTAGTTGCACTGCTGCTTCCGGTGTTTGGCAGAGAGATAGGCTTGTTTATATTTCGGGCGTTCGGATTTACAGAAGTGTTTTTAACGATATGGAATACGATAAGATGGTTATTAAGTGCTGTTATTTTGTGCATCGTTTTTACAGGACTGTATTTTATTGCGCCAAATAAACGGATGAAAATTTCTGAAGCATATCCAGGCGCTTTATTTGCTACCGTTGGCTGGATTGTTGTTTCTCTTCTTTTTTCTTACTATGTCGGAAATTTTGGGAATTTCAGCGTGACATATGGAAGCCTCGGCGGGGTGATCATTCTTCTAATTTGGTTTTATCTTTCCGCGGTTATTATTATATTAGGCGGGGAGATCAATGCAATTTTATCAAAAAATTCCAATAATTAATAAAGGCCGCCATTTATTTCGAAGACTTTTTTTCATTTCACATGGTCATATTAAAAATGAGGCTGAAAAAATTGACGTAAACAGGAGGACATACGAGTGGCAAAGCAATCAAAAAAAGGCGGTCAACACAACAAGCAAAACTCAAAATCCAAGCCGAAGCATAAAACAAGCGGAAGTGCGAACGGCCAAAACGGCTACCATTAAAAGAGATATTATCAAGCGCATTCCTCGGGCTGTCGACTTTTTCGACAGCCCAGGTTTTTTTGTATTCAGCAAGAATTTAGCTATGTTTGCCATGAGTTCAGAGCTTTAATTTTATATTAAATAAAGTTCGGCAAGAGGTGAGTGTCTGCGCGTTTAAGCTTCTTTTTTTGCGGGAATGTTCGCATCGGACCTCCGGCGGCGGAAGGCTTCTTTTGCGTTTTCTACTCAGCCATTTCTAAATATCGATCATAAATAGAAGCATAAATGTGTTCAATGTCCGCATCCGTCATGTACATAAGCGTTTCCCGATCAATATTTCCTATTTTTTCAATAAAATCAATCATATTTTTTCTTTCCTGCCGTTTCATCATTTTTCCCCTCTCCTCTATAATGTTATGATACAGTTTTTTTATTTTGAAACTATTATATAACAGATGGAGTAGATGTTCAACTTATTTTTTAATTTTTTTCCCGCAATTTGTATTAATTGCAAATAAAAAAATTAATCAATTACAATAAAATTGTAGATATTAATGGAGGAGATGATACAGCATGGAATTTCAAATGAAGGAAATTGGATATAAAACAACTTTTGAATACGGAGAACTGCATGTGGCAGGTGATGTTACATACGGATTCCGTCCATTTCAATTGATGGTTTCCGCCATTGCTGGCTGCAGCGGAAGTGTTTTCAGAAAAATTTTAGATAAAAAAAGAATCGTTTATGACGATATTACGATTCAAGCTGAAGTTGAACGGAACGAAGAAAAAGCGAACAGAATTGAAAAAATTCATCTTCATTTCATCATTTCAAGTTCCAGCGAGGATTTGGACCGTGAGCAAATTCAAAAATGCTTGGAGCTGGCGCACAAAAATTGTCCAATGGTTCAATCAGTAGAAGGCAGCATCAACATTACGGAAACATTTGAACTAAAATAAAAGCTTTTATGAGCAAAAAAATTGTTTTTAGAAAAAAATGTAATACAATAAATGTGTATAATTCCGATCTGATTTCTAGGAGGTAATGTGATGACACAAACGAAGCTTGCCCGCCAGGCCGAATATGAAATTGATTCTATTTATTTAAAACGCTGGTCTCCGCGTTCGTTTTTAACTAAAGAGGTCCCGGAGGATGTGTTACTAAGCCTTTTTGAAGCAGCACGCTGGGCGCCTTCTGCTTTCAATTTCCAGCCGTGGCGTTTTATTATCGCTCGCACAGAGGAAGATCGCAAAAGATTTATGTCATTCATTGGCGAGTTTAATCAAATTTGGTGCAAAAACGTCCCGGTTTTTGCCTTGATTATTTCTAAAAAGACTAGCGAGCGGGGGGAAATCGGTTCCCACGCCTTTGATGCAGGTGCAGCTTGGGGCTATTTATCATTAGAAGCAACAAGAAAAGGCTTGATTACGCATCCGATGACAGGCATAGACTTTGAAAAAGCACGTCAAGTTTTAAACATCCCTGAAGAGTATGCAATCAATGCGCTCATTGCAATTGGCTATCAAGGGGAAAAAGAAGCTCTGCCGGAAAGCCTGCAGGAAAGAGAGGCACCAACCCCTCGTCGTCCTATAAAAGAATCCATTTTTGAAGGCCTTTTTGGCGAATCGCTGAATGAATAAAAGTTTCAACAAAAAATAGAAGCAGATGATAGAGATCTGCTTCTATTTCATTTTTATGAAGAGGAATTGTGGCATTGCCGATTTACTACATTTAGTTCTGAAAAATTTCCTTTCAGATATTACGCTAGAGTCGAAGGTGTAAAAGTTCGTCCGGCAAATTCAAAAACAAAATGTTATACGGCCTCGCTAAAACGGCGTTTATGTTGGATTGTAAAGTAGGTGATCGTTGCGAGAACAAACACGATCATAAAAGTGAGCAAAATAAATGCATTTTGCCACATAAACGCATAATCGCCGCTCGAAATGACTGAACGGAAGCCGGCTACGGAATATGTCATTGGCAGCCAGTTGTGGAGCGGCTGCAACGCTGTTGGGATTAACTCTAACGGGAAGGTACCGGCGCTTGTAGTTAATTGTAAGATTAAGATAATGATTGCTAAAAATCTTCCCGGATCACTTAACGTTGTGACAAGCAGCTGAATTAACGTCATGAACGTTAAGCTTGTGATGATCGTAAATACGATAAATCTCGCAATACTTTGCACTTCAATGCCTACTCCTGCTAGTAAAATTGTATCGGCTATCAACGATTGCATGACGCTGATCATAACGAGAACACCAAACTTGCTAAAAAACCAACTCATTCCCGTTTTAGGTGTAGTTGCTGGTTCACGAAGAGGGTACACAATTGTTACGAGCAAGGCGCCGACAAACAATCCCAGCGATAAGAAGTACGGAGCAATCCCCGTTCCATAGTTAGGAACTTCGTTTAATTTTTCGTTTTTAATTTTAATAGGTTTTGCAAACATATCGTATATTTCTTTGTCCGCTTTGACGTTGCTGGCATCTTTGGCTCCATCGTGCAATTTTTCTGCCAATTCATTAGAACCTTTATCCAGCGTCGTCATTCCTTCCGTCAATTGACCAGACCCGTTAGAGAGCTGCTCGATTCCGTGTGAAAAGTTTCCTAACCCATTTGTGAGTTTTTCCATTCCGTTTGCTAATTCGCCGGAACCAGCAGCAAGCTGATTAGTGCCATCTTGCAGTTGATCAGAACCGGAAGCGAGATCATGCAAGCCGGCTGATAATTGTCCGCTTCCTTCCATCAGCTGGGTTATTCCGCTTTTCGCTTCATTCATTTTTTCACCGAATGTCGATAATCCTTGGGAGAGCTCCTTCTGTCCGCCAGCTAATGATTCGGCACCTGCGGCGAGCTGCTCTTGCCCTGCTACTAGTCGTTTGAGACCGTCGCTTAAAGCGACTGTTCCGCTATGCAATTGCGCTGATCCAGAAGAAAGCTGATCAGCTCCATCTTTCAATGCTGCAGCATTTTCGGAAAGCTGGCTGATACCGCTTGTTACTTGTTTGCTTCCATCCGCCAGCTGCCCTACACTTGCACGCAGTTCTTTGAGTGCCGTTTTTTGCTGCGGATCAGATGTTTGAGCGATCATAGCATCAAGCCGGGCTGTCAGCTGTTCCAGTCCGGCACTCACCTGTGCCGCTCCCGTTTTCGTTTGTTCTGCTCCCTTAGCCCATTGTCCGAGTGATGACGACAGATTGCTGGCTCCGCTTCGTACTTGCTCGGCTCCGTTTGCGAGCTGAGGAGCTTTTTCATTTATTTGTTTCATTCCATGAAGTGATTGCTTTAATCCATCCGCCAGCTGCTGAGAACCATTTCTTGCCTTTTCTGCACCATCGAGCAATTTCTCTTGGCCTGCAATCAATTGTTCAAGACCGGAATTAAAACGGTTCATTCCGCTGTTCAGACGCTCGGCTCCGGAACTAGCGGATTGCAGCCCATTTTTAAATATCAATGATTTTTCAGCCATCGTTTTTAAATGTCCATATATTTCTTGAACTCCTTGTTCCGCAGAGAGCGCGCCGTTGTACAGCTCTTGTGAACCATCTTTGGCCGAATCAACCCCGTCCTTCAGCTTTATTGCTCCTTGTTTTGCTGAATCAATGCCGTCATGCAGTTTCTTTGCTCCTTCGCTTGCCGATTCGAGCCCTTCTGCCAGCTTCTTAATATTTTGGAACATTGTTTCGGCATATGTTTCCGTTAATGTATCACCAACTTCTTCTTTCAGTTTTTCAATGGTTTTATCCCCGATTTGTGCTGCGAAAAAGTTCATGCTCTCATTCGGCATATAAATGAGCTCCATTTTTTGAGGGTGTTCGTCCTTTATCGTAGTTGCATGCTTTGAAAAGTTTTCTGGAATTTTGATAACTAGATAATATTTCCGGTTTTTTAATCCGTTTTCCGCTTCTTTCTCGTCAACAAATTCCCAAGAAAGCTGCTTTTTCTTTTTTAGATTTTCCACTAGATCGTCGCCGATCTTTAACTTTTCCCCATTCAATGTTGCCCCTTTGTCTTGATTGACTACAGCGACCGGCAATCTCTCTAAGTGGCCATACGGATCTCCAAATCCCCATATAAACATTCCGCTATACATAATGGGGATAAATAAAATAGCGATAACAGGAATCAAAATTTTCCGATTCGCTACAATCATTTTTAGCTCATGTAAAAATAATGAGATTCCACGCAACGGTTATCTCCTTCCTTTTTCGTACTTTTGACCATTTTGCTCATTTAGTCATTTTATGATAAAAGAAGAAGGACTATCTATTTCGACAATCCTTTTAAAAAATACAGCTCAAATAATTCTGCGATTTTCTCCTTTGGCAGCGGCTCATGTTCCTTTTCCCAATCAAAGCTTAGGGCGATATACATTTTTAACATTAAAAAGGCGGTGATTTCGGAATCACAGTTGCGAATTTCTCCTTTTTTTATGGCGTTGTCAATTTTTTCGCGGATAAAGGCGATAATCGCCCGATCCAATCTTTTCATCACTTCTTGAACGGCCGGAGTCCCGATATCCCGAATTTCTTGGAGAAGCTTAATTGTTAGTGGATGTTGCTTTCGAAACTCTGCAATGCGATATAAAGCGCGATGGGCGTTTTCAAGAAATGGACGATCGGGGTCCATTGCATGCTCTGCCGTTTCTTTTATTTCTACAATAACTGAGGAAATAATTTCGTCTAACAAATCCTCTTTGCTTTTAAAAAACGTATAAATTGTTCCTTTGCCTACATTCGCGAGTTTCGCCACTTGTTCTATCGTCGTTGCCTTATACCCGAATAAGGAAAAAGATTTTGTCGCCGCATCAATAATATTTTGTTTTCGATCGATAGCCATGCTCCTCATCCTCTTGATTGACTAAATGGACATTTTGGTCATTTCGTTAAAATTATCATACTATATTTCCTGATTAAAATAAAGGGGTTTTTTTACAAAATGATCGACAGGCTTTACACATGCGGCTGTCCTCATTTTTAAAAAGGGAAGAAGGTCCAAGCACGATAACGTTGTGAAATGTTTGCAAAAACCACCACATTATAGTATACCGTCAATCATCCGAAGCTGTAATCGGCAAAAGGCTTCTGCTTCAGACATCATTTTTTTCTTGTTGTTGTATTTTTTAGATTTGAGTATTTTGCACATGGTGTCCTCTAAATGATAGAGCAGAAGGAACAAAATAATCAATTACCAAATAAACTAAAATCCGTTTTCAACGAATTAGAAATCTTGAAACATCTTCGAAAGGCAAACATCCAAAAAAATCTCTGATTCACCTGTTCTTATTTGTTTCAACTGGTGTTTTGCCTCATTTTCCAACAGAAGAACTGGTTCCGGCTTTTGGACTCTAAAAAAGCGGATCAGCTGCCAGTCAAGGATGCGGTCTACCGTTTCCTCAACCATGGTGCCGTTCTACTTTCCTTTAGTTCCTCGGTCATTGCCAAGGTTAGTAGCCTAACAGATAAATACCGGGTAAAAGTATTCATTATTGATGATTCGATGTTTGGACGGAATCGCAGTAAGAAAGTGGAACTGCTTGCACGTTGTATGGATCACTCGTCGCTCCGGAAGCGATTCTATAAAGGCTTTCGTATGCTTACTTTAGGCTGGTC
>Ga0066870_100597_pt1 | contig 14703 bp, 9 predicted proteins | sample CeladaPassage60A_FD_62237 | JGI IMG/M metagenome (GOLD analysis project Ga0066870, IMG submission 62237) | Cellulose-adapted microbial communities from the Joint BioEnergy Institute, USA - Passage3 60A | ecosystem: Engineered > Bioreactor > Continuous culture > Unclassified | place: USA... | reverse complement strand
GAGGTTTCAGACTATGACTTTGGCTCCAATAGACCAGATATGGCCTATTGCACAAACTATTAGGGATTATCTGGATAGAAGGATCTAAATCTAAGTTATTCCAACTTCAATCCTCGCTCAGTTATAAAACTGAGTGCAACGACTACCTCTATGGAGGGGATGCGGCCGATACGATCGTTTCAATCCTCACTCAGTTATAAAACTGAGTGCAACCCATTTTCAGCCCTCTGGGTATTGACAGTGTGTGAGGTTTCAATCCTCACTCAGTTATAAAACTGAGTGCAACTATGCACCTCAGCATATCATGGAGCAAGCCATTGCAGTTTCAATCCTCACTCAGTTATAAAACTGAGTGCAACGAGGCCATACGCATCGCCCTCATGTGCCGCAAGAAGTTTCAATCCTCACTCAGTTATAAAACTGAGTGCAACCGCACAGCAAGGTGCTTTACACGAGTAATGAGCCGTTTCAATCCTCACTCAGTTATAAAACTGAGTGCAACCCTCGTGCGGCGTGCCGTAGAAGGTGTGCTGGCCAGGTTTCAATCCTCACTCAGTTATAAAACTGAGTGCAACTGTGGGCTCCCAGGCGCGTGTTGACCTTCCCCGTCGTTTCAATCCTCACTCAGTTATAAAACTGAGTGCAACACTGTGGGCTGGGATGCTCACAGTGCCATGGACTGGTTTCAATCCTCACTCAGTTATAAAACTGAGTGCAACGCGCCACCACGGGCAACCTCACGGATGCCGACTGGTTTCAATCCTCACTCAGTTATAAAACTGAGTGCAACCAGACACCGTTGAGACTGCCACAGAGGAGATCACAGTTTCAATCCTCACTCAGTTATAAAACTGAGTGCAACGTGAGGTATGTGACACATCAATACAACAACAACACACTGTTTCAATCCTCACTCAGTTATAAAACTGAGTGCAACTTCGTAGGGCTCGGGATAGCGCCTGCCCACGTACTGGTTTCAATCCTCACTCAGTTATAAAACTGAGTGCAACGCAGTGACGTGTTCCCAATTCATACAATCGCTGATAAATGTTTCAATCCTCACTCAGTTATAAAACTGAGTGCAACATGAGGCAGGATGTCAAGAGTTTTGCCGAGAATCTTTGTTTCAATCCTCACTCAGTTATAAAACTGAGTGCAACCGCACAGGCCTACGCACAGGCCTACGCGCAAATATAGTTTCAATCCTCACTCAGTTATAAAACTGAGTGCAACGCAATATCCTGTCAATTATCTCATCTCCAATGACAGTTTCAATCCTCACTCAGTTATAAAACTGAGTGCAACCAGGCTCTGGGAGGCGAGCCATGACCCTGGATCCCGTTTCAATCCTCACTCAGTTATAAAACTGAGTGCAACTGCCAACAGATCAACTAGGCTGTCGGTCGTGATCCTGTTTCAATCCTCACTCAGTTATAAAACTGAGTGCAACCAACGTCCTGAGCCTGCGGAGTTTGCCGGTGGATTGGTTTCAATCCTCACTCAGTTATAAAACTGAGTGCAACCACGCATGGGCCTACGCAAGGGCCTGAAACACGCAGTTTCAATCCTCACTCAGTTATAAAACTGAGTGCAACCCCTGCCACGTAGTTCAGCGCCGCTGCGAGGTTAGTGTTTCAATCCTCACTCAGTTATAAAACTGAGTGCAACTATCAACGCGAATATGACATTCACCACCACGGGCTATACCCGTTTCAATCCTCACTCAGTTATAAAACTGAGTGCAACGCGTGCGCAAGCCCTGCGCGGGCCACAGGTAGGGTCCGTTTCAATCCTCACTCAGTTATAAAACTGAGTGCAACGAGGTTGCCCGTGGAGGCGCCCACGATCCAGCGCGGGTTTCAATCCTCACTCAGTTATAAAACTGAGTGCAACGGGCAGCTGCCCAAACCAGCTCATCACGCCATCCACGTTTCAATCCTCACTCAGTTATAAAACTGAGTGCAACCCCTCGCAGCCGCTGGGGATCATGTACCACCGCGATCAGTTTCAATCCTCACTCAGTTATAAAACTGAGTGCAACGCTTGACTATTGTGTTACTCATGACACTCTCCCTACTAGTTTCAATCCTCACTCAGTTATAAAACTGAGTGCAACGCGTGATGCTCGGGACGCAGTAGGAGGTGAGCATGTTTCAATCCTCACTCAGTTATAAAACTGAGTGCAACAGCACCTGCCCCGACACGCGTTTGAGTGTGTCCGAGTTTCAATCCTCACTCAGTTATAAAACTGAGTGCAACTCTCCTGCTTCTCCATCTCAGCTCCCTCCCAGCACGTTTCAATCCTCACTCAGTTATAAAACTGAGTGCAACGCCACAACCGCGGCGGACGCTTCCACCGCGACGTGGAGTTTCAATCCTCACTCAGTTATAAAACTGAGTGCAACGTCGAGCCCGACCTGCCCCTGGAGCGCATCACCTGGGAGTTTCAATCCTCACTCAGTTATAAAACTGAGTGCAACGCTCTACGCCCAACGCAAAGCCCAGCTCCAGGAGGAGTTTCAATCCTCACTCAGTTATAAAACTGAGTGCAACGCTGGGCGTGGTGGCCGACCGCACCCTGCACATCGAAGTTTCAATCCTCACTCAGTTATAAAACTGAGTGCAACGCGGCCTGCACGCCCGAGCCGGCTGGCACGTCACGGTTTCAATCCTCACTCAGTTATAAAACTGAGTGCAACCGTGATGGCGCGCCTGGCACGCGAGGGCGTCATCAGGTTTCAATCCTCACTCAGTTATAAAACTGAGTGCAACGCGGGAATGGATGGCGCGACATGGGCTGTTGCTGGAGTTTCAATCCTCACTCAGTTATAAAACTGAGTGCAACCTACAACGGCCCCGACATCGGCCACCTGACGCTGGTTTCAATCCTCACTCAGTTATAAAACTGAGTGCAACGGGCAACGTGACCGTGGCGATCAGGATCAGGGGCATGTTTCAATCCTCACTCAGTTATAAAACTGAGTGCAACACAACGCGGTAGGGCAGCACGGCGGCGTACTGCCTGTTTCAATCCTCACTCAGTTATAAAACTGAGTGCAACGCGTTGGCCTGGGCGTTGGCGTAGTCCTCAACCAGGTTTCAATCCTCACTCAGTTATAAAACTGAGTGCAACCGTGCGGGGATTCATTCGCGTCGAGCCCCTCGAGGAGTTTCAATCCTCACTCAGTTATAAAACTGAGTGCAACGCTGGTGGGCGTGGCCGCCACCCTGTCCTGCCCGCGGTTTCAATCCTCACTCAGTTATAAAACTGAGTGCAACGAGCCACCTCCGCACCAGGTCATCTATCACGCGGGGGTTTCAATCCTCACTCAGTTATAAAACTGAGTGCAACGTGGACAGCAGCGGCACTGGCTGGACGTCCAGCAGTTTCAATCCTCACTCAGTTATAAAACTGAGTGCAACCGCCGGGTGGCGCGGTATGCCATAGCGGAGATGCAACGTTTCAATCCTCACTCAGTTATAAAACTGAGTGCAACGCGGCGTGGGCTACATCTACCACCCAGAGGAGTACCAGTTTCAATCCTCACTCAGTTATAAAACTGAGTGCAACACCACCAGCTGGTTCAGCTTGGCTCCCAGCCGCTCGTTTCAATCCTCACTCAGTTATAAAACTGAGTGCAACCATCGCCTCCGTGAGCGGGCAGCTGCGGGTGCGCCAGTTTCAATCCTCACTCAGTTATAAAACTGAGTGCAACCGGGGTACGTGTACTACCCCGAGGGGCAAGGTGGCAGTTTCAATCCTCACTCAGTTATAAAACTGAGTGCAACGCTCGTTCCGCCCCAAAAGTAGCTTCCGGAGCTCTGGGTTTCAATCCTCACTCAGTTATAAAACTGAGTGCAACCCCGCGTGACGTTCCGCCACCCCAGAGGTGCTCCCGTTTCAATCCTCACTCAGTTATAAAACTGAGTGCAACGGCCGGTGACGGCCGGCAGATTCGGTTGGTGCACAAGTTTCAATCCTCACTCAGTTATAAAACTGAGTGCAACGCTGGGTGGGGTGGGTGTACGGGCGCTCACATCCCAGTTTCAATCCTCACTCAGTTATAAAACTGAGTGCAACGATTAGGGCGTTGGACAACTTCACGAGCCCTGCCGCGTTTCAATCCTCACTCAGTTATAAAACTGAGTGCAACCCGGGCTTGTATCGAGGGTTGTTCCCTCTATAGAGGTTTCAATCCTCACTCAGTTATAAAACTGAGTGCAACGCTCCCCCGACTCGGCGATGTAATCGCCGCGAGATATGTTTCAATCCTCACTCAGTTATAAAACTGAGTGCAACCGCCGTCCGCCGCCGGCCCCAGCGAGTCCACCACCACGTTTCAATCCTCACTCAGTTATAAAACTGAGTGCAACGTTGATGGGTGTGCCCTCGGTTTTGAGGGCGGAGCTGTTTCAATCCTCACTCAGTTATAAAACTGAGTGCAACCCTCCTCCTCCAGCTGCTGCGTCTCATCCAGCTGGTTTCAATCCTCACTCAGTTATAAAACTGAGTGCAACCCGACATCACCGCCGCGACCGTCCGCCAGGCACGCAGTTTCAATCCTCACTCAGTTATAAAACTGAGTGCAACGTGCGCCTGCTCCTGGCGGAGCGCGAAATATTCGCGGTTTCAATCCTCACTCAGTTATAAAACTGAGTGCAACCCAACGCCTACCGGTACGTGTGGTACAGGGCAAGCGTGTTTCAATCCTCACTCAGTTATAAAACTGAGTGCAACCTCGATCGCCACCGCCTTGGTGGCGTGCGTGGTGGTGTTTCAATCCTCACTCAGTTATAAAACTGAGTGCAACCGGACGGCTACCCCGTCAGGGTCAGCCCCAGGTGTGTTTCAATCCTCACTCAGTTATAAAACTGAGTGCAACCCGGATGGTGCAGCCGATGACGATGGCCGATTTCGTGTTTCAATCCTCACTCAGTTATAAAACTGAGTGCAACTTGGCCACCACCGCGGCCTTGTCTCCCGAGAGGCCGTTTCAATCCTCACTCAGTTATAAAACTGAGTGCAACCTCCTTCGTGTTGAGTAGATAATATCAACTCTGAGCAGAGTTTCAATCCTCACTCAGTTATAAAACTGAGTGCAACCGTGGAGGCGATAAGACTCGTGCTGTATTGGCTCTCGTTTCAATCCTCACTCAGTTATAAAACTGAGTGCAACCTCTCCTTACAACGCACTCTGGGTGTTCACGAGCGTGTTTCAATCCTCACTCAGTTATAAAACTGAGTGCAACGCTCACGTCCCAGGTTTTGGGCCTGCAGCCAGGCAGGGTTTCAATCCTCACTCAGTTATAAAACTGAGTGCAACTAGATATGGAGGCAGCATGATGGAAGTGATACCCGGTTTCAATCCTCACTCAGTTATAAAACTGAGTGCAACTCTCGGCAAGAGCGGGGAGGATTGCCGCGGCCACTTCAGTTTCAATCCTCACTCAGTTATAAAACTGAGTGCAACCCGTTCTTTCTTCCAGCGCGCATATGGCGTTCAGGGAGTTTCAATCCTCACTCAGTTATAAAACTGAGTGCAACCTGGAGCTCTCGGGTGCCATGCGCCCGCGGCCTTGTGAGTTTCAATCCTCACTCAGTTATAAAACTGAGTGCAACCTGGAGACGCTGAAGGGCATAGAGGACTACTATTAGTTTCAATCCTCACTCAGTTATAAAACTGAGTGCAACCGTGCCTGGGTGCTGTACCACGACCTGTGGGCCCAGGTTTCAATCCTCACTCAGTTATAAAACTGAGTGCAACCATAGACCCCCTGGACAACACCGCGGCCGCCGTCAAGTTTCAATCCTCACTCAGTTATAAAACTGAGTGCAACTCTGGCCGTGGCCGTTCGCGCCCATCGTGGACTGCCAGTTTCAATCCTCACTCAGTTATAAAACTGAGTGCAACCCCTCCGGCAGGTAGAGCTTCGGGAGCTGGGATACGTTTCAATCCTCACTCAGTTATAAAACTGAGTGCAACCCCGTGTTCTCTGGGTTGGCGTCCCCGATGCCCGTGTTTCAATCCTCACTCAGTTATAAAACTGAGTGCAACGCCCGTGTTCTCTGGGTTGGCGTCCCCGATGCCCGTGTTTCAATCCTCACTCAGTTATAAAACTGAGTGCAACTGGGCGTGGTAGTGCTGAGCTAGGAGTGACCGATGTTTCAATCCTCACTCAGTTATAAAACTGAGTGCAACCCAGTAGCGCCGGCCGTGGACCGGATCCTGGGTCTCGTTTCAATCCTCACTCAGTTATAAAACTGAGTGCAACGTGGCCTATTGGCATACGGGCTGCCGGGGAGCGCGTTTCAATCCTCACTCAGTTATAAAACTGAGTGCAACCCGCGCCTGTGGAACGTGGCGGTGGATGCTGAAATGTTTCAATCCTCACTCAGTTATAAAACTGAGTGCAACCTGAAGATGACAGGCCGAAAGGAGAAGGAAAATGGAAGTTTCAATCCTCACTCAGTTATAAAACTGAGTGCAACGGCAGGCATGAAAGACATTATCACACCTGCTCTTCCAAGTAGGATATTTAGGATCCCTATGTAAGAGCCTTGAAATTATCAACATGAAGAAGGCACGATTTTTGTAATTCTAGGTAAAACGGTATATTAGACATGATGAGAAACCAAGGCCATTTTGTGTATCACCCCAAGTTCGCGCATCCTCTATAGAACTATTGGATTATTTAGATCGAAGATCGGCTTAATTCCATAAACCTCTAAGTACTTGTCCTTTGGTTCTATTAGCCGATAAATACGTAGGCTATCCATCTTAGGATCTATCTCAGCTAAAAGCTTATGTCTCAATTGCTCCATCTGGACAGCGTTCAGACGACATTCGAACACACTCTTCTGCACACGCTGTCCATATGCTTCACAAATTTTGGCAACCCTCCTTAACCTCTTCCTGCCTGCTTGACTCTCAGTCTCAACATCGTAGGTTATGAGGTACTCCATCTTTTACCTCCTAAATCGCTCGAGCTAACTGACAGTAAAGGGGATGTAATCTTCCATATCGCCCCGAAGATATCTTGCTAACAAACGTGCCTGTACGTGTGGCAATAATCCCAATGGCACCTTTTGCCCCAAAAGCCTATGACTTACTTGCATCTCCTTTCGTTTCTGGTAAGCTACTAAGACCTCTCTTCGTCCTTCTTCGTTCAGTAAAACCGCTCCTCCCGGTGTTATCTCGAAATGTCCAACCTTAAGCTGCTGTCTATTGATCAGGTTCAAAGCCAGTCTGTCAGCAAATATGGGCCTAAGCTCCTCCATCAAATCTAATGCTAGCGCTGGTCTCCCAGGCCTTAGGCTATGTAGATAGCCTATCTGCGGATCAAGCCCAACACCCTCCAGTGCAGATATGCATTCTGTCCTTAGAAGAGAATACAGGAAAGACAAAACACAATTTGTTCTGTCTAATGGAGGACGCCGTGTCCTCCCCATGAAGACGAACTCAGACTGTTCATTGCGGATAACGTGTCGAAAAGCAGCGAAGTAGTTCCTGCCAGCTTCACCCTCCAAACCTCTGACCTGATCCACTGTGCTAGCACCTTGCAGTTGTTGGAGAATTAGCAAGAGCCTGTCTGAGGCCTGGGTCAACTCGTCGCGAGTCATAAGATCGTTGGAATCGCGCGCCGCTCTTTGCAGCAAGCTCCTGCTGTTCCTGATCTTACCAGCGACAAGCTGCTTGGCTAGGCCACAGGTTCTGGTAGGATCGGATAGCGCTAAGTGCTGCGCTCTCCGCAGCAACACATTTCCTTTTGTTCTTCCCTCTATCTTGGCTCTGTATCGCCCAGTATAATCTAACCAGACAATCGGCCTCCCATCATCAGCACACCTGTGTATCAGGAAAGGTGTGACGCTGACCTGCCCGAAGATGACTATGCTACTCAGTCTAATGAGAGGTACCCGCAGACGCGTTTCACCTTCCACAACTACCCTAACTGTGTCGTGGTCCAATTGTAATAATGCTCCTTGGGTTTGCACGTAAAGTGTATTTAGGATCTCGTTCATACTAGATCTCCATCGCTTATTGAGTCTTCATCAGTGTTCCATAGTCGAGAACGTAACGTACGGACGCGATGAGGACTCGCAGATACTCCTGGTAGGCAAGAATGTAGGAGGGAACAGTTACGGCAGCGCTTGTCGTTGACTGCAGGAGGTAACACCTGCTGCACAAGCATCTCCCTGATCCTAGCTATTATCTCCGTTGTCTTCCTTCTAAGTTCACGATCTATCTCAATCTCGTAGCGTCGCCTAACACCGTGATAGTACAACGCTCCTTTGTCCACCTTAGTGGACAACATCTCCTCCAGACACATCGCCTGCGCACACAACTGCAAATCAGGATGAGTGCCGACCCTCCTACCCACCTTGTACTCCACAGGATATGGACCAGACGGACGAAACTCTACTAAATCTGCCTTACCTACCAGGCCGAGTCTAACCGACCACAGGGGAACAGCGCGAGCTACTTTTATTCCCCGCACAGGACGGTCATCCCCAGAGTCCACTCGCTCATGAGCGAGTTTACCCTTGATGGTGTAATAGTTCTCCTCATAAATCTGCTCGACATGTATCAAGGCACATTGCCTAGGGCAGTAAGAATAGTGCTCGATGGCCGAGATCGGTACCTCCCAGCCGGCATCAATGTCCTCTCTAGTCTCTGCCATTCTTGTAACCCTCTTGTCTTGTATAAGGGACAGGCGGGAATAAAGCCGTTCTCCAGGCTATGTTATAAATTTTTACTCCACTGACTAGGAGAGCCCAGTGCTGGAGTATGCATCTCGAACAATCATCTGACCATAGCATCCTGAGACTCTCCACAAACACACAACAGCCTGTAAGCGTTGCTATTCCCGTAGCCTGTCCCCCTTTTATATCTGCATCTGCTCTTAACCTACTAGGCGCGCGAGTGTGACTCCTGCGGGGAGCTCAGAATCATCAGGGACAATAACTTCGTAATCGTCAAACGACCGTGGTGTCTCCACACCTTCCCTCACCCTGACTTTGACCTGCTGGAACAGCTTGTGCGCAGGATGATTCCCCAGCTTGCTGTCATGAGTGAAGACATATAAGCCTTGTACGGCCGTCTCGGTCCGCGCTGCCGACCGGTCCACCTGGAAAAGGTTGGTGAGCGCTTCCCACAGGATCTCCAGGTCCTCAGGTTGTACTCCTGTCTGAGCGGCCAAGTAGGGATTATAATACCCATGGGCCCTGTACAAACCATAGGGCACTACCGGCTTCCTGCCCATCTCGGTGGAACCAGTCCTCATACGCTCAGTCGTCGTACGCGCCTTCCGTGTGATCGCGCAGTCCACCGAGAAGACAGGATCTATGGATCGTGCGAAGGTGAGCTGCACTGGCCCACGTACCTGACCGGCGTTGAGCCCCGTTTGGAGCACGGCTCCAAACATCCGGATATCATAGTATTCTTTACACATCCACTCACGGGCTTCATCGCGCTTGCCTGGGGATATCTTCCGGTTCTTAGCTACGGCAGCCAGCTTGTTAGCAATATCCTTGAGCTTGGACATCAGATCCTGCTCATCGGTATCACCGAGTCCCTCCGTAAGCTCGGCCAAAATGTCATTACTTTTGGTGGACTCCCCACCATAGACAAGACTCCCGTCTTCGATATCGAACCCCTCGATAGGATTCTTGGAGAACCAGTCGATGAGGTCAGGATCATCGAGTTCAATGCTAGGTGGCTGAACCCCGACTTTCTCGAAAGCTTCTCGTATTAGGGAGTTCAGCGCCGCCTTGCTCTGGATGAAGATTGGCTTGCCTTTGACTATATCTACGTAATCACGGATCTTGCGCTTTAGCGCGACATCAGTTACGATCCCATGCATAGTCTCAGGATCAATGCGCGGCATGTTGCCAGCATCAGGATCACCATTCGGGTTGCCGTCACGAATATCAAACAGCAACACAAACTCATATCGCTTCTCGGTGTTTCTAAGATTCTCAGGGATAGCCATCATTCTTTTCCTCCTTTTTAGCTGTTGCTGGTGTTGTCGGTTGTACCGGTGTTGGACTGGGTTCTCTCCTGGCGCCATCGCCTAAACTCGGCACGTTGGTGATAGAAGCCGAGCGCGAAGTCTGCCTGCTGCGTGAGAGTGAGGGTACAAGGCATACCTTCTGCCGCGCTGAACCGCCCCATCACCTCCTCCAGCTCCGCCTTCAGACGGTCGTAGCCCCTATTCTCCCGGCGGATCTTCGGTAGGTGAGAGGTCTCGGCTAGCCGGACGAGGGGGCCGAGGGTAGCTGCTGGTGCAGTAGATGCCCCACCATAGAAGCGGTCCACCAATGTAGCGTTGATATTCCAATTGGCGGCTCGCAGCTGAATCTCCTCCAGCACGGCAAGCAGACGTCCACAGTTGTAAGCCGGCCTCGTGGCATACCTATCCAATTGTTCCATTTTCTCTCCTTCCTCCTTCCCGTAGGTAGTTGACAGCTTAAGCGCTGCCGCGAGCAGATGCAGCGTGGCAAGCTGCTCGCGGATTCGTGCCGATTCGGATGCGTAACGTCTGTCGTTGTGAGCCCTGCCACTGAGCAGCACGCTCCGGAATCGCTGGAGCGCCACCTCCAGCAAGGCGTGAGGTGGCATCTCTCCCAAATAGGCAGTTCGGAGCAGGCCACGTGTAACGTTCGGGTCGCTGCTTTCCATAGCCTCAACGACGGCGGGTATCGAGCACGGGCGTGCCTCCTCTCCCCTGGGGCCAACGATGCGCGTCGCCCACAGAAACGCCCGCAGACTATCGCGCAGCGCCCCCAGAGAGACGGTGATCCATTCACGAACCACCAAGCGCCCTTTGTTCGCGGACAGCACTGCCAGGTGGAAACTGTTAGTGTCCAGGTTAGTGGCACTTTCCTCACCAGTCCACGGTATCCGCAGTAGCTGCTCCAACTGCGCCAGGTCAGGCGGCGGAGTCCCCGTTCGCTCCATTCCGAGAAGAGGCCCTTTTAGGAGCTCTTCTAAGTCGAGTTCCTCTCCGCCGCTCTCCACTTGCTGCGGCTGTCTCAACCAGAACACCGCCAACTGATTGCGTAGGGGGTGGCTTTGCCCGCTGCCGGTATGGCGGGCAATAACTGCATGATGTTTGGGGTTTTGGGTCAGGTAGTTAAGAGCCGATATGGCATCCGTCGCGCAGTTGTAACACAGAGGGGAGTTCGTGGTCTGCTGTTTGCCAAAGGAGGTGAAGGCAGGGAGATTGAACGAGGTGATTTGGCACTTTTGCCCCATGATTTTGACCTCGTTCGGCAGGATCCTGACGACCTCTCCGTACTGTCCACAAACGCTGCACGTGGCCTGTACTCCCGCGGATAGTTCTTTGGCAAGATAGTTCGACCAGAAATCCAAGATACTAGCTCGTGCAGCTGGAAACTCGCCCCTCGAGTTCCTGAAGGTGACGATATCTTTCGGTTGTACCTTTTGCCGCACATCGTCTGCTAGGGGCTTGCGGAGGTACTCGATGATAAGCTTCAGGTCCCGGTCACCTGTAGATTCGTAAGCTTCTTCCAGCAACTGGATAAAGCCACGGTGTGCTAGCTCTGCCTCGGTTTCCTTACCTCTCTCGGCGATCCCGAGAGCATAGCGGGCATCATCCATCAGCAGGTACGGCTTCAAGTTGCTTTCGCTGATCTTGCCAGAGCGCTGGCGGTCTGGAGCCGTGATCTCGCTGTGAGATTCCTTACCTCGATATGGTCCCAGCAGGTACCCCTGCCCGGAGCTGTCGACCTCTATCACCCAATTCGGCCGCCGGCGCTTGGTGGACCTGGGAGCCAGGGCCCCCTCCCCCCTAAAGCGTTCGGCAGCCATAACCAGATCACTTAGCATATCTATCCTCCAGTCGGTACAGTTCCAGGTACTTCTCACGCGGGACGCGAAGGACACCGTCCACTACACTTGCCTCGAAGAAGAGGGGCTGCGCGTAGCCTTTGACGACGCGGCGGCCGTTACCATCCTGACGGTAGAAGCTCAGCTCCTGCCTTTTCTCATCCTCTCGGTAGGCGATATCGAACAACATCTTGCCGATATGCAGGTTCAGCTTTGCCGGCCTATCATCGTCCCTGGCCGGCTCAAACCATGCTGAGAACTCACGCGTGCCGAGGTAGGGCATGTGATGACACTGCCCGCGCTCCAGTCGGCGCTGAAACTGCTCGGTGTACTTGGCGGGTGGATCCGTCGCGTGAGGTTGAAGGCTCATTTGTGCGCACAGCACGTACTCCACGTCCTTGAGAATCAGGCTGGCACGCTGCTGGCGCTCGTCCTCTACGAAGACCGGTGACCGCCCTTGGCGATCCGAGAGCTCGTTGCGCAGGATCGACATCTGGTGCCCCAGCTTGAGCACGTGGATCTCCCTTATCTCCCAGCGGAACTCCGGCTTCCAGAAGATGGCCTCGAGCACTCCCCTCGCCGCGCTGGGCGTTATCACTGGGTAGCTGACCCTCTCCACCTTGAACTCTGGGCGGCTGAAGCACGCATACTCGCCCCCTACTTTGATCCTAAATGTTTGCTCCATCACTCGTTACCTCCTTCGTCGTTAAGCAATCAAATCACTTGGATCCAATAAGGCCTCCACCAGACCAACTAGGTCATCGTACTCGCCCCACCATCTATACAGGCCGGGCAAGTCCGAGAGTTCTTCTAGCAGGCCACCTATGTACCTCTGAGCATCCTTTCGATACAGGCTAACAAGATAGGGCTGTAGGCGTTGCCAAGCTTGCTTACTGGGCTGGCGACGGAAGTCGTCCAGCCGGAGTAGCCCCTCACCATAATCAACCACCACTGGCACTGTGTCCTCCTCGATGAGCTTGTACTCCTGGGCTACGCCCCGGTACCTCAAGTCCCTTCGCAATTCCATGAGCCCCTTCGCGTCCGTTGGGAGCACACGCAACAGCCTGGTGAAGTACTCGCGATGTAGCTCAGGATCGTGCAGCCTCTCCACAGAGTTGAGCTTTAGCAGACGTCTGGCCTCTATCGTGGCCGTGGCATACGGCCCCTGCGGCTGGCCGCCTTCCGCTGGCTCGAATATCACCACGCGCCCCTTCTCGGATCTCCCCTCACGATTACATCTCCCCGCTGCCTGCACGATGCGGTCGAGCGGCCCTATCGCCCGCCATACGGTCGGGAAGTCCAGATCTACACCGGCCTCGACCACCTGCGTGCTAATCAGCCGTACGGGTTGTCCAGCCTTGAGTCGATCTTGGATCTGCTCGAGGACCTTGCGCCGATGCGCCCCACAGAGTAGGGTTGAGAGATGGAAAACATCTGAAACTTGGAGTTCCCTCAGGGCATTGACCAGTTCAAGGGCATCACGACGTCGGTTCAGGATGACCATAGCTTGCTTCTCATCCCCAAGCTTCCTAGCCAGGTCTGCCCATGACACGGGCTGCTGCCACAATTCGTACTCCACTCGCCTGAGGTCTCGAAAATGGGCTGGGAAGTCATCCACTATCTCGATGATGGGCAGTTCCTGGAAGGGCTTGAGATGATCTAAGTCTTCGAAAGCCGGCTGGGTCGCCGTCGAGAGGACGACTGTGACCTTGTAATCCTCGACCAGCACCCTTAGCACGTCGAGTGTGGGTTCGAGCAGATGGGTGGGCAGAGTCTGCACCTCATCGAGCACGATCACGCTCCGCACGAGATTGTGTAGCTTCCTCACCTTGGCCGGATGGTTCCCCATCAGGCTCTCGAATAACTGGACGTTCGTCGTCACGACGACGGGCGCATCCCAGTTCTCTGTTGCCAACCTGCTCCTGACCAGTCTCAGGTCCTGCGCTTCATCGTCTGGCACCATCACCTGGCTGTGATGCTCCACGACGTTGTCCTCACCCAGGATGTTGCGGTAGGTCCTGGCGGTCTGGTCGATGATGCTGGTGTACGGGATCGCCACGATCACACGGCGCAGATCGTGGACCTGCGCATGCTTTAGCGCGAAGGCCAGACCACTACGGGTCTTCCCACCACCCGTGGGCACGCGCAGTCGGTAAACCCCTTGCGGCCCGAGGGCCTTGCGCACACACTCCTCATAGACTTCGCGTCGGACACGATTTACTGTAAGGCGTCCTGAGGGCCCATTGGCGGTGCTATCGATCAGCCGGCGCTGATCATCTTCCAACCGACACCACAAGCTCTCAATAGTTGGCCAGCCACCACGCCTCTCCGCCTGTGCTGGATTGAAGTGCCTCTCCGTATCCAAATGGTCAGCATCCACTAAGGCGGAGAACACCATCCGGATGAAGAGTTCGCGCCTGGTGCTGCGGACAGTCGTCGATGGCATCGGTAGCTTGTTCGGCCCCAGCTGCTTGATGCGCTGGATCATGTCCTGAAGCTTGTGCTGCTGCTCTTGCAGGAAGCCTTCGAACTTGGAAGCAACCATACCTGCGTCATCTAAGCCAGCGTGGTGACCAGCTATCGGCAGGGAGAACTCTTTCCAACCCTCAGGATCCTGCTTCAGCCCCCACACAAGATGATAGATGAGAGCTGCACCCCATATAGCGTGCGGAACCTTGGAATGGCTGTGACCAGCCTCTGAAGCCAATAGATACCGTTGAAAATCAGGATCGAACTTGCCGAGGTCGTGCCACAGGCCGATCCAGTATGCGACCTCGCCAGCGCCAAACTCGGATGCGAACCTTCTTGCCATCTCAGCAACCTGGCGTAGGTGCTCGACAAGCTCTTGCCTCTC
>Ga0066870_100593_pt1 | contig 14779 bp, 12 predicted proteins | sample CeladaPassage60A_FD_62237 | JGI IMG/M metagenome (GOLD analysis project Ga0066870, IMG submission 62237) | Cellulose-adapted microbial communities from the Joint BioEnergy Institute, USA - Passage3 60A | ecosystem: Engineered > Bioreactor > Continuous culture > Unclassified | place: USA... | reverse complement strand
CCTGTTGACCCCCAAACCGCTCATTTTGATGGATGAACCCTTTTCCGCTTTGGACGACTTCACCCGCCGGGACATGCAGAAATGGCTGTTGTCCGTTTGGAGCGGAAACAGGCGCACGATTCTTTTCATCACCCATAATTTGGACGAGGCGGCACTTTTATCCGACAAAATCATCGTCCTAAGCCGCAAGCCGGCCAAGGTGAAGCATGTGTTCACCGTTCCGCGGGAAAGGGAGAAAAGGGAAGAATGGCTCCTGTCGGACGATTATTTGCCTTTCAAGCGGAGCCTTTTACGGGAATTAAATGGCAAATAGGATCGGGACGGGGCGGTTTGGCGATGAAGCCGATGTGGCCGCTGAATGAATTGAAGGCCGAAAAAAGCGGATGTGTAACCGAAGCGGCTCCGGGTAAAGCCGGCATGCTGAATGTTTGGTAGGCGTTGCAAGCGGGTATGAATCCGAAATCGTTCTGGAATTAGGAAAATGCCGATAAACAAATACCCTAGTCAAAAGCGTCTGCAACCGAAAAGGTTGCAGAAGGGGGATGCGGCCCCTGCGGCGAAAGGGAATTGCCGCGGGGTTTTCGTTCTGCAGATGTGCGGATGGTTCTTCTTACGGAGACCCGCGTCCGCGGAGCAGGAAGAGAACGGATGTAAACATTCGGATTGAACCGGTTTGCCGCCAAAAGCTTCCCGTTTACGTGATGGACGGGATAATATTTCGGCGGCAGAACCATTTTTGAATGTTGCCAAGGTGGCATAATCGGCTGCAGGCGGCACGGCGGGATTTTTGATCTTTCTGGTATTCGGGTACGTCAGATTCTCTTGATACCAATCAACCGGAACGTCGTTCTTCCGGTGGCCGGGGCGTAGACGTCGGTGACGTAGTTTTGACCGGGATACAGGCCGTTGTTGTAGACCGTTTTCGGATAAACCGCTTCAATGGTGTAATTCTTGCTTACCGGGTCGGGGATGTAGAAATCGTTGATGGCCCTCGGTTTATGCCGTTCGCCTTTGGTATCGACATACCCGTTTTCCCACGATTCGCCGATGTAGTTGACGGTCTCGCCCGTATTGGTTACATAGGAACGCCACATGTTGCGTTTCTTCGAAACGTCTTTCGTCGTGCCGTCCTGCCAGGTCAAGGTGGCGTAGAAATACCCTCTGAACCCGGATTTTCCGCTTTTTGCCGGGGCTTTAATCGTCAATTTGTTGGCATACACCCGTGTCAGGGTCGCTTGGTCCGAGTAATTGTTGTTGACATATTTGAACGTGATTTTTCTCGGTTTGCCCATTTTGTTATTTTGACCGGTATCTTTGGTGATGTACATCGTATCCAAGCAAGAACGGGTAAAGGCGTTGATGCCGTATTTGGGCGCGCCGGGATAATATTTCGTACAGGTCGTCGTGGGATAAGGTTCATCCTGATACGTATAATCATCCGAGAATTTGATATCGATTTTGGTCGGGTATAAGAACAAAATGGTTTGATAAGCCATGGCGCCGTTGTCGAGATAAATGTATCGCGCTTCCCTTACCGGCTGCCCATAGCTGTAGGTGAATTGGGCGCCGACCATATTATCGTCGCTTCCGCGGTTCGACCCGCTGTTTATTTCATCACACGGAGCGACGGTCATATCTTCCCAGTCGATGATACACAAATCATTATTCGTCACCGAAGAAAACTCGTAAAACATCATATTCGAGCAATTCCTTTTGTAGATGTATGACGGATTGACTTTGCTGGGCGCGTAGGTGACTTCGCAGCTGGGCTTCACGAAATTTTCGTAGGTTTCCGCATAGGCGCGCCAATAAAAGGGTTCGGGCGTGCCGGTGGAATAGGTCTTCGGTGTCGCTTTTCCGTTTTTGTGGGTTTCTTTTACGATGACGGTCTGCACGGGGTTCGTGGATTTGACCTGGGCTTCCGCGGAACCGTTACTCTTTTCCTTTATTTCGACGACCATGTTGTTGACTTTCGTCTTTTGGGCGTAGATGATGAGGCGGTAATCTTCGTCTTCCGCTTCATATTGGCCGTCAGTATAAGAAAAGGAATATTTGATGTATTCATAGTAATTTCCAACGGAATGATAACCGCTATAAATATTGGCCATCCGATACGTTCCGCTAGAGTGGGCATAATTTTTTCCGTTGATTTTAACAACCGTATTTGGTTTAATGGTCGGCCCGCAAGTCCAGGCATCGACCGGGCCAAAGTAATAAATTTTACAGGAGACATTTCCGATTACTTGTTTCGTCCGGTCGTAGCTTTTGGACCAGACATGATGTTGGTCGTAGATTTCTTTTTTGTTGGGACTCCGCGTTTCATCTTCCACGTCCACAAAGGCGAGATGCCAGGCCCTGACATAATCGTAATCGCTTTTTCCGGTGTGTTTGTCTTTGTAGGCGACCACGTACAAGTCGCCGAAGGGGTATCGGTAGACCACGCCGGTTCCGCCTCTCACATCGGAGAGCGATGAAGACTCCAGCTTTCCTTTTAATCTATTTTTAAAGAGAGTTTCGTATGTAGAACGAATTCTTTCATTTCTTCCATACGGTCCAGGTCTGTTTTTCTCGGTTTGGTTTTTTATCAGGACTTGGCTTTTGTCGACGGTCTGGCTGGCCACGGACCTCATGTTTTTTTCCAGCGAAGAGGTTCTTTTATTTTCAATCAACGCTTTTGCCCCGCTTGCATCGTTGTTATCTTCATCGCAAGGGAATTTCTTCCCGTTGCCATAGGTGACGGTGCAATTGAAAAGGCCGAAGTAGCTGCCGGGCTCCATATGCCAATCCCGAAGACTGGTATTTAATTTGACATCCACGCTTTTTACCCAATAGGTATCCACTTCCTTCCGCGCCACTTCATTGCCGTTCACGGAATAAGCGGCCACATAGGTCAGGGTGCCGCTTCCTTTGCTTCCCCGGGTGGTGAGCGAAAGATTGGAACTGGAGAGCCGTTCTTTTTTCGTTTCCGTATTTTTGGTGACGGTTTTAATGTAGATGCCGTCGCTTACTTCGTCGCAGGTGCCGCCGTTAATCGACTCATAATAATATTTTTGATAGACACGGACTTTTTCGGCCACTTCGATATGCTTGTACAGCCGGAAATCGGATTTGGACAGGGTTTCTTGATACACCGGCTGGCTTCCGGTAAATGTGATGCTGTAGCCGGTCGTGGTTTCTTCCTGGAAGGGCGAACCTTCATACGGGTTCCCGTAGGGCCGGGACGGGTCGATTTCCGTTCCGCAGTAATCGGTCTCGCCGCCACCGCTTCCGCCTCCCCCTCCCCAGCCGGGGTCAATGGGTTCCGGTATGTAAAACGCGGCCGCGGGGTCCCCTTGGAAGCCAAAATATAGGAAAACCGATACGAAAAGGGCGGCCATCCCCATCTTTCCTTTCATCGGGCAAACACTCCTTTCTATTGGAAAACAGTGCCGATTTGCCCGATAATACCAGAGATTCGGGAGAAATCAAGAAAAAAACCCGCGGTTTCTCCCGCGGGGAAATATTAGGTGCCCCATTTTTTGATTCGGAGCGTTTTGGCGATTTCGTAAATCAGCGCTTCCTTTTCCTTCGTGAAATCCTCTTCCGGAATGGAAAAATGGAGTATCAGATGCATTTCTCTCGGTTCCATGGTCATCGCATGGAACACGTAATGTCTGGCGACCGGAACCTTTCCTTCTTTATTCTTCGTCTCCACAAAATACAGAAGGGAAGTGTATTTATCATTGAGACCCGGGATGTTAGTGATATCCAACATTTTATAGTTAGGATTATATACATCGATGCCAGGTAAATTATCTTCGGAGTATCCAATAACTGCTAATTCACCTACAGTTTCACCTGTTTCTTCGATGGTCAACGAAAAATCGCCGAGGCCGCTTCCGAAGTGTTTATCAATATCTGCATTGGGGTTTTCTGCATATCTGGTCTTCTCCACTATATCATAGGGCCCCTTAAAAACGATTTCCGTCCCTCTCTTGAACTCTCTGGCAATATCCATCGTTTTGATTTCTTTTTTAACCCCGTCCACATTCAAGACAAAAACGTCTTTCTCTTCGGATGCAGGAGTTTGGTTCTTATTGTTCGAATTTTCTGATGTTCCTTTCTTCTCGCCGGATTGGTTTCCTTTGTTTTCTTCATTTTGGGACACTTGTTTCGGTTGCGAATCCGACGGTTTTTCGGCTTCGTTGGTGCAACCTGCAAGCATTATGAAAAAAGCCAATATCGGCGTTATCATGATTAAAGGAATCGAAAACAAATCTCTTCTCATCAATGACCCCCTATCTAGCAAATAACCAACACGCGAAGAAACATAATAAGATGAAGCAAAACCTAACATGAAGGTCAAAACAAAAGTAAACAATGAAATGAAAATTACGTTTTCCATAAAAAAACACCTACCTAATTGGAGATAGCTATTCTCTCGTCTATTTCTTTGGATAATAGCGCTAAATCAAAAATTTGCCTAAATTTTGAGTGTAAAAAATGAAATCGACCTAAAAACTAAACCAAAAAGTTTTGGATAATAACGCTGTTTTACCGAAAAAATTCCGACAAAAAATGGAATCGTCGGGTGCTATTAAAAAAATGTTTTGACATCCGCATCCAAACCGTCGGCCGGCGCCTTGGGGCTGTTATTTTTTGCCGGGAAAGGAGACTGCGAAGAATGGAACGGTCCGCAAAAAAGGGAATCGCCGCTTTTTCGTTGGTGTTTTTCAGCTTCAACACCGGCGTCCAAGAAACGGTGGTTTTGGGTTCGCTTCCCGTTTTCGCCTCCGTTTTTCCGACCACGGCCATATCGGCCGGTTTTCCGTTGCCTTTATGTCGGCAACGCTCGCCTTGGCCGCCCGCGGGATATTTCGCAAACAACGGTTCTTTGAAGAGCGGTTCCGTTTCGCCATGTTTTTATCGATGCTCGGATTCATCCGATGCATGTTCGCGGATAGTTTTGTGATGCCATTGTTCGGGAGGGTTAATCCGGCATCGGCGGATTCGTGTCAGTTCCAGTCCCCGCCTTCCTCGGAAAGAATTTTGAACGAAAGGACCGAACGGCCATCGATTTTCGGCCAACACCGCAAGGGTACTCGCCGGACCGCTTATTGGAAACCTCTTCGTTTATTTATTCGGCTGGAAGGGCAATTTTGTTATTCCGCTTTTGATGTTTGCCGTTTTTTCTTCCTATCGAACCGGTTTGGATGATGAAAAAGTCGTTGAAAGATACGGTCCGCGGATTTCCGGTTCCTTCTCCAAAACCTGTTTTTGTGTCTTTCTCGCTATCGTTTTCCCCCGTCGTTGAATATTTCGGGACGTGGCTACGTTTTGCGTTTTTTCGGTTGGCGCGTCCTTTCCTTGTTCGCGTTTTAGATGGCGCTACGCCAATCGGAACAGAAACTTTTCCATCCCGATTTGTTACATAAGGGCTGTTTTTGAATTTGGTATTCCTTTCGTTTTGGTTCGGTGCCGCTAAATTCGGCTTCGCAACAACATCGTCGCTTTCGCCGCCGGCGTGTTCCGTTTTCCGAAATCTGTCGTTCATTCCGTCCCGGTGCTGTTTTGATAGGAAGTTCCGTCGGGAACATGCTCGCGGCGAAATCCATCGTCCGCGCCCGATACAAAACACTCTTCGTTGTCCGTATGCTCTCCAGCACTTTTGTTTCTTTTTTCTTATTGCGACATCCTGCCTATACGGGCTTGCCGTTGTTGGCTTCAAGTTTTTCTACGGATTCGCGAACGGAATTGTTGCATATCCGCTTCTTCTCGTCGCGCAATCCGAAAATGCGAATGATATGGGCTCGGCCGCCGGTTCCATCCATATTCTCCGATACTTCGGCAGGATTTTTGGGACCATTTTACTCCAAACAAATCATCATCCCATCCAAAGGATTCACCATCGAAGGTTTCAAAATCGGGTTTCAAGGGATTTGGATTTTGTTCGTTGTGTTTGGTCTTTTGATTTTTCTTTTGCCAATGGAAAGGTTGCTGAAGCAAAAAATAAACAAAAAGAACACGATTAGCCAAACGGAGTAAAAACAAATGGCCGGCTTTCGGTGAAATTTGTTCCAAGTTGTTTGTTTTTTCGAAATTGTTTAGCCCTCACTGCAATAATAGGACATCGACCAAATGACTGTCAAATAATTACTTTAATACTTTTCTAATAATTTTTTAAAAATATGTTTTGATTTTAAATGTTCGGATTTAAACCGAAAGACTCGATATTTTTGCGGGATAATGGTGATTCCCTGGAAAGGGATTGATGAAAAGAGCATCGCGAATCTTCCAAACCGTCGCCGGTTTGTCATTTCTTCAACAAAGGCGGCCGGCAGGAGGGGGCTATTCAGCGGAACATGCGTACCTTTTCGGAGGATATAAATTCTTTTAAGCAACCGGATGAAAAGCAAAGAAGCCTTTCGCACGGCCGGAAAGTCCCGGCCCGAAAGGCTTCCCATGGTTAATTGGCTTTTTTCAATTGTTTGCTCCGCAGCTGTCCGCAGGCCGCGTCGATGTCCGTCCCGTGTTCCTTGCGGATGACGCAGTTGATCCCGTTTTTCTTCAACGTATCGTAGAAGGCCAGCATGGCTTCCTTCGTGCTCCGTTGATAGGGGGTCTCGAAAACCGGGTTGTAGGGGATGAGGTTGACATACACCAGTTTCCGTTTATCTTTGAGAAGTTCCGCCAGCTGCCGGGCTTCTTCCACATGGTCGTTGACATCCTTCAGCAAAATGTACTCGATCGTCACCCGGCGGTTCGTCTTTTTCAAATAGTAATCCATCGCTTCCATGATCTTTTCGATCGGATAGGCCCGGTTGATTTTCATGATCGAACTGCGGAGCTCGTTGTTCGGCGCGTGCAGGGAAATGGCCAGATTCACCTGCAGGTCCAGATCGGCGAATTCGTAAATTTTCGGGACGATGCCGCTCGTGGAGACGGTGATATGCCGCGCCCCGATGGCCAGCCCTTTGGGGGCGTTGATGATTTTTACAAAACGGATCATGTTGTCAAAATTGTCGAAAGGTTCGCCGATCCCCATGACGACCACGTGGCTGACCCGTTCGCCCTTTCCCGCCTCATCCAGGAAAAATTGGACTTGCATCAGCTGTTCCACGATTTCCTCGGCCTCCAAATTGCGGACCTTTCTCAACAGGCCGCTGGCGCAAAAGGAACAGCCGATGTTGCAGCCGACCTGGGTCGTGACGCAGACGGAAAGGCCGTAAGCCTGGCGCATCAGCACCGTTTCGATCAAATTTCCGTCCCGCAGCCGGAAGAGAAATTTCACCGTACCGTCTTTGGCCACCTGCTTCAATTGCAAATCGATGGTTCCGAGCGCAAAATTTTCTTCGAGGAGGGCGAGGCACTCCTTGTTCACATTGCTCATTTCCGAAAAACTCCTGGCCCGTTTCCGGTACAGCCAGTCCCAAATCTGTTCGGCGCGGAATTTTTTCTGGCCCCTTTCCGTCAGCCATCCGGCCAATTCATCTATCGTCAATCCGTAGATGGACGGTTTCACTCCAAACGTTCCCATCGGTAAACCTCATTTCTAATCGGAATTCGATTTTTGCCGTCAATATATTTTACCCAATGCGCATGCATTTTTTCAACGGTTTTGTCCGTTCACGGGACATGGCAAGGATTAAAGGGGATGACTGGAAAGGCATGCGGCGAAAACGACAAGATGGCCCGTTTCCGGTTGGTTTTTTGATCCGGCAATAAACAGTTTGAACGGATTCTTTCTAAATGAAGCCCATCTCAAGACGCTTTTTGCGATTCGGAAGCAATCGGAATGGGCCTATCGCTTTTTGAAGCCGGCCCTGTGAGCTTTTCGCGATCCGAAAGTAGCCAGATGTAAAGTTCGCATTTGTGAAGACGGCTCTACTGCGCATTCTTATCCGGAGTTTTTTCTGAATTTTCCGGAACGGGCCCATCCGCGAAGCGGCATACCGCCTCTTTTGAAATGGATGGGGCGCGGCACAGGAATAGGGATATTCACAGAGATTCCCGCGAAAAGTCAAAAACGGAAGGATCGCGCAAAGTTTAGACCGAGCTGCTGGGAAATTTTCAGATCCATCCGGGATTTCTGCTCATCAAAAAATTCCATTTATTATCAAAAAATTCCGTTGATTAAAAACAATCCGTTTATTATAATGGAATTAAATTCCTTATATTGCCATAAATGTGAAAGAGAGGGATTATAGTGATGATCTGTAAAAAAATGAAATCATTCATCATCGTACTTGCCCTTCTATTCCTGCCTTTTTCCGCATTCCCGGTCAAGGCGGAAAGCGAACAGGGGATCAGATTTGAAGATCCCGATCTGGAAAAAGCCGTGCGGAAAAATCTTGGCAAAAAGGAAGGGCCCATTACACCTGCCGACGCGGAGAAAGTGGAATACTTGTACGTGGATGGCGATGTGCATATTTCGAGTTTAAAAGGGTTGGAATATTTCGTCAACTTGCGCACCTTGGACATCATGAATTCGGATATCGATGATCTGTCCCCGCTCGAAAAAATCTCAAATTTGTATGATGTGTCCATTCCCGATTCGAAAATCGCCGATATCCGACCGTTGGCAAATCATAAAGGGTTAGCCATTTTAGGTTTGTCAAATAATCAAATTACCGATATCTCCGCTTTGAAGGGTCTGCAGGATCTGAGGACCTTGGTTCTGCAATATAACAAAATCACGGATGTAAGCGCATTATTGGATATGCCGAGCCTAAGATACGCCGATTTGATAGGAAATCCCCTGGATTTGCGGGACGGTTCGGCAAACTGGAACGTCATCCGGACCTTGCAGGATCAAGGCGTCATTATCCTTCATGACCGGCTGCTTGAAGCCGATGTGGAGGTCAGCGAAGATACGATCAAATTGACGTGGAAATGGAATTTGCCGAAAAATTATCAGATCCTCGGCCAAGGCATCGAATACGGAAAAGATTTTTATGATATCGATATCGTGAAAACAAACACCGCAACGTTAAAAAGGATCCCCGGCGTCAATACCATCCTGTTCAACTTTGTCATTAATACACAAATCTATGGGACGGGAACCAATTTTCCCATTCTCATTCCTGCGACGGCGGGAGAACCGAATGTAACGGCAAAGCCGGTCGTTAAGGACGGGGTCGCCGCCGTCAAGGACGAAGATGTCCAACGGGTCGCACGTAACGGCAAGATTACCGTAGATATCGGGGGCGCGGCTCTCTTGAAATTCAGCCGGGAGCAAGTCCGATCGTTAAAAGAAAAGAACGTTGCCGTCCATGTCAAGAGCGGCGCGGCGGCCATTGAATTGCCCGCGGCTTATTTCGAAGACGCCGGCGATGCGACCGTGGCGATCAAAAAAAGGAAGGATCTGGATGGGAAAGTCCAAGCGCTGAGCGGCATCTATTCCTTTGAAATCAAGCAGGGCGGAAAAGAAGTGGCGAAATTCGACAAAAATCGTCCGGCCAAACTGTATTTTACCGTGGATCAATCGAAGGTAAAAAATCCGAAGAATGTAAAAGTCCTTTATTATGACGAAGAAAAGAAAAAATGGACGGAAAGGGAAGACTTGAAGACCGTCTATGATCCGAAAACGGGCGTCGCCGTGGCAGAAACGCTCCGTTTAAGCACTTACGCGGTTTTCGAAGGAACCGGAGAAACGGACAAAAACGCCCCGGCGGTTCCGGGAGGCCAGGGAGGCGGAGACAAGAACGGAGACCGGCAAGGGGAGCCGGCTGATAAAGGAGGGAAACGCCTGCCCGATACGGCCGCCGGCGATTCCAACTGGCTCTTTGCCGGAATCTTGTTGACGCTCTCGGGCATTTGCGTGCACCGCATCCAGAAAAGGCGGATCCATCAACAGTAAAAACCGCGGACGGTTGAACATCCGGATCCGGAAGATTGAAACCGACGATGCGAATGAAAGAGTTTGAACCAAACCGAATATTACCGCCCGGGATGTTTGAAACCGAAGCCGGCAGCCGCCGATCGGCACATGCGAAAATCGGCTTGAGTCCTGATTATCATGACTCAAGCTTTTTTCTTTTCCGCCTCCGTCTTCCGGTTTTCGCGATGAAAATTGTCTTTCGGTTGATCTGAAATAAATGGAATGCACATAGATGTAACGGGGCGTGCCTTGTCCCCGCTTGCTTTAAACCGGTTGTCCATAATCCGGCCCACATCGCCTGTTGCGGGTATTCCTGCAGGATAGAGGGGGAGAACGCTTGGAACATGCCCAACCGGCCACGATGGAAGAAATTTTCTTGACACGGCAGACAGCAGATCATCTCAGGAGGGCCGGGGAAACCGGCACCACAGTCCCATATATTGCTGTTCAACATATTTGAAAGAAACGGCCTGAAGCCGGCGGCGGAAACGGTCGTTTCAGACGGCGGGGGGAGACAGACCGGCAAATTCCGCATCCGGAGGGACTTCCTTCGGAAAGGGGACGGTTTTTCGTATGGCAGATGTAAAAATTCCAACGCATCGATATAATTGTAAATGTGGAACGATTTCTGGAAATTTTTGTACCGGAAGGGTTTAACGGTCATACGCATCATTAAGGCGATGCTTTACCCTTTAGGAATCTTTTTTTCTTCTTTTTGATCCGCACGGCTGACCAAACGGTGAAAGCGGCAAGAAAGGCGACAATGATCGGGAAAAAAAGTATTGTTCATAAGAAAACCTCCTTAAAGCCTGAAAGAAGTCTAAGAAAAAAAGTGAAAAAGAATTACAAAGTTTTAACAAATCGTTTATAGTCCGATACTTCCATCGCACCACCGTATTCCCGAAAATTTTTAAGAAAGTTGGGATGAAATTGCTGCTCATTTTCTTTCTTCTTTCCGGCTGTGCGGCGGGATTGATGCTTTTCCGAAAAAATTCTTTGCCGACCGCCGAAGGCAAACCGGAAAAGCAACCGCTTGTATCCGTCATCATCCCGGCGAGAAACGAGGAGAAAAACCTTCCGCACCTGCTCGCGTCCTTGCAAAGGCAAACCTACAAACCGATGGAAATCATCGTCGCCGACGACGGCTCCACCGACCGGACGGCGGAAATCGCCGAAAAGTTCGGAGCCCGCGTCGTCCGTGTGACGGAGCCGCCCGAAAACTGGACGGGAAAGACGTGGGCCGTCTGGAACGGCTACCTGCAATCCCGCGGCGAGCTGCTGGCCTTTCTGGACGCCGATATCCGCCTGGCTCCCGAGGCGCTGGCGCGGCTGTTAAGATGCAGGGAAAAAGAGGGCGGGGCCTTGTCCGTCGTTCCCTTTCACCGGACGGAAAAATGGTACGAACGGCTCGCACTGCTATTGAATCTCCTTTCCATTTTCGTTTTTACGTCGCCTTTCGAAAAAAACAATCCGAAAAAAGGGCTCTACGGATCCTGTATCTTCGTCTCCCGGTCGGATTATGAGAAAATCGGCGGACACGCCAGCATCCGATCGGAAGTCGTCGAAGATTTGAATTTGGGGAGAAAATTTATGGAGGCGGGGATCCCGGTCCGCAATTACATCGGGGAAGATACGGTCCGATTCCGCATGTATCCCGGGGGATTGAAGAGCGAGCTGGAGGGGTTCGCCAAGTCCGCCGCACCCGGCGTCCCGAACTTCCGCCCGGCGACGCTGGCATTCATCATTTGGTGGTTGGCGGGACTCGTTCTTTCCGCCGCTTTTCCGTTCTTTATCCAAACGAAATGGTTTGTCCCGCTGCTGGCCGGCTATTTTCTTTATATGCTGGAAATCATGTATCTGGCCAGGCATGCGGGAAATTACGGATTTTGGATGCCGGTTTTTTATCTCGTCCCGCTTTTGTTTTTCCTGACGGTTATGCTTTATTCGACTTACCAGACCCATATCCGGAAAAAAGTCCTTTGGAAGGGAAGATACGTGAAAGTGGGGAAGAGAAAGGTTTAAAAGGTAACCGGACGTTTGTTACGCTTCATCCCGCCGGTTTTTCCGGCCGAGCATCGGGGCGCGCGAAGACGGGAGGATTCCTTTTCCGGCTGATGCCTGAAAACCATGAAGCGGCGGGTGATTCAAATGAAATTGGAATCGCCGGAGGCTTCTTTACCGGGTTTCGTTGATGGGGGAGGGATATGGGAATCCATTATCGTATTCAGTTTCCGCATGAAATGGATGGAGAGGGCATTCACCCTTATTTGGAAAATTACGGCGCTTTGCGAAAAATCATGGAACGTTTTATGGAAAACTGCGAATCTTTGGAAGTCCATTGTTGGGAAGACGAGACGGACGCCATCCGGGAACTGATCGCCGTTTCGGATCGGGCCGATGTCGAAGAAGGAAACCCGATGATCATCCGCACGAAGTGCACGCCGGAAGTGAAAGATTTATTATTGAACCGGGGTTTAAATGAAAAGAATCAATACAAGTGGTTCACCGTCTTTTTTAAAAGGGGAGGGGAAATCTATTTTTCAGCGGAACATTGGGGTTCGTCCGCTTACATCCCGAATGTCGGTGAAGAAGATATCAAATTTATTCGCGCTGCGGCGGGCAAGGATGCGGATATTTTTCAGTACCGTGATGAAGATGTGGATCGGGCCGGGGAAGTTTTGGATTGACCGTCCGGGGAAAACCGTGGGGGATCCGGCATCATTGATGACCGGAGAGTGTTTGGATTGACCGTTCAAGCCGGCGGGAAAGTGATGCCGATTATTGGTGTAAGGACTCGGATCGGATTTGGCGGTGGATCTTTTGCCGGATTCCCGATGCGCTGCCGTCGGTGTAAAGGTGTTGATAATGGAAGAGCCCCCGTTTCCTCTTGTCGTCGACCCCCAATAGCGCACAAAACCCGGGGGATCGACGACAATCGATTTTCCTGAGGAAAGTCCCCCCAAATGCTGTTGCATCAACGTTTCCCCCGCTATTGATAAAAAATCCCCCATGAATTATAATGCTGATTAAGAACACTAGGATTTTTTTCCAACCCTCGATTTATCAACGTTTTTGGGGTTTGTATCTTACCTTTAAGGGATTGAAACTGTGCAAGGCTACAATGAACGCAAAAAAGACGAGGCGTTTGTATCTTACCTTTAAGGGATTGAAACACGCTTCATGTAATTCATTTTTTGTTATATTGTTCGTTTGTATCTTACCTTTAAGGGATTGAAACGGATTTTTTCTTTACTCATGGCTTAGCCTCCTTTCGTTTGTATCTTACCTTTAAGGGATTGAAACTATGCCATTTCAAATTCAGGGACAAATGTACTTGTTGTTTGTATCTTACCTTTAAGGGATTGAAACAACGGCTTCTCTTCCAATAACTGCTGATCCATCCACCGTTTGTATCTTACCTTTAAGGGATTGAAACCGCAATGGCCGAAGTTTTGGATGCTTGGTTTAAAGACGGTTTGTATCTTACCTTTAAGGGATTGAAACCGAATGTGATTGAGTTCTCTCGGAAAGATGATGAGGTTTGTATCTTACCTTTAAGGGATTGAAACTTGATACGGTCGAAACGTCGCACGATGCGAACGGAAAGTTTGTATCTTACCTTTAAGGGATTGAAACCTCATCTACCATGTTGTAGAAGGAGACTCCGGTTTTGTTGTATCTTACCTTTAAGGGATTGAAACACGAGATGAATAGCGGAGGTTGATCCGATGAAAAAGGTAGTTTGTATCTTACCTTTAAGGGATTGAAACAAACAAAAAATTCAACAACTGGAGGGGATGATTTCGTTTGTATCTTACCTTTAAGGGATTGAAACTTTTATTAAGAACAGGTCTGCGAAAGGGGGAATTATGTTTGTATCTTACCTTTAAGGGATTGAAACCCGAACATAAGGAAGACATCCATCCGTGGCAGGAGTCGTTTGTATCTTACCTTTAAGGGATTGAAACCATGCGCGTTGGTCAGCCGTATTCAGTTGACCAAAGTTTGTATCTTACCTTTAAGGGATTGAAACATTGAGGGGGTGAATTCAATTCTTAAACCGTTATTTGAGTTTGTATCTTACCTTTAAGGGATTGAAACGTCGTACTTTGAAGTTCGCCTTTCATGCTTTTCAGTCGTTTGTATCTTACCTTTAAGGGATTGAAACTCAAGCCGAGTTTGTATCTTACCTTTAAGGGATTGAAACACGTCAAAACGGTTTGGGCAAGCGTGAATCCATTGACGTTTGTATCTTACCTTTAAGGGATTGAAACCGCGCTCTAATTGGAAAAAGACATTGTGAGGGTTCAAGTTTGTATCTTACCTTTGTATCTTACCTTTGAGGGATTGAAACAATCCTTGTTTTTGAAGATATAGTATCGCATCCGCGAGTTTGTATCTTACCTTTGAGGGATTGAAACGTCCTCGACTCGAAAGAATCCGAAGCAGGCGCCATCGTTTGTATCTTACCTTTAAGGAATTGAAACTGAATTGGCAAAAGTGGTGCAAGAGAAACTGGTCAGTTTGTATCTTACCTTTAAGGGATTGAAACCATAAGGAAAGGGTTCCGTGACCTGAGCGCTTTCTGTGCCGTTGAGGTTTTGGTTTAAGTTTGTATCTTCCTTATGATAGATGGAAAACAAGATATCATTGTCTATCTGTTCCTCTAATTTCAATCTTTTACCTATTAAAGATGTCGAAATCGTTTAACCGTTCGGCCGAAAATCTTTGATTGCGTTCGCCAGTCCTTTTCGGACATAAAACCGGTAATGAACGTTTATAATAGAAACCTTTTTTAATTTGGCTCTATACTATTTGTTGGGGTTTAGAAACAATTCAAAAAATAAGACACGTGGGCTCCGATTTCTTTTATACTGGATTTGGTCAACCAACAAAGAAAGGAGCCACGTGTCAATTGAA
>Ga0066870_100587_pt1 | contig 14918 bp, 16 predicted proteins | sample CeladaPassage60A_FD_62237 | JGI IMG/M metagenome (GOLD analysis project Ga0066870, IMG submission 62237) | Cellulose-adapted microbial communities from the Joint BioEnergy Institute, USA - Passage3 60A | ecosystem: Engineered > Bioreactor > Continuous culture > Unclassified | place: USA... | reverse complement strand
GGTGGAGCTCGTGCCCGTGGTGATCTCGGCGGTGTTGGTGCCCACGCCGGTGCTCAGGATCCCGCCGGCGATGCTTGCGCCCGTGGTGGTGTTAGTGTATGCTTTGTTGGCGGCGCTCAGGCATCCCAGGGAAACAAGCGCTACCTTCCCAAGCCTTCCCGTAGTGCTGCCGGCCGCCGCCTTCCCCAGCGCCGTGTAGGCCTGACCACCAGCTATCACGGTGGGCTCCCGGCGCGTGAAGCCGCTCTTGGCGTAGCCTACCACGATCTCCGCGCCCACGGGCAGGCCGAGGCTGTTGGACGTGGTGACGTACACGTGGATCATCGCGATGCTCACGGTGGAGTAGCTGCGGTCGTTGCCGCTGCGCCGCACCTCCTTGAGCACCACGTAGCCCAGTCCTGGCAGGTCTATCCGCGTGTTGGCCTGCACCGATAGCAACGTCCTGTTGTTGACCCTGAGGTTCACCAGGCGTGATGCCCCCCAGAAGCTCTGCACCTTGGTGGTGTCCGCCCTGGTGGTCGCGACCGCCTTGATGGCGTCCGCCGTGATCAGGCCGTTCAGCAGGTTAAGCCCCGTGATCTCCGCGACGTTGCTCACGTACGCCGAGGTGGGCTGCTTGTAAGCCTGCACGGACGCCCTGGCAGATCCCAGGTTCAGGATGTTGCCCGCGTGCACGCTGGCCAGGGAGTTGGTGATCACCCGCCCGCGCGTGCCGTTGCAGGGGCATGGCGTGTACACGGTCTTGCCCAGCTCCGCGTTGATCGCCAGCAGGTTCGCGGACACCTGTGAGCTGTAAGCGCTGCCCATGAAGGATCCCCGCAGATTGTCCTCGGCCGATGCCTCCGGTGGCACGAGCAGCGTCGCCATCAGCAACACCAGCAAAGTCACCAAGCTCCAAAGCCTTGCTCGACCAGATCCCGTACCCATTCTTGACCTCCTTTCTTATTTGCAAAGAGATTCTGGTAATGGATTTGTACACCTATTAAGATAGGAATTCAAGTTAATTTAAATTCTAATCTTTGTTGTTTGCATTAAGTTAAATGCGGACAATATCTTGACTTCCGGCGATGGGTGTGGTACATTTCGTACCAACAACAGATGGCAAGGGAAGAGATGACTTCCGAGCTGGGCGCAAGCTTACAAACTACGGCAGACCTTGCAGGGGCAACCTGGAGCCCGCGCCCGTCGTCGCTTGCCTATCTCCGCCGCCTGGTTAGCCTTCCGGGCTATTACTTTGCCTACTACTTTTACTTTTACTTTTTTGGCTACTACGCGTCGCCCGGGAGGTCGGCAGGTGGCTAGGTTGTAGGGATCACGTTAGACCAGCTAACTTGGAGAGGGGACCTTCCGGGAGACACGGAAGGCCCCCTCTCTGTATTTTGGGCGGCGGACGGCAGCGCTCTTCCCAGCACACAAATACCGAGAGGGAGGATCGAGATGTTGGTCATCATGAAGACTGGAGCGAGTGAGGAGGAGATAGGGAGAGTGATAGAGAGGATAGAGGGGGAGGGGTTGAGTGCGCATGTGAGTCGAGGGACGGAGAGGACGGTGATAGGGGTGATAGGGCAGGGGGTGGACGTGCATCGGATAGCAGGAGTGCTAGGGGGCATGAGTGGGGTGGAGAGCCTGGTGCCGATCAGCAAGCCTTTCAAGCTGGCCAGCAGGGAGTTTCATCCCCAGGACACGGTGGTGGAGGTCAATGGGGTGAGGATAGGAGGGGAGGAGGTGGTGGTGATAGGAGGGCCTTGCAGTGTGGAGAGCGAGGAGCAGACGCTGGCGACTGCCAGGGCGGTGAAGGCTGCTGGAGGGAAGCTGTTGAGGGGAGGGGCCTACAAGCCCAGGACCTCGCCGTACAGTTTTCGAGGGATGGGAGTGAGGGGATTGGAGATACTGGCCAGGGCGAGGGAGGAGACGGGTTTGGGGGTGGTGACGGAGGTGATGAGTGTGGAGGAGCTGCCGGTGGTGATGGAGTATGCGGACATGCTGCAGATAGGCACGAGGAACATGCAGAACTATGCGTTGTTGGAGGCGGTGGGGAGGACGGAGATGCCAGTGTTGCTCAAGCGTGGGATGAGTGCGACGATAGAGGAGTGGTTGTTGGCAGCGGAGTACATCATGGCGCAGGGCAACAGGCGAGTGGTGTTGTGTGAGAGGGGGATAAGGTCGTTTGATCCTTACACGAGGAACGTGTTTGATGTGGGGGCGATAGCGTTGGTGAAGGGGTTATCGCACCTGCCTGTGATAGGGGATCCCAGTCAGGGGACGGGGAGGGCTAGTTTGGTGGTGCCTGTGAGTTTGGCGGCAGTGGCGGCTGGAGCTGATGGGTTGTTGGTGGAGGTGCATCCCAATCCGGAGGGTGCGATGAGCGACAACGCCCAGCAGGTGACGTTTGAGGGTTTTGAGGAGCTGATGGCTGGAGTGCGCAGGGTGGCCAGCGCTATCGGCAGATCCGCCGCCGAGCCCGCACGCGAGCCCCAGGGGGTGAGCGCCTAGCGGGACCTGCCCTCCCTGTGCGCGCGGTGCTATAATCAGGCGAGATGCGCGCGGCTCAGAACTTGTCTTATGCTTACAGGGCGGCCAAGGGGCGCTGGTCGTGGCTGGCGCCCCTCGGGCGTGGGCGGTGGTCGGGCTACCTGCTGGCGATCGGAGGGGTGGCGGCGATCACCCGCCTCATCTCCTTGGTGTTCACTCGCTGGCACATCGCCAACATCTCCATGATCTACCTGCTGCTGGTGCTCGCCCTGGCGGTGCTGTACGGGAGCGGCCCAGCGGTGCTGGCCTCGGTGGCGGCCTTCCTGGCGTTCGACTGGTTCTTCGTGCAGCCCACGTGGTCCCTCACGATCCGCGATCCCGACGAGTGGCTGGCCCTCTGCCTCTTCCTGGTCACCGCGCTTACCTACTGCTCGTGACTACTGCCCGCTTAACCTATCAAATATCTGATCTGCATCGCCGCGCGTATGTGAATCCTACCTCATCAGCCATGAGGATCCATAAAAGCATTGGGAACCTCGCCCGGGGATGCTGTCGAGGCCGCTGTTGGCTTACATCAGCGCCCTCAAGGAGACGTATCCGGACGACACGGTGGTGGTGCTGCCCGAGTTCGTGCCGTCCCGCTGGTGGGAGCAGCTGCTGCACAACCAGACCGCGCTCCGGATAAAGGCCGCGCTGCTGTTCTACCCTGGCGTGGTGGTGGCTAACGTGCCCTATCACCTGGAGAAGTAGCCTCCGACCGCTCCATCGTGGCCATGAGGCGGGACTCCCCCTTCCTGATGGCCACGGCGACCAGCAGCAGGGCGGCCACCAGCCCGGCGACGGACACAAGCCTCATGGGCCCCTCCAGCTCGGAGATGCGGGCCCCGAGGAAGTAGCTCAGCAGGCCGTAGATGGATGCCCAAGAGATGCCGCCCAAGGCGTTGTACAGCAGGAAGGTCTCCCACCTCATGGCGTTGCTGCCCGCCAGGAAGGCCGCCCAAGTACGCAGGATGGAGACGAAGCGCCCGAAGAACACAATTCTGCCCCCGTAGCGAGCAAAGAGCCACCTGCCCAGCGCCAGGCGCTTCTCGTCCAGCCTCAGGTACCTACCGTAGCGGGCCAGCAGCCGCTGCCCGCCGGTCCTTCCCACCCAATAGCCCAGGTTGTCCCCCACGATGGCTGCGGCCGAGGCGATGGCTATCACCCACCTGATGTCCAGCGCGTGGGAGGTGCCGGCGAGCACTCCGGCGGCGATCAGCATCGTCTCGCCCGGCAGGGGTATGCCAGTGCTCTCCGCCGCTACCAGCAGGAAGAGCGCCAGGTAGCCGTAGGTGGCGAGCAGGTGCTCGATCGGCAGGTGAATGCCCATCTTAGCCCACCCGTCCCTTGGGGCTGAGAACTAGGTACTTGCGTGCGCGCCTCATAGTGAGAGTATGGGACATAGCGGCCACGAAGGCAAGCTAGGGGCCGCCTGCGGCCGAGCGCACCGCCGACAGGAAGTGGTTCACGAACTCGGGGAAGGAGTCGCGCACCTCGTCCGGCGGTGGCGAGTACCGTGACTCGTCGCCGGGCCGGTACTTGCCTGTGCGCACGAGCACCCCTAGGCCTGCGCCAGCCCGCTTGGCGGCCGCCACGTCCACGTCGGCATCGTCGCCCACCATCGCCACATCCTCCAGCTTGAGCCTCATTGAGTGGGCAGCTTCCTCGAACATCCTGGGTTCGGGCTTGCCGAACACGATCGCCTGTTTCCCCGTGGCCTCCTCGAACAACGCCACGAAGGCCCCCACGTCCAGGGCCGGCCCATCGGGAGCTCGCCAGATGCGCGTCCTACCCAGTGCTATGAGCTGGGAGCCCCCCAGCAGGAAACGGAGGATGCGGTTCAGCCTGCCGTAGGTCACGTCCTCGCCCATGTCGCCCAGGACTACGTAGCGTGGACGCCGGTCGTCCTCGCGCACGCCCACCTCCTGGAAGTCCTCCTTGGCCTCCTCCCTGACCGCCAGGTAGGCGGAAGCTCGCTTGGAGACCAAGAACCTTGCCGCCGCTACCGCAGGGGTGAAGATCTCCTCGGTGTCCACCGAGTAGCCCATGGACTGTAGCCGCATCGCCAGCGCCCTTCGGCTTCTCTGCGATGAATTGGATACTAGTCTATAGGGTATACCCTCAGACGCGAGCGCACGCAACGCTTCGGGCCCTCCAGGAACGGCCCTGCCAGCGTCCACTAATACGCCATCTATATCCAGTAGCAAACCTTTGATCCGCATTACCTACCACCTGCATGATGATCCTACAGCCGATTGTACAATAATTGTGGAATGGAAATTACCCCTAGCAACTCTTGACAAAAAAATGCATAAGATATATCTTTTACCGCATGTAGTAAACAAGCCACATAATTTAGTTTCTTTATAATCTTTAGTCTACTAGGAAGGGAGCATTAGTGGCAGGAGAAGGTAGGAATGGGCACTTGCATATCTTGCAGGTACGCCACCTCACCAAGCACTTCCCTGTTGGTACGCTCTTCTCGCGCAGGAGCGTGCATGCCCTGGAGGATGTGAGCTTCGACATAGGCAAGGGGAAGGTGGTTGCCCTGGTGGGGGAGTCGGGTAGCGGCAAGAGCACCACCGCTCGACTCATAGCCAGGCTCATACCGGCAACGAGCGGTGAGATCATCTTCAAGGGTCAGGACGTGCTCAAGTCCGAGCCCCGCAAGGCATCTTTGAGGTACCGTAGCCAGGTGCAGATGGTGTTCCAGGATCCCTTCGGTTCCCTCAACCCGGTGCACACGATCGGGCACCACTTGGAGCGCCCGCTGCTCATCCACAAGAAGGTCTCCGGCAGGGGTGAGCTGCGAGACAGGGTGCACGAGCTCCTGGCGTCGGTGGGGCTCAATCCCCCAGAGGACTTCGCCTCCAAGTACCCGCACCAGCTATCAGGTGGTCAGAGGCAGAGGGTGGCCTTTGCGCGCGCCCTGGCCGTGGATCCTGAGTTGATGCTGGCTGACGAGCCGATATCGATGCTCGATGTCTCCATCCGCATAGGTATCCTCAACCTCATGGAGCGGCTGAAGGAGGAGCGGGGCATCAGCTATCTTTACATAACTCACGACATAGCCAGTGCCCGTTATATTGGTGACGAAGTCAACGTCATGTACGCGGGCAGGATGGTGGAGGGTGGCGACAGCGAGGCCGTGATCACGCGCCCCGCGCATCCCTACACGCGCCTGCTGCTCTCGGCCGTGCCCGATCCCCACGCAGGACTGCGCAAGCGAGGAGTGGAGGCTAAGGGAGAAGTCCCCTCACTTATAGATCCTCCCCCTGGATGTCCTTTTGCCCCTAGGTGTCCTCACGTCATGGATGTTTGTAAGCAAGTGATGCCCGGGGTGGAGCTGGTTGAACCCGGCCACTGGGTGCGCTGCCACCTGTATGGCCCTGGTAGAGACGTGGAGGTCGATAGTTCTCGACCTGTGAGCTCATCTAGGGCCTAGGGTTGTTGTGACTATGAAGGAGGTGATCCTATAGGGTAGGTCTCGAGCCCTTTCCTATGGACTTGTCCATATGTGCTATACATAACCTTTGCCAACTCACATATTTATTTACTACAGAAAGGAGTAGCTAGTATGGCAGAAGGCAACAAGCTCGACAGGAGGAAGTTCCTGCGCATGTCCGCTGCGGCAGCCGGTAGTGTGGTGTTGGTGGCGTGTGGAGGCGGGGCTGGTGGGACTCCCACTACTACTACCGGAGGGGCGGCTTCTCCTAGCCCATCTGGAGCTTCACCGAGCCCGTCCGCAGCCTCACCATCACCCAGCCCGTCTGGAGCATCTCCCAGCCCGTCCGCAGCCTCACCATCCCCTTCACCTGCGCAGACGCCAGCAGCCAGCCCGACAGCAAGCCCATCGCCGGGCGGCACTACAGGTGGTGGCAAGGCGCTCACGGTCTCCGCGCAGCTGCAGTCTACCTGGATACGTAACTTCAACCCGTTCTCGGCCAACAACCTTTGGCCGACTACCAACGGCATTTACGAACCCTTAATCATATACAATACTGTCAAGCAGCAGGTGGTGCCGTGGCTCGCCACTGAGTGGAAGTGGAGCGATGACAACAAGACTCTCACTTTCACTATACGCGATGGTGTCAAGTGGTCCGATGGCCAACCCATGACTGCCAAGGACGTAGAGTTTACATTTAATTACATGCACCAGAACAAAGGCCTTGTAGGTGGTGGGTCTGGAGCCTGGGAGTACCTAGCTTCGGTCAAGGCGCTGGACGAGAAGACTGTGCAGTTCAAGTTCAAGAAGCTCTATACAATTGGTTTCTACGATATAGGTGGACAGGTAATCGTGCCGGAGCACATTTGGAAAGATATCAAGGATCCTGCGAAGTTTACCAACCCCAATCCTGTAGCTACAGGACCGTTCACGCAGGTCAAGACCTTCCGGAACCAGGTGTACGAGCTGGGGAAGAACCCTAACTACTGGCAGCAGGGCAAGCCCTACATAGAGGTCCTACGCATGCCGGCTTATCCAGGTAATGATCAAGCCAACCTGGCGACGATCAAGGGAGAGGTGGATTGGGCTGCAAACTTCATCCCCGACATCCAGCGCACCTTTGTGGCCAAGGACCCGCAGCACTTCGGCTATTGGTTCCCAGCCTTGGGTGCTGATGTGATGCTCTACTTGAATACTACCAAGAAACCCTTCGATGACCCCAACGTCCGCAAGGCCATCAGTATGGCGATCAACCGTGACCAGATAGCCAAGGTTGCTGAGTACAATTACACTCACCCAGCGGACGCCACGGGGCTGAGCGACGCCTACAGCACCTGGAAGAGCCAGGAGGCTATACAGAAGGGAGATTGGGTCAAGTACGATCCCAACAAGGCCAACCAGATGCTGGACGCTGCTGGCCTCAGGAGAGGAGCTGGAGGCATCCGCACCTTCCAGGGCAGGCCGCTGGTTTATCAGCTGTACGTGGTTGCTGGGTGGACGGACTGGGTGTCTGCTTGCCAGATAATGGCGCAGAACCTTAAGCAGGTAGGCATCAACGTATCCGTCAAGAGCTACGACTACAATGTCTGGTTCGACAAGGTACAGAAGGGCGATTTCGATATGTCCATCGGCTGGAGCTCAGGTGGCCCCACTCCCTTCAACTTCTATAGAGGACAGATGTCGCGTCTGACTTACCAACCTATAGGTACGCCCTCAGGCGAAAACTGGCACAGGTACAAGAACGATCAGGCCGACAAGCTGCTGGATCAGTTCGCTTCGACCTCGGACATCAACGAGCAGAAGAAGATCGCTGAGCAGTTGCAGCTGCTGTTCGTGGAGAATGCGCCCTCACTGCCGTTATTCCCAGGCCCGATGTGGTACGAATACAACACTCGCAGGTTTACGGACTTCCCCAACGAGAAAAACCCCTATGCTGTAGGATCCACCTGGATGCCCGAGGCATTGATAGTGCTAACCACGGTTAAGCCGGAGTAGTAAGTACGTGGTGTCGGGGTGGAAATCCCGACACCACCGGATCCTTTATGGTGAGGGAAAGGAATAGTGCTATGAGGTTCTTAATTCGGAGGATAGGCTTCTACTTAATAGCGGCCTGGGCTTCCATCACGCTGAACTTCTTCCTGCCGCGTGCTATGCCGGGGGATCCAGCATCAGTGATCTTCGCTTCCTTCAGGGGGCAGCTTAGGCCCGAGCAGCTAAAGAGCTTGAAGGAGGCCTATGGTTTCGTGGAGGGTCCACTGTGGAAGCAGTACCTGACGTACCTGGGGCAGATAGCATCCCTCAACTTCGGGATCTCCATCTCGTCCTTCCCGGCGAAGGTTACCACCGTGATATCCACAGGCCTAGCCTGGACCCTACTGCTGGGCGCTGTAACTCTCGTCATAGGCTTCCTCCTGGGGAACTTCCTGGGGGTGTTGGCAGCCTGGAAGCGGGGAGGTTGGGTGGACACGGTGCTGCCTCCTCTGACTATATTCGTGGGGTCATTCCCGTACTTCTGGCTGGCGATGCTGCTTCTGTTCCTGTTGGGCTTCAAAATGGGTGTATTCCCCATGGGACATGCTTATGCCGATAACCTGGCGCCCCAGCTCAGTATGAAGTTCATATGGAGCGTGATCTACCATATGATCCTGCCCGCGTTCACCATCATAATCGTGTCCATCGGCGGCTGGCTGCTCGGGATGCGCAACACGATGATCTCGGTGCTGGGAGAGGATTATGTGGCAATGGCGGAGGCCAAAGGACTGCCTCAGAGACGCGTCATGCTCAACTACGCGGCCCGCAACGCCCTGCTGCCGAGCGTTACCTCGTTCGGCATGGCGCTGGGCTTCGTCGTCAGCGGGCAGATAGTCACCGAGATAGTGTTTAGCTACCCGGGAGTGGGCTACCAGCTTTACCGGGCCGTGCAGAACCTGGACTACCCACTGATGCAGGCGCTGTTCCTGATGATCACTCTGGCGGTGCTTGTGGCCAACCTGTTGGTGGATATACTCTATGTAAGGCTTGATCCTCGTGTGAGGGTCAGCTAGAGCTCTGGAGGTAGAGATGGCAACTACAGACCCCAAGGACAAGGTAGATACCGTGGAGGTATCCCCCACGGGACAGGCGATGGTTATCCCTAGCACTTCCCCTACCCCTAGGACCGAGCGTTGGCGCTGGGTGAAGATGATGCTTGCCAATCGCAAGGCCTTGGTAGGGTTCGTGATCATAGGTGTGTTCATCCTGATGGCGATCTTCGCGCCGATCATAGCGCCCGGTGACCCCAACGCGTTCGTCGGCCCTCCTAATCAGCCTCCCTCTAGGCAGTATATTCTGGGCACTAACGGTCAAGGGGCTGATATGTTCGCCCAGCTGGTTTGGGGGGCCAGAACCTCTCTGGGTATAGCTTTCGCTGTTGGTATAGTTACCACGCTCATAGGCATCGTGATAGGCATGACCGCTGGCTACGTGGGTGGCAGGGTGGACGATATCCTATCGATGCTTATGAACATCGTGCTGATCATCCCAGGATTACCGCTGTTGGTGGTTCTAGCCACCTTCCTTCCGCCCGGCCCGCTGACGATAGTGCTAGTGCTGGCGGCTACTGGTTGGCCCTGGGGTGCGAGAGTGCTCCGCTCCCAGACGTTGTCATTGCGCGAGAAGGACTTCGTGGCCGCGGCGATCGTAAGCGGTGAGAGTGCCCCGCGCATCATCTTCAGGGAGATACTACCTAATATGACCTCCATAGTCGTGGCGGGCTTCTTCGGGAGCGTGACCTATGCTATAGGTGCCGAGGCGGGGCTTGAGTTCCTGGGGCTGGGCAACGTCAGTACCGTTACCTGGGGTACAATCCTGTTCTGGGCGCAAAACAACGCAGGACTACTTACAGGCGCCTGGTGGACGTTTGTTCCCGCTGGCCTAGCTATAGCCCTGGTGGCATTCGCGTTCTCTCTGATCAACTATGCGGTGGATGAGATCACAAACCCAAGACTTCGAGCAGAAAGGGAAGGTTCGCATGTCCTCAGAAAGCACAAGATCCCGTTCAGCAGAGCCACACCTGTCCTCAGAGCCAAGCAGGAAAGCGCTGCTGGAGGTCGATGACCTATACGTGGAGTACGTCACCGGCCGAGGACCCGTGAGGGCTGTCGAGGGGGTTTCCTTCTCGATTGCCCCAGGCGAGGTGTTCGGGCTGGCCGGAGAGTCGGGCTGCGGTAAGTCGACGGTGGCACACGCGATCATGCGCATCCTGCGCCCGCCGGCGATCATCACCGGCGGTAGGATATTCTTCCAGGGCAAGGACGTGCTCTCGATGAGCGACGAGGAGCTGGAGCGCTTCCGCTGGGCGTCCGTGTCCATGGTCTTCCAGAGCGCCATGAACTCCCTCAACCCCGTCATGACCATCGGTGACCAGATCGTGGACGCGATCACCTCCCACTCGGACCTCTCCAAGAAGCAGGCCTGGGAGAGGGCGGCTGAGCTGCTGGAGATCGTGGGCATAGAGCCCTCTCGCCTGCGCTCCTACCCCCACCAGCTGTCGGGCGGCATGCGGCAGAGAGCCGTGATCGCCACGGCCCTGGCGCTCAACCCGCCCCTCATGATCATGGACGAGCCCACCACGGCTCTCGATGTGGTGGTGCAGAAGGAGATCATGCAGCAGATAGAGGAGCTCAAGGACAAGCTCGGCTTCTCCATCCTGTTCATCACGCACGACCTGTCGCTCCTCGTGGAGTTTTCCGATCGCATAGCCATCATGTACGCGGGCGAGATCGTCGAGATGGCTCCGGCGCGCGAGCTGTTCGACAACCCGCTGCACCCCTACACCTACGGCCTGATGAACTCCTTCCCGTCCATCAGCGGCGAGAAGCGCAAGCTGACCGGCATCCCGGGATCCCCTCCCGACCTGCTGCACCCTCCCAGCGGGTGCAGGTTCCACCCCAGATGCCCGTACGTCCAGCCCTTGTTCAAGGAGGTAGCGCCCCGCCTGCGCGAGGTGACGCCGGGGCACTTCGTGGCCTGCCACCTGTACGATGGTTGTCAGCCCGGCCAGAGCCAAGTCTCCCTCCAGGCCGCGGTGGGCGGGGAGCTAAAGTTCGGGGAGAAGCCCAAGTAGGGTACGAGGAAGGGGTGCTAGTAGGAGGGCACCCCCTCCTCGTCGAGCTTGCCACAGCTGGCGAGCGACCGGGCGAAGTGCTCCACCCTGTCGTTGGCGATCTCCAGCAGCTCCCGGAGCTGCTCGTCGGCTAGGCTGTAGTAGATGAAGCTGCCCTTGCGGCGGACGGACACCAACCCACACCAGCGCAAGCACGCCAGGTGGTTCGATACCCTGCTCTGGGACATGCCCAGCCTGCTCACGATCTCGGAGACGTTCTTCTCCCCCTCCAGCAGGAGCTCCAGGATGCCCATGCGCACGGGGTCCCCCAACACGCGGAAGAACCTGGCCTTGAGCTCCGTGCTGCTGTAGGGCTCGGGTGCCCCCTGGGTCATGGACTCACTCAAACGACGATCCTCCTGTGCGATGTATCCACCCTCTATTATATAGGCAGAACAAGCGCCGGGCCTAATCCCGGGTCTCGGGCGCCCATCAGGGTGTGGCTGGTCCCCACCTAGAGGCCGGGGCTGGGCGGGGTCAGCCCTGCCGATCCGAGGGGATCCTCGAGCTGTGGGGTGCCGAGCGCGGCGGGCGCTGATGCACCCCCGCCGTTTAGGTCGCCATGACCGCCGCGGCGATAGCTGCGGCGAGCACCCCCCACGCGCACGTGAGCGCGGCCAATAGCAGGAGCACCCTCCTGGGGAAGCTCGTCCAGACCATGGCGATCGAGGGCAAGCTGATCGGCGCCAGCGTCATCAGCAGCGCCGCCGCGGGGGCCGGCCCAAGCCCCGCAGCCAGCATCGCCTGGACGATCGGGACCTCGCCGGCGGTGGGGATCACGAACAGAGTGCCCAGCAGCGCCAGCAGGATCACGCCCCACCAGGGTACGGATGCGCCCTGCAGGTCGGGGAAGAAGTAGGCCCTCAGCGCCCCCAGCAGCAGCACTATCACCACGTATTCGGGCACCAGCTTCACGAGCAGGCTCACGAAGTTGCGGACCCACCTCTGGATGGGGTTGCCCTCGCCCACGGTGGGCTGGGGGTCGTACATCCCATCCAGGTCCACCTGTTCGGAGTCCGCCAGCCTGCCCGCGATCGCCGCTGACCCGAGCACCAGCGCCAGGCCCAGCACCAGGCGCAGCAGCGCCCAGCGCCAACCGAGCACGAAGAGCATGAACACGATCACCGCGGGGTTGAGCGTCGGGTTGCCCAGGAAGAACGCTGTCGCGCTGCCCACGGACGCCCCACGCCTCCGGAGGCCCCTGACCACCGGGGCGACGCAGCAGGTACACATCATGCACGGCAGCGCCAGCAGCGCCCCCAGGGCGGAGGCCCGCAGCCCACGGCTGCCCAGGAGCCGCATCAGCCAATCGCGCGGGATGAAGGTCTCGATGGTGGTGGCCATCAGCAGCCCCAACAGCATAGCCTGCCACACGGCCTTGAAGTAGGTCAGGGCGTAGCCCACGCCGCTCGCCAGCGATGGGCGCGGCATGCTCCCCGAGCGGTCGTAGACTATGGGGTCGCCCAGCGAGTGGGTCGCCAGCGCCCGCAGCGCCTTGTGGAAGTACGGATCCCATTTGACGAGGTACAGGCCAACCAGCGCCAGGCCCAGCAGCAGAGCTACGCCGACCAAGCCCTCGCGCCGGTAGCTCCGCACAGGGGTCAGCTCGGAGCTCATCTCCACCTCCTGCAGCACAAGCAACTTATGATAGGTAACTATGTAACTACTCGGTAGTATACCTCAGACCGTTACCGCAGGGCGAGCAAGCTCAGCTGGTAGTAGATCAGGTACAGGCCGGCCAGCAGGACGATCGCCGCGCTCACCCTCTGCACGTACGGGAGCACCCCCTTCAGCCACGCCACGGCGATGCTCCCTGCGGCAGCGACCGCCACCGCGACCCCCGTCACCACGACGCCCATGCCCAGCGCGTAGCTCACGAACGCCAGCAGCCCGGCGAGCGCTCCCCCGGCGGCCACCGATGCCCCGATCGCCACCAGGAAGATGGGCAGGGTGCAGGAGAGGGAGGCGAGTGCGTACCCCACCCCCAAAGCGAAGAACGAAGCCACCCCGCCTCCTCTGCGCACCCGCACGCCCGGCACCCACCGCAGGTGCAGCTGATGTCCCGTCAGGAGGTAGGCCCCCAGCAGCACCAGGGCCGCTCCCACCAGGAGCGAGACGTACGGCATGTAGCCCATGATGGCCCTGCTGCCCAGGGTCAGCAGCACCCCGAACACGAGGAACACGCCGATGAACCCCAGGGTCATCGTCAGGCCGAACAGCAGCCCCGCGGCCAGCCTGCCCGCACCTGGGCGCTCGGTGGGGGAGGCGACCTCGTGCAGGGTGTAGGCCAGCAGCACCGGCAGCATGGCGAAGCCGCAGGGGTTGAATGCCGCCACTAACCCCGCTGAGAAGGTCAGCGCGATGGGGGCCGAGCTCATCTCAGCGCCTCCTGTACTGCCGCCTCGAGCTCCCCGGGGGAAGTGCCGCCCTCGAACCTGGCGACCACCCTCCCCTGACGGTCGATGATCACCTTGGTGTCCGCGACCTGCACGCCGTAGGCCGTGGTTACCTTGTAGTCGCGGTCGACCGCCCAGCCGTAGTCGCCGCCGTTGGCCTGCTGCTTGAACCTCAGGAGGTCTCCCCTGCCGTCGTCGCTCTCGACGTCCAGCACCAGCACCTCCAGCCCCTGGCCGTGGTACTTGTCGTACAGCTGGTTCAGCTTAGCTATCTCGGGGATGCAGGAGTAGCACCAGGGGGCGGTGAACATGAGCACCACCGCCTTGCCCCTGTGGCCGGAGAGCGAGAAGGTACTCCCATCCAGGGTGGTCACGCTGAAGTCCGGAGCCAGCTGCCGGGACGAGCTCGCCGTCTGCCCCGGTCCCTGGGCCGACCCTGGCTGCCTCCCGTTAGATAGCAGCAGGGCTCCCACCACGGCCGCGGCCAGCACGAGCACCGCAACGGGTAGGATCAACCCGGCGCCGCGCCAGCCGGCAGTGGCCCTCTGAGCACCGACCTTCTTATTTGTGGACGACATCCTCGACCTCCTGCCTTTGTTGAGACTCCGCGGAGAGGGACGCGGCGCTGCAGCAATCCATCTCCTGGCTCTGGGCGGCGCGCTCGCCTCCGCCCGAGCCCAGCAGCTTGACGCCCATGGCGATCGCGAACACGAAGTAGGCCAACGCGCCGAGCCCGATGATCAGGGGGTTGCTGGTCAACAGGGACCCCAGGGCAGTGCCGCCGAGCAGCCCCACTAGCAGGGGCAGGGTCAGCGGCAGATGGCATGGGCAGGCGATAACCCCAGTGCCCAGCAGCAACAACCCGATAGCTTTACGTAACATAGGCCAAACCTCCCTCAGCGATTCCTAGTTGGTCGGTGGCAGGGGGCACCCGCAGCCCACGGGCAGAGGCTTCCCCCGCCTGTCCACGAGCACCAGCCTGACCTTGACGTCCTTCCCCAGATGGGCCTTGATCTGGTGCGTGATGAGGTCGAGCGCCGGGGCTGGGTCCGGGCGCCTGAGTCCCAGGCGCAGGTAGATGGACGCGCCCACCGGGGAACCACCGGCCCTGGCCGACGCCACGCCCCTGGCTCCCTCCAGCAGCCTTACCAGCCGAGCGCGAAACCTGGCGTCTCGCAGCGCTGGGCTGCTGATGCGCACCTCTCGCAGCCGGGGCCACACCAGCACATCCACCGTGCGCGGGCGCACCCACTGCTTGGTAGCCCGCGATGGCGGCTTGCCGGGTCCACCGGCCCTTCGAGGTGCAGCGGGCCTGGCGCCCACCCTCGCCTGCGTGCTGCTCTCCCTGAGGGCCGAGCCCTTCATGGGAAGCGCTCGCGTGGCCCCAAGGGTGGGTCTGAGGTCGATGGCAGCTTGCGCGACC
>Ga0066870_100586_pt1 | contig 15024 bp, 16 predicted proteins | sample CeladaPassage60A_FD_62237 | JGI IMG/M metagenome (GOLD analysis project Ga0066870, IMG submission 62237) | Cellulose-adapted microbial communities from the Joint BioEnergy Institute, USA - Passage3 60A | ecosystem: Engineered > Bioreactor > Continuous culture > Unclassified | place: USA... | reverse complement strand
TTTTGAATTTCGTCTTTATGAACCTTCTGAACTTTTAAACCGTACGTAATATTTTCAACGACATTCATATGAGGATATAATGCATAATTTTGAAATACCATCGCTACATTTCTTTTTCCGCTTGGAATGTCATTCGCCTTTACGCCATTCAAATATAAGTCGCCCGAAGTAATTTCTTCAAGGCCGGCAATCATGCGTAAAGTTGTCGATTTGCCGCATCCGGACGGACCTAGAAGAACTAAACGTTCTCCAGGATGAATGGTAAGATTGAGCCCTTTTACAACATGTGTTTTTCCATAGGATTTCCAAACGTTTTCAAATCTTATTTCCTTCATTGTGCCATCCTCCGTTATTTAATTCCAGAAGAAGTAAATGTTCCTATAATATACTTCTGGAAAATTAAATATAAAGTTAAAGGTATTATCATTGTGATGACTGATACGGCCATGGCGACAGTAAAATTCGTGCCGCCTTCTGAGCTGATGTACATCTGTAAAGCAAGAGGCAATGTATAATTTTCCTTGCTTTTTAAAATGAGCACCGGCCATACGTATTCGTTCCAGGTAGTAATGAAAAACCAGATGCTTGTTGATGTGACAGCCGGCCTAACTAATGGGAGAACGATATCTTTCATAATCCGGGCGTGTCCAATATGATCTAATTTGGCTGCTTCAATTAACGAGATGGGGATTGTTTTCATCGACTGCCTCATTAGAAAGATACCAAGCGCATTGGCAAGCTGCGGCAAAATAACACCCCAAACGCTGTTGACTAAACCGATACCCGATATGATCAAATAGTTTGGAATCATTGTTACGGTAAAAGGGATAAAAATTGTACTAATTAACATAAAATATAAAATGTTTTTCCCTTTAAACTGCAAAAATACGAAAGCATACGCTGCTAAAAATGAAGTAATCAGTTTGAAAATTGTCGCAACAGAGGCAATAATGAACGTATTCATCGTAATTTTGAAAGCGGGTAAACTATTAAAGAATGTGATATAGTTTTCGAATGTCGGATTTAACGGAACTATGTTCAAAACATTGTTGTAGGCATCTTCCAACGTTTTAAACGATGAACCTAATGCAAAAACGATCGGATATAAAAGAATAATGATTGTGATGATAAAAATAATGTGCCAAGGTATCGCAACAGATCGTTTAATTTTCATAATAGATACCTCTTTCAACAAACTTAAATTCAAGAACTAATAATATGAAAAAGATTAACATCGTCATAATTGATAAAGCTGCAGAATGTCCTGTTCTGTAAAGTACGAAGGCTTCGTGATAGGCGTGATAGATCGCATTGGAGCTGGCGTAATTTGGACCGCCTTGTGTTATCACTTTTATAGGCGTGAATACATACTGCAGTCCTTGGACGATTGTAATAATAAACACATAAATGCCAGTAGCGCTGCTCATAGGCAAGACGATATGAAAGAATATTTTCCATAAAGGAACATTATCCAAACGGGCTGCTTCTATTATTTCGCGTGAAATACCGTTGATAGAAGCATAAAGGACGATAAAGTTATAGCCAAATACTTTCCAGGATGTAATCAAACTTAAAACCAATATGACCCAGCCGTCTAATTTACTCCAAATCGGCATTTCAATGCCGAACCATCCTAAAATAATGGCAACAGGTCCGGAAACTGGATTTAAAATCCACGTAAACAATATCGAACCTACGACCAATGAGATGAATGCCGGCAGAAACAAGGCGCTTTTATAAAAACCATTAAATCGTTTTAAAATTAAATCTAATACGAAAGCAAAAAGATACGGTATGATACAGTTTATAACTAATAAGAAAGCAATATATATAAATGTATTTCCCAATATTTTATATGTATTTCGATCTGATAAAACATCAATGTAGTTTTTCAATCCGACAAATTCTTTTGTCGGAGTAATCATGTTCCAGTCAAAAAAGCTTAAATAAATCGTGTATAAAAATGGCCAGAACATGAATATCGAAAATATAATTAACGTTGGAATCAATAAGCAATACGCTTTCCAACTCTCTTTATTTTTAAAAACCGTCCCATCACTCATATTTTTATTACCCTCCGTACTGATACCGAAAATAAAAGTTAAAAGGAGGGTGACTAAAGGAAGTTTTTTTGAAAAATTGTTATAAATGTTAGTCACCCTTTGTAGACATTTCCTTTTACTTTAACAATTCGTTGATGGATTTTTCCGTTGATTTTAAACCTTCTTCTACTGACACTTTTCCTGTAAGAATTTCGTCGCGTACATCTATTAATAATTGCTCTGCTTGTAAACCGGCGTCTCCAGGGAATGATGCCCAAGGAACAATCTTGTCCATTTGTTCTATGGCAGGCTTCATCATTTCATTTTCTTCTAAAAATGATTTAAGTCCATTTTCTGCTTCTGCAACATCTTTACGTGGAGGCACATAACCTGTTCCTTCTGTCCATTTAGCCATTGATTCAACGCTATAAAGAAATTTCATGAATTCCCATGCTGCTTTTTGCTGATCTTCATCTTTTGCTGTAATAGCCAGCATTGCGCCACCTGCCGGCAGTCTTACTTCTTTTCCTTCCCATGCTGGCGATTTGATTGCCGCTACGTCAAATTTGGCATTCGCTTGGATATGCGAACGTTGGGCAATCGTTGTATAGACCATGGCGACATTGCCATCGATAAAGCTTTGTACACCTTGATCCCAAGGCAAATGCAAGGCTGTTTTATCTTTTAACACCATATCAGCCCATAGTTGATACGCTTCAATTCCTTCTTTTGAAGCAAATGTTGCTTTTCCGTCCGTAATCATTTTGGCTCCGTTGCTTTCTAATAAAGCTTGTGTAGCCCAGTTATCTGCCGGCTCCTGCAAATAAAACCCATATTTTCCTGTTTTCTCTTTTATTATTTTGGAAAATTCTCTTACCTCTTCCCACGTTTTTGGCCCATTTTCATCTAAACCAGCTTTTCGTAAAAGGTCTCGATTAATATAGAGGACTGGATTGCTTAACGAATATGGAATCCCGACTTGTTCACCATCCGAATTTTTCGCTAAATCCAAAACATTTTTTAAGAAATGATCTTTTAAAAATGTTTTATCTTCTGGAAAATATTTATCTATTATTTCTTGCGGCGGCACATAATGAAAATTATTTGAGAAGTAGTCTAAAAATGCCCATCCTACTTGTACAACTGCTGGTGAATTGCCCGCAGCTACTTCAGCCTGTAAATTTTGCATCAACCCTTTATACATGTCCGGGTTGTATTTGGCTACGACTTCTACAGTATCACTTTGTGCATTAAATTCCTTCACTAACTCTTCTACTGTTTTTCCGCCTTGAGTTTCAGCATTTACGTGCCAGTATTCGATAACCGTTTTTTTGTTGCCGTCCTCTGATTTAGAAGGAGAGTCATTGGCTGCCTGCTTGCTCGTGTTGTTACAAGCTGCTAACATAAATACTAATGTAAATGCGCAAATCAATTTTACAAATGATTTCATTATATTCCTCCTCACCAAATTGTTTGAGCGTAATTAATGAAAGGGATCTTCAAACTGTCGTGACATTTCGCCTATTTAGAAAATTCTTTACATGAATCAGTTAACAAATCGTGTTGCCTTTGACTGGCTATCACCGTCCGTGTTCGAGCAAGCGGCTTCTACAAGCTGTCTTCAATTACAGATAAAGCTATTTTTCATCGCTATGCCGATGACAGGTTGGCAGATCGTTTGCCATTAATATTTTAGGTGTAAATGCTTTTCATCTCCCGACCTGACAAATCTATTAAATGATGTCGAAATCACCTCCAATTGCTTGCATAACAAAAAAAGAGACTCCAAATATAATGTATATATCTATTTCATATACATTAAATTTGAGGTCTCTCTATTTGCACCAGTAATTATTCACTTGTTACTTTTAATATAGATGATAATTGTTAATCTAGTATAAATCATATGTAAATTCTCTTTTAAAATTTATTTATATCCATTTCCCACAATTTTGAGTTGGACGTCGTTACAGCGAGTGCGCCATTATTTATCGCTTCCTTCGCATGTTCAGGCAAAGTCAACAGCCCTCCTGTTATAACGGGAACTTGCGAAACCTTTGTGAATTTCTTTAAAAAATCCGGCGCACGGCACGGCATAATTTCTATTATATCTGAGCGGATTTGATCCGCATCCTTCACTAAATTATGATAAACTTCCGTGTCAATTAAAAAGATTCGCTGAATAACAAATAAACCGCTTGATTTTGCCTTTTTTATAATGCCGTTCCTCGTTGTAACGATCGCCGTTGGCTGGACATTCTTTTTTACAAAGTCAATTCCATCGCCATCCATTTCCAGACCGCCTATTTTTTCAACATGCAATATGACGGGGAGCCCTTCAGACTGGATGAAATCAACATATCTTTTTACCGTTAAAATGGTTCCTGTCATTAGTAAGACAGCACTTAAATGTTCTTTATTCTTGATCGCTTTCTCAATATATTTCGGTTCTTTAATAGCTGCTACCATTTTATGTTTTTTTAATCTTTCCAACAAAATTGTTCCTGCATTGCTTTTTGCCACAGCTAAATTTCCTTTCTTTTAAAATTCCGAATCTGCTCTCAAGATTTAACAAAGTATTTTGTTATAAAAGCAATTCGATTGGCAAACGTTTGTTATACTTTGGATTGCGCGAAACATCTTGTTGGGCAGAATATGCTTGCTCTTTGGATGGGGGCAGAGGATCAAAAGCTTTTAAAAGAAATATAAAAAACAAATATTAAGCAAATATTGTGCCCAAGCTAATTCATTGTAAATTTTGCTTTACAAAAGATTTACATCTAGCATGATTTTGCCCGAAAGATTATTTTTAATAGCCGAATTATTTTTGCCGTTTTCTAAAATCGCTGGAGAGACTAGTTCCAAATAAGAAAGATGTGTATAAAAAAAGAGGATGTATGCTCTAATCATGAACATACTATCCTCTGAAAAATTAATATTGGCAATTAGATGATTAGTTGGAAAAGCACTTTCAACTTGTAGGGCTGAGATATCCCTTGAAACAGGAAAGTTTGCCGTGCACAGCGATTATGCTCTTCCCCAAATACGATTAATCCAGTTTTCAATAAGTCCGACCGCTTTATCGAGAAGCAGCCCGGATACGCCGATAAATAGTATGGCAGCCATGACTAAATCTAGCCTCATGGAATTTCTGGCGTCGACAACTAAATAACCAAGTCCTGACTGCGTTCCAACCATCTCTCCTGCTACAAGAAAAATCCAAGCTGTACCTACAGCTATATGAAGCCCGTTCGCAATATAAGGGAATGTGGCAGGAAAAATGATTTTGCGCAATAGCTCGAATTTTTTAATCTCGAAATTTTGCGCCACTTTCAAATAAGTTTTATCAACGTTCTTTACAGCAGATACTGTCGATAGCAAAACAGGAAAGAAGGCAGCAATAAAAATAATTACTATTGCCGGCATATTGCCAATCCCAAACCAAAGTACAATAAACGGCGACCATGCGATTGGCGAAACAGGCCGCAATACTTGGATAATTGGGTCAATCACTCCCCATAATAGTGGTATTCTGCCAAAAATAAGTCCTAAAATGATCGCTAATACAACGGCAGAAAGATATCCAGCCAAAAATCGCATGATACTCACTTGAAAATGTTCGAACAGTGTGCCATCTTTAATCAAAGAAAGTATTCCATCCCATACTTGAATGGGTGAAGGGAAAAGTGCTGAATCATATTTTCCAATGAAAATAATTAATTGCCACAAGGTAATCAAGATAGCAAAACCAATGATGACGTTTATGAAATTCTTATATTTAATCATCCTATCACTTCTCTTTTTTCTCAAATTAATTGGTGAATTTATGCATCATCAACCATGCGGAACTGTCATTTTAGTATACTTCCATCATTAGGGCTTCTGTTGTTCAACATGCCTAGTGCCTGCTTAACCATAGAACATCTTTAAATTCGCGTCCATCTTTCGGTTTGCTCGAGAAATAGGAATTCCCCTTATGGAAGCTTTGCATTGTCTATTAGCGAATGATCTACAAATTCTTCATAAGATGGCGGATTTTTTTGTAAGCCCATCTCAATCAAGTTTTTCGTTAATTCTTTATAGTCTTTTTCATGAATGATTAAATCGTCATAAGCAATCCATTTAAAAGATAAATCCATTACTTCTTTGTCCGCTTTCATATATTTGGAGGACATTTCAATTGTTTGCTCATCCTTGTGCTCTGCTACCTCACCAGCTTTTAAGTAATAATTAACAAAATCCTGAGCAATCTCTTTTTCCTTTTCGATAAATTCACCGCGCAGTACTAGTGCACAGTCAATGGAATTCTGCCAAATTTCATTATCTTGAAATAGTACCTTGCCCTTTCCGATCGATACGGAAGCTGCACCAAAAGGTTCTGCAACGACGTATCCAGCAATTCTGCCCTCAGATAAAGCTGCCGGCATTTCTGCTGGAGGCATCTCGACAGCCTTTACATCATCGTACTTTAATCCGTTTTGTTTTAACATTTGATAAAGCAAAATATTGTGAGTGGAGAATTTGTGTGGAATAGCAAAATTTTTCCCCTTTAAGTCTTTAACACTATTAATATCATTTGCTACGACAAGTACGTTCCCATCTCGATGTCCTAATGCGACAGCTTTTAAATCAATGCCTTGCTCTTTTGCCTTCATAGCCAAAGTAACTAGCATGGAAGCTCCGTCAATATTGCCTGTGTTTAAGGCGTCTACAAGCTCAGGCCACGAACCAAATTTCACGAGTTCCAGATTGAATTTTTCATATTTTTCTAATTCCTTCTCGATAAACAGAGGTACTGCATGAGTAATCGGCAAATACCCGATCTTGATTGTTCTTTTTCCATCTTTGCCGCTTTCGGAAGTATTATCGCTTCTGTTTGCCCCACAAGCAGCCATTGTCAATAACAATACTGATATAACTAATAGAATCAGTCCAGATTGAATAATCCTTTTCATCTAATTTCCCCTTTTCCTATTTTTATTTTTTTATATACAATGTGAGCTTGCTTTGAAAAATTAGATATAATACTCCGTTGTTACATTAGGATGGTTAAAGTGGAATTCTTCAAAAATGATTTTTCGATAATACTGAAAATCAGAATGGCTTCGGTCTCGAGGCTTCGAGAGAGCGATCTTGATCTCCCTGTGAATATGACCGGGATTTGGATGCATTATGAGAATCCGGTCTGATAAATAGATTGCTTCATCAATATCGTGGGTAACTAAAATAATAGTTGTTTTTTCCTTTTGCTGGATGCGAAGCAGTTCATCCTGCAAATAATAACGATTAAACGTGTCCAATGCTGCAAACGGTTCATCCATTAAAATTAATTCTGGCTTCAGTGCAAGTGCTCTGGCAATTCCTGCTCTTTGCTGCATTCCTCCAGAAAGTTCATGAGGAAACAAATCTTCTTTTCCTTTTAGACCAACCAATGCCAAGTAATGTAACGCTCTTTCCTTCCGTTCTGCAGGATGAAGCTTGAGACCTTCCAGCCCCAATTCTACATTTTTAAGCACTGTTCGCCATGGGAGCAGTCCATAGTCTTGAAACAGCATTATGCATTTGCGATTCGGCTGATTCACCACATTCCCATCAAGCAAAACTTGACCGCTATCCGCCTTTTCAAAGCCGCCGATAATATTTAAAAAAGTGCTTTTCCCGCAGCCGCTTTCTCCTAATATGGAGATGATTTCACCTTGCTTTATTTCTAGTGAAATATTGTCTAGAACGTGTATTTCTTTATTTTTATTTGTGTAGCTCTTGCTCAAATTTTCAACTTTAATAATTGTAGACTGCTGAGAATCCATTCATTACACCGCCTCTTAGTCGTCGGATTTTCATTAATCTTCGGTTAATTCATTAACAAAATAATTCTTATAAGAATAGTGAGTTTTAATATTTGTAGATCATTTTATTATACTTTGTTAGTTTTTTCAACTATATATAGAAAATATTTTTTAGTGTCAATGATTTTAATTTTTGAGAATGAATCGTGTTATTTTGATTGTGAGCGGTTTGCACCGATGTATCTGGACGTTTTGTAGAAGAAGTGATGGGAGTTCAATGAGGATAAGCTTAGTCATTGCGTTTTTATAGATTTTTATTATGATGGACGTTTGCGGATGGCATTTTTGAAGCCGGAGGCAGGAAAACATTTAAAGCTGTAAGCGGGATTTTTAAAGTGATGCTTTAAGAATAGGTAGGTGATTCAAGCATACTGGATTTTACGGAAGGTGTTGAAAAAGGAGAACAACGGAATGATGATAACCTGGAATAGGGGATTTATAATATGGACTTCGTATTCGTTAGACAAAGGGAAATGAATTAATGTAAAAATTGGTATCTAAGAGGCTAGACGCGTGGAAAACTCCTCCTGAAAGGCAATTGCCGGAGCTTCCAGCACGCCTATCCTTAAACTAGTCTTAGAGGACCTGACAGCATTTTTATTTAATATTTTGAAGCTCACTTTCAATAGAAATAACTTCAACATTTTGGGCAAGTTCGCCTGTTTTTTTGGAATAATAGGCAATGTCCACCTCATCACCTGTAGCCGGGTCAATCAGTTTTTTATAACATTTTTTTAAATGTTTGCTTCCCCAAATAATTAGTGCATTGAAAACATGCTCTAAATCTTTTCCGCTTTGTGTTAATACATAGCGGTATCGAGGTGGATGCTGTGAATAAAGCTCTGATTGAACGAGGCCTTCTTCTTCTAAATATCTGAGACGTTCCGAAAGCAAATTGGAAGAAATTCCCGGCAAAGCTTTTTTAATTTCATTAAAAAGTGCATTTCCGTTTAAAATTTCATGAATAATTAACAGTGTCCAACGATCTCCAATGATATTAAGTGATTGCGCGATGTTGCAAGGGATATCATATCTTATTTTCATAAACTAATCTCCTCCATTTGTTACAATCCATTTTAACATAAAATAATTTAAAAGTGATTAAGTTGATTTTTTGAACTAAGTATATTAAAATGACTTTATGATAATAAAAAAGTGGGGGATAAAAATATGGCGCTATACTTAATTGAATCATCCTTAAATGGTATTGTATCAGCAAAAGAGGAATTAGATCAAAAAGTTTCAGAGCTTCAAGGAAAATTAAACGAAAATCAGGCATCATTAATTGAACTTCAAGTATCAAAGGATTTCTCACGCGCATTCTTTATTGTTGAAGCAGAAAATCAAAAAGCTGCCACTGAAACGTTAAAAGATATTCATATACCTATTCATCTAGTAAAACAAGTTCGTCTTGTTGGAAAAGAACTCGAAGATGTAAAGAAAAATAATGAAGTTGTCAATTATTTGGTTGAATGGAATTTACCAGAAGATTTGACAATGGAACAATATTTGGAGAGAAAGAAGAAAAACTCTGTACATTATCAAGAAGTTCCTGAAGTAACATTTTCGAGAACTTATGTTTGTGAAGATATGACAAAATGCCTTTGCTTCTACGATGCACCAGATGAAGAGGCTGTTAAGCGTGCCCGCAACGCAGTAAAAACACCAATTGACTCCATTACGGAAATATTGGCAGATAAATAATAAATTTTAATAACCTTTTTTTAAGAGGCGGGGCTGTCCGATAAATCCCTAAAATGAAGCAAGTGGAGAAAAACAATGCGTTTCTCTCCACTTGCTTTTATATTTTTTCGATTTTTATCTGAAAGTAGCTTGCGGATGCCGGCTACTTTCAGGAAGTTGTAATAAACCAAGCATTGGTTTATTGTCTTTTTTTTGCAAAGCTCTTTTGAAATACATATACAGGTTCATCTTTATCAAAAAAATAGAAGGGGCGGCAAAATAAAGATTGATTTTTTGAACCTAATATAATAAAATGACTTTAAACCGACTAAACACGTAGGAATTATTTATTTAATAATAATTGGAATGCCTGATTTCGGACATTATGAACGCGGGTGATGATTGAAATGAATAGTTTGGACGAAAAAGTTGAAACGTTGGAGCAGTTAATTGAAAAAGAATTGAAACCATATGTGAAAAAAATTGATGCGGAAGGTTTTTACCAGGAGCAATATTTGCGGGAGCTAGGGAAAGCTGGATTTTTCTCTACGAATCATAAGTCGCAAAAGGAATATATTTTACAGGAAATGAAAGTGGTAGAAGAAACAGCAAAATGGTGTATGACGACTGCATTTTGTCTATGGTGCCATCTGGCTGCTTTAACTTATGTACGAAATTCCAACAATCTTTCATTAAAAAATAAATTGCTCCCTTTGCTGGAGAATGGAAAAATTTTAGGTGCAACAGGCTTATCGAATCCGATGAAATATTATGCAGGACTTGAAAAATTGCACTTAAAGGCAAAACCTAAAGAAGATGGTTATATACTTTCAGGTGTTTTACCGAATGTATCCAATCTAGGTGACAATCATTGGTTCGGTGTGATTGCTGAGGTGGATGAACACAAACGAATCATGTGCTTTATTCCGAGCAATGCGGAAGGATTAATATTAAAGGAAAAAAATGATTTTCTAGGTTTAAATGGAAGCGCAACATATTCTTGTACTTTTCAAGATGTTTTTGTCCCGAATGAGTGGGTTTTATCTGACGATGCGGATCTTTTTGTGGAGAAAATCCGCCCGGTTTTCATTTTATATCAAATACCTCTTGGTTTAGGTGTTATACGATCTTCCATCGCCTCCATTGAAAAGGTTATTAATAAACAAAATGGCTGCAACAGCTTTTTAAAAATACAGCCGGGTCAATTGAAAACACAAGAGCGCAAAATTCAAGATGACATTCATGCATTGTTCAGCGGTCAAAGACTCGACTGGAAAGAAATTGCAAGGATACGTTTGGAAGCTGCTTATTTAACACTTGAAGCTGTACAGGCAAACATGCTTCATCACGGAAGCGCCGGATATCTCATGTATAGTGCACCTTCCCGCAGACTCCGCGAAGCGTATTTCTTTGCTAATTTAACACCAACAGTGAAACATTTAGAAAAAGTTCTTCACTCATAAAAAATCCCTCATGGTTCTCCATAAGGGATTTTTTGTATGTGCTGGGCATCTGTACATTCGCCAAGCTTTAAAGCAGCAGTATTTTGTTTAAGACAAGGGTGTCTAGGGCGCCAAGATCTGAAGGAAGTCAGCAGCCAATTTTCGACTTGCGGAAAAGATGATCGATGTTTTATTCTTTCTCCTTTTTTTTCTTTAACCTTCCTTCGCGTCGAGCAGCGTCCCGCAATAAAAATTCAATATGGGAATTGACGCTGCGGAATTCCTCTTGCGCCCAACGTTCAATAACGGCATACAATTCAGGATCGATTCTTAAAGGGAAATTTTTCTTTTTTGCCATGATGCGACACAACCATTAATATAGACTTCCGGTATTTATGACCGGCTGGGTGCCGCGATCGGAGATGATCGCAACCATTAAATTATTCACCATGTTAACCTTTCTTTCTTCATCAAGCTCAATCGTTCCGTTGCTAGCCAGCTGCTCGACAGCCATTTGGGCCATGCTGACGGCTCCTTCGACAATCTTTTTTCTCGCAGATAAAACGGCGGCTGCCTGCTGGCGCTGAAGCATGGCGCTGGCAATTTCAGTCGAGTAAGCTAAATGAGTCAGTCTAGCTTCTATTACTTCAACTCCAGCGACGTTCAACCTTTCTTGCAATTCATCTGCCAGCTCTTTTGAAACAACATCGGCGTTGCCTCTTAATGTAATATTGTGGTCATCAAACGTATCGTAAGGATATTTCGTTGCTACATGACGAATGGCAGCCTCGCTTTGGATTTCCACGAATTCTTCATAATCATCCACATCAAAAGTTGCTTTTGCGGAATCGATTACTTTGAAGACGATGACCGAAGCAATTTCAATCGGATTCCCTTCCACATCGTTTACTTTTAGCTTTTTGCTGTTAAAATTTCGAACGCGAAGGGACACCTTTTGTCTAATAGTTAATGGAACCGTTAAGGCAAGGCCACTTTTCCGAATGCTTCCTAAATAACGTCCGAAGAAAATGACAACGTTTGCTTGATTCGGCTGTACAATGGTAAGGCCGCTTCCAAGCAGTGCGGCAAGAACAACCAATACAATTGCAGGAACAATAAACTCCTGGATAAATGTAAAAGCTGCTCCGAGCAAAAGTGCAACGATTAATACAATTCCAATAAACCCGTCAATAAACCATGCCTTTTTTTCTTTCAACTTTCATTGCCCCTCTCATATTATTTTTATATTAAAATGATATCACTTTTTGAAATAAATGTAAATATATATTGTCAAAAAATTTTGGCGAAAAACGTTTTTGGAGCTATGAAAATTCAATGAAAACCAAAATAAAAAACCTCAACTAACAACCATGCTAAACGTCATTTCGTTAGCAAGGGTTAGTCGAGGATTTAGGTTTAAATATATTTAGTTCATTATTGTTTGCATAGGTTCGTTTCTTTAGCATTAAAACAGAAAAATAAGACATACAATGAGGATGACAATGAACAATAAGGTATAAATCCATGTCAACGAGCGAACATTGCGAAAGGAGCTTGTTTCATATTCCCTTGACCTTGTAAGTTCATCATGGGGACTGTTCCCGATCGCTTTATATGTTTCTATTTTTTTTCCTACTTCTTTTCCGATAAACGCAGTTAAAATGAGTGCAAGTACACAAATAATAATGCCTACGGTCAATAACATACTATACATAAAACCATCTCCCTGTCTCTTTACATTGTGGTAGAGAATTGATTCGTTAATGTCCTTGCTTGATAATCACCTGAAAATAGAAATTTATTTATGCTGAATATTATAAAATGCATCAGCAAATCTTTTTATTCCTTCATTTATATTTTCTTCATTTTCTCTTGCGAAGGTAAAACGGACATATTTTGTACTTGATCCAAGCGTTGAGCCCGGAACATAAATAACCCCGCGCTTGATCGACTCTTCTAGCAGCTGGATCTCATTAAAGTCTTTCTTTATTTTGCACCATAAATGAATGCCTCCTTGCGGGATATAAAAATCAACATCGTCTTTTAAGTAGAATCGAAGGCTTTTGACAATTTGATCCCTTCTGTTTTCGAGCCGTTTGACTAAGCAGTTGATATGGGCATCGAAGTCGTCAGATTCCAGAAAATCATTGGCAATCCATTGAGTAAAGCTGGCATGACCGAAATCCACTTGCTGTTTGGCATCAGACAATCTTTCAATCACAGGCTTTGGTCCAATAACCCAACCAATTCGCAAACCAGAAGCAACAATTTTTGACAATGAGCTGATATATAAGACATTTCCATGCTCATCCATTGATTTTAGCGGGTAGGTCTCTTCCCCATTAAAGGACGTTAAACTGTAAGGATCGTCTTCAACAATCGGTATTCCATACTCAGACGATATTTCCAATATTTTTTCCCGCCGGTTTTTATGAAGGAAAGCGCCTGATGGATTTTGGAAAGCAGGATTTAAAAAGATCATCCTGATTCGATGTTTTTTATGCAATAGAAGCAAATCATCCGGGTTTATACCGTCTTTGTCAACTGGTAAATAGAAAGGTCTAATTCCGGTTGATTTAAAGACCGGGAGACTGTAATAATACGAAGGCTCTTCTAATGCTATCGCATCACCCGGCTTTAATAAGCATTGGACGATTAAATATAAAGCTTGCTGCGCTCCTGATGTGATGAGAATGGAAGACGGATTTGTCTCAATTCTCCGATATCGTTTCACATGCTTTGTGATAGTTTTTCTTAATATCTCATTCCCTTGAGGATGATCATATCCTAGGCTTCCGATAAATGACCTTGTCGAAATGATTTCTCGCAAGGAGTCGATTGGAAAAAGATCTTCCGACAATTCACCGCTAGCTAAATTGATTAGTTTATGCTCTTCCATCTCTTTGCGTATTCTCTGGGTCACAGGTAAATTCGGCAAGAACGATCCTGCCTCAATATACCGATTCCAGCTTGGTACACGCTTCTTTGTCATGCCCCATATATCTTTGCTGATTGTTGTTCCGCTTCCTCTCTTTCTCTCGATAAGTCCGTTTGATTCTAATTCGTCATATGCAGCCACAACTGTGCTTCTGTTTATTTGCAGCTTATTGGCCAAAAACCGTTCAGAAGGCAGCGGTTTATCAGGGGGAAATGTGCCATCCGCAATTCCATTTTCAATATATTCGGCCAGCTGTTTATATATAGGCTTTTTTGCATTTCGATCCGGTTTCCAGTCCATATGCTTCACCCTTTAGATTTGCTTGGCACTTCCTGCTATATGGCAAGTTAATCAGGTTCTTTGTTATTTATCTATAGAATGTTCCTATTGAACATAATCGAAAATGTTGTTATATCCATCAAAATTTGAACCTGTTCAAACATTAATTATAACGCTAGATGAAAGAATAATGCCCATCCAATTCAGTAACATTTTACCCATCCACTTTTATTTTAACTTGGAGTTTTTAGCACATGATTTGAACGCTGCTGAAAAATCATTATCTTTTGTAACATGGACGCAATGCTTAAAGCTGTCCTGCCCGATTTTTTCTTTACTTGAAGTTGAAAACCCTTAAAATAGATGTGCGATTTTCGGCAAATTTATTTCACTTTATGGTTCGTCTTGGATAAATGGCTGTTGCAGTATTGAAATTGGATGATTGACAAAGTCTTTGATTGGATGGTCCAAAAATTTTTGAACATTTTTATTATGAATAATATACACCAATTCAAACCGTTTCTCATATTTTACGCTTATTGCTTAGTCCATAATGCTTCTATAGAATTAAGTGTTGATAGTTAGTTCGACACTCAGCCACAGCTGTATTGTACAAAGGAGCATGCTAAGAAATTATCATTAAATTACTTCAGATGAGATATCACATGAAAAGCTCTCATGGAAAAACATAATCCAATTATTTTGAACTCTAATACATGGGCCGGCCCTTCTATGCTTAAAAAGAGGATTATTCAAAGTGTTTTCCTTCCTGTGCAGATTTTTTTATGGAAGAT
>Ga0066870_100585_pt1 | contig 15032 bp, 14 predicted proteins | sample CeladaPassage60A_FD_62237 | JGI IMG/M metagenome (GOLD analysis project Ga0066870, IMG submission 62237) | Cellulose-adapted microbial communities from the Joint BioEnergy Institute, USA - Passage3 60A | ecosystem: Engineered > Bioreactor > Continuous culture > Unclassified | place: USA... | reverse complement strand
GCCCTCCTGCACCAGCCTGCGCACCTCCCTGTAGTGGGGATAGAGCATGTCGGGCGGCGAGCACACGACGGTGACGCCCCTGGAGGCAGCTATCTCGATGATCGCGTCGGCGTCCTCCATGGTGGTCGCGATCGGCTTCTCGGTCGCCAGGTGCTTGCCCGCCTCCACGATCTTGCGCGAGGTCTCGCCGTGGACAGGTATCGGCGTGAGGTTCACCACGGCATCCAGGTCGACCTTCTCCAGCATCTCGTCGAGGCTTGCGAACACATGCGGGATGCCGAAGCGCTTGCTGGCCTCCTCGGCCTTCTCCACCACGGGATCGGCCACGGCCACCGGCTCGACCTTGTCGGGGATGTACTTCAGGTTGGGGATGACCCCGTGATCGAAGGTGGCGATCATGCCAGCGCCAAGTATGCCCAACTTCAAAGGCTTGCGTTCCATGTGTGCCTCCACAGATTATATGGTTTTGAGTTAGAGGTTAGACCCAGCCCTGCAGGTAGTTGACGGGGAGCGGCAGGCTGACGGCTGTGCCCTCCTGGGCGGAGATGATGCCGGCCTCGAGCACCTCCTGCGCCATGAGGCCCACCTCGGGGCTGCACAGGCCTTCGATGGGCTTGCGCTGGCGGACGTGCGAGAGGAAGAACTCGGCGCTGTTGCGCATCCCCTCCGGGGGCTCCGGCACCTCGATCTCCTGGCCGTCGTCGTGCTGGGCGTCGGCCAGCAGCAGCTGCCTGCCCCTCACCAGGATCGTGCCCTCGCTGCCGTAGAAGGTGGGCTCGTAGCTCGTGAGGTGCCCTATCTGGGTCCAGGAGGCGACGGCTGTGCTCATCGCCCTGGCATGCTGCATGATCAGCACGGCGTTGTCGTCCGCCGCGAGGTCGCGCTTGCGCAGGCGGGCCATCGTGGCCGTCACGCGGGAGGGCAGCCCCAGCAGGTAGCAGGTCATGGCCGCGCCGTAGCAGCAGTAGTCCATGTAGGCGCCGGCGCCGTTGCGCAGCGGGTCGTACAGCCAGTCGCAGAAGTAGCTCGAGCAGCCGATCTCCCTGGGGCCGGCGTGCGCCGAGCGGTAGTGCACCTGATACAGCTCGCCGATGCGCCCCTGGTGGATGAGGTTGAAGGCGTGCTGCACCGCGGGCGACCAGGCTATGGGCCAGTTGACCATCAGGATGGTGCCCGCCTCCTGGGCGGCGCCCATCATGCGAGCGGCTCCCGAGAGGCTGGAGGCCATCGGCTTCTCGACCATCGCGTGCAGCCCCCTGTCGGCGGCCAGCTCCACCAGCTCCACGCTCTCCAGGTTGTCGGAGAAGACGTAGACGGCGTCGAGCTCCACGGCATCGAGCATGCGCTCGTAGTCCTCGAACACCTGCGCCTGGGGATAGCGCTGGGAGAACCTCTCCCTCAGCTCCTCGTGCAGGTCGGCGGCCGCCACCAGCTCGCCCTCCTCGCAGCCCGCCAGCGCCTCGAGGTTGGACCACACATGGTCGTGCGTCAGGCCGAGCACCCCCACCCTAATCTTCTGTGCCATTGGCTCCTCCTTCTGGTAAAGTGTGCAGGTTGATCCCCTGGGTATGATAAAACGTTTGCCGATTTTTTGCCAGAAGGAATTGGCGGCCAAAAGGGAGTTGTTGGATGGCAGGCCAGCCGACCTGCCATCCGCCTAGATGAGTGGAGGAATGTCCAGCCCATACCGGAAGGTGTTCTCTGGGTCCATGGCAGCCTTCAGCCGCTTCAGCCGCTGGTAGGACTCGATCGAGAAAGCGCTCGGCGTGCGCTTCATGGCCTCCTCACCCTCGAGGAAGTTGATGTACACGTCGCCGGGGAGGCACGGGGCGATCTCGGCCCTCAGGCCCTCGGTGTGCTCCAGGAAGTGCTCATGCGCCTCTGGGGTGGGAGTGATCCCCACCATCTCGAGGCTGAAGGGGTGGTGGCGATGGCTGAACGCCGCCTCGTCCGCTCCCACCCTGCTGATCGCCCCGCCCGCATGCCTGATCTCGGCGAAGAGCAGCGTGGGCGGGCCACCCTGTGGCAGGGTGTAGCGGATTATCGCGTCGATCGCCTCATGAGTGATCTCCCTCATCCAGGCGCCCGTGATGCCGACAGGTATCGGGTCCACTGGGTCCTGGCTGATCATGTCCGACTGGACGAAGGGCATGTCGTGGAAGAAATCCATGAGGGGGCGCCGCCACGCACGCCAGGAGTCTATCAGCTCCTCGCCGCGGCCCACGTCGCCACAGTAGCAGCCGCGCACCATCACGAACGATTTGCCCTGCAGCTCGGGAGGCACTATCGGCAGCGGTGGGAAGTTCATGATGACGACCGCCGAGGTCAGCTCCTCCGGCACATCCCGCACCCAGGCTGCCCAGCGAGCCATCACCTCGTGCGCCATCTCGGGCGGGTAGAACAGGTTGCCCGCGTACACCGTGCTCACGGGATACAGCTGGATCTCCATGGAGGTCACCACCCCCAGGCCCGCACCGCCGCCCCCGCGCATCGCCCAGAAGAGCGCGGGATTCGAGTCTGGGCTCAACTGCATGATGCGGCCGGTGATGTCGACCATCTCGAACGAGAGGACCGAGTCGCAGGACAGGCCGTACTTGCGGGCAAGCCATCCCATACCGCCGCCCAGCGTGAAGCCTATCGCCCCTACGTCGGAGGATGACCCCAGCAGGGGGGCAAGCTCATACCTCTGGGCCTCCTCCAGCACCGCCTTCCACTTGGTGCCGGCGCCCACCCAGGCCTTGCGCCCCTCAGGATCCACCCGCACCCCCTGCATCGCGGTGATGAGCAGCAGGGCGTCATCGGCGGGCAGCTTCGTGCCGTGGCCCGTGGCCTGCACCGCCACCCCCAGGTTATGCCGCTCCGCAAAACGCACCGTCGCGGCCACCTCCTCCGCCGACCTCGCCACCACGACCACCGCGGGATGCTGGTCCACCGACAGGTTCCAGGTCGCCCTTGCGGCATCATACGCCGGCTCCCCGGGCAGGATGACCTCGCTCACCTGCGAGCGCAGCAGATCGATATCGTCGGTCAATGTTGCTTCTGACATCCGCAATCTTCCCCCTTATATCCCCACCTGCGCCCTATCGAGAGCAGCAAGCCGGCGGGAGCACCGCCCAGCGCCGGGTGACGCCGGCGGGGCGCCAGGTGCACCCCGCATCGCTCCAACCTCATCCCACCGCATAGCTATCCCCTCGCAGCACAGGTGTAACTCGATAGTCGACAGTATGCAGGAGGTGAGCAGGGATCACCACACACCTCACCCACACAATCGCCCACATTTCCGCCACCCAGGCTCGAGAGCCAGCTCTCAACAAATTATTTGCACCATCTTGTTGATTTTTAAGATCCGTATGATTATTATTAACACATGCCATGGCAATTTTTGTGGCAGGTGGTGGTCGTGCTTGCCGGCAGCCAGGATCACCGCCACCGAGAGCATATTACAGGGAGGCAAGAAGATGAACGAGGAAAGAAGGCAGGTACTGAGGATGCTCGCCGAGGGCAGGATCAGCCCTGAGCAAGCGGAGCAGCTGCTCGAGGCGCTCGAAGAGGGTGAGCGGGCAGCTCCCACACCGCGGCCCGAGCCGCCGGGCTTCCAGCAGGAGCGCATCGGTGGCATCGACCTCGACAAGCTGATCGAGATGAAGGCCGTGGGCATCACGCCCGAGTACATCCAGGAGATACGGGCCCTGCTGGGGAACGTCTCGCTCGACGAGATCACCGAGATGCGGGCAGTGGGGGTCTCCCCGGACTTCGTGCGAGAGGTGACGGCCATCGTGGGGAAAGTCCCGGTCGACAAGCTGGTGGAGATGAGGGCCGTGGGCGTCACGCCCGACATCCTGCGACGATGGAGCCAGGGGGGGTTCGACTACCTGGAGGCGCAGGGGGAGCAATCGTCCCCTGAGCCGACCTTCGACTGGGATTGGGGACGCCTGCGGCCCCCGCGCCGAGCGGAGGAGACCGGTGAGTAAACGTCTGGAGGTGGAGACATGTACCCTCTCATAACGCGCGACCCCGTCACCGGTGGTGAGCTGGTGGTGACCCGTCTGATGTCGCCCCAGAGCGGCATAGTCATCGAGGGGACCTTCACCCTGGGGTGGATCGGCAAGCTGACGCCCGAGCAGCTGGAGTTCGTGGGAGTGCTCCTGCGCCACAGGGGCAACGTCCAGCGTGCGGCCGCCGAGCTGGGCATCGCCTACAACACCGCACGCAACCGCCTGGAGGAGATAGCCTCGGCGCTGGGCGGACCACCCGAGCCGGCGCCCCCGCGGGTCTCCCCCACCGAGCGGCGGGAGATCCTCAACCGTCTGGCCGCCGGCGAGATCGACTACGAGGAGGCGATGCGCCTGCTGGGCTACTCCCGGGGGGAATAGGCCGCCAGATGAAACCAGAAGCCTCGTCCACCTCGTATACTGGGCGAGGCTTTCTGTATTCGATGGAGCAGCGCGATGAAGATCAAGGTACTCCTGGCGACCCTCATGCTGATGGCCCTGCTGCCGCTTGCGAGGGCATCGGCCGCCAACCTCGAGAAGTTCACCTTCACGAGCGTGACCTTCCCCGATGGCACGATCGGCGACCTGCAGGCCTCCAGCAAGATCAACAACAAGGGGCAGTTCACCACCTGCAGCTACTACTCCGGAGGGGAATACCTCGGCTACTTCCAGAGCGCCGAGTTCGCCTCCTTCGATGCCGACGCGGTGCTGCAGTTCTGCCTGGACAACTACGCCAACCGCGACGTGCATTAGCCGCCGCACCCAGGCCAACCACCGGCCGCCTCCGTGGGGCGCATGCGGGTAGCTGCCCACCTGTAGTACCCCCGCGTGCGCCCCACAACCCATGACGCCGCTGACACCGGCAAGCCCTCCAGCCCGGCCACCGATGGGACGGGCCCCGCACCCCGGTATGTACATCGCCGCCCAGGAGTAATATATTTAATGAAAGGAGGTTAGGCCTATGGAGAAGTGGTACAAGCACGCGGGGGCATGCCTGGTGCCGGCGGCACTGCTGGCGCTCGCCCACTGGCTGAGCTACGAGGGCGTATCTCCGCTGTGGGTCTGGGTTGTGATCGGCGTGCCGCTGGGTGCGCTGCTGGTGAACATGGTGCTCCGGGCGGGCGTGGACTGGCCCTCCGCGATAGCGACCTCCCTGCCACTGCTGCCGCTCTCGGTGATCCTGTCGTCCTGGATGTGGAGCGCCAGGGTCGCCAGGGCTGGCGGACCCGTCGAGGTCCTGCCCGGTGTGGCATGGGTGGGGGCGGAAGACGTCGTCCCAGCGGGCCTGGTGTTCGGTGGTGCCGCGGGCATCTACCTGACGGTGGTATGCGCACTGATGGCATGGGCGGGCACGCACATCGCGCCGCGTCAGGCCGCCAGTCCCAGGCCGTAGTCCAGCCCCAGCACGCCCTTATGACGGCAGCTCTGCCTCCAGCACTCGCAGCAGGGCGCGCAGGCTCCTTATGGCCGTGGGGTAGGTCATCTGCAGGGCGTAGTTCGCATCCCCCTTGTGCCTGAGGATGCCCAGCTGAGGCATCGACAGCAGCTGCATTGCCTGCTCTATCTCATCGAGGGTGTACATCCTCTCCTGCCCTCGAATCCTGAGATGGTACAGGATGCTATCCCGCGTGACCGGCGGGTGGATCTCCGTCCGATAGAACTCACCTATGAGCTTGATTATGTCCGGCAGCAGCCGCTGCAGGCGCGCCATCTCCTCAGCACGAGCCTTCAGGCTCCGCAGCGGCACGTCGGGATCGCCCGGGTGAGAGAACAGCTCCCGCAGGTCCTCCAGGGAGAAGGGGGTACGGGCGTGCATGCGGACGATCGCTGCGAGGTCTCGAGCAGTTACAAGGGCCACCTGCTTTTCCCTCGCGTTCTCAAGTAGATCCCCGCCCGCGAAGCCAGGAGCGACGATGAGGGTGTACGCTGCTTGGTGCATCTTGCAGTGCTTGGAGAGGGCCATCCAGTCGATCGCCGCGTTGGCCACGCGCTCGTGCCGGCTCGACTTCGCGTCCACGATCGCTCTATAGGCATTCTTCCCCAGTGGGGCAAACACTAACACGTCGGTATCTCCGGATCCGCTCTTGTGCTCGACCTGAAATCCCAGGAAGCTGAAGGCATCGACCAAGTCCTCCTCGAGGAGCCTGGAGCTCTCGCTATTGCGGGCATGGGAGAGGAGCCTGCCTGCAAGCTGCTCCACCTCGTCCGGCTCTGCCCCTGCCCCCAGGTTGGCCTCAGCAGGCGTGGGAGCACGTAGCTCCCCAACTACCGCTTCTTCTGCTTCGTCGACACCCACCGAAGAGGACTCCCTCGAGGCATCCTCTGGGCGGCCCGGCATGTTGAGCGCGGGGAGTTGCCCCGCGTCCAGCACACGGGACCTGTCACCTGCAGCTTCCTTAAGGGCCTCCTCTATGACCCTGGCATCTTCGGGCCTTATTTGTGAGGGAGAGGTACGGAAATACACAGTCCATGCATGCGGGTTCGTAGAGCTACGAAAGTACGATAGCCGATCCCTGAGGCTCTTTATCGGCACGCCGTGGTCGGGATGCAGGGTCACGATCGGTTCAACCGGCAGGCGGCTGGGGAAGATCTGCGAGCTCCAGATAACCGCGTCGTCCTGGTAGGGTTCTCCGGTCACCCGCAGCAGGCCGACGTAGGAAGAGTCTCCTGTCAGGTAGCAGATGAGTATGTCCCCAGGACTGATCCTTCGTACAGTCGCCCACCTGTGCTGGGAAAATCCCGCCACTCTGAAGCCGTGCTGGGCGCACTCCAACCAGGTCTCCCGCGTGAACAGGCTCAGCCAATAGTTCGTAGCGCCATCGTCTATCCTTATCATGGGGCACCCTCTACATCAAGCGAAAATTTGGCCTTATTATAATACAATGGTACGCAATAATACACCATCAGGTCGGGGTTGGGGGCTACTCGGCGCGGGAGTGGCCGCGGGCCACCCGGGGCCGCAGGTCCTCGGCATCGAGTCGGGCCACGAGCGCCGCGCTCATCAACAGGTCGTCATGGGTCGCCCCGCTCACTCCCCAGCGGATCTGCTGGCCGGTGCCCGGCACGGGCTCGTACTCGCACTCCGCCACCTGGGTCCAGAAGAGCGCCTGCTCGCGGGAGCCGTCGTTGGCGTGGTCGAGGAACCTGCCGGCGGCGCAGATCGACAGGAAGTCCCACCCCAGCGCCGACTTCGAGGCGGCGGTGAACACGAAGGGGATCACGCACCTGGGCGGCAGGATGCGCCTCAGGGCCGATGCCAGCCCGGCGCCCAGCCCCGTGGCATCGACCACCAGCCTCCGGCATGCCCAGACGTCTCTCACCAGGTGCACCACCTGCGGCAGCAGCTCCGGCTGCCCCACGCCGGTCCACACGTAGCGCGTCATGACCCTGTAGACGGGCTGCGGGTCAGCCTGCCCCGGATGGCACACCTCCACGATCGTCAGGGCGGTGGAGTCCCTGCGGGCAGAGGACCCGGCGGCAAGGTCCTCGCCCCCCACGTCCAGCAGCGCTGCGTAGGTCCTGCCGGGGGTTGGCAGCAGCTGGCGTGGGTGATCGCCGCGCATGCGCTCGGTAACGGCGGGCGGGAAGAAGCCGCCGTCGTCGGACAGCTCCTCCAGGCAGTACTCAGTGCGCACGAAGGGGTGGTGGCGCCCCAGCTGGGCGATGCGGGCCTGCACGCGCTCGCCGTAGGCCGGTACGTGGCGAGCCACCTCCTGCCAGGGCACCATGAACACCCTCCTTCGGCCATCCTCCAGCTCCAGCTGCCGAAGGTAGCGCATCTGGCGCGCAAGCAGCGTGCGGGAGGTCCACACGGTGCCCATGAAGACGGTGGTGGCGTTGGTGGAGGCCGCCATCGGGTCGAAGACGGCGTCCCAGCGATCGGGGGAGATGTCCTGCGCCTCGTTGGCCACAAGCAGCAGGGAGGCGGTGTTCCCGCGGGCACTGGCCTCGGGCGATGCCGACAGGAAAGTGACCTCTGCCCTCCCCACCGCCACCATGTTCTCCTCCACGCGCAGGAGCCCGCGCACCATCGCCGCCGGCAGACGATCGAGCAGGCGCCGGCGCGAGATCATCCCCTGCGGCCGCATCGTCGGCTGCACGACCACCAACTGGCCGCCACGCCGGCGGTACTTCCAGAGGAGCATCGCCAGCAGCTGAGCCAGCATCTCGTCCTTCCCCGCCTGCCGGGAGAACACCACCGCCAGCATGTCGCCCCCACCGCGCTCGACCGCCCGCAGGATCTCCCTGGCGGCATCCACCTGGTAGGGTCGCAGCGCGTGCGCCGGCGACGTCGCCAGGCTCCAGGCCGCGGGATCACCCTCGACCGCCCCCAGCACCCCCAGCGCGCTCTCGCCCTCCCTCCAGCCGAGGGCTCTAAGGATGCCCTCGCACCCGCAGGGCGCACAGGTGCACACCTCGCGCTCCCCTTCCCCGGCGTATGCCACGTGGGCCCTGCCGCACAGCAGGCACGTCGCACCGTACAGCTCGCCCAGGCGCTCCTCTATGGCCCGTACTCGCGTCCTCATATAATCCTTCCAAGGCAATATTTAGTACATTTATACTGTAAGTTGCGTGAGGGGTCAATTGCCCTGTTGAGATTTGGCAAATATGCTATATAATTCTGTCAACCAGCGCGCTATAAGCTGGTCCTACTACTGTTGTCGGGAAGGCTAATGTCTATTATTGACGAGTTATATTACAGCAAGCTGTCGGAATATATCCGCGACTGTGTCACCTCTGACCAGTCGATGATCAAGCGGTTGACGGCAGAGATACAGCCCCTCAGGTCGAGTGTGCGGCCCATCACGCCGCGGACCACCACGTCGATATCCGTGGTAGGTACGGATGGGGGGAACAACACCATCAAATTCGATCCGTACATGATACAGATCATCCGCGTGGTGGACTCGAACAACAACGAGTACTGGATGGAGGCCGTCACCCCGAACATAGATATCGCTGAGCTGAACGCAAGGCACCTGTCCCCCGGGGGCAAGGCTTTGAGCCCTCTCGGGGAGATGATGCAGCTTCTGGGGGTGAGCAGCCTGTCAGAGCTTAGCCCCATGATACCCGTGCCCGGCAAGCACGAGTTCGTCTCCCGCGGCTGGATTCAGGTCTACCGGGAGCTGATGGAATGGGCCATCCTGTTATCGATAATCAGGAACTACCAGTTTGGCTCCGATACCCTGGTGATCTTCGATGGCCTCCTGCGGAGCAAGGTGTTCGCCCGCGACCTCTTTACCCGCGGGTACATACCGCGCATACAGGAGGCGATAGGCGAGGCGTACCGGCAGAATAGGAGGAGGATCTACCTGGTGGGGCTTGCCAAGCGCAGCAAGGTGCTGGACCGCTACCGGCTGGTCATGTGGCTGGAGGGGATACTCACCGACCGCTTCCCGAGCTACGTGGAGGTGCCCAGGGAGCTGGAGCTGAAGACCTATATATGGAGCGAATACGCCCGAGGCGACGATACCGGCGTTGCGGGCAAGGAGGTGAACAAGTTCGTTGCCGGCAAGATGTTCTTCGCCAAGTTCGGCGATCACCCCTACGACCCCGTCTGGCCGGTCGACATCCTGCAGTCGCAGGTCCAGGATGCCGACACCATCATGGGGCACCTGCTTGCTGACGCCCTCAACGGCTTCCCCGTGCCGTTCTACCCGCTGTCGCTGCAGCGCGCCCACGACAACGCTGCCCTCGTCGACTTCGACTTCCGCCTGGTGCAGGACCTCATCATCAGGAGCATAAGGGACTCCGTGGGGAGCAAGTCCGTAGATCTGGACGTATTCAGGCTCATCGACAGCGATCCCTCGAGGAGGCGCTATGACATCTAACATCTGGAGAGGCCGATGCAGATAAGTACCCTGTTTCCGCAAGAGCAACTGGTAGGAGTATTCAAAGGCTTTCAGGAAGGTGGCCTGGAGTTCCATGCCGACCTCGTGCTGCCCTATCAAAAGAGGTTCCAGAGGATACCCATGCACGGGCAGTTCGTGCTGGTGCAGCTGGAGTCTCCGCGCGAGGCCGTGCTGGGCAGGATCGTCTCCATGACCTCGGACGGCAGCCTGTCGCGCGGTACCGGCGAGGAGTTCATCATCAGAGCGGTTTTTGACGGCAGAAACGTACCCGAGGACGTGCGCGAACAGTACCTGAAGTACAGGGTCAACATACGCGTGCTGGGGGTGGTAAGGCTGCAGGGCAATGGGCACATAAACTTCGTGGCCTCTCATCGCCGTCTGCCGCACATGGGCAGCCCCGTGGCCTTCCCCTCGGATGACATCCTCCGAGAGATCGCCAGGCACAACTCCCCGGGCGCCCCGATAGGTCACCTGGCATACGGGGAGTACATCTACGCCGAGGGCAGCGACGACCTGGACAGGCAGGAATGGATGCAGATCCAGGCGCCCGAGATACTGGTGAAGTTCCCCATTGAGGACCTCGTGTCGCGCAGGACCTTCGTGTTCGCCCGCGCAGGGTTCGGCAAGTCCAACCTGATGAAGCTGCTCTTCAGCCTGCTGTATAAGCAGACCCCCACCACCATAAAGCGCGGCAACAGGCGCGTGCCGGTTGGCACGGTGCTGTTCGACCCAGATGGCGAGTACTTCTGGCCGGACGACAAGGGCAGGCCGGGGCTGTGTGACGTGCCGGACCTGAAGGACAAGATCGTCGTCTTTACTCCCAGGCAGGCTCCAAGCCCCTTCTATGGCTCCTTCGTGGCCGGAGGCATCAAGCTGAACATCAAGCGGCTGCGCCCGGCGGACGTGATCAGCATAGCGCTGTCGGCGGACCGGCAGGACCAGCAGAACGTCCGCAAGCTCAAGGCGATGCCTCAGGATAGATGGGAGCAGCTGGTGGACATCATCCACAAGGATGGCAACCAGGCCAGCCTCAAGGAGATCTCCCGCCTCCTGTCGCTGGATAAGGAGCTGCGCAACCAGGACGTCGAGGCGATCGCTGCCAGATCGAACATGACCAACATCGTCAAGACACTGCACGACCCCAACAGCCTGCTCCTTGAGAAGCTCAAGTCATCCCTCAAGGTGGGCAAGATCTGCATCATCGACATCTCCCAGATGAGCTCCGAGCAGTCGTTGAAGCTCTCCGGCCTCATCCTGCGCAATATCTTCAACCACAACCAGGAGGAGTTCACCAAGGCCAATCCCCAGACGATCCCCACCATAGCGGTCATAGAGGAAGCCCAGTCCGTGCTGGACAACTCCATCTCGGGCATCAACCCCTACATAGAGTGGGTGAAGGAGGGCAGGAAGTACGACCTTGGAGCGGTGCTCATCACCCAGCAGCCGGGCAGCATCCCCACGGAGATCCTCAGCCAGGGAGACAACTGGTTCATCTTCCACCTGCTGTCGGCCACCGACCTGATCAACCTCAAGAGGGCCAACGCCCACTTCAGCGATGACCTGCTGAGCTCGCTGCTGAACGAGCCCATACCCGGCCACGGCATCTTCTGGAGCTCGGTGGCGGGCATGTCCTACCCGCTGCCCATCAGGGTGCTCTCGTTCGAGCGCATGTACTCTCCGCAGGATCCCTTCTACAACAGGCCCGCGGAGAGGACGTTTGCAAGCGAAGTCAACGCCCTCTTCGAACGGAAGATAATGCAGGTGACGGCAGCACACAGCGAGAACGGGGCAAAGACCCCGGCCGACCCGGTATCCATCGAGGATCCCATAGCACAGCTGGAGCGTTCCCTGATAGTAAAGTTCTGCAACAACCAGAATCTCCTGCAGAAGCTCCTGAACGGGAAGGTATCCTGGGCCTATTTGATGAAATACTTCCACGAACAGATACCGGAAGACCTCGACGGGCAGGACATGGCCTACTACCTGGTACCAAAGGCCATGAGGGCAAAGTTCGGGGAACAGGGGGAAGGTTGGGACATAGAGAAGATTCAGGACGAAGGCACCGGCAAATGGACCACCTACATGCGTATCCTGAAGGTCCCCGATGAGCAGGTGGCGGGGAAAGGTGACTCACGCTAGCACTGCCACAGGCGCCAGGTCGACCCCCCTGGCCCTCAACGCCATATGTCCCTACTTCACGATGTTCCCGCTCGACTTCCCCCTGTCGGTGCTCGAGGGCGCCCGGCAGCCCCAGCTGGTGCTTGACCCTTTCGCCGGCAGGGGCACGACCCTGTACGCTGCTCGCCTGCGGGGGCTGCCCTCTGCCGGCATAGACAGCAACCCGGTGGCCGTAGCCATCTCGCAGGCCAAACTGGTCCTGGTCACCCCGGAGGAGATCATGTCGGCGGCCAGCGACATCCTGCAGGAGGTCGCCACCCCCAGCTGCGTCCCCGAGGGAGAGTTCTGGAGGCTGGCCTACCACCCAGAAGTCCTCCACGACCTGTGCAGGCTGCGGGAAGGACTCCTGCGGGACGCGTCCACCCCCGCAAGAAAGGCGTTGCGGGCGATCATCCTGGGAGCCCTGCACGGCCCCCTTGCCAGGACCACGCCCTCCTACCTGTCCAACCAGAGCCCAAGAACCTACGCCCCCAAACCAGCTTACGCCGTGCGCTTCTGGACGGGAAGAGGACTGTACCCGCCGAAGGTGGACGTCCTCGAGGTAATAGACAGGAGAGCCCGCAGGTACTACAGCCACAACCTGCCACCCACCACCTCAGACGCTGTCCAGGCGGACAGCAGGCAGCAGGAGAGCTACCGGTTCGTCAAGGCCATGGGCCAGGTAAGCTGGGTGATAACCTCGCCCCCTTACCTGGGCATGAGGACCTACAGGCAGGATCAGTGGCTCCGGCTGTGGTTCCTGGGAGGCCCTCCCTGCCCGGACTACAGGATCGAGGGGCAGCTGAGCCATGCGAACCTCGAGGCCTTCGCCAACGACCTGAGGCAGGTCTGGAGGCACGTGGCCAGCGTCTGCCACGGGGGCGCCCAGCTGGTGATAAGATTCGGGGCGATCAACAGCCGCAAGGTCGACCCCGTAGAGCTGCTGCGGGCATCCCTGAACGATACTCCCTGGGTGGTGGAGAGGATCCTGCCGGCCTACTCAGCGCACAACGGCAGGAGGCAGGCAGACCACTTCGTGCGCTCCCCAAGGGCATTGGACGAGGTGGACGTCTGGGCAAGGCATGAAGCCTAGAGCCGCACTTCTGGGCATTGGGGGAGTGCCCCCTGCCCCCCCTACCCCCTCTACGGGGGATTCCACTAGGGCGTGGGAGCCTCTCATGGAGAGTGGTCTCTCCAAGCCTCTCCCCTGTGCATCTTTCACCACGAAGTGGTGAGGGAGTTTTTGTCTCATGGAGAGGGGATCCTCTCATGCACTCCCCTGGGTGGAGGAGCACCACGCAGTGGTGAGGGGGTATTCATGGAGAGGAGGGGGACGGGAGTTCGCCTCCCCTCCTCTCCATGGCCTCACCACCCCCCACAAAGCTGCACCATAGTGCCATCCAGAGAGGTCGTGGAGAACATATGAGTGCTCCGAGGTGTCCTGCTCTGTCCCAGGGGCCCCCTCTCCCCTAACCCCTCTCCCACCACTGGAGAGGGGGACGCTGAGTGGTGTTTAGGGGACTTGGATATGGGTTAGGTCATGGGGGGGATTTAGAAGGGTGGTTTGGGGAGGGAGTTGGGGTGGGGAGGGGAGTGGGAGAGGGTGGCTTTATGGTAAATTCCCGAATTCCCGGTTCCTTAACAATCGGGAAATCGGGAATTGCACATAATGCTGGATGATCCCTGCCCCCTGCCTCAGGTGAGCTGTCCCTATCTGGCACTTCTCAGCCAGAGCTCGCGTTGGCAGTGGGTAAACCATCCCTGAGCGTACTAGTGGCCTTCCATCAAAGGAGTGTCCCTGCCTTCCAGCCCGACCTCGGGGAGGGGCATGTCGGGGTGGAGTAGGGGATCCATCTCCAGCTGGGTGCATAACTGCATGGAGGTAGTAAGCTTGCGGTGTCTTTGGGCGTGCCCGTGGACCCTGTGCCCTGTCATGATGGAGGGGGAAGACCTCAGCCTTATACCCATCGCTTGTGCAGGGTATATGCCCCCTCGGGACAGTTGGTGGGGCTGGGGCCCCTGCTCGTAGCCTGAGGCGCAACCCTGCAAGGCAGGAGACACCAGAATGGAGGAGCTTCTCACCTCCTCTTGCATCGCACCAGGGGATCCTAAAGGGCACTCCTCCTTGCAGTAGTGCACCATGTATGAGTCCCCTACACCCGGGAAGATGGTGAGTGCCCTGCGCCATCATATATTTGGTGCGCTAACAAGAGGGCAGTGGAGGGGTGGACAGCTTGCTCGAGGTTAGGTACGGGCTTTGCGGGTATTGGCCAGATAGAGCACCGCCAGCACGATGGTGACCAGCAGTAGGGCGTACATCAGCCAGGGGCTGACTATGGAAGCCGCGGCCAGGGCATTGATGTACAGGTACATCACAAACATACCTAGCAGGATGCGGAGTATGTTGATGAGTATGGTCATGCGTGCACCTCCCATGTATCCTGTCTTCTACCCTCCACACCCTCCACCTGCGCGTACAATCTGTATATGATTTTAATCAGGTGTGGCCATTATGTCCATATATCATGGCAAAAAGTATATGTCGAAGGACAGTTGCCTGCTTCACTGCGGATAGTCAGGGGCAGGACTTGGGCAGTTAGGGCGACTATGGCTGTTGGTGGAAGATTGCTGGTCAGGGCCTGGTAGACAAGTGAAGGGACTTAGCAAACTTAGTCATTGGTGGTCATATCTTCGGGCCTGCAGGTGTCCTGCTGTACATCTTAGATTCATGTGTCAATCTACATGCCTGGCAGTCGTCCAGGCAGTGCCCATGTCGGCAGAACTAAGGGATTTCAATTAGCCCACCCAGAGATCGCAGAGGCTCAGACAGGTATGTTAGACGGAAGAAAGGGGGTTCGTGAGGTTGTCCGCCCCGGTGTCGGAGAGGGAGAAGAACTAACGGTCTCCAAGCCCCGGCTCACCCCCACGCGTGTGGGGACGATAGCGCCGCTCGTCTGTCTGCATAGCATCCCTCCGGTTCACCCCCACGCGTGTGGGGACGATCAAGGCGCGGTCGATCCCTACCTGCAGT
>Ga0066870_100538_pt1 | contig 16392 bp, 16 predicted proteins | sample CeladaPassage60A_FD_62237 | JGI IMG/M metagenome (GOLD analysis project Ga0066870, IMG submission 62237) | Cellulose-adapted microbial communities from the Joint BioEnergy Institute, USA - Passage3 60A | ecosystem: Engineered > Bioreactor > Continuous culture > Unclassified | place: USA... | reverse complement strand
AACGGGCAATGATTTCCTTGACACGCCGGCCGGAAAAAGCAAGCTTGGCACTGTTCATCCGTTTCCTCGCCTGACGTTACCCATAGAGCGAGCTTATCCATATCGACATCCATCGTTCCATCGGCATGCAGACGGCCGATACGGTTATATTCCTCGTCAAAGGCGCATGTGCATTTATACACTTGCCCGTCGGCCCCGATGACGAAGGAATGTGGCTTCGCCGCATAACAAACCGCCCCAGAAGGCATCAACATCGACTCCACCATCGAGCTCATCGAAAGTCCTTTCTTGATTCCGTATTCCGTCAACTCCCATATTTTCACCTCTGCCGTCCGATGGTCACAAACCGGCAACCGCTCATCATTCGCCCCGCCCCATCTCCCAACGGGACGGCAAAACAGCTGAAAACGCCGGTCCCCGGCAAAGTAACAAGCCAGCTCGTCTAAAAACAGCGGAATCCGGTCAAGGTTGTCTTCATCAAAATTGACCCGGATGTCCACTTCAAATGATTCGTCAAGCGTCTGAATATCACGCAAATGGCCAAGAATCGTCTCGTACGTCGGTCCCCGATTCGCCAGCACCCGCCGCACATCATGCACGTCTTTGCTTCCATCAAGCGTCACCATAAAACGGGTCACTTCACACCGCAACAAACGCCGCATCGTTTCTTTCGACAAACCGTAGCCGTTCGTTGACATGTCCGCTTGATACGCAACGCCATACCGTTTCGTTTGTTCGATGATCACCGTGCTAATCTCTTCAATCACATCGAGCGCCAACAGCGGTTCGCCGCCAAACCAGCTGACCGTCAAATGGGTGAGACGCGGAATCGTCTTCGTCAAAAAACGTTTCAACCCGTCAATGACCTCACGTTTCATCTGTCCGCGCAAAAACTCTTGATAACAATAGACACAACGGAAATTACACGCCTCCGTCGGCAAGATCACGAGATGCATCACATCCGTCCGGTGCAACGATTGATGCAAAAACTGCGCCCGTCGCTTCTCATCGACGTTCTCAGCGACAAGAAACCCGCACTCCACGAGCGTTTGTTCCACCGGTGACAGTTCGCGGTCAATCCCGGTTCTCTTGAGCGCCTCAAGCACGGCGGCTCTCTCGCCTTCCGCCACCGCGCCAATCGCCCCTGTATAGCTATTGTAGAGAATCAATTCACCTTGCTTCGTTTGCGCCATCGCGTTAAATCGGGACGGAATCCACTTCATGTCTCCAACACCTTTTTGTTTACCATCCTATCAATCCGTGCCGTTTTCCGCTGTTAAATCGGTCACATTGGCGCTCCTAGACAACCTCATTCATCAAGCTGCGGCACAGGCTAGACCGGCCATCGCCAACGCGGCAAAGGCAATGGACAAATAGGCAACGCTAAAGAGCCGCACAGTCAGCCGCCCTAGGAGCTATGATCTTCTCGTATTTTAACGATAGCCTATTCTGGGTCATTAACCGTATGCTTGGAATAAAAGAAGTGAAAGAACAAATTTTAACATGGTCAATCCCAACAACTCTTGCATGGGCTGTATCCTTAATCATGCTACTAATCGTTAATGCATTTTTTGGATAATATATAAATAGTCTCTTGCTTTGTTTCTCTAAAAATTCATCCTAAAATCACCTGCAAAATCATGGCCTTTTCCCATTACTTATTAGGGAAAAGGCCGATTGGTTTGCATTTAGGAACAGATAATGAACTCCCCTTTTCAAGAAAATCTTGTAATTGAATATCGGTCAATCGGAATAGATGTTTCTCCGTCTACAATTAACTCGGTCATGATCGTCCCTATTAAAGGGGAAAGTGTTATACCACTATGTGTAGCCGCTACGTAAAGATTCTCAACATCAGGAACTCTTCCAATAATCGGTAAACCATCCTTCGGCATAGCGCGAATTCCTGAAAAAGTACGCACAATTTTCGCTTTTCTCAACGAAGGAACGTAATGGACAGCCATATTGGCAGTTTCTTGAATAACGTCAAGTGTAGTGGATCGGTCAAAACCCGCCTGCTCCATAGAATAACCTATCAATACTTCACCATTATTGGTTTGCCTTAATCCACTTATCGTATAGTTTAAAAAAGGCTTTAATGGTTCTGAAACAAGAATTTGTCCTCTCACTTGATTAACAGGTATATCGACACCTACCATTCTCCCCAGTTCCCTTGACCAAGGGCCACCTGCGAGAATAAGGTTTTTTGTAACATACGTTGTTTTTTCAGAAATAACAACGAACTGACCGTTCTGTTTTTGAATGTCTATTACTCGATTATAAGTGGAATAGTGAACACCATTTTTTTTAGCCGCCCTCATATACATGTCAATTAACCGGAATGGATTAACGTTCCCGTCAATTCGACTAAAGGTTGCCCCCACAACTTTAGGATTAATAAAAGGTTCCTTTTCTAATACCTCTTCCCGTGATAAAACTTTAATTTTTATTCCAATTTTTTCATAAGAATCAGCAAGCCGCTTAGCCTTTTCCAAATCTCTCACAGTGAAAAAAGGAGATAATCCTCCTGTTCGTCTATACTCAACATCCCCAATTTTTTTTGATAGATATGAATAAAGCTCTGCACTATACATACTAAATTCTGCATACCAAGCAGGAGTTTTATTATGCACCCATACCCAGGCTTGTGTAGCTCCTGAAGTCCCTGACATTGGGAACTTCTTATCAATTACTAATATTCCCCCTTTATACCGCTCCGAGAGATGATAAGCAATACTATTACCAATAACCCCGCCACCAATAATTATCGTTTCGTAGTTCGTTTCCATTTATTCTATCTCCTCTCCTCTAACTCCAACTCATCCAAAACGGATTTTACTGCATAAAACGAAGTGCTATTAGTGGCTAACGTTTCAAGCTTTATAGGAGACAACGGCATTCTCAATCGGGGCAAAGGAATATCTTGAAATGGGAGACCTGTTAACTCATGAATAACTTTGTTAACTAAATGCATGCAAATCTTTGTTTGACAAGGACCCATTCCGCAACGCGTCAACCTTTTAATATCGTCAAATGTCCTTGCACCATGAGAAATTACCTCTTCAATTTCCTCGTACGTGATTTCTTCACATCGACAAATAATTGTTGACTTTTCCAAATGAACCACCAACCTTTTCTAAAAAAATCACAGAATAAACTGATTTTTTAGCAGAGGATACTTAAAACTTTTAATATGATTGATTCTAGCCTGCCATACATCAGGATAGAGAGACGACTCTATATTTTCCAACTCTCTCCACAGAGAAATTCTTATTTTTTCAGCTTCCCTATTGTCTATAATCCTCAATGACTCGCAAACACTAACACCTGCTATCATCCCTGTTACAATCACCGCTCCTTGAGAACTAACCCCCGCCGCGTTTCCGGCTAAAAAAACATCCTCACGATCCGTTTGGAAAAACTCATTATATTGTGGAATCCATCCCCCAAGTTCACCCTGATACCCAAAAGAACACCCCAACTGATAAAAGGCATCTAAGATAGGACTTCTTCCCCCATCTACACACACTAAATCAACCTTTTCTGTAATCCTCTTATTCGGCAGTTGAATGTCGATCTCACTAACTTCATCTTTCCCTCTTGCTTCCACTATAGAGGAGTTTAAGTAGAAAGAAATCCCGCTTTTCTTTACTCGCTTTACCTTTTCCTTGTCCCTTGCTAAAACATCCGATTGGGCCTCGATAATAGCCTTAACATTAACACCGACGTCTAAAAGCTGCAAAGCAACGTCCATTGCAAAATCACTAGAACCAACTATTACACTGTTCTTGCCTGGAATTACAAAATCTCGGTTGATTAGTGTTTGGGCTGCGCCAATCGTTATAATCCCAGGAAGCGTCCACTTTGGAAAAGGGATCGCATTTTCGGCCGCTCCCGTGGCAATAACTAGTTTTTTAAACTTGATAGGAAAAACGTCTACTTCATTGGTGATGCCAACACTTCCATCTCGGTATAAACCGATCAACCGATGTTTGAGCAAATACCTAACAGAGAAGTCTTCCAATTGGTTCGTTAACAGCTTTGCCAACTCAAATCCACGCATAGGTTGGAAAATAGAGGGCAATGCTCTGATAATTTGAGTTTGTTGGCACAGTTGCCCCCCTTTGACAGTCGATTCATCTACAATAGTCACATCTAATCCCCTAGAGGCAGTCTCAAATGCAGCTGCAAGTCCGGCTGGTCCAGCTCCAATAACAAGCACTTCAGTCTCCAACTCAATCCCCCCTTATCTCTGGATCTTCTAGATTTGGATATACCCTCATTCCCTCTTCAACTTTTATCATGCAAGTACGCACATGATCTTCCCCATTAACAGTCATATAGCAACTGCAGCATCTCCCTCGCGCACAAAACATCCCCCTTGGCTGAACTAATTTCCGACTCAGCCCGAACATTCTAATACCGTTCGCTATCAGAGCGGCTGCAACGGTTTGTTGTTTATAAGCCGTATAAGGCTGATCATTAAAATAAAATGTCACAGGCTCCTGAAGACAGCTGCCCAATATAGGATGATTTTTAATATGCATGAAAACAACTCCTTATTAATTTTTCGACATAAAAACTTTTCCAACACCTAACACCTTTTCGATGATCACCATTAGTACAACGGTAAATAAAATTATGATGCTTGATACTGATGTAATAATTGGATCGTACTGGTATTGCATATAGGTAAAGATTCGTACTGGAAGAGTGACAACATCGGTGCTTACAATAAACAATGCTACGGTTAGATCATCAAATGAGGTAATGAATGAAAAGATGGCTCCAGCAATCACACCGGATTTGATTATCGGAAGAGTAATCTGGAAGAATACTTTAAAAGCCCCTGCCCCTAAACTCCTCGCGGCCTGTTCTATAGATCGATCAAAACCGACTAAACTAGCAACGACTAATCGTACAACAAATGGTACCGTCAAAATAATATGGCCAATAATTAAAGCCATAGGGCTTGTAGCTAAACCTATCCAAGAATAAAACTGTAGCAACGCTACGCCAAATACGACGGACGGAATTAAAAGAGGGGAGCCAACTAACTGCACAATAGTTGCTTTTCCTTTAAACTGATATCTAACAATGGCAATAGAAGCAAGTGTTCCAATAAAGGTAGAAAAAAGTGACGTGCCTAGAGCGACAATGACACTTAACACAAAAGACTGTGTAAACTCAGGGTGGTTGACTAATTCAATATACCATTTCAATGTAATCCCCTTTGGCGGAAAAACAATATATTCAGTCGTTGTCAATGAAGATAGTAAAACTACAATAATTGGTGCTAACAAAAAAACATATACGACAAAGCAAAACGAATGAAATATAAAATTATATAGTCTTTTCTTCATTGAATCGCCACTCCTTTTTCGGAACGGGCAAGAATTCTGCTATATACGATAATCGTAACAGTTGCCATAAAAATTAATACAAACCCAATGGCAGACCCATAAGGCCAATTTAATATCACTGCAACTTGTTCGTAAGTTAGATAGGACATAACTTTTACCTGTGGACCGCCGAGAATAGCAGGAGTCACAAATGAGCTTACACTTAAACTAAACACCATAACTGAACCGGCAAATACCCCAGGTAATGTCAGAGGTAATATTATGGAAAAGAATGTTCTAATCAAACCTGCTCCTAGACTTTGTGAAGCCCTGATAATAGAAGGATCGATCCTTTCTAAGGATCCCATGATGCTTAATACCATATACGGAAATAGTACATGCACCATTCCAATCACAACGCTTAATTCTGTATACAATAACGTAAGCGGTTTATCAATCCATCCGAGATTGATCAAAGTGCGATTAACAACACCATTATTCGATAACAAAATAACCCACCCATAGCATCTGATGACCATACTTATCAATAATGGTGATAACACTATCAATGTTAAATAATTTTTAACCTTCCCACTGGCTCTAGAAATATGAAAAGCGACTGGATAAGAAATGATAACTGTTAATAATGTAGTTAACAATCCAATCTTTATCGTTCTCCAAATAACTCCTAGGTAAAAGGGGTCTGAAAGAAACTTCACGTAATTTTCCAATGTCCATTTATCCCCAATTCCACTGTTTGGATCAAATGTCTTAAAACTCGTGATAAATAAAGAAAGTAAAGGAAATAGGAAGAAAAAGATAAAAATCATAAGAGTAGGAAACAATAGTAGCCAAGACTCCAACTGCTTTTTATCTAATTTCCTTTTCTTTTGTTTTTGTATCTCCTGATTTTGGTATGTTTTTATTTCGACCTGCATCTAGTTAACTCACCTCACTTTTTAGAGAGGAATAAATCTTTTGGATCCCAAAAAATCGATACTTTTTCCCCTTCCTGAATTTGGTCAGGGCTTAAAACTGTATTGGGGACATCTGCTATGATCTGTTTATTATTAGATATTTTTAAGATATATCTCGTTTTAGCACCAAGGAATATTTTCCTTTCAACTTTTGTTTGGCAATCGCCATTTGCTTGGGTATACCGATCTAAAGAGATCTGTACTTTTTCGGGTCTAATGTAAAAATCAACTTCAGCACCTTTAGTTGATTGGATCTCAACTATTTGTTCATTCCCGTAAAAAGATAACTTACATTTCTTACTTCCATACACCTCAACAACTCTACCGCGAATATGATTCACTTCGCCGATAAACTTAGAAACAAAATCTGTCTTCGGTTGGTTATAAATCATAACCGGGCTATCTACCTGTTCAATTTGCCCCTCGTTCATCACTGCTATTCGGTCGGAGATCGCAAGTGCCTCCTCTTGATCATGTGTGACAAATATAGTTGTGATTCCAAGCGTTTTTTGTATTCCTACTATTTCCTCCCGCATTTCTTGACGGAGTTTGGCATCAAGGTTACTTAGTGGTTCATCAAGAAGAAGAACTTTCGGTTTAATAACCAAGGCTCTCGCTAACGAAACGCGCTGCTGCTGACCACCGGAAAGTTCCCGAGGATAGTAGTTTTCATAACCTGATAACTTTACCATTTCCAATGCCTCTGACACTCGCTTTTTAATCTCATTCCTACTAATCTTACGTAGCTTCAATCCATACGCCACATTTTCAAATACAGTCATGTGGGGAAACAAAGCATAGTTTTGGAACACCATCCCCATATCTCTTTTATTGGGAGGGAGGTGGTGAATAGGCTTCCCGCCAACAATGATTTCCCCACTATCCACCTTCAAAAAACCAGCAATCATATTTAATGTTGTTGTTTTCCCACATCCGGATGGCCCAAGAAAGGACATAAGCTCCCCTTGATGAATTTCTAGATTCAAATTTTTTACCACTTCTGTTTTATCAAATCGCTTAACAACATTCTCGAGACACAAATAACCCATTTACCTTCCCTCCCTCTTTAGCGGGTTACTTCAATTTCCTTGTTTGCTCTTTCCGTCCATTCAGCTCTTTTTTGATTTACGTATTCCCAATCCACTTTGATTAACTTTTTAACCTGCTCTTCCCCATAAACCACTTTTTTAGCAATATCTCCATCTAGTTTTACATTTTTATTAACAGGACCATCAAACAAAGAATGGGCGAATTCCTTTTGTACTTCCTCACTCAAAATAAAATTGACAAATTTCTGTGCAAGTTCCGCATTTGGTGCATTTTTCACCACATTTGCTGTTGCCATTAAAGCAGGAGCACCTTCTCTTGGAATGACAAATTCAATTGGAAATCCTGAATCTTGCAGTGTATAGACTCTGCTGCTTCCCCATGCACTGGCTACTGTTTGACCTTGCAAAAAGTAATTGGACACGTCAGCAGTTTTATCAAATGTTACAGCGTTTTCAGCAATCTTCTTTAGCTTTTCAAATCCAGGTTCAATATTTTTCTCGTTCCCACCATTCGCAAAAGCAGCCATTAGAAGCAGATGAACTCCATAAGTGTTTGAGATAGATGGTAATACGAGTTTTCCTTTAAACTTAGGATCCTCCAGATCATTCCAAGATGTTAACGGTTTCCAACCATTCTGCGCAAAATAATCTTTGTTATAGGCTAATCCTGTCACAACAATACCAAAGCCAACTCCAATATTCTCCTTATCTTTTGCAATGTCGTATACATTATTTAGGTTGGTGACTATTTTTTCATCTAACGGGGCAAGTAATCCAAAAGCTTTTGCCTGTGCTTGAGGTCCGTCGTCTAAAAAGGCTACATCAATTTGAGGATTATCTTTTTGGGCCTGAAGTTTTGATAATGTGTCGATGGAGCTCCCAGTTATATACTTAACCTTAACCCCAAACTCTTTCTCAAACTTAGGAATGATCGTTTCCTTCATCTTTTTTTCATAACTTCCACCATAGGCAGCCAAAACTAACGTCTTTTCTCCCCCACTTTTCGAACTTTGATTCGGTGAGCTAGCAGTTTGGTTACCACATCCCACAATCATAGTAAATAGCAAACAGATCAACACAGTTAAAACTGTTTTACTTTTCAACATCATTTTCTCCCCACCCCGATATCATTTTTTCAGATAGCCTTAACACCGCCGATTAATTCACTAATTTTAGGATGATTTTTTAATCACCTCCCTATAGGAATCTTGATGTATCAGAGCCTCTCATATTTTTAATAAACACTAAAATTTTGTAATTTTCAGACCTTAATTGCTAAAAAAATATAATATTATAACTTTTAGTTTCGAAATAGATACTACTATAATGCATGAAAAGGTAATAATCACTATAGGAATAAGCGAACAATTATGCTGACTAACTTTTGCAGCATTCCTCACTCCCTTAATAAATGTATACCCCTTGATCAGGGGTTAACCTTTTAGGGGATACATCTATAACTCATTGGTAAAAACTCCAATATATAGAATAGTAAAAGATTTAAAAATAAACCTCCGTATAATATGCTTCTTTATCTTGGCGTACGTAAAACTTTGAATACTCGATAACCTCTTCTTGTTTTGTATAGGTAAACCTCTCCCATTCAAAAACTGGACTCCCAGGTTCGACTTGTAGTAATGTTGCTTTTTCGTCTGTAGCAATGTAAGGCTTTATAAATAGTTTGGCTCTTCCTAAGGCGATACGAAACTTCTTCTTAAGGATATTGTAAATAAGCTCGTTATTTATATCATCTGGTGTAAGACCGCAACATTTGTCATAAGGAAGATAGGTATATTCCAGCGCCATTGGCTCATTGCCTTCGATTTTTAAACGTTTAATCTTGATCACCGTCATATCATTCTCAATACCCAACTTATTGGTAATCTCTCTGTCAGCCCTGCCAACAGAAAAACTGACCAACCTATGCGGATGTTTCTCATCTTCAGTGGTTAAAGAAAAGAAAACATTTAAATTTTGTTCTTTTATTGGCCTCGATACAAAAGTTCCTTTTCCCCTTTGCCTATATAAATAACCCTTGTTTACAAGTTCTAGAATAGCTCTTTTTACTGTAATCGTACTAACATCAAAAAGATCGGCTAACTCCTGCTCAGTTGGCAATTGATGTCCAATTGGCCATTCATCTGATTTTATTTTTTCTTCTAATACTCGCTCTACTTGTCGATAAAGGGGAATATGTAGTTTCTTATCTATGTACATTGATATCCTCCTCAATTGCAATGCAAAATTATAAGTTTATAAAATTATAATTTTTCGACTCACTCCATCTTTTGTGTTCCAAAAGATAAACAATTGTGTATGAATAAGAGGATATGCAGTGAAGGGATAAAATAAAAAATTCGTCAATCATAGAGTTTAGCCAAAGCTTATATACCTCGAATTAATTATACTGAATATCATCAAAAAGACCGATCTGATTTAATTATTATACTAGCTATAGCTGTTTGTCAATAATATTTTGAATTTTATATAAAGTTATATGAAATAGAGAGAATCGCTCTTTGTCATGTGCAAAATCGAAAGCTGCAGGAAAGAACCATCCTTGTCTTCGTAACCACTGACACCAAAGACCTTTGAATATGTTTTTTCAAGCCTGAATATTTTGAATACCTATGCACCTATTCATCCATCGTCCTCATTAGGTATAACCTCAAATAGTAGTCTGGGCTTCCACGTTTTCCAGTTTAGTCCCATCCCCTAGTCGATCACTCTCTCGGCCATACCTATACAGGGGAAATGAATGTGTTCATATATGTCACATCTAGCTAAAGATTGGGCTATAATGAATGGGAACGAAAGACCAGAACAAAACAGGTGATGAATGGATATGAACATAAAAACATTATTGATTGCCCCGTACCCTGGACTGAAAGAACTGGCCTCCACGTTAGCCAAAGAACAACAGGAACTCGATCTGACCGTTGTGCAAGGCGACTTGCAAGAGGCCATTCCGATTGTGAAACAGTACGAAAAAGAAGGGTTCGATCTAGTTATTAGCCGCGGTGGCACGGCACAACTGTTACGCCAATATACTTCATTGCCCGTTATTGAGATTCAAGTGTCGGGTTACGATATTTTACGTATATTGACACTGGTGAAAGACTATCACGCCCATCATTGGATTATCGGATTCACGAACATTTGCCAAGGATTTGTTTCTGTATCCAACCTTTTAGATATCCAGATCCCTTACACCATTATCCATGACCAAAAAGAAGTTGACGAAGCGGTAAAAGAGGCAAAGGCAGCAGGCGCTCAAACAATTATCGGGGATACAGTCACTTGCAGGACAGCGGAAGCGCACGGACTGCAAAGCATTCTTATTACTTCCGGCAAAGAATCGGTCATCGAAGCGTTTGAACAGGCAAAGCAAACATATCAAATGCTCAAAAATACAGCCAAAGAAGTCAAACGATATAAACAACTATTGCACCAAAGCCGTGTCGCCATTGCGGTTTACAATGAGCAGGGCACCATCGAGTATGCCAGCCCGGCTTTTCAAAACCGATTCAATTGGATGAAAAACAACTCCAACGAATCATCCATTTATGCCTGTTTCCCCTTTCTTGACCATGAATATAACGAGCTATGCCGAGCGATCGCACCTGTGGAAATTCAATCCACCTGTATCGTCAATGATAAACGGATGCATTTGCGGCAAGGATGTTTAAACAAAGATCCGCTTGAACCTCACTATTACATACGCTTGGCTGAAAGCACTGAGCTCCAAGAAGAACATGACTTAACCGTTTCTGCTGTACAGCCTACGATGCGTTCGTTTTCTCAAATCATCGGCAACAGCGAATCGATTCATCGAGTGATTGAGCAAGGCAAAAGGGCAGCGATGCATCGCGAACCAGTGGCGCTATATGGTGAACAAGGAAGCGGCAAAAAAACGCTGGCGGGAATCATCCATTGCGAGGGCAAGCAAACAGGGGGTATGTTGTTGCACGTCCGCATAACAGCTGATGACGACCAGCTGATTGACCACCTCCACTCTATTTTCACCTATAGGGAAGGTGGAACATGTGTATTGCAAGGAGTCGAACTGCTGCCGTTACTGCGGCAAGATGAGATTTCCCAACTCATTGCTACGGCAGTGGTGAGGATCATCTTTTTATTTGAGAACGACCCGGCTCATTTAGCCCGACAAAAACAGCTATCTCATCATCTGTTCAAACAGTTTAAGGCCAATCAAATTCGTTTGCCATCGTTAAGCGAGTACACGGAAGACTTAGAAAAATATGCGCGAAAATTCATCGCCCAATACAATGTAAAGTACGGAAAACAAGTGGTCGGCATCGACGAAGCGGCTCTCAAATGGCTGCACCGCCATCATTGGAAAGGCAATTTGCAAGAATTAAACAAGGTGATGGAGCAAGCCATCCAAATAGCCCGCCATGAATATATCCAGGTCGAAGACTTAAAAACTATCGGTTTCCTTGACAGCGGAAACGATTTATGTTTGGATTTGCACAAGCCGTTGGCCGAGATTGAAAAAGAGATCATTTGGAAGGTACTTGAAGAAGAAAACATGAACCAAACGAGAGCAGCGAAACGACTTGGCATTAACCGAAGCACCTTATGGAGAAAGCTGAAATAATGTTGCAAAACGCAACATTATTTCAGTTTTTATTTATTTTAACAAAAATGTGTTGATAAATAAAACAAAACGAACTACAATTTAATTGCAAGCGATTTCACATAAATTAAATGTTTCATTTTTCAACACTTCAAGAAGGGGGAAAGGGAGAAATGAAAATCAAAGCGACATTGGATCGTATTCCTGGCGGGATGATGGTCGTGCCATTACTATTAGCCGCAACTATTAACACGGTTGTTCCTGATTTACTTCGGATTGGAAACTTTACTGAGGCATTATTTGTAAATAGCGCAAGTGCTTTAATTGCTCTTTTTTTGCTTTGCGCTGGGGCACAAATCAACTTACGCAGCGCGGGGGTTGCTCTTGGAAAAGGTTTTACTTTGCTTTTCATAAAATGGCTAGTTGGAGCGGTTGTTGGGCTAATCGCCTACCTTTTTGCTGGTGCGGACGGTTTGTTTCTAGGGTTAGTTCCTCTTGCCATTATTGCCGCCATGACCAACAGTAACGGAGGGCTGTACATGGCAATTGTCGGCCAATATGGTAAAGAAGATGACAAGGCAGCCTATTCTCTATTAGCATTAAATGATGGGCCATTTTTAACCATGGTTGCCTTATCGATTTTCGGAGCAATGGGGTTCGTTGACGGAATGTTTTCAGTTATCTCATTTATCTCCGTCTTACTTCCCATTGTCATCGGAATGATCCTTGGCAACTTGGATAGTGACATGAGAGAGTTCTTAGCTAAAGGCAGTGATATGTTAATCCCATTTTTCGCCTTTTCCTTAGGAATGGGAATTGATTTCGGGGCTATTGTCAAAGGCGGATTAAGCGGTGTATTGCTTGGGGTAGCCACCGTATTTCTTACCGGCACAGCCGGGTATTTTGTCTTTAAAATTCTGGGATGGAATCCGATCGTCGGGGCAGCTGAAGGTTCCACTGCAGGCAACGCAGTAGCCACCCCTGCCGCCATCGCAGCTGCCAATGCTTCTTTCGCTAATGTTGTCGATTTGGCGACCGTCCAAGTAGCAGCCAGTACAGTTACAACTGCAATTTTGTTGCCCCTTTATATTGCATTTCTGTCCAAAAAATTAGAAAAGAAGAATAACAGCAAGAACACCGTCAAGTATCAAATGGGTTCATAAATTGGCACTTCCCTTACCTTAAGGAAGGAGATACACACCATGAAAATCGCAATCATTGCAGATGACTTAACGGGTGCAAATGACAGCGGCGCACAATTTGCTTACCACGGATTAAATACATCCGTTCTGTTTCAACCTGATCCGAACGCTTGGCATTTATCTAATGCGATTGTCATTGATACTGATACCCGTTCCTTACCTAAAGAAAAAGCATACGAGAAGGTAAAAAGTGTGTCTGAAACAATTAAAAAGTATGCTACACTGGTTTACAAAAAAATTGATTCCACCTTGCGAGGGAATATCGGCGCAGAAATCGATGCCATTTACGACACCTTGCAGCCGACATTTATGATGATCGCACCGGCTTATCCGCAAAATGGACGAACGGTTTATCAAGGATACCACTTTTTGCATGGCACCTTGCTTCATGAAACCGAGCTATCAAGGGATCCGAAATGTCCGATCGACGAATCATCCATTCCCCGCTTGCTTGCCAAACAGACGAAGCGGCCGATCGGGGTGATTGATTATCAAACCCTTCGTCTCGGCTTCGACAAGGTGAAGGAGCAATTGGATCACTACCGGGCTGATGGCATCCCGTATATCGTCTTTGACTCTGTCAGCGAAGACGATTTACGTGATATCGCTCAATATGTGCGCCAGCTCAATGAACAAGTCGTCTGGGTCGGTTCGGCTGGATTGGCGTATTATCTTCCCGAAGTATATGACCTGCAAACATCGCCCAAAACGATGATCATAAAACCGAACAAACGACCGATCTTGCTCGTTGTTGGGAGTGTAAGTCAAGTATCGCGGACGCAGCTTGATCGTGTTCTTTCTTTACCAAACGTCAAAGGCATCCAAGTCGATTCTGTACAACTGGTGTGCGACCACCAGTCCCGCATCACCGAAATGGAAAAGGCGTTGCGCCAGGCCGAGAACGAGGTAAAACAAGGATTCCATATCGTCCTCTATTCTTCCGCTTCCTCTAGTGACATCCAACGAGTACGAGCCATCGGGGAAGCAGGCGGACGAACCCCGATCGAAACGAGCAACCTCATTGCTGAGAGCTTGGGGGAAGTCGCCGCCGAGTTGATCCGTAACGGATATTTTGGAGCCATGGTGTTAACAGGCGGAGATACTGCCAAATATGTATGTAGTCAAATAGGAGCGACCGGTTTTGAATTGATTGATGAAATCGAACCAGGGGTACCCATAGCAAAACTGATCCATGAGTCGGAAATGTACGTCGTTACCAAGGCTGGAGCCTTTGGTTCAGAAAACACTTTAATTCAAGCCGTTCATCAGTTACAAGGAGTCGATGCCAAATGAAACCTACCATTGGAATCACGATGGGAGATGCCGCAGGAGTTGGTCCGGAGATTATCGTTAAAGCCCTGCAAAACTCGTCTATCTACGAACAGTGCCATCCTTTAGTAATCGGGGATGCAAAAATATTGGAACGTGCTGTTCGGATCACAAACGCCGGCCTGACGGTTCGCCCGATTTCTGACATCGCCGAAGCAGATTACCGATACGGGATGATTGACTGCCTCCATTTAGATTTACTCCCGGTCGACTTGCCGTTTGGTCAAGTATCGGCCGCAGCGGGAGATGCCGCTTTCCAATTTTTAAAACGGGCCATTGAACTGGCCCAAAACGGGGAAATCGACGCCATTTGCACCGCCCCGCTGAACAAAGAAGCAATGCACAAAGGCGGCCATCTGTATCCAGGGCACACAGAAATCTTAGCTGATTTAACCGGCACAGAGGACTATGCGATGATGCTATCTTCACCGCAACTAAAGGTCATTCATCTCACGACCCACGTCGGGCTCATTCAAGCGATCGAAATGATTAATCCCGAGCGCACCTACAAAGTCATTAAACTGGCTCATGATACATTGACAAGAGCGGGGAAGGAACACCCAAGCATCGCCGTATGCGGCATTAACCCCCATGCTGGGGAAAACGGGCTGTTCGGCAATGGGGAGGAAGAGGAAAAACTAATCCCAGCCATTCACAAAGCCCAAGCAGAAGGAATCAATGTCACCGGGCCATACCCTGCTGACACGCTCTTTTACCGAGCCGTACGTGGGGATTTTGACATCGTTGTAGCATGTTACCACGACCAAGGGCATGCCCCGATCAAAGTGCTCGGGCTCGAAGCCGGCGTCAACATCACCGTCGGCCTAAAAGGCGGCATCATCCGCACCTCAGTCGACCACGGCACCGCTTTCGACATTGCTGGGAAAAACCTAGCCGACGAACGAAGCATGCTTGAAGCCATCCGTGTCGCCGTCGAACTAGCGCCGAAACGGTGACGGCCAACACCATAGGCGGCAGTCCCCCAATTCTTGCCGCCTATGTTTTAAAAATCACTCCGGTCTGCCATCAACCAGCACACTCAGATTAGAAGGATCGCCGCTTTCGTGTGAGTTCGGTTCTTCTCCCTTTATCACAATTCGTTTCGCTGACCTTTCTCTGAATGCCAGTTGAGGCCACATCCTCATTCCCCATCCCCCTGATCTTGGGATAGCACCCGCTCCTGTTCCCCCTGCGTCTTCTTCATCTTCTTCAGTTCCTTTTTGATCTCGATGAGCAAATGGTGTACCTTCGACGAAAGAACCCCGTCTTTTCTTTCCAACAGCCCTTCATCGATCATTTTCAAATGATCCCACGCTTTTTCAATCGTCTCTTCGTCGTAATTTCCAGGGTTGATGATGATCGCTAACAATTTCTCTTTTGTATAACTGAGACTTTTCACAATCTCTTTCAAACATTCGATCTCGACCTGTCTACTTTCTAGCAGCCATTGCATCTGTTCCTCTTGTTCCATTCAGCCTTCCCCTCATCTTTCCGCGCTGTAATTTCTCACAACCAACTTCCCTCATCGAGAGCCTTCCAGCTGGCAGCGCTGCCTTCCACTCCCGCATCGTTTTGCGCCATCGCCTTGACACACCCTACTCGCCGCCCACACCTGATTCCACTGTTTTGTATGCCCATCAGTCAACTCCCACCCTCCAGCACTTCCGTCCTCGATTCCATCACCTTAGCGCCCCGTCCCGTCCCCACGTTGAACAAAATCAACCTTATGATGTAGTACATCTTATTTCGCAACACCGCCGTTATGCATCATTTTACCGGCGTTTTGCGCTGTTTAGTCCGTTTCCGCACTTCCTTCCTTAAACGCTTTTATCCAGCAACGAGCCAAACGATCTGTTTTTTGTCTTTGGATTCAAATGTGAACATAGAGAGTTG
>Ga0066870_100467_pt1 | contig 18555 bp, 18 predicted proteins | sample CeladaPassage60A_FD_62237 | JGI IMG/M metagenome (GOLD analysis project Ga0066870, IMG submission 62237) | Cellulose-adapted microbial communities from the Joint BioEnergy Institute, USA - Passage3 60A | ecosystem: Engineered > Bioreactor > Continuous culture > Unclassified | place: USA... | reverse complement strand
CCGCATCGCGGTCATGCGGGAGGGAGTGGTCGAGCAGCTCGCCGATCCCCGGGAGATCTACGAGCGGCCGGCCAACGAGTTCGTCGCCGGGTTCATCGGGACCTCGAACGTGCTCAAGGGTACGATCCAGCAGGTCACCGGTGGCACGGCGGTGCTCGCGCTCAGCCCCGTCGACCGGATCCTCGTCCCGGTCGACGGCACCGCCTCCGCGGGTGACGCCATCACCATGACGGTCCGCCCCGAGAAGATCATGATCTCCACGGAGCAGCCCGAGGGCGATCTCAGCGTCGTCCGGGGCACGGTGTCCGAGGTGGTCTACCTCGGCACCTACAACAGCTACACCGTGGCGCTCGCCGACGGCGCCGAGGTCACCGTCTTCCAGCAGAACACCCACGACAGCAGCGTCACCGCGGAGCGCGGCGACACCGTCTGGCTCTCCTGGCAGCCCAGGCACTCCTACGTCCTGAGGTAACCCGAACCCACCCCCTCCGGAGCTCGAACCCCCCATGAACAAGGACTTCGTCAACGACCCAGCGTTCCTCCGCGGCATGACCACCCGCCGTATCGGCCGCCGGGACGCGTTCCGGCTGGCCGGGCTCTCCGCCGCCGGCCTCGCCCTCGCCGCCTGCGGCGTGCAGGGCAAGGGCTCGCCGCGGCCGACCACCTCCGCCCAGGTCCAGTCGGAGGTGGAGAAGTACTGGTCCGGCAAGGTCAAGAACGGCCACGTCAACTTCGCGAACTGGCCGCTCTACATGGACCCCAAGCGGCCCGAGCTGAAGAAGTTCACCGAGCGGACCGGCATCACGGTGACCTACAAGGAGGTCATCCAGGACATGCCGAGCTGGTTCGCCAAGATCCAGCCGCTGCTCGCCGCCGGCCAGTCGATCGACTACGACCTGATGGTCGTCACCAACGGGGTCCAGTTCACCCAGCTCGTGCGGCTCGGCTACCTGGTCCCGCTCGACCACTCCAAGCTCCCGAACTTCGCGGCGAACGCGGCGGAGCGGTACAAGAACGAGTCCTTCGACCCGGGGAACGTCTACAGCATCCCGTGGGCGTCCGGCATGACCGGCATCGCCTACAACCCGAAGTACGTCGACACCCCGCCGACGAAGATCGCCGACCTGTGGAACCCCAAGTACAAGGGGAAGGTCGGCATGATGGCCGACGCGCAGGAGATCGCCAACTTCGGCCTGCTGCTGCTCGGCATCAAGCCCGAGACGTCCACCCCGGACGACTGGGAGAAGGCGGCGGAGAAGCTCAGGGAGCAGCGGGACTCCGGCATCGTCCGCAAGTACTACGACCAGTCGTACATCGACCCGCTCGCCAAGGGCGACATCTGGCTCACCATGGCGTGGTCCGGCGACGTCTTCCAGAAGAACATCTCCGACGGCACGGACCTGCGGTTCGTCATCCCCGAGGAGGGGGCGACGATCTGGACCGACAACATGGTGATCCCGAAGACCGCGGAGAACCCGGTCGACGCCATCATGTTGATGGACTTCTTCTACGAGGTGGAGATCGCGGCCAGCCTCGCGGAGTACATCAACTACGTCACCCCGGTGCCCGCCGCCCAGGAGGTCGTCAAGCGGCACGCCGCCGAGGCGACCGGTGAGAGGAAGAAGCTCCTCGAGCAGGTGGCCAACAGCCCGCTGGTGTTCCCGACCGAAGCGGACTACGCGAAGCTGCACGACTACCGCAACTTCACCAGCACCGAGGAGCAGCAGAAGTTCGAGCGCATCTTCCAGGCGATCACCACATCATGAGAGGGAGAAGACTCCGGGCGGCGCTGACGCCGTACGCGCTGGTCTTCCCGGGCGCGCTCTGGCTGGCGATCTTCTTCGTGATCCCGACCGTGGTCATGTTGTCCCTCTCGCTGCAGTCGGGCAACGTGACCGACGGTTACGTGTTCACGTGGAACTGGCGGAGCTACGTCGACGGGATCACCACGTACTCGGACCAGATCGTCCGTTCGCTGGTGTACGGTTTCCTCGCGACCGTCCTCGAGCTGATCATCGGCTTCCCGGTGGCGTACTGGATCGCGTTCAAGGGCGGCCGGCACAAGTCGGTCTACCTGTTCCTGATCCTGCTGCCGTTCCTCGTGTCCTTCGTGCTGCGGACCATCTCCTGGCAGTTCCTGCTCTCCGACAACGGGATCCTGCTCGGCCCGCTGAAGAGCATCGGCCTGATCCCCAAGGACATGCACATCCTCGCCACGGGGGCCGCGGTGGTCTGCGGGCTGGTCTACAACTTCTTCCCGTTCATGGTGCTGCCGATCTACGCGGCGCTGGAGCGGATCGATCCGCGGGTGCTCGAGGCGGCGCAGGACCTGTACGCGAGCAAGTTCCAGACCTTCCTGCGCGTGGTGTTCCCGCTCTCACTGCCCGGGGTGTTCGCCGGCGTGCTGATGACGTTCGTGCCGGCCACCTCGGACTACGTGAACGCCACCGTGCTCGGCGGCACCGGTAACACGATGATCGGCAACGTCATCCAGAACCAGTTCCTGATCAACCAGGACTACCCGGTGGCCTCGGCCCTGTCGTTCACGCTGATGGCGATCCTGCTCATCGGGATCTTCATCTACGCCAGGGCGCTCGGCACCGAGGACGTGCTGGAGGTGGCGGCCCGATGACGAAGGTCCGCCGGCTGCTCTCCGGCCGCCTGCTCCAGATCTGGACCTGGCTGGTGATCGCCTGGCTGCTCCTGCCGATCGCGGTGATGATCCTCTTCGGGTTCAATGACACCAAGGGGCGCTACAACACCGCCTGGCAGGGGTTCACGCTCAAGTGGTACGGCAAGCTGTTCGAGATCGAGGACCTCACCCGGGCCCTGGTGAACTCGCTGCTGCTCGCCCTGCTCACCATGGTGATCGCCGGGGTCCTCGGCTCGATGCTCGGGCTGGCGCTCGGCCGGTACCGGTTCCGCGGCTCCGGCGCGCTCAACGTCGTCATGTTCGCGGCGATCTCCTGCGCCGAGATCGTGATGGGCGCCTCCCTGCTCTCGCTCTTCGTCACCCTCGCCGTGCCGCTCGGGTTCTGGACCATCCTCATCTCCCACGTGATGTTCTCCATCTCGTACGTGGCGGTGACCGTGCGGGCGAGGGTGATGACGCTCGACCGCTCGCTCGAGGACGCGGCCAGGGACCTCGGCGCGGGCACCTGGGACACCTTCCGCCTGGTGACGCTCCCCCTGATCTTCCCGGGGGTGCTCGCCGGCTCGCTGCTGGCCTTCGCGCTCTCGATCGATGACTTCGTGATCACGAACTTCAACGCGGGCGGCACGGTGACGTTCCCCCTGTGGATCTGGGGGGCGACCCGTGTCGGGATCCCGCCGCAGGTCAACGTGATGGGAACGCTGATCTTCGCGGCGGGAGTCCTCATCGCGTTGGGCAACCTCCTCCTGACACGTCGTCGCTGATGTTGGGATGTGAAATGTGTGGATCCGCTGAAGTCTCTTGCTGACGCGGAGCGCAAACCGTACTGGCTGGACCGGCCGGATGTGCCGGACCCGATGCCGCCGCTCACCGGCGGCACCACCGCCGACCTCGCCGTGGTCGGCGGGGGATTCTCCGGACTGTGGACCGCGCTGCTGGCGAAGGAGCGCGACCCTTCGCTCGACGTGGTCCTGGTAGAGGGCCATCGGATCGCCTGGGCCGCCACCGGCCGCAACGGCGGCTTCTGCGAGGCGAGCATCACGCACGGGCTCGCCAACGGTCGCGAACGCTGGCCCGACGAGATCGCCGTCCTAGAGCGGCTCGGACGGCAGAACCTCACCGAGATCGAGGAGTCGATCCGCCGCTACGGCATCGACTGCTCGTTCACGCGGACCGGCGGGCTGCGGGTCGCCACCCAGGAATGGCAGCTCGCCGCGCTGGACGAGGACGCCGCGGCGTACGCCGAGCTCGGCCTCCGGGTCGACCGGCTCGACCGGGACCAGGTGCGGGCCGAGCTCGACTCCCCCACCTACCTGGGCGGGCTGTGGGACCGCGACGGGGTCGCGACCGTCGACCCCGCGCGGCTCGCCTGGGGGCTGCGGGACGCCTGCCTCCGGCTCGGCGTGCGGATCTACGAGTACACGCCGGTGCGCGCGGTGCGGGACGCCGGCGGCCTGCTGGAGCTCGTCACCCCGGTCGGCATCGTCCGGGCGCGGCGGGTGGCGCTCGGCACCGGCGTGTTCCCGCCGCTGCTGCGGAGGCTGAAGTGGTTCGTGGTTCCGGTGTACGACTACGCGCTGATCACCGAGCCCTTGCCCGAGGCGAGGCTCGCGGAGATCGGCTGGCGGAACCGGCAGGGCATCGCCGACTCCGGCAACCAGTTCCACTACTACCGGCTCACCGATGACAACCGGATCCTGTGGGGCGGCTACGACGCCGTCTACTACAGCGGGGGCCTGATCAAGGCGGAGTACGACCAGCGGGACGCCACGTTCGAGAAGCTGGCGCGGCACTTCTTCGAGACCTTCCCCCAGCTGGAGGGCGTGCGGTTCACCCACCGCTGGGGTGGCGTCATCGACACGTGCAGCAGGTTCTGCGCCTTCTTCGGCACCGCCTTCGGCTCACGCCTCGCCTACGCGGTCGGGTACACCGGGCTGGGCGTGGGCGCCACGCGGTTCGGGGCGAACGTGATGCTCGACCTGCTCTCCGGCAGGGAGACCGAGCGCACCCGGCTCCGCATGGTGCGGGAGAAGCCGCTGCCGTTCCCGCCCGAGCCCTTGCGCTCCGGCGTCATCCAGCTCACCCGGTGGTCGATCGCCCGGGCGGATGCCCACCAGGGCAAGCGCAACCTGTGGCTGCGCACCCTGGACGCGATGGGCCTCGGGTTCGATTCCTGATCCCTCCGTTTCCGGTTCCGGCGCGGCCGTGGCGGGATGCCCGGCGGCGGGGACGTGCGCCCCGCCGCGCCCGCCCGGCCGCGCCGCCCTACCGGCGCAGTGGCGGCCACCGGGATGGCGCTTGACGACGTCCCCGTCCGGGCGCATTCTTAACTTACTCGTTCTAGAACAAGGTGGTTATTAATGGCGACAGACCGGCTGAGCCTGGTGTTCGGAGCGCTCGCCGATCCGACCCGCCGGGCGATCCTGACCCGGCTGGCCAAGGGCGACGCGACCGTCGGCGATCTGGCGGCCCCGTTCGACATGTCCCAGCCCGCGATCTCCAAGCACCTCAAGGTGCTGGAGAAGGCCGGTCTCATCTCCCGCATCCGCCGGGGAACCGCGCGGCTCAGCCATCTGGAGGCGCGGCCGCTCTACGAGGCCAGCGCCTGGCTGGCGCGTTACCAGAGGTTCTGGGACGAGAGCCACGAGCGGCTCGACGCGCTGCTCGAGGAGCTGCAGGAGGACGAGCCGGACCGCGCCGGCGCGGCCCGGGAGAGGGGAGAGGACGATGGGTGAGACGCGCATCACCGCGGAGCCCGGCCAGCCGCTGATCACGATCGAGCGGGAGTTCGCCGCCCCGCGCGACCTGGTGTTCCGCGCCTACACCGACCCGGAGCTGCTCGTGCGGTGGCTCGGCCCGCGCGAGCTGACCACGACCGTCGACTACTACGAGGTCCGCGACGGCGGCCGGTGGCGCTACGTCCAGCGCGACCCCCAGGGCAACGAGTACGGCTTCCACGGGGTCTTCCACGGCACCCCGTCGCCGGACCGCACCGTGCAGACCTTCGAGTTCGAGGGCGCGCCGGGCACGGTCTCGCTGGAGACGCTGACCATGGAGGAGCGCGGCGGCCGGACGCTGGTGCGCACGGTCGTCGGCTACCAGTCGGTCGAGGCCCGGGACGCCGTGATCACCGCCGGGATGGAGCACGGTCTCCGCGACTCCCATGAACGCCTGGCGGAGCTGCTCACCGGGCTGCGAGGCTGAGCACCCGCACGGCGGGCGGGCCGGCGCCCCCGGCCCGCGGGCGGGCGGGGCGGTCCCGCTCAGCCCGCCAGCCAGCGGACCGGGTTCTCCCGGGTGATCAGCCGGATGGTGCCCTCGCCGACCCCCGCGTCGCCGAGCGCCGGGATGAGCGTGTCGAACAGCCGGCCGTACCCGTGCCCGCCGTACCCGGCGAGGTGGTCCCGCCGGGAGACGCCGCTGCTGAGCAGCACCCGCTCGCCGTGCCCGGCCTCGAGCAGGGCGAGCACGTGCTCGGCCTCCCGCACGCTCACGTACGCGCCGGTCTCGGCGATCTTCCGCTGGGCCGGGACGTCGGCCGCGACCCCGCAGAGCCGGTGCGGCGGCACACCGTGGGAGAGGAGGAGCTCCAGCGGCTCCATGCCGTGCGCGACCACCGGGAGCCCGCTCCGGCGCGCGGCGCGGGCCGCGGCGAGGATGGCGCGCTCCTCCGCCTTGGTCGGCGCCTCGCCCCAGCAGGACGCCACGATCAGCCCCGGCCGCACCCCGGAGCCGTCGAAGCCCGCCCCGATCTCGCGGAGCAGGCCCGCGGTGAGGTCGTCCAGCCCGCACGGCCGGATCAGCTCCGCGGAGAACGGCTCGGGGGCGAACCCGGTCGCGGCGACCACCGGGACCCGGCAGGCCGAGGAGATCCGGACCAGGGCGGCCGGATCACGCCCCATGCCGAGGCAGGTGTGCTCGACCACCAGGCCGAGGCCGTGCTCCAGGCCGAGATCCCGGATCTCGGCGACGACGTACCGCTCCTCGTCGAGCCAGCGGTGGGGATCGGAGGGCACGCCGATCCCCCAGCGGGTGTCGGTGCGCAGGTGCTCGTGGGGGAGGATCGGGCCGGTCACCTCCGAGGCGGGCACCGCCCCGGTGACGGTCTGGATACGGGGGAAAGACGCGCCGAGCATAAGGGGACATTAACTGATTCCGTTCTGAGGGCCGCTCGCCCCCTCGCATTCCGTGCGCGCCACCCCGCGCGCCCCGCGGACGGTCCGGCGCGGTGCCGGCTCCCGGTCCGATGGGGTGCCGGCTCCCGGCCTGATGGGCGCAGGCTCCCCGTGCCCGGCGCCGGGCCCGCTCGCGGGGGCAGGGGCGGCGGCCGCCGGGCTCGCGGGCCGGCGCGCCGGCCGCGGCGGCGCACCGGCCTCCCGGGCCCGCCTTCCGGGCGCGCGCCCGACGGGGTCAGCTCATGGTCTTGCCGCCGTTGACCGCGATCCGCTGCCCGGTGATGAACCGGGCCGCGGGCGAGGCGAGGAACGCCACCGCCTCGGCGACGTCGAGCGGCGCGCCCATCCGGCCGAGCGCGACCCCGTGCAGGTACTCCTGGAACGCCTCGGGCGGGGTGCCCGCGTGGCGCTCCACCGGGATCCAGCCGGGCTCCACCGTGTTCACGGTGATCCCGTACGGCCCGAGCTCCCGCGCCCAGGACCGGGTGAGCCCGTGCATGGCGGCCTTGGCGGCCACGTAGTGCCCGAACTCGGGGTTGCCCAGGTCGGTCACCTCGCTGCCGATGTTGATGATCCGCCCGGAGCCGGCCTCCTTCATGCCGGGCAGCACGGCCTGCAGGATGAGCAGCGGGGCCTTGACGAAGAACCGGAGCTGCCGGAGGTGATCCTCCCAGGTCTGCTTCTCCACCGGGATGAACGGTTGCGGGCCGGTGGCGTTGTTGACCACGACGTCGACCCGCCCGAGCTCGGCGATGCCCTGCCGTACGGCCTCCTCGTCGGTGACGTCGAACCGGGCCAGGCGGGCGGAGTGGCCGCGGGCGGTGATGCGGTCGACGACGGCGGACGCACCGGCCGTGTCGTGGGCGTAGTTGACGGCGACGTGCCAGCCGTCGGCGGCGAGCCGCTCGGCGATGGCGGCTCCCAGGCCGCGCGACGCGCCGGTGACGAGTGCGGTGCCCATGGGCGCCTTTCTGATCAGCGGACGGTCCTGGACGGCCGCTCACCGGACGCCCCGCCGGCGCCGCGCGGGTTGCGGCCGGTTCCCGGGGGACGGGCGCGCGTGGCGCCGGGCGCGGAGAGGGGGAGCGGGACGGGAACGGCGGACGGATCACCCTGGGCCGGCGGAGGCCGCGGCCTCGCCGCGCCCGGGCGCGGCTAGCCGAGGGAGGCGGTGGCGAGCTTGATCCCGAAGCCGAGGAAGAGCGCCCCGACCCCCGTGGAGAACCCGGCGCTGAGCCGGCGGCCGCGCCGGAACCGCTCGGCGATGTACGAGCCGCCGAAGATCAGCACGGTGAGGTACGTGAAGCTGCAGAGCTGCAGGATCAGCGCGAGGATCAGGAACGACAGCGCCGGGGCGCTGTAGGACGGGTCCACGAACTGCACGAAGAAGGCGACGAAGAACAGGATCGCCTTGGGGTTGAGCAGGCTGATCGTGAGCGCGGTCCGGAACGGGCTCCGGCCGCTCCGCGCCTGGGCGTGCTCGGGCAGCGCCTGGGCGGCGGCCTTGCCGCGCCAGGTCTTCCAGGCCGCGCGCAGCAGGCCGAGGCCGATCCAGGCGAGGTAGCCGGCCCCGAGGTACTTCACGATCATGAACAGCCACGGCGTGGACTTCAGCAGCGAGGCGGCCCCGGCGGCGGAGAGGAACATGAGCACGCCGTCCCCGACGAAGACCCCCATGGCCGCGCGGTAGCCCGCCTTGACGCCGTGCCGGGCGGCGGTGGAGAGCACGTACAGAGAGTTGGGCCCGGGCAGCAAGATGACCAAGATCGTCCCGGTGATATAGGCCCAGATGTTGGTGATCCCGAAGAACATCCCAGATCCCCCTTGAGCGGCGGGTATCACGATATAGCAGCCGGTCACGGCCGGACATCGGATATCCGCCCCGCCGTGGCCCGGCCATGGGGAGGGCCGAAATCTCCTATTGACCGAGTTAGGAATGTAGGAAATATGCTGAGCGCATGACACTCTGGAAGCCGGACCCCACGTTCTATCCCTCCCCAAGGGACGCCGCCGCCGCGCCCCCGGAGAAGCTCGCCTACGTCGCGGCCTTCGACCGGTCGGCCCAGCGCCCGGACGCGCTCGTGGTGCTCGACACCGACCCGGCCTCCCCGACGTACGGCAAGGTCGTCGGCTGGACGGACCTTCCGTACACCGGAGACGAGCTCCACCATTTCGGGTGGAACGCCTGCAGCAGCTCACTGTGCCCCTACGCCCCGCACCCGCACGTGGAGCGGCGCTACCTGATCGTGCCGGGCCTCCGCTCCTCCCGGATCTACGTCTACGACACCAAGGATCGGGTCAGCCCCGAGCTCGTCAAGATCATCGAGCCGGAGGAGTTCGGCAAGCGCACCGGATACTCCCGGCCGCACACCGTCCACTGCGGCCCCGAAGGCCTCTACGTCTCCGCGCTCGGCGGGTGGGAGTCGGACGGCCCGGGCGGCATCGCCCTGCTCGACCACACGTCGTTCGAGGTGCTCGGCCGGTGGGAGGTCGACCGCGGGACCCAGCACCTCGCCTACGACTTCTGGTGGCACATCAACCACGACGTGCTCGTCAGCTCGGAGTGGGGCACGCCGTCGATGATCGAGAACGGCGTGGTCGGCGAGCTGCTGCTCGGCCGCAAGTACGGCCACCGGCTCCACTTCTGGGACCTGCGCAAGCGCAAGCACATCCAGGAGGTGGACCTCGGCGACCAGTACCAGATGCCGCTCGAGCTGCGCCCGGCCCACGACCCGACCCAGACGTACGGGTTCGTCGGCGTCGCGATCAGCGTCGAGGACCTGTCCGCCTCGGTGTGGGTCTGGTACCGGGAGGGCTCCCGCTGGGAGGCGCGCAAGGTCATCGACATCCCGGCCGAGCCCGCGTCGCCCGACGAGCTGCCCGACATCCTCAAGCCGTTCGGCGCGGTGCCGCCGCTCGTCACCGACATCGACCTGTCCGTGGACGACCAGCGGCTCTACGTGTCGTGCTGGGGCACCGGCGAGATCAAGCAGTTCGACGTGTCGGACCCGTTCAAGCCGGTGGAGCTCGGCTCCATCCGCCTGGGCGGCATCGCCCGCCGGACCCCGCACCCGGCGGTCCCCGACCTCCGGCTCGGCGGCGGGCCGCAGATGGTCGAGGTCAGCCGGGACGGCCGCCGGGTCTACGTGACCAACTCGCTCTACGGGGCCTGGGACGACCAGTTCTACCCCGACGGGGTGGGCGCCTGGATGGCGAAGATCGACGCCGAGTCGTTCACCCTCGACGAGCGGTTCTTCCCGCACGGTGACGACTTCCGCGGGCTCCGCCCGCACCAGACCCGGCTGCAGGGCGGCGACGCGTCCTCCGACTCCTACTGCTACCCGTGACCCTCGCCGCCGTCATCCTGCTCGGAGTCTTCCACGGCATCAACCCGGCCATGGGCTGGTTGTTCGCCGTGGCCCGCGGGCTGCAGGAGCGCAGCCGCGACCTGCTGCTGCAGTCCCTGCCGGTGATCGCGCTGGGGCATCTCGGCTCGGTGGCGCTGGTGGTCGTCGTGGTCACCCTCACCGGGTCGCTGGTCACCGGCACCACCCTGAGCATCGTGTGCGGGCTGGTGCTCGTCGGATTCGGGCTGTGGCGGCTGCTCGCCAAGCGGCACTTCCGCTGGGTGGGCATGCGGCTGTCGCTCCCGCAGCTCGCGGCCTGGTCGTTCCTCATGTCGTCGGTGCACGGCGCCGGCCTGATGCTGCTGCCCGTGCTCACCGGCATGCCGGCGGCCGGGCATCACGGCCACGCCATGTCCGGCGGCCTGCTCGTCGCCGGGATCCACACCCTGGCGATGTTCGTGACGGCCACGGTCATCGCCGTGATCGTCTACGAGATCGTGGGCGTGGCCATCCTCCGGAAGGCCTGGTTCAACCTCGACCGCATGTGGGCCTTCGCCCTGATCGGTGCGGGCGTCTTCTCGCTCGTCGGCGCGGTGTGAGCCCTCCCGCGCCGGCGTGATGCGCTCCCGCGGGCCCGGTCCCGCCCGGGCCCGCGGCCGCAATCCACGGCGGACGGTCCTGTGGCCCCGGCGCTCGCCGGACCGCTCGCACCGCCGCGTCCGTTTCCCCGCCTCCACCGCGCTTCCGCCCGGCGGCCCGCGCTTCCGCCCGGCGGCCCGCTCCCTGTTCATCCTCTTCATCCTCATCCGTTTCTCCGCCGTACCCGTGCCGGGCTCGGCCGCCCGGCACGCTCCCATCCCCACCGGCCCCGGGCTCCGCGATCGGTCTCCGGCGCCGATCACGCCGCCCCGCCGGGTCCGCACCGCCGTGGCGGCCGCCCGGATCCCGGTTCGCCGCCCGGCCTCCGCCGGTGAGATCCGCTCTTGCCGCGCGCCCCGGCCGGAGTTAGCATCCGGCTAACTCTTAGGAAACTTTCCTTTTAGAATCCCCGGGAGCGCGCATGAGAGGACCGCTCGGCCTCGGCGTGGCCGCCGCCCTCGTCCTGTCCGGCCTGTTCACCGGCACGGCGCACGCCGAAAACCTCGTCACCAACCCCGGGTTCGAGTCAGGGCTCTCCGGATGGACGTGCTCGCCCGCCTCCGGGGCGCAGGCCGTCTCCAGCCCGGTGCACGCCGGGTCGCGGGCGCTCGCGGCGACGCCGACCTCGAGCGACCACGCCCGCTGCGAGCAGACGATCAGCGTCCGGCCGTCGACGACCTACACGCTCTCGGCCTGGGTCCGGGGGAACTACGTCTTCCTCGGGGCCACCGGCGACCAGGTGAACGCGCAGACCTGGGCCTCGCCCGGCAGCGCGTGGACCCGGCTGACCACCTCGTTCACCACCGGGCCGTCCACCGGCAGCGTGACCGTCTACCTGCACGGCTGGTACGGCCAGGGCACCTACCACGCCGACGATGTCGAGCTCGACGGCGGGCACCCCGCGCCCTCGCCGTCGCCGAGCCAATCGCCCTCGCCCGGCGAATCGCCGTCGCCGTCCCCCTCGGTGCCGCCGAGCCCGTCACCGTCCCCCTCGGCCTCGCCGTCGCCCGGCACCCCGCCCGCGGGGGAGATCACGTTCGCGCCGTACATCGACATCACCATGCCCACCCCGTCGCTCACCGACGCGTACCAGGCGACCGGGGTCAAGCACTACACGCTGGCGTTCGTGCTGGGGGACAGCACCGGCTGCAACCCGTCCTGGGGCGGCACGATCCCCATCGACGACCCGCGGATCATCAACGACGTCCGGGCGCTCCAGGCCAAGGGCGGGCAGGTGATCGTGGCGACCGGCGGCGCGCTCGGGCCGTACCTGGAGCACGTGTGCGCCACCCCGGCCGCCCTGCTCGCCGCGTATAAGAAGGCGCTCGACACCGTCGGCACCAACCACCTCGACGTGGACATCGAGGCCTCCATCGACGCCCACAAGGTCAACACCGCGCTCAAGCAGCTCCAGGACGAGCGGGGCACCACGATCAGCTACACGCTCCGGGTGCAGGGCCAGGACTACGGGGTCGATCCGTTCTCGGTGCAGATCCTCCAGGACGCCGCGGCCAAGGGCCTGGAGGTCCTGGTCAACCCGATGCTGATGAACTTCGGCCATACCGGGAACTGGGGCGAGGCCATGGTCTCCGCCGCCGAGGCGACCCTCGGCCAGATGCGGGAGATCTGGCCCGGCAAGAGCGAGGCCCAGCTCAAGCGGATGCTCGGGCTCACCCCGATGATCGGCAGGAACGACACCGGCCCGATCACCACCCAGGCCGACGCCCGCACGCTCCTCTCTTACGCGCAGGCCAACCACGTGGGGCGGATCGCGTTCTGGTCGGTCGGCCGCGACAACGGCGGCTGCCCGGACGGCACGCTCTCCCCGACCTGCAGCGGCATCGCGCAGTCCCCGTACGAGTTCACCCGGATCTTCGCGGCGTACACCGGCTGACCCCGCGTCGCGCGCCCGCGCGGTGACGCCGCGGGGCCGCCACGGCCGATCCCTTCCCCCGTCCGGCCAGGCACCGCCGCCCGGCGGTGCTCCGCCGCGCCGTACCCGAGGGGCGGGTGCGCCGCCCGCCCCTCGGCCGTCCCCTTTCCCCCGAACCCGAGTGAGGAAGCGATGAGACACCGGTTACGCAGCGGCCGGCGCCTCCGCCCGGCCATGGCCCTCCTGGCCGCCCTCGCCCTGGCCCTCACCGGCCTCACCGCCGGGGCCACCGCGGCCTCCGCCACGGCCGCCGGGAGCCGGGCGGTCCGCAGGCCTACCCGGCGTGGGCCCCGTACACCTGGTACGCCGTCGGGGCGCGGGTGACCCACGACGGCGTCGACTACGAGTGCATCCAGGCGCACACCTCGCTGCCCGGCTGGGAGCCGCCCGTCGTGCCCGCCCTGTGGCGGCCGATCTCCGGAGGCTCGCCCGGCCCGAGCCCGAGCCCGAGTCCGCAGCCCGGCGTCCCGGGCAAGCCCGGCAAGCCGACCGTCACCGCCACCACGAACTCGTCGATCTCGCTCTCCTGGGCGGCCTCGAGCGGGACGGTCACCGGATACCGCGTCTACGAGGGCGGCACCGTGGTGGCCACGGTGAGCGGGACCAGCGCGGTCATCTCCAACCTGGGCGCCTGCACCACCCACACCTACACCGTGCGGGCGTACAACTCCGCGGGCGAGTCGCAGCCGAGCGACCCGGTGACCGCCACCACCGGCGGGTGCAGCGGGGGAGGCGGCAAGCTCCCCGGCGCGCCCTACCTCTACCTGGGCTGGGGCGACCCGCCGAACCCGGTCACGGTGATGAACGCGACCGGGGTCAAGCACTTCACCATGGCGTTCATCCTCTCCGGTGGCGGGTGCACCCCGGCGTGGGACGGGTACCGGCCGCTGCACGGCGGCCCGGACGCCGCGGCGATCTCGCAGATCAAGGCCGCCGGCGGTGACGTGCAGATCTCCTTCGGCGGCTGGCAGGGCAACAAGCTCGGCCCGAACTGCGCCACCCCCGAGGCCTTCGCCGCCGCGGTCCAGCAGGTGATCGACGCCTACCGGCCGGCCGCCGTCGACTTCGACATCGAGAACATCGACGAGTTCGAGAACGAGGTCGTCCAGGACCGGATCCTGCGCGGCCTGAAGATCGTCAAGCAGAACAACCCGAACGTCAAGGTGATCATCACCTTCGGCACCGCCGTCACCGGGCCGAACTACTGGGGGACCCGCCTGATCAACCAGGCCAAGGCGTTCGGGGTGGACATCGACAACTACACGATCATGACCTTCGACTTCGGCGGCGGCCCCGACATGTACCAGAGCACGGTCCAGGCGGCCGAGGGCCTGAAGAACGCGCTCAAGGCGGCGTGGGGCTGGTCGGACGCCACCGCCTACGCCCGCATGGGGATCTCCGGCATGAACGGGCTGTCCGATCAGCACGAGCTGACCACGGTGCAGGCCTGGACCCAGATCCGGGACTGGGCCAAGTCGAAGGGTCTCGGGCGGCTGGCCTTCTGGTCCGTCAACCGCGACCGCGGCTGCCCCGGCGGCGGCGTGGTCTCCCACTGCAGCGGCATCGCGCAGAACGACTGGGACTTCACCCGGGTGACCGCGGGGTTCTGAGCTCCTGAGACCCGGCCCGGATCAGGCGGCCGGCCGGCGGGGAATCGTCACCCGTCGTGCCGGCCGCCGTTCCGTGTCGGCGCGAGCAGGCCGATCAGCATGCCCACGACCATCGCCACGGCGAGGGTGATCCACAGCCGAGTCTTCATGGACGTCTCCTCTTTGCTACGGTGCGTAGGAATGCTACTGCGGAGCGTGATGGAGTGGGTGTGATTGACGTAATTTCTCCCCCCAAGTCGGCACCACGTGCGTTTGTCGGGCAATCTTGACTGCACCATGGACCACGCAATCCCAGTCGGGCTCATCCTCATCACCGGTGTCGTCCTCGCCATCGTGGCGCAGCGCAAGGGCTGGCAGCCCTCGCTCGCGGTCACCCTGGCGGCCGGCATCGGCGTCCGCGTGCTGATCCTCGTGCTCGCCGCGGTGGACAGCTGGCAGCCCGTCGACTACGCGCGAAGCTTCCGGCCGGCCGGGGAGGCCATCCTCAACCACCGCGACCCGGTGCTGGAGAGCAACGGGGGATGGCACTTCCTGCCGATGATCCCGTACTGGTACGGCCTGCTGCTCTGGATGGGCATCCCCTGGGAGTTCGCCGGGCGGCTGGTCACGGTCGTCTGCGACATCGTGCTCATCCCGCTGGTGGGCAAGCTCGCCGGCCCGCCGAACGAGCGGCTGCGGGCCTTCCAGTACGCCTGCAACCCGCTCGCCATCCTGGTCGCGTCCGTGCACGGGCAGGTCGAGCCGGTCTCGCTGGTCTTCGCCGTGGCCGCGTTCGTCGTGGCCCGCGGCCCGGGCGGCTGGCGGCGCCCGGAGCCGCTGCCGTGGCTGCGGCCCCGGGAGCTCGTGCGCCGCTTCACCCACCCGCTGGAGGAGGACCGCGGCGCGACCTCCCGGGCGTTCTGGGCCGGCGTGCTCATGGGTCTCGCGCTGTCCGCCAAGAGCTGGCCGGTGATCCTCGTGCCGGCCCTGCTGATGTTCCTGCCGGGCCTGCGCTCCCGGGTGATCTCCGTCGTCGCGATCGGCGTGCCGCCGGTCCTCCTGCTGCTCTCGCTGCCGCTCGGAGGCTGGACCGCCTGGGAGCAGCTCCCCGAGGTGCTGAAGATCATCGGGCTGCGGCCGGGCGACGTCCGGCCGATCACCGGTGACTGGGGATGGACCGCCGTGCTCAACGGCGGCGAGTGGGTCCTCAACCCCACGGCCGCCAAGATCGGCCAGTACATGATCTACGCCGCGACGCTGGCGTGCCTGTACTGGTGGCGGAAGGCCGACCCGATCGACGTGTCGATCGCCATCCTGCTCGCCTTCATGATCTTCACCCCGCGGCTGGGGGCGCAGTACCTGCTGTGGTTCATGCCGTTCCTGGTCGCCCGGCCGACCCGGTGGGCGTGGCCCACGATCATCGGGTGCTCCCTCTGGGCGGCCGTCGGATATCTCGTGCTCACCCAGTTCCCCGGCGTCACCTGGTACCGGCTCCACTCGCCCTGGGCGATCAGCTCGGTCGTCCTGTTCCCGCTGATCATCGCGGCGATGCCGTGGCGCAGGAGAGAGGCCGAGGAGAGCGGGCCGGACGCCATCACCGCCCGCCCGGCCGCGGCGCCCACGCAGTGACGGGGCCCTAGCCGCGGCCGGTGGCCGTGGCGCGGACCGCGGTCACCGGACCGCCGTGCCGTACCGCGGGCGAGGCGGTCGTGCGCGGTGCGGCCCGCGCCTCGCCCGGCGGGGCCCAGGTTCACCGCGGCGTCGCCACACGGCGCGCGAAGGCGGCCCGCGCCGGCGGGTACGGCGCGGCCGGTACGGGCCGGCCCGCCTTCGCCATCGGAGGCCGGACCGGGCGGACAGCTCCCGGGCCGTCACGATCGTCCCGCCCGGCAGGGTCACTTGGTGAGCGCCTCGGCGCGGCGCCTCGCCTCGTCGCAGACGCCGCGCGGGCTACGGGCGGTGCGCCGTGATCTGTCCGGAGTCGGCCGCCCGCCCCTCCCCGGGATCGGGCGTGGTGGGTCCCGGTCCGGGGTCGGATTCCGGCCCGGGTCCGGGCCGCTGCCCGGGCCGCTCGGCCTCGCCGCCGCCCGGGCCGTGCTGCGGCGGCCGGGTATCCTCCGGCGGTCCGGCCGGAGCGGGCACTTCCCCGGAGACAAGGGCGGCCGCCCACTTGCCGCGGGGATCGCTGTCGATGAGCAGGGCGCGGACGAGCAGGCTCAGCGGGATCGCGAGCAGGGCGCCGAGCGGTCCCAGCACCCAGGCCCACATGATCAGCGACACGAAGGTGGCGGTGGTGGAGAGCCCCACCGCGTCGCCCAGGAACTTCGGCTGGATGAACGACTGGACCACGACGTTGATCACGACGTAGGCGACGATCACCAGCAGCATCGTCCGCGGGCCGCCCTCCAGCAGCCCCAGCAGGGCCGGCGGGGCGAGCCCGAGGATGAAACCGATGTTCGGGATGTAGTTCGTGATCAGCGCCAGCACGCCCCACAGCAGGGGGAGCGGCACCCCGAGCACGTACAGCGCGGCCACGTCGAGGATCGCGCAGATCAGGCCGAAGATGGTGGAGACGATCAGGTAGCGGCGCGTCTTGTCCGTGAACGAGGTGAGCGCCTGGGCGAGCGCCGGCCGCTCCGGGGCGATCGCCGCGATGACCCGCGAGAACATCGGGGCGTCGAGGCACATCGCGAGCAGCAGCACGACGATCAGGAACAGGCTGGAGAGCACCCCGACCAGGCTGCTGAGCACGCTCTGCGCCAGCTCGATGATCTTGCCGGGGTCCAGGGATGAGAGCACCTTGTTGAGCTGCTCGCTTCCGTACCCCCGCTCGGCCGCCCACCGCTGCAGGTCGGTGAGCATCGCGGTGACCTGGTCCGCGTAGGTGGGGGCCAGGATGGCGAGCTGCGCGGCCGCCAGGCTCAAGATCGCGATCATGCTCAGCAGCACGAGCAGGACCACGACCAGCGGGATCGCGATCTGCATCCAGACCGGGGCCTTGCGCCGGGCGAGCCACTCACGGAGCGGCGAGACCGCGATGACGAGCGTCAGCGCCAGCACGATCGGCCCGATGATCGACGACACCGCGTGGATCCCCGCCAGCGTGATCACCGCGGCGGCGGCGCCGACCAGGACGACCAGGGCGCGAGGCATTCCCGGTTGCCGAACCATCCCCCATTCCTACCCTGTTCCGAGGATCTCGCAAGCCGGCCCGGCGTCCCGGCGCGGCATCGAGGCCGGCGTCCTGGCCTCGTACCGGCGGAGCGGGCTCCCCGCGCGGGCGAGCCCGGCCGAGGTGCGCGGTGCAGCCGGGCGACACCGTGGCGGGCTCCTCATGCGGGGGAGCCCGGCCACCGCAGCCCCCTCATTCTTCACGAGGCCGCGCGCTTCCCGAGGCGCGTCACCTCACCGATCGAGAGATCGCGCCGGGCCGGCACCGTGCGCTCCGGCCTGGCGGCTTGGATGGCGGGGGACGCGCGGGAGCTCGGGTCCGGAGCCCACGGGCCGCGGATTCCGCCCCCGGCGCCGGCCCGCGCGCCAGGGGAATCCTCCGTCCGCGCCGCCGTGCACGACCACCTCCGAAACCCTGGTATCTTCTTTTGCCGCGAGGAGACGCGGCGGCGCTCCGAAGGCCGGCGATCACCTCCCGGAGCTCCCGGGATCAGACGGTGATCGACCGGGCTAAAATGGAGATCGCCGCGAGTCCCCCCCTCAGCAGTGAGGGTGGAGACGGCGCCGTCCGATCGGCGGATCGCCCACCGGGCCCAGAGGGCGCGGCCGGGAATACCGCGCGACGGACGACGTTGAACCTCGAGGGGCAACCGCGGATCACCGATGAGGTAGGATGCGGTACTCGCCCCGGACCGCGTGAGACATCGCCCCCTCGGGACGATGTCAGAGATACGCGGGAGACGAGGTAACATACCTCGCGCGACTCCCGAAGATTCGCGAAACGGACACACCGTCTCAGGTGTGAACCGCGGAGCGGATTCGAGGGGAAGCGCCCCGGTGGCACGGAGGGCCGCCGGACCGGGATAAGATACCTCCCCGGAGTCCGGGCCTCGAATGAGGCCAAGGGCGACGGTGCGAATGCCCGCAGCTTGAGAACTCAACAGCGTGCCCTGTGTTACGAGACCTCGACTGGAGAGTTTGATCCTGGCTCAGGACGAACGCTGGCGGCGTGCCTAACACATGCAAGTCGAGCGAGGACCGCACCTTC
>Ga0066870_100453_pt1 | contig 19034 bp, 16 predicted proteins | sample CeladaPassage60A_FD_62237 | JGI IMG/M metagenome (GOLD analysis project Ga0066870, IMG submission 62237) | Cellulose-adapted microbial communities from the Joint BioEnergy Institute, USA - Passage3 60A | ecosystem: Engineered > Bioreactor > Continuous culture > Unclassified | place: USA... | reverse complement strand
CTATTTCATATATCAATTCTTTTAAAAATAATAAGCAATCCGCAGCTTAATATAACCGATATAATTCCAAAAACTTTGCAATCAAAAAGCCGGAGTGGTTATGATACCATTCCGGCTTTTGCTATAGATTGAAGATAATGATTTCAACAGCTTTGTTAGATTCATTCGTAAAGATGATATTTCTGATCTTGATCGTTTTCTACATAGTTAAACGTTAAGAAAAAACAGAGCGTATTTTCCATCATTTCTGTCATTTCCTATTATTTCTTTATCTTTGTTTGTTCCAAAGTGCAATTCTTTCCCAAAAAGCTTTTCGCATGTAGAATGATTTTTCACAAGAATAAGCAGACAGCTCAAACTCGAAAAAAAGGTGTCACCTATAATGATTATTAAATAAAACTTGAAACTGTTTCCAAATTCAAGTATTATATAGAAAGACTTAGAAATAGGCACGTTTGAAAAAGTGAAAATTAATAATTTTATAGTGGACGGATGTTTATTATTTTCTTGTTGTCTTCAACACAAAATCACAATAGCCGAATCTGAAATAATTGGTGTATCGCTTAATTTTGCAAAATTACCATAAAACAACTTCTTCGTTTATTAGAGAGATAGAAACTTAAAAAACTTTGAACATATTTTTAAAAAGATAAATCAGGAGTTCCATTGCTTTCAATTCATTTCAGATTAGAAAAACCGTAAATTAAATTTATGGTATCTTAGGCTATTTAACTTATATAAGTTAGGGCCTTTGTTTAATCTAATTTTGAATAGTGGACGTGGTGAGCCGTCCGCGATTGCAAAAGTGAGCATTGCCTTATTTGCGCCATTTGCAAAAACACCACGTCCACAAAAGTTAAATCTCAAGGGAGTACTGTTTTCATATCTCTAATCTCCTAATGATTATTTTTCTTTTTAATACTAATATCTATAAAATTGTTGATAACGTTTGCAAGCAAGGAATCTCCAATTACACAAAACCATTTGTTTACCTTTTCCCTAATTCATCAATTAATTTTAATAAATTAGGATCTTCTATATAATTTTCTATAGTGATAATTCTTTTGTTTTTATGAGATAATCTTGCTCTTTCTAATAAATCTTTATGAACGACGATAATGTCAGTGTCTTCTGGAACATCCTCTATTCTATAATGTTTTACTTCAATACCGTCAATATTTGCTTTTTGCAGTCTTTTTCTAAATGTGGTTGCACCTAATGCACTGCTGCCGGCACCTGCATCGCAAGCAAATGAAATTTTACTTATTTTTGTATTAGACAGTTCATTAGATGGATTTAAAATTTGTTTCCCTTCAGATTTCATTGCTTTTGACTTTTCGATTGAACTTGTAAAATCTTCTTCATCTGTTTTTTTATCAAACTTTAATATTATTGCAGTAACGATGAAGGATACTACCGCAGCTACGATTACACCTGAAATGATTCCTAGGAAATTACCTTTAGGGGTTAAAGCTAAATAAGATATTATGGATCCCGGACTAGGTCCAGCTACAAGACCCGCATCGAAAAGATAAAAAGTTGTAATACCTGACATCCCGCCGGCAATCATTGCTAAAATTGTTAATGGTTTCATTAATACATATGGGAAGTATAACTCATGAATGCCTCCGAAGAAATGAATTATTATAGCACCCGGAGCAGTCCGCTTAGCAGCCTTTTTGCCGAAAAAGCTAAAAGCTAATAATAATCCAAGACCAGGTCCTGGGTTTGACGCAACGGTAAAGTAAATTGATTTTCCTGCTTCAAGCGTTTCTTGCATACCTAAAGGATAATATATTCCTTGATCAATGACGTTATTTAAAAACAATACTTTAGCTGGCTCATTAATAAGAGATAATAATGGTAAGTACCCTGTATCCACTAGAGATTTAATAGCGGATGAAACAACATTATTTGCCGCTTCAATAACCGGTCCTATAAAATAAAAGGAGAAAATCATTAGAAAGAAGCCTAAAATACCAATTGAAAAGTTATTAACAATCATTTCAAATCCTGCAGGTATTTTACCATCTATCAATTTATCAAATTTCTTTATAAGCCAGCCTCCCAAAGGACCAATAATCATCGCGCCTAAAAACATTGGTATATCGGATCCAACTATTAGCCCTATGGCTCCGATGGTACCCATTACAGCGCCCCTTTGGCCGGCAACCATTCTCCCTCCTGTGCTTGCTAAAAGCAAAGGCAATAAATACTTGATTGCCGGATCAACTATACTAGCAAGATTCTCATTTGGAAACCAGCCAGAAGGTATAAACAAAGCTGTTAATAACCCCCATGCAATAAAAGCTCCAATATTCGGCAAAACCATATTGGTCAAGAATCCTCCAACAGCTTGGATGCGTGCACGAAAAGATGGAGTTTTGGCTTTAATTACATTTTCCATGTATAACACCCTTTCTTCATATCAATATTTATAGAAGAAATTTCTATACTTTTTTGAAAAAAAAGATGTTTAAATTTTAAATTTAATCAAAAAAACATTTTTTATTCTACCATTTTAATAACATTCATTATTTCTTCTTCATTGCTTGAATTTCTAAACTTATTTACAACATCTTCATCAATTAGTATAGAAGATAAGTCGGATAGCAAACCTAAATGACTTGAATTGTCTTCAGCCGCTAAGACGATAATAATATTCACTTCTTTTCCCTCTGGGAACTGCACGTTGTTTTGTAATTTCAAAAAAGAAATGCCTGTTTTGATTACTCCTCCTTCGTTTCTTGCATGCGGCATGGCAATTCCCGGAACAATTACTATATATGGACCATTTTTATTGACATTATCAATCATATCTTGAATATATTTAGGAGTAATATTACCTTTTTTTAATAAAGGATCGGAAGCAACTCTTATAGATTCCTCCCATGAAGATACTCTATTCAAGAAATTTATATTACCTTTTAAATATTTACTTAACACACCGTTTCACCTTTCTTCATGATTCTATTTACACTACCATTTCTGTATTTTTAGTTGATAATAAATTTCTTTAATTTTTTCTCTAATTGTTTTATTTTCTAACTCTGTAAAATGTAAAATGGCTTGTTCGATCCCATTTTCACAAATGTAGTTTTGCAAAATTACAGACTCTTCATCATCAGGGTTATCGAATAAAAATGCAGCAGCAACGGCAACTGATAAATATTCTATTGAAAGTCCTAAATCAAAAAGTTCTCTAGTGGGTTTAATTAATCGTTCATTATAGCCCAGTTTGCGAATCGGCGATCTTCCTACTCGCAAAATCGAGTCGCTAATATTTTTGTTTTTAAAGCGCTTTATAATTCTTTCAATAAAATCACTCATATCTTTTGAGTCCATATTAAATTTCCTTAAAATATATTGGGAAGCTTCATTTAGCGTTTCCCGTACAAGATGTTCAATTTTTGCATTTCTCAAAGCGCTCTGTATTGTAGATTCTCCTGCTAAAAACCCAATATAAGCAGTTGCCGCATGACCCATATTCACTAAATATAATTTTCTTTCAATATAAGGCTGTAAATCTTCAACATAGATTGCGTTTTTTATAATAGGCGAATCTGCATTAACGATTTCTGATTTGTTAATGATCCATTCATAGAACGGTTCTACAAGAACACTCTCACCCCCTTCGCTATGTTTTGATAAAGCTAGGCGATCAATAGCTGAATTAGGAAAGCCAACAAAAGTACATATATTTTCCATTTCTTTATTTGAAACATATCTCTTTATCTCACGTTTCAAACTGGAAGAAGCGTTAATTGCATTTTCATTTGCGATAATGTCGATCTTCTTTTTATTTTCTTTTGCTCTTTTCAAAAGGCCTTGAGCTAATATATTAGCAATTTTAGGTATGTTATTGATGCCGACAGATGTTGTAATTAAATCTGCATTCACAATAGCATTGATCACTTCTTCTTCTTGTGTTACACTGTTTAATGCTGAAACCGGAGAGATAGTCTCTATCGTATGATTATCATCTAATATCTCAACCTGATAACTATTGTAATTGTTAAATTTATCAACCGTTTTTTGATTTATATCCACGAAACAAACTTCATACCCAGTTTTGTTTAATAAGTAACCAATTAAACCTTTCCCTATATTCCCTGCACCAAAATGCAACGCTAGCATAATATTATCTCCCTTTACAATACTTAAAACTCTTTATCAAAGAATATCCAATCCAGCGAAGCTATTAACTTTTTACTCTAAATTCGCGTGATATTGCCAAAGACTAGACATATCAATATTTTGCTCTCTAATCATCATTAAGGCTAACGCGTCGCCTAATAACAATAAGCTTTGTTCAAATAAGCTTGTCATTGGTTGTACAGATTTCACTTCATTTGGCAGCTGTAGTTTTGTACCTACTGGTATCCTTACGAAACAATCTGAATACTCATTCATTGAGCTATTTGGATTTGCACCTATATGAGCAACTTTTGCTTTAAATTGCTTTGCCTTCTTTGCAATGATTAATGGAAAAGCCGTTTCTCCGCTTCCCGATCCCACTATCAACAAGTCTTTTTCAGTTATTGCAGGCTCAGTGATTTGGCCGACAATATAAGTTTTAATACCAAGATGAGCTAATCGTTTAGCGATAGCTTTCAAAGATAATAGAACTCTTCCAACCCCGACAAAAAATACTTTATCTGCTTTTTTTATCTCGATTAACAATTTATTGACTTCATTCATATCAATTTGGTTTAAAGTAGTGGTGAGTTCGTTTGTAATTTCCTTTACAATATCATAGTAATTAACCATTATTTCCCCTCTTTTCACAATAAACCTTCTATGATGCATTTTTCCATCGCTTTTTTATTCTCAGCTAAACTTTTGTCTCGAATAAATAAGCTTGTACTCCCGGCAACTAGTATGTCGGCCCCAGCTTTTACTAAGCTTGGTATTGTGTCTAAAGATACTCTGCCATCAACCTCAATATTTGTATCCAATTCTTTTTCTTTTATTAATCGCGCCAAATCTTCTACTTTTTTTATTGCATAAGAAACTTGCTTTTCATTTTCATCAGTTGCAAAGCCTGGATTGATTAACATTAACAAAATGGTATCGCACTGCGGCAAAATATAATCCAGGACAGACAGGGGAGTTGCTGGGTTGAGTGCTAAACCTGCTTTAATTCCATTGTTTTTTATTAAGTTAATGTATCGATCAATATGAGTGCTCGTTTCATAGTGAAATGATATTTGTTGTACATCAATTTTGATCATCTCTTGTATAAAAAATTCATTATTATTGGACATAATGTGGACATCAAAATTCATATCAGTTATTTTTCGTAATTGCTTAATAGTATCTATTCCCAATGGCATACTAGGGCTAAAGTGTCCATCTATAATATCAATATGTAAAGTATCCAGTCCTTCTTTCTCAATTTCTTTTACACTTTTTTCTAAATTACATAAGTCAGCACACATTATAGAAGGTGCAATCGTTATTTTTTTATTGTTTTGCATGTTTGTGCCTCCATTTGCATGTGTTTGCATGTTTTCCTTTATTATAAAACGCATATAATGAAAAGTAAAGCATGTTTTTGCGTTTTTGTGCCATTATTTGCGCGAATGCGTTTTGATCAATTGTTGAAATTATGATAAACTATAAGAAAGACTTAAAGGAGTAAAGTCACTATGCTAAAGGAAGAACGTCAACAAAAAATCTTGCAGATTTTAAATGAAGAACATAAAGTTATTGCAAGCGATTTAAGTAAACGCCTGTCAGTTTCGGAGGATACAATTCGAAGAGATTTAAAGGAGCTTGATAACCGCGGACTTATTAAAAGGGTTCATAGCGGAGCTTTGAGGATAGGGCCTCCTGTTGTTGATTTTTCAACAAGGCAGCACATGTTTAATGAAGTTAAAATTAAATTAGCTAAAAAAGCTTTATCCTTTATAAAAGAAGACATGGTTTTATTAATTGATGGAGGAACGACTAATTTACATCTAGTAAACCAATTACCTTTAACATTAAAAGCCACCGTCATTACAAACAGCCCGCCAATCGCTATGGCTCTGACTAATCATCAACATATTGATGTTATTATGATCGGCGGAACTTTATTCAAACAATCAATGGTTAATTTAGGAATAGACACTGTCGAATCTTTAAGTAATATGAGAGCAGATTTATATATCATGGGAATTTACAAAATTGATCCTTATATAGGAATCAGCGTCCCAAGCTTATCAGAAGCATTAGTAAAGCGGAAAATGGCTTCCATCTCTTCTGAAATATTAGGGATGGCAACATCTGATAAATTAAGCACTGTTTCCAATCACATTGTATGTCCTACTAAAGATTTAACATACTTAATAACAGAAAATATTAGTCCCAACATTAAAAAGATATATGGAAGCCAACAAGTAGTGGTGGTTGATTGATAATGCATTAACAAATTTGATAATCAGCAGTTTGATGAGAAAAAAACGAGGGTAAATGAAATCAGATTCAACAAGCCGCTGGTATTGCTAATATATACCATATTGCTAAATTTCGAAGACCGCTTGGTTAATTCCAATTTAATTAAAAGAGGATAGTCTTCCTTCAGGGCAGACTATCCTGCAAAAAATCATGTATCTTTGATGATTGATTAAGCCGTCAAATCCCCTTTAACCCGTTTCGAATAAATTGGACCGTGTATTCCATTTCTTTCTCGTCATCCCATGGATAATCCGGCATGACCAAAAAGCGGGTAATGAAAAACCCAACGATCGCGTTAATCGTTAAACGAATGACAGTCTCGGTGGGAAAATCACCTATTTGCCCATTTTGTTTAAAATGGTTGACAACTTTTATAAACTGAGGCAAAACTTTTTCAGTAAAAACCGCGCTAAATTTTTCTTGAATTTCTGCATGGAACGCCATTTCCTGAAAAAAAATTTTTAACAATGGGACATTGTTTTTGACAAATTGATAGCGGTTGCGGATGATTTTCCTTAACAGATCTTCAAAATCATCAAGTCGTTGATCCTGGAAAACTTCATTGATAAACCTTTCAGCAAATAAGGGGACGGCAAATTCTATAATGATCGGTGAAACGATGGATATCAGCAAATCTTTTTTTGTTTTGTAATGGCGGAAAATCGTTCCTTCCGCTACCCCGGCTCTTTTCGCAATTTCGCTCGTGGATGTCGCAGCATACCCTTTTTCGGCGAAAATTTCGACTGCCGCTTGAAGAATTTTTGCCTGCTTTGGCGTTAAATCTTGATTCGCTGCCTTCATGAACTCGTCCATAAAATTTTTCTGGTCCATACACTTTCCTCCTTATTTCTCTCTTTTATTGTTATAACCTGCGATGTTTTTTCAATGCAAATATATTTAAGACATAGAAAAGCAGCGCAAAGCCGAACAATATTAGCAAATCCTGCCAAAGATCGACCAAGTCTTTTCCTTTAATCATGATTTCTTGAATGGCGTCCGCTCCGTAAGTAAGCGGCATAAATTTACTCAACACTTGCAACCACTCTGCCAATGTCTCCAAGTTAAAGATTCCCGAAAAAAATGCTTGTGGAATGATGACAATCGGAATAAACTGCATGATTTGCAGCTCATTATTTGCAAAGGCTGATAAAAGGGTCGCAAGCGCCAGCGCAGTGATGGCTAATAAAAATGTAACTACTAACAGCTGCCAAAAATCCCCTGCCATCCAAATATCAAGTACATATACGCAATACGTGACAATAACGAACGATTGAATAATCGTGAATAAGCCAAATCCTAGCAAATAGCCTGTTACAATCTCCCATCTTTTAATCGGCGTCGACAGCAATTTTTCTAATGTTCCTTGTGTTCTTTCCCGCAAAAATGAAATGCCGCCTAACACAAAAACAAAGAAAAAGACAAAAAAACCGATTAGTACTGAACCCGTCTGATCAAAAAGATTGATTTTGTCAGAGCCATAATAATATTCGACATCAGGCTGAATATTTTTTTGGTCTGACAGGGAGCTGAAGGCGGTTTGAATCACCTTCATAACCGCTGAATTGGCTGTCGGGTCGCTTCCTTCCAGCAAAACATACGGAACATGATTTTTTATCGTTATAAATGCATCTAAATCCTCTTTTTGAAAAGCCTCCTTCGCTTCACTTTCGGACATTTGAACAACATCTTTCTCCAATTCATTTTGTAATACTTGCTCAAGCGGCGCCGGTATATTTTCTGCTGCTATTTTCGGTTCGTATGGGTCGCCGTCTAATACAAGCCATACAAGAGTGATAACTAAAAGCGGTGCAAAGATCAATAAAGCAATCGACCGTTTATCCCTTAACAGCTGTCTTATAATTCGGATGACAACAGCTCCTACTCTCATTTCTCATTCCTCCCGTATGCTAAAAATGCTTCTTCAAGTGAATCGACCTTTTGGTTTTCTTTTAGCTTTTCCGGCGTATCACAAGCAATGATATAACCGTTTCTTAGCATGGCCAGACGATCACACTTTTCCGCTTCATCCATGACATGTGTCGTAACTAAAATGGTCATCCCGTTGTTTTTTAGTTTTCTTAATTCACTCCATATCGATTGGCGAAGCACTGGATCGATTCCAACCGTCGGTTCGTCTAAAATTAATAGATCCGGTTTATGCATGAGTGAAGCAGCTAGAGACAACCGCCTTTTCATCCCACCTGAAAAGTCCCTGACAACTTTATCCATATGATCAGTTAAATCGACAATTTCCAAAACTTCCTGAATCGCTTTCTTCCGTTCTTGGCGTTTTAGCCCGTAAATGGCGGCTATAAATTCCAGGTTTTCTTTCGCGGTCAACTCCTGATAAAGAGCATCCGATTGCGCCATATAACCGATTGATTTCATTAGCTCGAGTGAAGGGACCTTTTGATCTTTGATGAAAATTTCTCCTTGATCTCCCTCTAAAATTCCTGTGATCATTTTGACCAACGTCGTTTTCCCAGAGCCAGATGGACCAAGAAGCCCGAAAATCTCTCCCTCATTTACGTCCAAATCAATATTTTTTAGCACTTTTTCCTTCCCAAATGAAATCGCAGCTTTACGGACAATAATCATTGAGGCCATTTTTTCCCTTCCTTTCGTACAAAATGAGTGAGTACTCACATACATTATAGTTGTGCAAACGAATTTTGTGAAGTGAGTAATCACTCATTTTTTGTAAATGATAGAAAAAATTTTTTAAACAGATTCGGCTTTAATAGTTATCGTCTTAAAAAAGCTGACCGCTGCGGATTTATACAAAAAGCAACAATAAGCATCTGAAATAGAAAAAATCCACACAAATTGACTGAGGAATGAACATCAGAAGATGCGCTTTTTTGCACAAATTATGCCCATTGGAGAAATCGGGGCAATCGGTTAGCTATTGGCTCATTAGGAGTGTTTTACAGGAACGACTAGATGAAGATAGCCTTGTTATTCGTTCCTTAGAAGAAATTAAACAAGCATTTTTAGTTATTTTACATAACGATTAAAGGAGATTTTAGATACAATACACATTCAATAAAAATGGTTGAAGTGATACTATATGGGCAAGTGGTACTGTAAAAACAATAATGATTGATTCAATATAATAATTCTTCTCATGCGGATTTCTGTTTACGGATAAGGCTGACATATGTGACTTTCAAATCTTACAGTTGAAAGAAGTGAAAAAGGATGAGCTTAGAGGCATTAAACAAACAAGTGAAAACCGATCTTTCCTATCTCGCCTTCGGAGGTCCAAGCTGGGTGCGAACGCTAAAAAAACCTGAAGGGCATGTCTACGATGTCGTGATCGTCGGCGGCGGCCAAAGCGGCTTAGGTGCGGCTTTCGGTCTTCTACGCGAACGGATATCCAACATTCTTGTCATTGATGAAAACCGAGAGGGCTGGGAAGGACCGTGGGAAACCTACGCCCGTATGGTGACCTTGCGAACACCTAAACATTTGACCTCCATCGATCTTGGGATTCCTTCCCTAACCTTCCGCGCTTGGTGGGAAGCACAATTCGGATCGGAAGGCTGGGAAGCGCTAGACAAAATTCCTCGGGGAGATTGGATGAATTATTTGCGCTGGTTTCGGAAAGTTCTCAATCTGCCCGTCATCAATGAAGTAAAGTTGAAGTTGATAGAGCCGACTGATGAAGGGATTCATCGGCTTCATATTGAAGGAACGGGTGCACCATCTGACATATTGCTCGCACGAAAGGTTATTTTAGCCACGGGAATTCAAGGCGGCGGCGAATGGCATGTTCCTCCTTTCATTGCTGAAAAATTGCCGCATCATCTCTATGCCCACTCCTCAGAAGCAATTGATTTTACAGCACTACAAGGGAAAAAGATCGGAATTTTGGGCGGCGGCGCATCTGCCTTTGATAATGCCAATTTTGCCTTATCAGAGGGTGCGGCCGAAGTTCATGTCTTTGTCCGCCGCAAGAAATTGCAGCGTATCAATCCGATCCGCTATATGGAAGTTTCCGGTCTAATTGAACGTTTCCAAGCTCTATCGGACGCTGATAAATATGCAATCATCGCTCATTTCTTTAAATATAATCAGCCGCCGACCAACGATACCTTCGGACGCGCAGCCTCATGGCCCGGTTTTCACCTGCACTTAGGAGCACCATGGCTTGATGTTGAAGCTGCAGATCAAGGTGCAGTAGTGACCACACCTCAGGGCAAGTTCACCTTCGATTTTCTGATCATCTGCACCGGACTCGTCACTGATCCTGCTTTGCGCCCGGAGCTTAGACTTGTCGAAAGCCACATAGCTCGTTGGGGAGACCGCTATCATCCCCCGAAGGAGTTGGCCAATCCAATGCTTGATGCCCATCCTTATCTCAGCCCTGGTTTCGCTTTTATAAGCCGCGATGAAAAGGGCAAAAAACTTCTGTACGGACTTTTCGCTTTCAACTATTCGGGTTTGATCAGCTGCGGTATTACGGCAGCTGCTCTTTCCGGCTTGAAATACGGGATACGCAGGCTCGTATCTGAAGTAGCGGATCAGCTTTTCTTAGATGATCGTGAAAAGATATTGAAAGACTTCTTTTCCTATAACGAAATCGAATTTGTCGGGGAATGGACTAAAAAGGAGTAAGGCTTTAGAATAACCGTTGGTGGTGTGGGGGCTGTCTCAAGTTGATTTTTCAGCTAAGAGGCGCCCCTTTTTCAAATAAAAATAACGTTTATATTTTTTTCGGACAGCTGTTTGTAATGCAAGGAATTTATGGTCTGAGAAAGCGGCCTTTTAACACTCTTTAAAAATAAATAAGGTGAATCGAATCAAAGTTCGATCCACCCAATTAAATTTTTTCAGTTTCCTTCGAACAATTAATGGACCACGGCTGGACCAATTAATGCTGCTGGTTTTTCCCCTAAAGCCAGCTTGCTAATGTTTGTATAGCTAATATGTTTATATGATTGCAGCAATTGTTTTAATTCCGGAAATCTTTTATCTTTTTTTAGTTTTTCGATTTCCTGATGATAGATAGACAATACATAATCATCCTGAAATTTCGGTTGGAATCGATCCGGGTCTTCATCCATTAGTAAAGAGCCCATATATTGATATCCATATTGTAATTGACGAGTCAAATGGACGATATTTAAAAATTTCCGATAAATAGTTGGTGTTGTTGCCTTTAAGTTTTCGATAGCGGTTTGTGCATTTTTCAACTCATCATAGCTAGAGTCTATTATCACACTATATCATTCCTTTGTTCCGTATTAATCCCACGGTTTATTCAGTGAAAGTCTGGACACGAGTTCTTTATTTTGTTGTCTTTTTAACTTGCGAATGCTTTCACGTTCTTTTCCTGTTTCGTAGAGATATTTTTCTTCCTCTGTTTCTGGAATAATAGGCGGTACTTCCAACGGTCTTTTATTCTCATCCAAGGGAACAAAAGTGAAAAATGCAGTAGCTGCAATTCTTCGTTTCCCAGTTTCTAGATCTTCTGCAATCACTTTACAGAAAATCTCCATGGATCTTTTACCTGTATAGCTAACAAACGATTCAATACAAACCGAATCACTTACCCGGATCGGTTCAAGGAAATTAACGGAGTCGGTCGACGCTGTAACACATTCCTTTACCCTTGTATGTCTGCGGGCAGAAAGCGTCGCACATGCATCCATCTTCTTCATTAAAACTCCGCCAAATAATGTATGATAATTGTTCAAATCATTAATGAGCACTTGATCTGTTTGAACAACACGTGTTTCTTTAACTTTTTTTGCTTCCATCATGATCACCTTACGCATAAAAATACTTTTGAAGCGTACGCTTCATCCGCATTAGAATTTTTACAAAGAGAATTATAATATAGCTGGTTTGCAAAGATACAATGCCAATCCTATATACAATTCATTACAAAATAGTATGGAAGCGCTCTTTAACCTGAACAAAAAACCACCTGTGTGATGAGCTGTCCCCAGTCAAGTAGACAGGAATAAAAAAGCACATATAGAAAAATCCCTCCATAATAGACAGATGAACAGGCTTTCTTTTTCCTGTCTACTATAAAGGGATCGTATCATTGAGCTTGGTCGTGTGTTACATTCTATTCCAAATAAACTTTTATTTCATCATTTGCTTTATCAATTCTCGGTTGAGTTCTTTAAAGATTTCGTTATGGGATGATACCATGCCAAATTTATCAGCCTTAGGTTCAATAAATTGTTTAGCGCTATTTACCGCATTTGCGGCATCCTGAAAGGCCCCCGCAATCAAATGCAATTTCCCATCGTATTTTAGAATATCCCCCGCTGCATAAAGTCCCGGTACAGAAGATTCGCTATGGGCGTTGCCCGCAATGTAGTGATTGTCAATCATTTGAATATTCAGCTCGCTTTTTTCCAGCAAGGAGGAATCGCGCTCATAGCCATGATTCACAATTACTTCATCAATCGATAAATAGGTGATCTCTCCTGTTTCACGGTTTGTTAGCTCGACTCGTTCAATCCGTTCATGGTCCTCGCTGGCAATCAATTTGGTAATCGAGGTATGAAAATAACAAGTAGCCGAGCTGTTTAGAAGCTGCGTCACCTGCGATTCATGACCTTTTAACATCTCCCCTCGATACGTCAAATACACTTTTTTAGCAATCGGCACTAATTCATTCGCCCAATCAATAGCCGCATTGCCTCCTCCTGAAATGATGACCGTTTTATTTTTGAAGAGCTTTAACGATTTCACTGTATAATGCAGATTAGCCACCTCAAACTTTTCTGCACCCTCGATCTCCAGTTTTTGCGGCTTCAATATACCGCTTCCCACAGCGACAATGACCGTCTTGGAAAAATGCTGCCGTCCAGAAGCGGCCTGCAATATAAAAGTGCCATCTTCCTTTCGTTTCATCGATTCAATCTTTTCATTTAGTACCACTGTAGGATTAAATGTTAATCCTTGCTTGACAAGCTGCTTAATTAATTGTTCTCCTGTAATCGGTGCATGTCCTCCAACATCCCAAATCATTTTCTCCGGGTAAACATGAAGCTTGCCGCCCAATTGCGGCTGATACTCAATCAGCTTTGTTTTCATTTCCCGCAATCCGCTATAAAATGCCGCATACAACCCGCTGGTCCGCCGCCAATAATCGTCACATCGTATAATTCGTCATATTTCATCTATTTCCACCTCTCCTAGAACTCAGTAAATGATTATCATTCTCAATTAAATATACATTGTTTTTACCTCTTTCACAACGAACAGTGATTGACTATTGAAAAAAATGTTTACACCATATAGAGCTCGTATTGTTTATGGACGGTCGGACCACTGTCTCGCAATCGCACAACGAGAGCAAGTCCCAGACGGTTTCTAACCGTTGGAAACATCCGTCTTTCTTCAAGCTATCTATGAATCGTTTGTAGATGCAGGAAATCAACGGACATCTAGAACCTCTATCTATTTTTCATGAAAAGATAGCGGCCGCTTCCACGAACATATGAAACATGATATTCAAATGAATCCTTCCTAACCCCTACTTAAGTACAAGAGACGGCTCCACACAAAAAAGACACTTTCTTCTTTTTTCTGCTTCAAGTAAAAAAGCTTCCCTTTCATAAAAGGAAGCTTTCTTATAGTTGACTCAATCGGATTTAGAATCCTATCCAGGATTAGCTGTCGACAGCTTTTCTTTTGCAAATCGTACAAATTCCTGCGCAATCTGTGATAAGCTTGCATCCTTTCTCCAAATCATTGCCAGATTCCATTCGATTTCCGGATTAGTGACGGTGATCGTTTTAAAATCATCTGTTAGTTCTATACACGTACTTTCAGGCAGCAAAGTAATACCTATATTGTAGGCAACCAATTCTTGAATAAACTCCAGTTGTGATGTTTCCGAAATAATTTTCGGTTGAAAACCGGCTTCTTTACAAGAATTGATGACAAGATTTCTTAGCACAAAATCCCGGTCGAACATAATAAAGTCCTCTTTTTTTAGCTCCTGCAAAGACACTTCTTGTTTTCCCGCCAGACGATGAGACGAAGAGACAACTAGTTTTAATTTCTCATTCACAAATATAATACTGTCAAGATTTTCATTTTCCTCAGAAAGAACAACGACCCCAAAATCCAATAAATTATTGAGAACCTTCTCTTCAACTGGTTTGGAACCATCCTCTTCTAGTAGGAAAATCACCTCTGGATATTCTTCATGAAACGATGCAATCAATTTTGAGAAGAAAATGGAATTCGTAATCGTAGGTAGCCCGATGCGAATTTGTCGTTTTCTTTGCATAAACATTTTATCAAGTTCTGCATCCAATTGCTGCAGCTGATTTTCAATTTTTAAAGCATGTTTTTTTAAAATACGGCCTGCATCCGTCAATATCAGCTTTTTTCTAGTACGTATGAAAAGCGGTGCTCCAATTTCATCCTCCAATGATTTGATAATTCTGCTGAGAGCAGGCTGCGTAATGAACAGATTCTCAGATGCAGTGGTAAAATTGCCGGTACGTGTAACCTCAAGAAAACACTTCAATTGTTTAATTTCCAATTGAATCAAACACCCTATTACATTTTAATGATAATAAAGTTTACCACACTTTTCACTTTAGCGCTTTAAATTTGTTTCATCAAATAGGCGAAGCATAAAGCCTTGATGTTAGACTAAAAAAATGGATACGGAGAACAGAGAGAAATAAACATAATTGGTTAATCGCATTTAAGAAACAAGAGTTTGTATATTTTATTGCAAATTCACTATTACATGGAGAGGCTTGTTCGTCTTGCAAATTCTTATCACTTGCTTTCGCAAAAACTCATACCGTTAGAGGCTCACAGTCAAGCATATAGAAATGAAAAAAAGTGAATGTTCTGATTTGCCACTAGCTGTTCTAGGAGGCGCCATCTTTTCTCCTTAAGCCGAGATATTTTTAAAATCGATTTTCATTTCGTATTTGGACTTTTTTGGCAGGTAATGGTCATTTCTATTATTGCCACATTACTTTGATTTTATTTACTAAAGAAATCCCTCCGTTAAAGCAAAAAAATTTTTTTTCTAACACTCATTTTCGGATATGCATGCAACATTTCTCAATGAAACAATAACCATTTTAACATGTTATAGGTACTCCAATTTGTTACGATTCAAAACAACATCATTACTTTCTCGTATTGCTGTTTTCTAAAGTGCTTTTTTAGGTTTGTTTTGAAATATGCAACTTAAAAGCCTTCTCTTACCTGCATTCTAAAAATAAAACGGTAAATATAAAAAAATCTTGTTTACCAGTTCCATAATAGCAATAACAGGTAGCGGCAAAATGGAAAGAACATAAAACCTAAATTATTAAAGCATTTATCCACTATTAATACTACGGCTATCTTTACTAGAAAAACATTCTTCATTTAAAACTTGTCAACATTTTTTTCAGCAATCCGCTTGGAGTTGCTTCACTATTTGAAAGACAGCCTATCTCACCAAAAACTAGAAAACTATCTTTTGCTCTTGAAACCGCCACATTCAACAAACTTTTTTTTGCATCAATAAAATAACATCCATCATCCTTACCATATACAGTGGACATAATAATCACATTTCGTTCTCCGCCTTGGAATGTATGCACAGTTCCAACATCAACCACTTTTTTAAGCTCTTCTGGCAAAATTTTCTTAATCTCTGCAACCTGCATTTTAAAAGGGGTTATAATACCTAGAATATTTTTGGGGTTTAACGTTGGGAACTCAGCTTTGTATGCAGCTTTTATTTGTTCAAAATTCTTCATTATCCAATTTACAATTTCTCTGGCTTCCTTTTCATTATATCTACTACCCGCTCGTTTACTAGATTTCTGACTATCTACTTGATAATGCCCAAAATGAGGAATTGACAGTTTCCTTAATGGACATTTTTCATCATTTCTACCATAGCCCCTTTTTGGTTCTAAATTCCCTTTATAGACTAGATAATTACAGTATTCAATAATATCATTATAGCAACGACGATGCTCGCTTAAAAACAACCCTCTTTCACCAAACTTTTCGTATTGACAGCTTTTGCAAGCAACTTTCATCACACTAGACTCTGAAGTGTTTAAGCCTAAAGTTCTTAATTTTTCAAACTCGTCTTTATTTTGGATCACTTTGGCTGCTATAGCTAATGAAATATCTAATGATTTATTAATATTCCAAACAGGTTCAATTTGATATATATCTCCTACTACAACTGCCCGTTTAGCTAATGAAAACGAACATGCAGCAATTTCAGGAGTCACTTGTCCTGCCTCATCGACTATTAATAAATCAATTTTATTATATAAGTACTGTTCTACTCCATCATACGCAAGAAAAAGCTTTGGTAATTGGTAAAATGTCATCACATAGCAGGGTGTAAGCATACTTAAGTTTTCATAAAACAGCTCTAAAACATTTTTGAAATTTTTTCCCCTTTGTTCAGCACTTAATTTCTTTGCTTTTAACCATTTACATTCATAATAATGGACCGATAGCCAAAAGGAAGTATACCTTAAGCAGGTGTCTAATAATTTATTCAAATCATCTATTTTTGATTTACTTGAGATCTTAAAGTCTTCTCTGTTTATCAATTTTAGGTTTATTAAATTATCAATAACGGACTGTATAGATGATTTTAATGCTTTTACTTTTTTTGAAACTTCTTCCTTCTCCCTGAGATTTGTTCTGACTTCTTTAGCTATCGAACTGTATTTATCAAAAATTTCATCTATGTCCATCGATTCTTTTAAAAAATCTTCCTCTGGACTAATAAAGATACTTAATCTGTTCAAAATTTTCTGTTTGAAAGTTGGTATAAATTTTAGCCATCGATAATAAAATGGAATTCTTCTATATTCATTTTGCCATTCATTTTTCCGATGGTTTATATAATCTAATTTTTCTCTATCAGCTGCTATTTCTTTTTCAATCGCTTGAATAAAAGCATTTATACTTTTCTCACCATTACAAATTTCAAAAAATTCATGGAATAACTGTAAAATATCATCAGTATATTTTTTTATTTCCTTTAACCGTTGCCAAATTATATCTTCACATTCGTTTAAAGTGTTTATTTTTGTATTAAAATAATGAGAGCATTCCCGTAAAAATTTTTCTTTGGAAGCTTGAATGTTTTCGTCGCTTTCCACTCTCTCAAAGAAGTTTTCACCTTTTTGATTCGTATGTTGAAAACCTTTTTTTTCCGCTTCATTCACTTTTCTTGTGGATGGAAAATAGACCGCAAAACTATTAACACCTTCTATCCATCTATTTTCTAAATTACTATGCTTCCACTTTTTTGTAATTTTCCCGAATGATTCTATAATATTTGTAACGGCTTGATTATTTGTAGATGAAGCTACAATTAAAGGAGGTTTTTCTTTTTTTAAAGCTCTCTCGACATATAAATTGGCAACCAAAGATTGCAATAACGTCGTTTTTCCCGTACCAGGAGGTCCATTTACGGCCAAAATATCACCATCCTCCATATTATTGAAATGTATCAAACACTCCCTCTGAGAAGGAGACAGCTTATGAATCCCATTCATTTGACCGATGTGCTTTTTTGACTCCTCTATTGAATTTTTTATTAGCGGCTTTATAGGACTAAATTCTTGTTTTATAAAGTTTAAATATAATTTGGATTTTAAATAATCTCCTTCTTGTAAAAAATCATATAGCTTTAAAATACTTCTTGTCGAAACAATAGAATTATCTTTCAGCAAATAGATTTTATCTTCAAGCTCTATCCCATTCACTGATTGATCTGTTATCTTACTTCCTGTGACGGCTTCATACATTTCTTTGCATAAATTAAAATAAGTTTTCCAATCCGTGCTATTTTTTAGTTCGTTGTGATGGTTAGTCATAAAATCATCAAAAGCTTCTAAATGGCCTACTGCTAATGTAGTATCGACTATAGGATATAGATATTCTCTTGGTATCCACGGAGATTTATTTTCTGAAGGATAAAGTTCCCCATTTTCATCTAATAATGCGGGAATAAAAAATATGCCAGATAACGTATCATTATTGTTATTAACCCCTTCTTGCACTGTAAAAATCCTTTTAATCGTTTTCGCTACAATTATTACTTCAAGTTTATTTCCACTTTTTTCTTTAAATATTTTTTGTAAGTTGTTTTCTGATATCTTACCTAGTTCAACTTCTTCCAAAGATACAATTTCATATTCACTGTTTTTAAAATCAATCGGGAGTTTTGCGGCAATACTATCTCTGAAATACTTCGTCATTCGTAAATTGCTGTCCATAAACTCACTCCATTGAAGTTGTTTATTATATTATAATATATTTCGAAAGATAGTTATTTTCTAAAATTTTTGACCAAATTAAAAAGACATTGATCATTCAATCAGTTCTTTATGTGTCCCTTGTTCTATAATTCCTTCTTTCGTGATAACTAGAATTCGATCGGCATTTTTAATTGTAGCTAAACGATGAGTTCCTTTTATCATAGCTATTTTAAGAACTTTTATAAATCGAGTAGGAGGGAGCGATTAACTCCCGTCCTCTCACACCACCGTACGTACGGTTCCGTATACGGCGGTTCAATTAAGATAATTGACGCAAGTCTTTATAACTTCCGTGAATAG
>Ga0066870_100452_pt1 | contig 19105 bp, 16 predicted proteins | sample CeladaPassage60A_FD_62237 | JGI IMG/M metagenome (GOLD analysis project Ga0066870, IMG submission 62237) | Cellulose-adapted microbial communities from the Joint BioEnergy Institute, USA - Passage3 60A | ecosystem: Engineered > Bioreactor > Continuous culture > Unclassified | place: USA... | reverse complement strand
GCGACAACACGCGTCTGCCTGGCCTCCAAACCTTCCCGTCGAGCAAGGCTGGCCGTTTTGCCATATTTTGCCTTCCATTCGATCCCAAGATAGGGAGCAAATTGACGGTTGATCTCATAACGAAGACGGATGCCGAACGTGAGATCGGACAAACCGCTCCCTATCCCCCGGTTTACCTCCGTTTCGCCATAAAAGTTGGCTTCCAGCCGAGGTTGCACAATCCAACGTTGCGTCACAAGCAGTTCGTACTCACTCGAAAGCCGAAGTGAGGTCTGTCCCGAAGTACCTAGGTACGCAGTTGCGTCAACCTCGAACCAATAGGGCGCTAACCCTTGAAAACCGAAAGCGAGCCAAGTCCGGTCAGGCCCCGTGCCGCTGTCCAGCCGCACCCCGAGTTGGGTGTCCCAGTACGAGGCGATCGCATGGCCCCACAGGACCTCCGTGCGTGCCTCCTCCAGTTTGCCTTTGGCGACGTCACCCTCGGCCTTGAGGACCAGGCGGTCGTAGGTGCCGCCGAACCAGGCTTGCGCGTCATAGGCGGTCGCGTTCCCCTCCTTCGTGTAAACGCGCTCCAGGCGATCGAGGAGCACGCTGCCGAACGCATGTTCATCGGACAGCCGAAGTTGCCGTGGCCCGGGGAGTGCGTAAGGGCCCGACTCCAAAGTCAAGCCATTGGAATAGGCGTGCGGATCACGGGCATCGGCGGGGGCGGGGCCGCCCTGCATGTTCATGCTGCCGTGGTCCATGGTGGCGCTCGCCGGCGATTCGGCTCGCGTTGGGGCTGGAGCCGTGCCCGGGTGCCCGGCATGGCCGCCGCCTTCCATCGTTGTTTGCGCCCAGACGGGTGCCGCACCGAGCAACACCAGCGCCGCAGTGAAGAGAGAACAGGGTTTCATGGCGAATCCTCTTTTGATCAGTTTCATGACACGACCACCACGCGAAACATGCCCATGTCCATGTGCAACATCAAGTGGCAGTGCCAAGCCCAGCGCCCCAAGGCGTCGGCAGTCACAAGGAAGCTGACGCGCTGCGCGGGCTGCACCGGGATGGTGTGACGACGCACCAGGAACTGCCCATCGGGCGTTTCCACCTCGCTCCACAGCCCATGCAAATGCATCGGGTGGGTCATCATCGTGTCGTTGTGCAGGATGATGCGCACCCGCTCGCCATACTTCAGATGCACCGGCGTGCTCTTGCCGAACTCGAGGCCGTCGAGCGACCAGGTATAGCGCTCCATGTTGCCGGTAAGATGCAGCTCGATCTCGCGCTCGGCCCCGCGAGGATCGAGCGGACCACCGATCGTTTTGAGGTCGGCCAGCGTCAGCACGCGCCGGCCGTTGTTGCGCAGGCCAATGCCCGGATCGTCGAGATTGGTGCGCGGCATGTCCACCCGCATATCCGTGCTTGGACCGTATTCCGTGCGTGCGTGACGGACCGTGGCGCTGGGCTTGGCCATCGCGCCGCCTGTCATGCCATGCATCGCGTGCTGGCCGTGATCCATGGCCATCGCGCCATGGTTCATGCCGGACATGTCGTGCTTCATGCCCGGCATGTCGTGGCCCATCGCGCCGTGGTCCATCGCGCCCATGGCCGAGCCGCCATGCCCCATCACGCTGTGATCCATCGCGCCCATCATGTCGGCCATGGTGAGCCATTCGACAGGGTCGAGTGCAGGAACCGGGGCTTCGAGTCCTTCGCGAACTGCGAGCGTGCCACGGGCAAATCCAGAACGATCCATCGCTTGCGCGAAGATCGTGTAGGCCTCGTCCTTTGGTGTTACCACGACGTCGTAGGTTTCGCCCGGCCCGAAGCGGAACTCATCGACGGTGACAGGTTCGACGTTCTGCCCGTCGCTTTGCACCACCGTCATCTTGAGCCCCGGGATGCGCACGTCGTAGAAGGTGTTGGCCGCGCCGTTGATGAAGCGAAGACGGACGCGTTCGCCAGGGCGGAACAGGCCAGTCCAATTGCCGGCAGGGGTGACGCCGTTCATCAGGTAGGTCAATGTCGCCCCCGAGAGATCGGCGAGATCGGTCGGGTTCATCCGCATCTGGTTCCACATCGCACGCTTGTCGAGTGCACGAGAAAGCCCCATCTCGGCCACGTCACGGAAAAAATCGATCGCCGTCGGCTGATTGAAGTTGTAGTAGTCGCTTTGCGCCTTGAGCTTGGCGAGCACCCGCATGGGGTCTTCGTCGGTCCAGTCGGACAGCAGCACGACATGGTCGCGGTCGGCGCGGATGGGGTCTGCCTCACGCGGCTCGACGATCAAGGCCCCGTACATGCCGGTCTGCTCCTGCATGCCGGAGTGCGAGTGATACCAGTAGGTGCCGGTTTGTTCGAGGCGAAACTGGTAGGTGAAGGTTTCGCCAGGGGCGATGCCCGGGAAACTGACCCCAGGCACCCCGTCCATCTGGTAGGGCAGGATGATCCCGTGCCAGTGGATCGAGGTGGCCTCGCGCAGGCGGTTGGTGACGCGGATGGTGACCGTGTCGCCTTCCCGAAGTTTGAGCGTTGGCGCCGGGATGGAGCCGTTGATCGTGGTCGCCATCCTTGGCCTGCCGGTGAAGTTGACCGGCGACTCGGCAACCACCAGGTCGATGTTCGTGCCGCTGAGCACGGGCGCCGCACCCGTGCGCGTCTCGGTCACTCCTTGCACCGCGGCTCGCCCCCACGGTGACAGGCTTGCGATCACGCCCCCTGCGACCAAACCTCGGACGAAACGGCGCCGCCCCGCGTTCGGCAATGCGATCGCGACTTGCGGGAACCGATCTCGATCGTTTCTCATCCAATCCTCCACTTTATGGCAAAAGGGAAAAGGCAACGCGATCGTAATCGTTCGCTCCTTGCGCGCACGTGACAGGAAGATGACAAAATGGTCAGAAAACTCCTTTTGATCGAAGACGAACCCAAAACCGGCGCCTATCTCAAAAAAGGGCTGCACGAAGCTGGCTACAATGTGGAATGGGTACAAGACGGCATCGATGGCCTTCATTTGGCTCGCGAAATCCCTTTCGATCTCATCATCCTCGACGTGATGCTCCCTGGCCTCGACGGTTGGCAAGTGCTGGCCAGACTTCGGTCAGAAGGGATCACCACCCCAACGCTCTACCTCACGGCACGAGACCGGGTCGAAGATCGGGTCAAAGGGTTGGAAATGGGCGCTGACGACTACCTCGTCAAACCTTTTTCGTTCGCCGAATTGCTCGCCCGTGTCCGAACGATCCTCAGACGGGGCGGTCAGAGCCTTTCCTCCACGATTTTGCGCGCTGCGGACCTGGAACTCGATCTGTTGCGCCGTCGCGTGTGCCGCGGAGGGGAGACCATCGCGCTCACCGCAAAGGAGTTCGCTTTGCTCGAACTGCTCCTGCGTCGGCAGGGAGAGGTTCTACCGCGCTCACTGATCGCGTCGCAAGTTTGGGAAATCGACTTTGAATGCGACAGCAACGTGATCGAAGTTGCGATCCGACGGCTGCGTCAAAAGATCGACGAGGGGCGCACGCCGAAATTGATTCACACCGTTCGCGGGATGGGTTACGTCTTGGAAGCGCGATAGGCGAGACAGATCGTGAAAATTCGCCGATCGCTCACCGCCAAACTCGTCTTGCTCTTTGCACTCATCACGATCAGCGCGATTTTCGGACTGGCGGGTTTGGTCACGCTTCTGAGCGACGAACATTTCGTCCGTCTCGATCAACAAACCCTCAACGACAAACGGGCGTTGATCTTGGAGCTCTTGCAGCGCGCCAACTCGACCGACGACGCACTGTGGTTACTCCAAGAGGCACTGAATCACCACCCTGGAGTGGTGGTCGCAGTCAGAACCGAAAACGGCAGACTCCTCTTCGCCAACAACCGCCAGTTCTCATGGGATCAAACCGTGACCAAAGACAGGAAAGGGTGGGAAGAGTGGCACAGCGCGGGAAAAATTTATCGCGCTTTCTCATTCACCGTTTCGCCCCACTTTGCACCGAACACCGCATGGACCATCCAGATCGCGGTCGATACCGAGACCCACACCCGGTTTTTGCAGACGTTTCATCAGCAAATCCTCTTCTATGCGTTGCTCGCCAGCGCCCTTTCCGTCGGAATCGGTTGGTGGGTCGTCTATCGCGGTTTGGCTTCGTTACGGACGATTCGCCAGCACGCCACGATGATCTCCCAAAACCATCTCGATCGGCGGCTCGATGATTCTGCGATGCCTGAGGAGATCGCAACGGTTGCCCAAGAGCTCAATCGCATGCTCGATCGGCTGCAAACTGCGTTCGTTCGCCTCGAAACGTTCTCTGCCCATTTGGCGCACGAAATGCGCACCCCGCTCAGCAACCTCCTCACCCAAACACAGGTTGCGCTGCACAGTGAGCGCGATCCCGAAACCTACCGCGAGATCTTGGCCTCGAATGTCGAAGAGATCGACCGATTGAGCCGAATGGTCAGCGAGATGCTCTATTTGGCCAAACTGGGTTATTCCGAAACGACCCTCGCCAAGGAGCGCTTTCTGCTCGAAATCGAACTGGGCAATTTGGTCGAATTTTTCGAACCCCTTGCCGAAGAGAAAGGAATCAGCTTGATCGTAGCGGGAAAGGGAGCGATCGTGGCCGACCGAATGCAGCTTCGCCGCGCTGTCAGCAACCTGCTCTCCAACGCGATTCGCCACGCCGATCCGGGAACATCGGTTACGCTGGAAATCGGCGAAACGAATGGGCAACGAACCTTGTCCGTCACCAATGTCGGGGAACCGATCGCGCCTGAGCACCTTCCTTATCTTTTCGATCCCTTCTACCGCGTCGCCTCAGAAACCCCGTCCGAATCGATCACCGGATTGGGTTTGGGGTTGGCGATCGTCCGAGCGATCGTCGTCGCACATGGCGGGTCGATTTCGGTTACGTCGCGAGAGGGCCTGACCCGTTTTCTCCTCACCTTCCCACACTCCGACCCGGACAGGCCGTCACTGCACAACCGCTGTGGATAACTTCTCGCTCATCCCCTTTCACGCTACAATTCGCAACGATGAGCGAAACGAACCCTTCCCCATCCGACGACCTCTGGCACACCTGCTGCGCGCGCTTGCAGAGCAAGATCCCGGTACAACAATACAAAACCTGGATTCGACCGCTTGCAGGCGTCGCAGTGGACGGTGCGGGTGCCGAACTGCGCGTCTTTGCGCCCAACCGCTTCATTTTGCAGTGGGTACGCGAACGCTACTGGGGCATCATCACCGACGAACTCGCGGCACTCGGCATCGAACGCGCGGAATTGACATTGGGAGAACCGCCGCGTCGTGACAATGCAGCTGCTGCCCCCCAAACCGGCGCAACCGAACCGCAAACGGCGCCAACCGCGCATGCGGTTGCTTCGTCGCGCCCGCACGCCGAACCAGAAGCCCCTTCAGTGGAACCCGCACCGGTTTCGGCTGGAGAAGATTCCGCTGGAGAAGAAGAGAAGACCACCAGCCCTGCGGCGCCTGCCGCCGTCCCATCTGCCGACACCGCAGTTGCGAACACCGCCGCTGTTTCCCCACCCCCCACTGCGCGGTTACGGGCTCGGCGCAAGCCGCCTGCGGTAAATGACGCCGACCCGACCCACGCGCCGACGCTCGAAGCGCTCTACGAACGAACCCGGCTCAACCCCAACGCCACTTTCGAGACGCTGGTCACTGGTCGCGCGAACGATCTGGCGCGCGCCGCTGCGATGCAAGTCGCGCACCACCCCGGTAACTCCTACAACCCCCTCTTCATCTATGGGGGTGTCGGTCTGGGCAAAACCCACCTCATCCACGCAATCGGCAACGCGATCTTCCAAAACAACCCACGCGCGGTGATTCGGTACGTCCACGCCGAAGACTATTACGCCGACGTGGTACGCGCCTATCAACAGAAGAGCTTCGACGCGTTCAAACGGTTCTACCGCTCGCTCGACGTGCTGTTGATCGACGACATCCAGTTCTTCCAGAACAAAACCCGCACGCAAGAGGAGTTCTTCCACGCGTTCAACGCGCTCACCGAAGCGCGCAAACAGATCGTGATCACCTGTGACACCTACCCCAAAGACATCCAAGGGTTGGAAGACCGCTTGATCTCGCGCTTCGACTGGGGCCTCACCGTCCAGATCGAACCCCCAGAGCTCGAAATGCGGGTGGCGATCCTCAAGAAAAAAGCGGAACTGATGGCGATCGACCTCGCTGACGACGTCGCGTTCCTCATTGCCAAGCACCTCAAATCGAACGTGCGTGAACTCGAAGGGGCGCTCAACAAAGTGGTTGCGTACGCCAATTTCCTGGCCCGCCCGATCACGTTGGAACTGGCGAAAGAGGCGCTCAAGGACCTGCTCAACGCCTTCAACCGGCAACTTACCGTCGAGCAGATCCAAAAAACGGTGGCCGACTACTACAAAATCAAAGTGGCCGAGATGCACTCTAAGAAACGCACCCGCGCGGTCGCGCGCCCCCGGCAGGTCGCGATGTATCTCGCCAAAGAGCTCACCCCTTTGTCGCTGCCCGCGATCGGCGAAGCCTTCGGCGGCCGCGACCACACCACGGTGATCCACGCCTGCCGAACGATCACCGAACTGCGCAACCAAGACCCACAGCTCAACCACGACGTTCATGTCCTACTGCAAGTGCTACGCGGATAACAAGGAGACGCCATGCTGATTCGAGCCCCCCGTGATACGCTGCTCACACCGCTCGCTGCCGCGGCCGGTATCGTGGAAAAGCGGCAAACCAAGCCGATCCTCGGCTGTTTCCTGCTGGAGCGCAGCGACGACGGTCTTACCGTCACCGCTACCGACCTCGAAGCGCAAATCGTCGTTCGGCAACCGCTTGGCGAATTGGCTGGGGAAAACGGCGCCTGCGCGGTGCCAGCGAAGAAGCTCCTCGATATTCTGAAGAGCTTGCCCGACGGGGCCGAAGTGCAGCTCCTTGCCGAAGAGAACACCCTCAAGATAACGAGCGGACGGTCACGCTTCACGTTGCACACGCTGCCGGCGCACGACTTCCCGCGCCTTACCCCCCCCAGCGAAGGCGACCAACTGACGCTCACGCAACACACCTTGCGCCGCTTGGTGGCGCTCACAGCGTTTGCGATGGCCCAACAAGACGTCCGCTACTATCTGAACGGGCTCTTTTTCCACCTCCACGACCAGAATTTGCACGTGGTCGCTACCGACGGGCATCGCCTCGCTCACGTCGAAGAGGCGATGCCGGAATTTCGCGACGAACGGGAAGCGATCCTGCCGCGCAAAACGGTCCTCGAACTGCAGCGTCTGCTCTCCGACAGCGACCAGCCGGTGGCGATCACCATCGCCGAACGGCAAGTGGTCTTCACCACCGGTGCGGTGCAATTCACCAGCAAAATCATCGAAGGGAAGTTCCCCGATTACCGTCGGGTAATCCCCATGAACCACCCCGTGCGGATCGTCTTCGACCGGGTTGAACTCCTGCGCGCACTGCAACGGGTTGCGGTGCTTGCCGAAGACAAATTGCGGCCGATCAAACTCACGTTCGAAACGGGGCTCGTGCGCATCTCCGGGCACAACGTCGAACGCGAAGAAGCGGTCGAAGAGATCGAGATCCACTACGAAGGGGCGCCACTCGAGATCGGCTTCAACGTCAGCTACCTCATCGACGTGCTCACTGCGCTCACCAACGAAGTGATCCACATCCAACTCAAAGACAGCATGGCCGCAGCGCTCATCACCACACCGGACGACGAACACTTCCATTACGTCGTGATGCCGATGCGGCTGTGAAACAACGCACACCACCGAACGAACGCAGCGAATCAAACCGATGGTCCAGGAAAACGCAATGACCCAAACCTACGACGAAAGCGCGATTCAACAACTCGAAGGGCTCGAAGCGGTCCGCAAACGCCCCGGCATGTACATCGGCGATACCTCCGATGGAACGGGGCTCCACCATATGATCTTCGAAGTGGTCGACAACGCGATCGACGAAGCGCTGGCTGGCTACTGCGACGACATCGTCGTGACGGTCCACGCCGACAACTCGGTTTCGGTGCGCGACAACGGCCGCGGGATCCCCACTGGCATCAAATGGGACGACAAAAACGAACCGAAACGCTCCGCCGCAGAGATCGTGATGTGCGTGCTGCACGCCGGTGGCAAATTCAACCAGAACAGTTACAAAGTCTCCGGCGGGCTTCACGGTGTCGGCGTCTCGTGTGTGAACGCACTCTCCAAATGGCTCAAACTCACCATCTGGCGTGACGGGTACAAACACGTCCTCGAATTTTCTCGTGGCGTGCCCACCCTCTTCGACGAAACCTGGGAAACCCCACCCGGCGGCGGGGAACCGGTGCACGTGCGCAAGATGAAGGTGGTGGGTGCGACGCAAAAGCGCGGCACCGAAGTCCATTGGCTTGCGGACGAAGAGATCTTCGGCACGATCGAATACCATGCCGACCAGATCACGAAACGCCTGCGCGAACTTTCGTTTCTCAACAACGGCGTCAAGATCCGCTTCATCGACCAACGCACCGGCAAAGAAGAGGACTTCGCCTTCTCGGGCGGCGTCAAGGGCTTCGTCCAATACCTCAACCGCAACAAGCAGCCGCTCCACCCCACCATCTTCCACGCGAGCGGCGCGGTCACCGTCCCGCAAGACGTCGGGCACGAAGCGGAAATCAGCATCGAAGTGGCGATGCAGTGGAACGACAGCTTCGCCGAACAGGTGCTTTGCTACACCAACAACATTCCGCAACCCGACGGCGGCACCCACCTCACCGGGTTGCGCAGCGCGATGACGCGGGTGATCAATAAATACCTGGAAGCGAACGAAATCGCAAAAAAAGCGAAAGTCGAGATCACCGGCGACGACATGCGTGAAGGGCTCACCTGCGTCCTATCCGTGAAGATGCCCGACCCGAAATTCGCCAGCCAAACCAAAATGAAACTGGTGAGTTCGGAAGCGCGCACCGCGGTGGAAGAGGTAGTGGGCAAAGCGCTCGAAACCTTCCTGCTCGAACACCCCAACGAAGCGAAAGCGATCGTCGGCAAAATCGTCGAAGCAGCACGCGCCCGCGAAGCGGCGCGCAAAGCGCGCGAAATCACGCGCCGCAAAGGGGTACTCGACGGCGTGGGGCTGCCGGGAAAACTTGCCGACTGCCAAGAGAAAGACCCGGCAAAATCGGAACTCTTCATTGTCGAGGGCGACTCCGCCGGTGGCTCCGCGAAGCAAGGGCGCGACCGCCGCTTCCAAGCGATCTTGCCGCTCAAAGGCAAAATCCTCAACGTCGAAAAAGCGCGTTTCGACAAACTCCTGCAAAGCCAGGAGATCGCCACGCTGATCACCGCGCTCGGCACCGGGATCGGCAAAGCGGACTACAAACCGGAGAAGCTGCGCTACCACCGCATCATCCTGATGAGCGACGCCGACGTCGACGGCGCCCATATCCGAACACTGCTGCTCACCTTCTTCTACCGCCAGATGCCGGAGCTGATCGAACGCGGCCACGTCTATATCGCGCAACCCCCGCTCTACAAGGTGAAACTGGGTAAGACCGAGCGCTACCTCAAAGACGACGCGGAATTACAGCAATTTCTCATCGAACTGGCGGCGCAAGAGGCCGAACTCCTCCCGGCGCCAGACGCCGCACCGATTCGCGACGAAACACTCTTGGGGCTGTTGCGCCAATGGCAACGCGCGCAACGGATCATCGACCGCCATAGCGCCCTCATCGACCCCACCATTCTGCAAACGATTCTGAACCACGCGATTGCGATCGACCTCAGCAACCAAGAAAACGCCGTCGCAAGCGCCCAACGGTTGCAGGCGGTGCTGGGCGACCAACTCCGCGTCCTCGCCGCATTCGACGAAGAGCGCGATCAATGGAGCTTACGCATCGAACGCACCGAACACGGGCTCATCAAGCGCAGCCTGCTCGATGCCGAACTCCTGGAATCTGGGGATTGGCAAACCGTGATGCACGTTGCCGAAACCACTGCGACGCTCGTACAAGGTGAAGGGGAAGTGCGGCGCGGCGAAAAACGGCAGACGGTCCGCCATTTCGCCGATGCGGTCGCTTGGCTGATGGCCGAAGTAGAACGCCAGATCGTCAAACAACGCTACAAAGGGTTGGGCGAAATGAACCCGGAACAGCTCTGGGAGACGACGATGGATCCGGCAACCCGGCGGCTGCTCAAAGTGCAGATCGAAGACGCGATCGCCGCCGACGAAATCTTCTCGACCCTGATGGGCGATGCGGTCGAACCGCGGCGCGAGTTCATCGAGGCGAACGCGCTCTTCGTGCGTAATTTGGATGTGTGAATGATGCCAGTACTGGCAATGTTTTATGGCATTATTATTCGAATGTACCTGATGGAAGGTAGTCAACACCACCGCCCTCATATCCATGCCCGATATGGCGAATTCGAAGCAGCGATTGATATCGAAGAGGGTGAATTGTTGGCAGGTGAGTTACCGCGCAAACAACTTCGACTCGTCCAAGCGTGGATCGAGTTGAGGCGGGACGAACTGCTCGCCAACTGGGAACTGGCCCAACAAGGTATTCCTCCGTATCGGATCGACCCTCTGTAACCACGAGGAACCACAGATGGATTGGGACGTTGTCAAAGTAAAACCGTTGGACGGCTACCGACTTCACTTGAAGCTTGCCGACGGAAAAGAAGGAATCGTGGACCTGACCCCGCTCCTCAGCAAAAAAGGGTTTCAAGAGCTACAAGATCGCGATTATTTCTGCCGAGTCTTTCCTTTTCTGGGCGCTTTGACTTGGCCAAATGGTCAAGACATTTCACCGGAATGGGTTCTCGAACATCTCACACCGAACACTGAGGAAGTGCCTGTTTAACCGGCGCAGCACGAAAGCCGTTTCACATCCTGGGTAAAGGTCTGCGCGGCGAGCTTCAACCCTTCCACCATCGTCAAGTAGGGGAAAAGTTGCTCGGCGAGGTCAGCGACCGTCATGCGGTGGCGAATCGCCAGTGCCGCGGTTTGGATTACCTCTCCTGCCTCCGGTGCCACCACCTGGGCGCCCAAGAGGCGCCCCGATCCCGCTTCCGCGACCAATTTGATACAGCCGCGCGTCTCGAAATTGACCAGTGCCCGGGGCACGTTTGCCAACGACAACGTGCGCGACGCGACCGTTAGCCCTTGCTGCTGCGCGTCCTGTTCTGAAAGCCCGACCGTGGCCACTTGCGGATCGGTAAAGACCACGGACGGCACCACCGTCAGATCGAGCGTCGCCGAACCGCCGGTCATATTGATTGCGGCCCGTGTACCCGCTGCGGCAGCCACATAAACCAACTGCGGCAGTTGGGTGTAATCCCCCGCGGCGAAAATCGTCGCCACGTTCGTGCGCAGCTCGTTGTCGACCACAATCGCGCCGGTGCGCGTCGTCCTAATCCCGACCTCCGCAAGCCCCAGCCGCTCCGTATTGGGTACACGCCCCGTGGCCACCAACACCCGCTCTGCCTCAAACGCGCCGTGGTTGGTGGTCACGGTAAAGCGCTCATCCCGATAGCGAACCGCTTCGAAGGTCGTTCGCTCCCATACCGTGATCCCTTCGGCGCGAAACGCCTCGGTCAACGTCGCGCCAATTACGGGATCTTCCTGGGAAAGGAGGCGACTGCGCGCCAAAACCGTCACACGGCTTCCCAAGCGTGCAAAAGCCTGCGCCAACTCCACCGCGACCACGGAGCCGCCGATTACCACCAACCGCTCAGGAATGGTTGGACTTGCCAGCGCTTCGGTCGATGTCCAATAGGGCGTTTCGGCCAACCCCGGAATCGGAGGAACGGCTGGGCGCGCCCCAGTTGCGATCAGACAGCGATCGAACCCGATCACCGTCTCCGCTCCTGCCGCGGTGCGAACCGCCACATGAGACGCATCGCGCAAGCGCGCTTCACCCGCTACCCAGGTGATCGCCGGGTTGCTGCGTAGCGTCTCGATATACTTCGCTTGCCGTAATGACTCGACACGCGCCTGTTGCATCGCGAACAAAGCAGCGCGATCGATGGTCGGTGGCGTGGCTGAGATTCCACTGTCGAAAGGACTGTTTCGCCGTAACTGAGCGACCTGCGCGGCACGGATCAGGATTTTGGACGGCACGCACCCCACATTGACGCATGTCCCCCCGATGACCCCGCGCTCGATCAGAGTCACGCGCGCGCCCTGCTCCGTGGCTTTGAGCGCAGCGGCGGTAGCGGCGGCGCCGCTGCCGATGATCACGATTGAGAGTGGCGAAGTTGACACCATCGATTTACCCCCCCACGCGAGCGAACGCGTCGCGCAGCAATTTCGTACTGAACACCAGAAAAGCGCTGCCGGTAGCCGCTAGCCCCCACGCCTGGACCCGCGGCCGGGTTTGGCTCCAGCGGTGGAGCCGCGCGCCAACCAGGATCAGAACGGTGAGATAGGTAGCGCTGATCCCCTGCAACGTCGCGCCCAACAAGACGAACGCCCAATAGGGGTGGGGCGCATCCGCATCGACGAAGAGCACGAAAAACGAGAAGAAAAAGAGGATCGCTTTCGGGTTCAACAGGCTGATCACCAACGCCCGCCGAAACGGGTGGATCGCTACCCGGCGCGGTTCCGGTTCGGACGCAGCTTCCCGATCGTCCTCGTTGGCGGCGGCCGGTTGCTTGCCCCAGCCGTGCCGAACCGCTTCCCAAACGAGTTTTCCGCCCAACCACGCCAGGTATGCGGCACCAGTAAGCTGCAACACCGCAAAGAGCGTCGGCAGATAGCGCAGTAGCGACGCCGCGCCCAACACCGCGGCGCTCATCAGGATCGCGTCCCCGGTCAAAATCCCGAGTGCCGCGCGAAACCCCGCAGCGGGGCCCTGGCGCGAAGCGGTGACGAACGCATAGAGCGAATTGGGTCCTGGCAACAAAACCACCAAAACCGTTCCCAAAACGAACGCGCCGTAGTCGTGAATCCCCAATGCGTGCCACAAACTCATCGTCTCTCTTGCTCCGCTTGTAACGCCCGCGCAAGCGCAACGACATACGCTTCGTCTGCGCTGCGGTAAGCCGCCGCCAACCAGGCGGAGAGGTCAGATCCGTCCGGCAATGTGGCGTCACCGTCCCGCACGAACCGCCGATAGGAAAAGGTCAAAGACCAGCGCATCGCGTCGCGTTCCACCAAGGTGATGGTCAAAAGACTCCCGGGGTATTCCGGGGTTGCCTGAGTGACGAACCGCAGCCATTCCCCCGTTTGCCACGTCACACGCTCTTCGAACGTCCGGTCACCGAACGCGATCCGCCGCGTCAGCGCTGCTTCTTTGGGCGCGTACCAAAGCACATCACACGCCGTCACCCCGTCGATCCACCGCTGTGGGAACGTGACGCGCTCCCACAAACGCTGCCACACCGTGTCCCGTGATAGCGGCACCGATACCGCAAGCGGCAGGGTATGACAAACCTCCAACAACATGGTACCTCACCCACGCGTCGCGCACACGTCACCCATCGCCACTGTAGCGAACGAACCCCTTCGCCGTCAAACGGGCGCGAAGCCGCGCGGCATCCCCCTCAGAGGGCAGTTCTGTTATTATGGTTTGGTTTTTCTATAAATATCTCTAAAAGAAGTCTACATTCTGCCCAATCGTGGGGATAACCCCCTGAAAGCCGCCAAGACATGCGCCAAAACCCTGGGGATACTCCTGTACACAACGCCGGTACGGCGGTTGGAACGTTGACGTACCGTTTGCGGTGCATGCTGAGAAAGAGACGATGGTTCGTCAACCGTTCCCGCGCCATCCCCAGCTTGTCCACTGTGGCGTTTCTGCTACACCTGCTACTGGGTATCGCATTCGCACCCACCGCTTGGCCGACGGCCGCGTCAGCGAAATCCACGGGTTGGTCCACGACGTCACCAAAGAGATGCACTTGACCGAAGCGCTCGAACGGATCGCGTACCACGATCCGCTCACCGGATTGGCCAACCGCAACGGGCTTGTCGCTGGGCCGAGCAAGCGATCGCACGCTGCGTCGCAGAAAAAAAACCAAGCTTCGTCGTGTTGGGGGTGCTCGACCTCGACGAATTCGCGGCGGTCAATCTCCACTACGGGATTGTGCGCAAGGATACGGGATCGCGAAGCCGATGCCTGCGCAGGAAGCCGCGGCGTGGGCGGCGTCGTGCACGTTCATTCACAAAATTATCCACAAGCCGAAACCTGCATTACAGGTAACCATCCTGCAACCGATCGGAGTGGGTCGCATTGGGGAAAAGTTGACGCACAGATCATGCAATGATTTGTCGATAAAAGAAAAATGGCACGGTGACTGCTTTTTCGCCCCCAAACGATCCCCGCCAAAATCCAAGTCGATCCCCAAGATTACCGACAGCACATTGCTGGACGAAGTCTATTGTTAACAGAGTTATCCACAGAACAACGGCGCGCATTGTTTACAGAATCTCTTACAAGAAAAATCAAAGTCAACAATTCCATCGACCCCGAACCCACTGCAAAGAGTGCGTGGTACGGATCACGAACGCGCCCGTTGCGGTACAATGCGTGTCATCAAATTGTCACATTCGCTCGGTAGACTGCGCCCCGTCATCCTCAGCAACCCAAAGGAGCAGTCCGATGAAACTTCGCAACACCCTTTCCCTGGTCGCCACGCTTGCCGTAGCGGGTGTCGTCACAACCCCGGCGGTGACCTTCGCGGCGGAAAAAATAGTGAAGATCGACGGTTCGAGCACCGTCTATCCCGTCACCGAAGCCGTTGCGGAGGAGTTCCAGACCGCGCAGCGCGGTAAGGTGAAAGTCACCGTCGGCATTTCGGGAACCGGTGGCGGTTTCAAGAAGTTCTGCCGTGGCGAGACCGATATTTCCAACGCGTCGCGCCCGATTCTCGAAAAAGAGATGAAGTTGTGTGCCGAAAACGGCATCCAGTACATCGAACTCCCTGTGGCGTTCGACGCGCTCACCGTGGTGATCCACCCGAAAAACACCTGGGCCGAAGAGATGACGGTTGCCGAACTCAAGAAGATGTGGGCGCCCGAAGCGCAAGGGGTGATCACCAACTGGAAGCAGGTCTCTCCCCGTTTTCCGGATCGGCCGCTCAAACTCGCGGGTGCTGGGTCGGATTCGGGAACGTTCGACTATTTCACCGAAGCGATCGTGGGTAAAGCCAAGTCGAGCCGTGGCGACTACCTGGCGTCTGAGGACGACAACGTGGTCGTGCAGTTCGTGAGCTCGGATGAGAACGCGCTCGGTTACTTCGGCCTGGCGTACTATCTTGAGAACCAAGACAAACTGAAAGCGGTGAAGATCAAGAAGGACGAAAATTCGCCAGCGGTCGCGCCCAGCGTCGAAACGGTGAATAACGGTACCTATCAACCGCTTTCGCGCCCGATCTTCATCTACGTCAATGCCAAAGCGGCCAAAGAGAAACCGGAAGTGCGTGAATTCGTCGCGTTCTACCTCAAGCACGCTGGAAAGTTGGCCAAAGAGGTGGGGTACGTCAATTTGCCCGACCGTGCGTATGAGCTGGCGATGAAGAATTTCCAAGCGATGAAGACGGGTACCGCTTTCGGTGGCCATGCCGAAGTGGGTGTGAGCGTCGAAGAACTGCTTGCGCGCGAAACCAAGGAGTAAATGGTTTTAGAGAAAACGGCTGTGGGCAAGGGTGCGTACAGCCGTTTTTTTGTCTACCCTGCATCACCGACAAGGAAACCCTGTCGTGACCGCTGAGCCAAGCCATTGCGCATCGCTTCCTGAAGGGCATGTCACCCATACCCGTGCCCGCAACGTCAAAGAGCGGCTGATCGAAACGGCGCTGTTCCTTGCCGCATTTTCTGCGGTGGCGACAACCGTGGCGATCGTCGCGATCCTCCTCTATGAAGGGTGGAGCTTTTTCCAGCACGTCTCACTCGTGGAATTCCTCACCCATACGCAATGGACACCGCTCTTCGAAAAAGCGGAGTATGGGGTCTTGCCGCTTATTGCCGGCACATTCACCATTTCGGCGATTGCGGTGCTGGTGGCTGCGCCGTTAGGGTTGTTGGTGGCGATCTACCTTTCGGAATTCGCGTCGTTCCGAACCCGGGAGGTGGTGAAACCGATCATGGAGATGCTTGCCGGAGTTCCGACGATCATCTACGGTTACTTTGCATTGCTCTTCGTCACGCCGCTCTTGCAGAAGATCATTCCTGGGTTGCCCGGTTTCAACATGCTGAGCCCCGGGATCGTGATCGGGATCATGATCACGCCGTATGTGGCGTCGGTATCTGAAGACGCGATGCGCGCGGTGCCGATGGCGATGCGCGAGGCCTCGTACGCGATGGGGGCGACACGCTTCCAAACGGCAATGAAAGTGGTGTTGCCCGCCGCGATCTCCGGTGTGGTCGCCGCGTTCATCCTGGGTATTTCCCGAGCGGTCGGGGAGACGATGGTGGTTGCGATCGCTGCGGGGCAACAGCCCAATTTCACCTTCGATCCGCGTGAGCCCGCCGCGACGATCACTGCCTACATCGTGCAGGTGGCGATGGGGGATCTGCCGCACGGGTCGATCGGTTATCAGAGTATCTTCGCAGTCGGGTTGGTGCTCGTGGTGATCACCCTCTTTTTCAACGTGATCGGCCAATACGTGCGCCGGCGCTGGCGGGAGGCCTACTGATCATGCAGCAGAGCGAAAAAAACGAACTTACTGCGCTGCGGCGCGATATTGCGAAGCGCCGCCGCTGGGACGTGATTTTCGGATTGATCGGCTTGGGGGCGACGCTCATCGGAGTGATCGTGCTGTTCGCGCTCTTTACGGACCTGGTGCTCGATGGGTACCGCCACGTGGTGCAGGAAGAGTTCTATTTCAACTTCCCGTCGCGGCGGCCGGAGCGCGCCGGGATCTATTCCGCGTGGGTGGGAACGGCGTTGGTGATGATCGTGACCTTCCTGGCCGCAGCACCGCTGGGGGTTGCCGCTGCAGTCTATCTCGAAGAGTACGCGCCGAAGAACTGGCTCACGGAGCTCATCGAGATCAACGTCACCAATTTGGCCGCAGTGCCGTCGATCGTCTATGGGTTACTCGCGCTGGGTCTCTTCGTCTATATCCTCGACTTCGGGCAAAGCATTCTCACCGCGGGGCTGACGCTCGCGTTGATGATCCTGCCGGTGGTAATCGTCGCGACGCGTGAAGCGTTGCGCGCGATTCCCCAGCACATCAAAGAGGCGGCGTACGCGTTGGGCGCTACCCGGTGGCAGGTGGTTTCCGACCATTTGGTCCCGTACGCGTCGGGCGGGATCCTGACCGGGGTGATCATCGGAATGGCGCGCGCGATCGGCGAAACGGCGCCGGTGATCACGATCGGGGCACTCACCTTCATCGCGTTCCTGCCGCCGATGCCCTTCGCTGGCGATCCTCCCGCAGGGCCTTTCGACTGGCTCTTTTCCCCATTTACTGTACTGCCCATCCAGATGTTCAACTGGCTTTCCCGACCACAGTCTGAGTTCCATTCGCTTGCGGCTGGGGTGGGGATCGTGATCATCGTCGCCACGCTCCTGATGAATGGTCTGGCGATCTGGCTCCGGTACCGTATTCGTCGCAATCTCACTTGGTAAAGCACCATGGATCAACCACAACGCATCGTTCATGAAGCCACCCGGGTAACACTCGACGCGCCGGTGAAAGCGCAAGCCAAAGGGTTCCACTTCTACTACGGCGCGCACCATGCGCTCAAAGACCTCAACATGCCCGTTGCGGAAAAACGGGTGACGGCGCTGATCGGCCCTTCGGGGTGCGGGAAATCGACTTTCCTGCGCAGCTTCAACCGCATGCACGACCTCTACCCGGGCAACCGCTATGTTGGTGAAATCCGTCTCTATCCGGACGACATCAACCTGGTTTCGCCCGAAGTCGACCCGATCGAGATCCGCATGCGGGTGGCGATGGTGTTTCAGAAGCCCAACCCGTTTCCGAAATCGATCTTCGACAACGTCGCGTATGGTTTGACGGTCCGTGGCATGAAAAACCGCACCGAAATCGCGGACCGGGTGGAAGCGGCGCTCAAAGCGGCGGCATTGTGGGACGAAGTGAAAGACCGGTTGGATGCGTTGGGCACGTCGCTTTCCGGCGGACAGCAGCAGCGGCTCTGCATCGCGCGGGCGCTTGCGGCGGAACCGGAGATTTTGCTGCTCGACGAGCCCACGTCGGCGCTCGATCCGATTGCGACCGCGTCGATCGAAGAGCTGGTGACCGAACTGCGCGACCGGGTGACGATTCTGATCGTGACCCACAACATGCAACAAGCGGCACGGATCTCCGATTACACCGCGTTCATGTATTTGGGGGAACTGGTCGAGTTCGGCCCGACGGACGAGATCTTCGTCCGCCCGAAAAAGAAACAGACCGAAGACTACCTCACCGGCCGTTTCGGTTGAGCCGTCTCGGGTGCGTTACAGGGGGTGTGCCGTGTCGCACACCCTGCCGCCTGCTTATGGCAAGAGCAGGGACGGTTTATGATGGACGTGCGGCCACGACCCGGTTCTTGCCCGCGCGTTTCGCGGTGTAGAGCGCTTCGTCGGCGCGGGCGACCAGCTGTTCGAGCGTTTCGCCGTCACCTAGCCATTCGGCGACGCCAGCGCTGAAGGTGATCACGTGGTGGCGATCGTCGTAAAAAAAGAGCGATTTGGTCAGCTCCCGCTGCAGGCGTAGGACTACCCGCTCGGCCACGGAGCGATCGGTTTCGGGAAAGACGATCACGAACTCTTCGCCCCCCCAACGGGCGATGCCATCCTGCGGACGCAGATAGCGTTTCGCGATCGCGGCCAGGTGCTGTAACGCCCGGTCTCCGGCCAGATGACCGAAGGTATCGTTGAATTTCTTGAAATTGTCGAGGTCGAGCACCGCGAGCGAGAGCGGCGTCTGTAAGCGGAGCGCACGCGCTTTTTCGCGGTGCCAGAAATTTTCCAAACCGCGGCGGTTCATCAGGCCCGTGAGCGGGTCGCTCACCGTCTGTTGCGACAATTCGCGCAGCTCTTGTTCGAGCCGCTCCATCCGTTCGCGCGTCGCCAACAGCTCTTGCTGGATGCGCTGTGCCGTTTGCGAAATCTGCGCAGAAGAGTGGTGCATGAACTGAGTGCGTTCAACCGTTTGCACCAATACGTCGCGCAGTTCGGTGAGG
>Ga0066870_100402_pt1 | contig 20782 bp, 15 predicted proteins | sample CeladaPassage60A_FD_62237 | JGI IMG/M metagenome (GOLD analysis project Ga0066870, IMG submission 62237) | Cellulose-adapted microbial communities from the Joint BioEnergy Institute, USA - Passage3 60A | ecosystem: Engineered > Bioreactor > Continuous culture > Unclassified | place: USA... | reverse complement strand
TGGAGCGAGAGGGTTGCGAGGGCTCTTGGGGGCATGGCGAGGGCGACGCCACCGTCACGCACGGGCAGCTCCTCCAGCTCTCCTCCCCACAGGTCACACCTGTGCGCGGCCGCTACCCGCAGCAGCCCCGAGCCCACCATCGCCAGGCTCTCCTCGTCGGCCGCGTTCTGTAGCCGCAGCAGCACCCTCTCTCCCTCCCTCCAGATGTGGAGCGTTATCACCGGGAGCTCAGGCAGCTGCAGCCAACTGCCCTCCCCTGGCAGCTCGCCGCCCGTCGGCTCCCACAGAGGCTGCACCAATGGTGGGACGGCCATCTCCAGCCCTAGCCTGTGCGCTCTAGCCTCCTGGAACTCTCCCCTGTAGGGCAGCAGCCTGTACCTGGCGCTCACCCTGCCGGGTTGGTGGGCCCGGAAGTTCGTCTCCCAGTAGTTGTTGGTGACCCATCCCAGCACCAGGGGAGCCTCCAGCTCCACCCGCTGCTGGTCCCAGCCGAAGGTGAAGCCCCCCAGCTGCACCATCGGGGCATCTGGGCAGGCGATCGTCACGCCCCCATCGATCCCCTCCAGGTCCACCCAGCCCTGCACCGTGTAGTAGTCCCGACAGGCCCTGGGCAGCTGGTCCTCCTCCACCCGCATCGCCTGGCCGCCCACGTCCACCCTGGCGCGTGGGGACCGCAGGGCCAGGGGGAAGGCCAGGTAGGTGGCCTCGGGGTAGGTGTGCTGCCCCATGTCCCAGCTGGCCTCCACCTCCAGCCAGTCCTCGTCGTGGGGGATGATGGTCCTCTCCATGAGCTGCCCTCCCACGGGCAGCTCCAGCTCCTGGAGCACCTCCACGCCCCAGGACCACCTGTACACCATGTGCCGCAGCAGCCTGGTGGGCCCCGACCTCCGGGCCTGCCAGCGCCCTCGCCAACCCCTGGCGAGGCCCAGGCGCCTCTCCACCGGCGCCCACAGCGCTCTGCGAGGATGCTCCAGCCCCGGCTCCTCTACCGGCGTCTCGTGCACCCAGCCGCCCAGGGTGTAGGGGGAGTCCGGGTCCACCAACTCCCCGTTGAGGGCGGTGTGCCAGGACCTGATGCCTCCCCGCTGGGGATCGAACTCCACCCTGTGGCGACGAGTCTGGACCACCAGCTCCTCTCCCTCGCCCAGGGGGGATGCCAGGAGCTCCCGGGACACCACCTTGTAGCCGCAGGCCGGGACCTCCACGGCCTCCGCTAGCGCCCAGCGCATCCCCAAGTCTCTGCTGGCCCAGTGGCGAGCGGCGGTGGGATCATCCGCCCTCCCCCTGGGCAGGAGGTGTGCCCCTCGCAGGGGACCCACGACCCTGGTGGGGAAGGGCAGGGAGTTGCAGAGCAGGATATCACCCTGTTGCCCCCTCACCCTCCTGCCCAGCTCGGCGGAGGCATCACGCGCCAGCAGCAGCGACAGGCTCCTGGCGGTGTGGGCGTAGGAGGCCTTGTGCTGCCACTGGCAGAGGGTGTCCTCCGCCTGGGGCTGGTGCACGCTGATGTCCGCTCCCCAGGTGTGCTCGTCCCACAGCATGAGCGCCTCCCAAGCCTCATCCCGCAGCCCTGACCATCGCCGCGTGGGCGTCCCCAGGGCAGCCACCAGCGCATCGGCCGCCCTCAGCCTGCCACGGCTTGCGCGGTTGATCGCCGTCTCCCTGGCGCTGGAGCCGCAGCCGAAGTTCCAAAAATCCGTCCAATCCCCTCGATGGGTGGGCAGCAGGTCAGCATGCTCCTTCACCGCCCGCCACCAATGGGATGGCAGGGAGATGCGCAGCCTGGGGGTGCCCACCTCCTGGTTCCACCTGCGGACGAACTCTGGTAGGGTAGGGCTGGGGGGAGCGTTGTCCCCGAAGGCGTCGTAGATCTGCAGCATGAGCACCGGCAGGGGGTAGTCCTGGGAGCGCAGCCAGGACTCTATCCTGGGCCACCAGATGTCGCGGAACTCCTGGAGGTCGCGATCTATGCCGGCGTCGCGTGCGAAGCCATAGTCCCAGCCGTTCCACGCCAGGATGCTCCTGCCGCTGGGTCCCTGCCACCAGAAGGCGTTGGGCCAGCGCAGGGGGGAGCCGCCGAAGTGGATGTTGGTGGCCATGGAGAAGCCCTCGATGCCCGCTTCCAGCAGCACGTCCACCAGGGGCCAGTTGTGGCCGTTGACGTCCGACTGCATGGCGTACCTGATGGGGATCCCCATCTCCCGCAGCCTCGCCACTGGTTGCAGCCCCTGGCAGAGCTCGTCGGTGTCGTACAGGGGGGTGATGTTGTAGGGCATAGCGGTCACCTCGATGTTGCCCGCCTCCACCAACCGCAACAGCGCCCCCACCTCCTGATCGGATGCCCCCGCCAGCCACCGCAGCAGCACGCCGGTGTTCTCCACCGTCCATCGCAGGGCGTGGGGCTCTTGGCTGCCCTCCCACTCCTTGCACAGCGCTATGGCCCTCTCCAGGAACCGTTGGTGCAGCTCCCACACCACGGGCTGATCGTGTGTGTACCCCACGTCCGTGTGGCTGTGGTGTATCAGGTGCACCTCCTCTATCCCTACGTACATGCTCGCCTCCTCTCCCTAATTACTCATGACTTCCTGGCTATATATCAGGGCGATGCCGTCGGGCATCGGCAAGCCCACCTCCCCATCGCTGCCTGGCACAACCGGGGCATCGGTCCACAGGTCCTGGTGGACGCCCTCAGGCAAGGCCACGTAGACAGGGCGCCCTCCCCTGCGCTCCAGCTCGGGCGCCAGCAAGACGGTCAGCTGTCCGCGATCACCGGTCATGGGCAGGCAGATTACCCCGGGCTGATCACCCTTGGGGTGGATGGGGTGTCGCAGCCCGGCAGCTAGCGCTCGCAGCAGGAAGCGGACGGACGGCGTGCTATCTGGATAGTGCACCAAGGATGGTCCTAGGGGCCCGGCAGACACTACGACCCTCCCGCGGCCGTAATGCCGCTCCCAGACACAAGGTGCACCGTCCTCGGCGAACCTCAGCGCCTCCCACGCCCTCCAGCCAACGCCGTGGTCGAGCTCTACCTGCAGCCTGGCCAAAGCCCAGCGTCCGGCCGGCAAGCCCGCCAGGAGCAGCTGATGGCCCTCAGGGTGGGACCGCAGCCCCGTGGCCCGCAAGCCCAGCGCCGTGGCCAAACCGCCAGGCCAAGGCACATGTAGGCGTGCATCTGAATCCTTGCGTCCCGTAGTTGCGTCGATCACCAAGATGCCGCCCCTCTCCACAAAGCTGAGAAGGTCGCCGGCCCGCTGCGGTTCAAAGGCGACGACGTGCGACAGGAGGATCAGGCCGCCCTCTGGTGGCGGCCTGACGGGCAGCTGCTCCATGCTGGCGATCGTCGCCGGTACGCCCAACTCCAGCAGCAGCGCGGTCAGCAGGCCTGCCCCGCGCACGCTGTCGTGTCGTCCTCGTCCGGGCAACTCCCCCGCCCCCAGGAGGGACTCTACCCACTCCAAGGCCTGTGAGTCCAAGTCGACCCCCACCCAAGCGCGTGGCTCGGCCGCCCGGATGGAGCCCAACAGCGCCAGCGCCCGCTGCAGGCGGTCGTGAAGCGTCCGCAGCATCCGGCTTCGGTCCGAGGGGCCGTCTTGGTCGTTGAGCAGCGCCCAATCCCCCGCCTCCCAGTCCTGATGCCGGGTGTTGAGGCACCAGGCCGTGACCGCGGTGGCTCCCGCTGCCAGGCCAGCCAGGTAGAACCGGGCCAGCTCGGCCGGGCGCACCTCCGAAGGGCGTCGGCCGGAGATGAGGGTGTTGCCTGCCTGCACCTCGGTGACTTCCACCGCGGCCCCCGGTCTGGCGCTCGCTTGGTACCGCACCCCGGCGGCTATCAGTCCGGGGTAGTCCTCGCGCCGTGCGAATCCAAAGTGCCAGGAGGGGTGGTAGCTAGCCCCGAGGACGTCCACCACTTGCGCCAAGCCAGCCAGGTCGGTGGCCTCCGCCGCCTGATTGGTGAAGATCGCCGTCGGGTTGACGCAGGTGGGCGTGCGGGGATCTATCTCCCGCACTAGGTCACGTACCCAGGCGATCTCCTCCTGCAGCCAAGCCGCGCGAGCCCGCCAATCCTCCAGCCATGGGTCATAGCTGTTCCAAGAGGAGCCCGCGTGGCTGGGGTGGGCCACCTCCTCGGGGAAGGGGACCTCGTCGAACGCCCTGTAGCCGGTCCGCCAGCGCCGATTCAGCGCCTCGATGTCGCCAGCATACCTATAGCGCAGCCACTCCCGCCAGCGCCTTAGCGTCTCCGGGGTGCGCTCCCGGCCACCCGAGGGCTCGTTCCACAGCACCCACTGGCCCAGCGCGGGATGGCGGGCGTAGCGGCGGACGCACTGCAGCACGTAGCGGCGCATGGGCTCCCTCTGCCCAGGGTCCAGGATCCCCGTGTGCGAATGCAGGACGGAGGGCGTGCCCACATGCCAGGGTCCGGAGTTGGCAGTTAAGGTCGCCTTGACCCGCAGGTGGAAGCGCCGAGCAGCATCGAAGGCAGCGTCGAACAGCTCGAAGCGCCATTCGCCTGGCGAGGGCTCTATCCATGGCCAGATCAGGAACAACCTCACCCAGCCCAGGCCGATGTCATGAGCCGTCGCGAGCAGGAAGCGTATCCGCTCCTCGCTGTCGCCCTGGTCGATCCAGATCTGGGCGCCGAGCCGGTCCCTGGCCAGCTCCAGGGGCCTCGCCTCCTCGCCGCCGCGGCCCAGCTCAGTCGACATCGAGATCCTCCGGCATCCGCCCAACCTCCCATCTGACCCGTGGGTCCGGGACCGGCACCGAGCTGATCAGCAGTCGGGTGTAAGGGTGCTCTGGGCGCTCGATCACCTTCTGGGCGTCCCCGCTCTCGACCACCCTGCCCCTGTACAGCACCAGGATCTCGTCGCTCACCTGGTAGGCCGTGCTCAGGTCGTGCGTGATGTACAGGAAGGATATCTGCTCCTCATCCCTCAGCCTCAGCAGGATCCCCAGGATCAGCGCCCGCAACGAGGCGTCGATCATGGATACCGGCTCGTCCGCCACTATCAGCCTGGGCTTGATCAGGTAGGCCCTGGCCATCATCAGCCTCTGGCGCTGCCCCCCACTCAGCTGGTGGGGGTATTTGTCCAGCAGCTCAGGCCTGAGGCCCACCACCTCGAGCGCCTCACCGACCATCCGCTGAGCCTCCCGCCTGGAGTGCGCGAGCTCGAAGCGCCTGATCACCGTATCGAACACGTGCCGCACCCTGTAGAACGGGTTATACACGCTGAACGGGTCCTGGAACACCGCCTGCACCTGCCGCCGGTAGGCGAGCCACTCCCTACCCCGCAGCGTCGCCACATCCCTACCTGCGAACAGGATGCGTCCCGAGGTCGGCACCAGGAAGCCGAGGATGGCGTTGGCCAGGGTGGACTTGCCGCTGCCGCTCTCGCCAACGACCGTGGTGATGGTGGCAGGCTCGCCCGGGATCACGAGGCTGACGTCCTGCAGCGCGGTGACCGGTTTTGGTCCACCGAAGACCTTGGTGACGTGGCTGACGTGTAACAGTGGCGCAGACACGCTACCCCTCCCTCCTTCCCACCGCAGCGAAGTGCTCCGGGCCCACCTCCTCGAGCCGGCCGACCTCGAAGCGCACCTCCTCTGGGTCCAGCGAAGGAGCCGCCCGCAGCGGCTGCCTGGCCCGGAGAGACGGCACCGAGGCTATCAGGTGCTGGGTATAAGGGTGGACTGGCTGCTCGAACACCCGCAGCACCGGCCCTATCTCGACGATATGACCCCTGTACATGACGGCAACGCGGTCAACCATCTGGGCCTGCAGGCCCATGTCGTGCCCTATGAGCACCATCGACATCCCCAATTGGCGCTTCACGGTCAGCAGGGTCTGGGCTACGGCCCTCTGGACTACGACGTCGAGGGCGCTGGTGGGCTCATCCGCGATGACGAGGGCCGGGTTGAGGGCTATCGCCATAGCGATGCAGACCCGCTGCTTCATCCCTCCGCTGAGCTCGTGAGGGAACATCCTGGCAACACCTGCGTCCAGCCGCACGGTCTCCAGTAGCTCGGACACGCGGGAGCGCAGCCGCCCCGGTGGCTGGTGACCCTCGTGCGCCTCGATCGCGTCGCGGATCTGGTCGCCGATCCTCATCACCGGGTTGAGGGAGTTCATGGCGCCTTGGGGGACCAGCGAGATCTGGCGCCACCGGACGCGGCGCAGATCTCGCTCGGGGATGCGCAGCAGGTCCAGTCCCTGCAGCCGCACCTCGCCGCCCACCACCCGGCCTGGAGGTGACAGCAGGCGCAGAACGGCCATCGCCGTGGTGGACTTGCCCGATCCGGACTCGCCGACCAGCCCAAGAGTCTCCTCGCGGCGGACCTCGAAGCTCACGCCGCGGACGGCGAGCACGCCCCTGTGAGCCGTGGCGTACATCACCTGTAGATCCCTCACCGCGAGCACCGGTTCGGCGTCGTGTGCGTGACTGCTCTTCATCTGGCCCTCCTCATCTTGGGGTTGGCCACCTCGTCGAGGCCCACCGTGATCAGGAAGAAACCCACGAAGATCACGACGAGCACCAAGGTGGGGAAGCCCCACCACCACCACATACCACGGATGATCGCCGAGGATTGCAGCGCAAAGTAGATGGTCATCCCCAGGGTGGGCACCCTCTGGGGCCCGAGCCCTAGGGCCTCTAGTCCTACTGCGGCCAGGATGCCCGCCGAGGCATGGCCCACGAAGCTGGCTGCCAAGTACGGCAGCAGATTGGGCATCATCTCCCTAAACATGATGTCAAAGCTGGACAAACCGGATAGTCGCGCCATGCGCACGTAGCCCTGCTCGCGCAGGGAAAGCACTTGGGAGCGGATCAGGCGAGTCGGCCCCGCCCAGGAGAACAGCGACACGATCAGGGCCATGGTGTTGACGTCCAGCTGGCGTACGTACGAGGAAATGACGATGAGGATCGCCAAGGACGGGATAGTGAGGGTGGCGTCGGCCAATGTGCGCACCACCGCATCGACCCACCCGCCTAGAAAGCCCGAGGTGAAGCCCAACAGGGTGCCGAGGACGATGCTGACGATCCCCACGATGACGCCTATCCTCAGCGTGGCCGGCGATCCCACGATCAGCAGCGCCAGGAGGTCCCGCCCGCTGTTCTCGGTCCCCAAGGGGTGGGCCAAGCTGCCGCCCGTTACCCAGAAGGGCGGCATGTTGAGCGGGGCGCTACCTACCCTGGCCAGGTCGGTGTCCCAAACCAGCCGGCCCACCAGGCCGAGCGCCACTATCAGTCCTACCAGGAGCAGCCCCACCAGGAATTTGGCGTTCAGCCAGGGGCTGGTCCTCCAGCCCCCGGCACTCACCATCTCCGGTACCACCTCGTCAAGGGTTACGGACGACACGATTTACCTCCTCTCATAGGTGATCCTGGGGTCCAGCAGCGGGTATAGCAGATCCAGCAACAGCACGGCCGTGGCAGTGGCCAGGATAAGGATGAACACCACCCCCTGGATGACGGTGTAATCGGCGTTGGTGATGCCCTGGTACAGCAGGTAGCCCATTCCGGGATAGGCAAAGATGTACTCCACCAGCACGCTACCCGCCACGATGCCTCCCAGTCCCAGGCCGAGCGCCGTCACCTGTGGCAGGATGGCGTTGCGCACCGCGTAGTGCAGGAAGACGCGCCACGGGGACAGCCCCTTGGCCCAAGCCAACGTGAGGTAGTCCTCGCCCTCCACCGTGATCATCATCCCGCGCATGCCCAACGCCCAGAAGCCCATGTTGGCCACCACGATCGACAGCGCTGGCAGGGTCCCATGGTGCAGGACGTTGGCCAGGAAGCTCCAGCTCAGCCCCGGTCGCAGCCCCAGGTCATACCCGCCGCCGATGGGGAACCAGCGCAGCTCGAAGGCGAAGACGTAGATTAGGCAGATGCCCAGGATGTAGAACGGGATGGAGGTAAAGAGCATCGTCAGGGGGAGCAACAGCCTCAGCAGCGAGGGGGTGCGCCGCCAGGCCAGGAGCGCGCCCACCAAGCTGCCGAGCGCGAACGATATCACCGTCGCGACGGAGAGCAGCCCGATCGTCCAAGGCAGCGCCCTGGCTACCATCTCCTGCACCTCCACTGGGAAACGCGAGAGGGAGTACCCCAGATCGAAGGTCAGCAGGCTGCGCAGGTAGCGCACGTACTGCACGGGGAGCGGCGCATCCAGCCCGAAGCGCGCCCGCCAGGCGGCGATCATGCGATCGCTCCCCTCGATGAAGCCCGCCTGGGCGCTCAGGCGGCTCACCATCGCCGCTATGGGATCCCCGGGAGCCAGGCGGGGGATGATGAACATCAGCGTTGCGCTGAACCAGATCGTGAAGAGGTACATCCCGAGCCTGCTCAGGAGGTACCTGGTCGTCAGCCCGCGCATCGTCCCTCTCCCTAGCGCCCAGTCGGTCGCAGGTGGTGGATGATCTTGTGGGCGCTGTTCCACCAGGTGGGCGGGTGCAGGTATCCGTTCTGCTGGCTGGGCCAGCCCTGCCAATAGGTGGTGTCAAAGGGCACCAACTTCTTGGCCTGCGTCAGTGGGATGAAGGGCAGCTCCTGCAGCCACACCTCGGCCGCCTGCAGGAACAGGTCCTCAATCCTACGGTCGTTGAGCTGGAGACTGCCCATGCGCTCGACAAGCTCGGTGTAGCGGGCGTTCCGCCAGCGGATCGCGTTGTCCGGTGCCCTCTTGCCAACCGGGGTGTACCAACCGGCGGTGAAGTGCTGCATGGAGGACCAGGGCTCGTTGACGGATCCACAAGCGTCCCAGTTGATCGCCGCCTCGTAGCGGCCGAACGCGATGTTGTCCCCCCAGGTGGCCACCGCCAAAGTCCGCGTGGTGGCGTTGATCCCCGCCTGCTGCAGCTGCTCGACCACCACCTGGGCCACCCTCTTGAGCTCGATGAAGGCATCCGCGGTGTCGATCTGCAAGCTCAGCTGCTTGCCGTCCTTGGCGTAGTAGCCGTCGCTGCCCCGGCGATAACCCTTGGACTCCAGGATCTGCCTGGTCTTCTCCGGATCGTACGTGCCCACCGGGTAGCGCTTGAACAGCCCCTCCCGCTCGAGCAGCTGGACGTAGCGGTTGAGGGGAGGGTACGCCGGGAACATGAAGGTGGACGGGGTCGTGGACCCCTCGTAGGCGATGTTCACGATCTGCGTGCGGTCTATCGCGTGGTTCAGCGCCCACCGCATGTCGCGGTCGTTCCACGGCTCGACGGTGAGGTTGAGGTCCAGCTGGCGGGCGCAAGGATCGACCCATGAGTAGGGCCTATCGGGCAGCCAGGCGATGACGTTGGGGTTGCGGGCCTTCAGCGCCTCGAAGGCCCCCACCGTGATGTCCATGACGCTGTCCAGCTGGCCATCGGCTGCGCGCGCCACCTTCGTCTCCTCGGTCTCGTTCACGGTCCACAGCAACCTCTCCGGACTTGGCAGGGGGAGAAACCCGGCCTTGGCGCCCCACCAGTGGTCGTCCCTGACGTAGGCGAACTCCGTCTCGCTGGCGTCCGCGAGCTTGTACGGCCCAGTGAACACCGGCCACCCCCGCTCGGGATCGTAGTTCTTGAAGGTGAGCGGGTCCTTTCCCTTCCAGATGTGCGCGGGCACGATGGGCAGGCTACCGTAGATCTTCACGGCGAAGTAGTCCAGCTGGAAGCGCGGATTGGGCTCCTTGAGCTTGAACTCGACGGTGCGGGCGTCGCGCTTGCGAACCTCCGACACCCACTGCCGCATGGAGGCCGCGTAGCTGAGCTCGGCGGGTCCCTCCAGCAGCATGGTGATCGTGAAGACGACGTCGTCGGCGTCGAAGGGCTCCCCGTCGCTCCAGCGCACTCCTTGACGCAGCCTGAGGGTCCAGGTCCGCGAGTCCTCGCTGGGCACGAACGCCTCTGCAAGCCAGGGCTCGATCTTGCCCGTCTGGTAGTTCAGGATGAACAGCGGCTCGATCAGCGCCTGGTGGAAGCCCTGATCGGTGCGGCTGCCGGGCACGAGCGGGTTCCACAACTCGGGCGTGGCCACCCTCCCACCGTCCACATCAAAGATCACCGTCCGGCTGCGTTGGCTCGGGCCGACCCTGCTGGTGGCCGTCGCACGTCCCCTGCTGACTGTCGGGGTGCACGCTGGGCAGGGGCTCATGGCGGCCACGGGAGTGGGGCTCGCCTGGCTGACCTGCGTGGGATTGCCTCGCCGGCCCCCGCCGCAGGCTGCCAACGCCAAGCCTCCTGCGGCGAGGGCCGCCTCCCGCAGGAACCGCCTCCTCGACAGCCGGTTCCCCTGTGATGGGTCTGTGTGTGAACCTGACATCTTACTCCTCCTGCAGCTGTGATATCCTCTGCCGTGCGGGCCTCACCAGCGGCGCGACACACCGGGCAGATAGGCTCGCACGAACCTTGGCCTGTAGTTGTCGACGTTCCGAAACAGGTCCTGGAAGTCGAAGCTGTTGACGTTGTACGAGATGAGCAGCCGTCCCCCGCGAGTGAACTCCGGGTGGGCGTGAGCGTTGTACGTGAAGAGCCTCCCACTGCCCGCCTCGGGCGTGACGTACAGCGTGGTCCTGTCCCGCCACGGGCCCTCAGGGCGGCAAGCGAAGTAGGCCACGATCTCCCTCCACCCCTCCAGAAACAGGTCAGGGGAGGTGTCCATTGTCACCAGCAGGTAGCCTCCCCTGATCTTGGTGACGCTGAACTCGTTGGCGACGCTGGCCGGGAGCAGCCGTGCCGAGTCTCGAGGGTCCCAAGACCAGCCGTCCCCGGCAAAGAACTGCCATCGGCCCAGCACGTCTCCCCGCGGGGCCCTCGCCAGGTGGGCGTACTTCACGGCACCCAGATCCTCCACCCCGTATATGTAGGTGTGATCGACCTCCTCCAGCACCGCCGCCCCGTAGGCGACGCCGTTATCGGCGGGGACGGGCCTGGTCGCGACGAGGTGCAGGTCCGGCAAAGCTAGGGAGGCCGCGTCGGTCCCCACCCAGCGCCAGTCCCACATCCCGGGACCGTAGCGGTGGAACTTGAGCAAGAAGATCACGACGCGGTCTCCCTCGACCGTGCCATCGTACACCCAGTACCAGGACGAGCCGTCCTGGGGGACGAAGAACGCCTCAGGGTGTGAAGGTGTACCGCCGTGCAGGGTAACCAGGCGCGTCCCGTCCTGGACCACCAGCGAGTTGTTGATGAGGGGAGAGTCCGCTGGCCGTGAGCCATCAGGGTTGACAGTCCCGAGAAACGTGTCAGAGAACATCCACAGCACGCGTCCATCAGGCAGGGCTAGCGAGTAGGTACTGTCCCCGCCGGTCCAGCCGGGGCCTTGGGTGTCGAACAGGTGCGTAAAGAACGGATCGCTCTCGGCGGGACGTGAGGGCGAGACGTGCCGGTCCAGGCCACAGCGGGGCAGCTGTGAGCCGGCCACGGCGGCCGTGGTGCTCTGAGCTAACAGCCCCGCCGCCCCCAGGACCGCCGTGGCCCTGAGGAAGCGCCTTCGGGACCATGTGCGTGAGGGCGTGAGTCTGCTCTTGTCGTCGACCATGTGCCAACCTCCGTATCTAAGTTATCCACCAGTACTCCCGCCGATCCCAGGCGAGCGCGGCGTACAGCTGTACCATGGCCGCCTGCTCGAGCAGCTGGACCGGCCGAGAGGCATCGAACCTGAACAGCCCAGTGGAGGGGTCGTACGCGGCCCTCCACACCTCGTCCGCATAGGCCTGCATGGCCCGCCTGTACCTGGGATCATGGGCCACGGAGTCGAGCAGTAGGAGGTTCTTGAAGAAGATCGCGTCGAAGATAGGTGGTTGGATGTAGAGGCGCCCGCCGCTCCCAAAGTACCTTAAGGCTGCCTCCGCGGTGCGTTGCGCTTGGCGGAGGTACGCCTCGTCGCCTGTCAGCCGGTAGAGGAGCGCGCCTGCACCGATCATCGCGCCGTCGTTGTAGATCCACAGGGTCCTGTTGATATTGCCCTCGAGGTCGATGTCGTTCCAATATAGCCCCTCCGGCGACTGCATGCACCTGCGAGTCCATTCGTACATCCTTCGACCCCAGGTGAGGTAGGCCTCGTCGCCTGTGAGCTCGTAGAGGTGGAGTGTGAACTCGGCGCTGAGCGCGGTGACGTTCGTGGCTTTGATCGGCTTGTACCATGTACCCTGGGTCCAGTAGATCCCGCCGGGACACTGAGGCGGGTTGTCGTCCCAGCCGTGGATCAGCAACGCGAACACCTGCCTGGCACGCACGAGCACGGCTGGATCGCCCGTCAGTCGGTAGATGCGGACCAGCTCGAGGCCAACCACGGCGTTGTCGTCGTAATAGATATCGCCTCCCGGACCCAGCGGGGGCGGCAGGTAAGAGTCGTATCCGGGCGGAGTCTTGGCGGCATCCCAGTAGAGGGCGAGCGCCTGCAGGCGATCCAGCACGTCGTCTCGATAGTTCTGACCGATGGCGCGCAGGCCAGCCATGTCTATGGTGGCCGCGGCGGCCTCACGCAACGGCCAGAGGTATGAGTAGGGGTTGTCGCCGGCCTGCCTGGGGTACTCCTCCAGATACAGCTGGTGACCGTCCTCTCCAAGGTAGAAGTACCGTTGCAGTGCCGTGTAGGCGGCGATTGCGCGCTCCTGGTTGCTCCGCTGCTTGGATGCCGCCTGCGCCCCTGTGGGGGCCACTCCCACGCCTGCGCCGAGCAGCGCCGCCACCAAGAGTGCGACCATAGTCCTGTACATCGCTTCACCTCCCATTCGTTGGATAGCTGATCGCTGTGCTGAGCAAAGTCACGGCCTCATCCTCCTCGCACGCCTAGACCTCATCTGGCGCAGGCAGGAACTCGAGCTCGATCCGAGCTCTATCTCCTCGGTGGAAGACCCAGGAGTACTCGAACGGGCGGCCGTCAGGTAGGTACGCCACCGTCTCGAGCAGCAGCAGCGGGCTGCCCAGGGCGATGTCCAGCAGGCGAGCCTCTCGCTGTCCCGCAGCCACGGCTTCCAGACTGCGCTCGCCGCGGCCGATGCGCAGGCCGTAGCGCTCGCGCAGCAGCTGGTAGAGCGAGCCGGAGGAAAGATCATCGTGCACCAGTTCGGGGCACAGTTCCTGGGGAATGAACGTCGTGGATAGCAGCAGCTTCTCGCCCTGCACGGAACGCAGGCGCTCCAGTAGGTGCACTGGCGTGCCGGGACGAAGGTGCAGCTTCTCCGCCACCTCTGGCGGGGCGGGCACAACCTCCTGCCTCAGCACGACGGTCTCCAGCTGGATGCCTCGCCGTTGCATGTCCTCGTAGATGCCGAACGCTCGCTGGATGAACCGCTCCTGGAGCTTGGGCGTAGCCACGTAGGTGCCCTTGCCCTGCACCGTGCGCAGCTTGCCCTCGTGCACCAGGTCGCCAACGGCCTTGCGCACCGTGATCCGACTGACGCCGAACTCGCGGCACAGCTCAGGTTCGGAGGGGATGACGGTGCCGGGTGGCCACGTACCATCGGCGATCCGCTGGAGGATCGCCTCCTTCACCCGATAGTACTTGGGCAGGGGAGGCGCCGCTGCGGTCGCCTCCCCTGCCAGCGCGCCTTCCGTGGATGCCTTCTGATTCATTGCTAATCCTTATGTCATCATAATGAGTACTATATGTCATCATAATAAATAGCGGCGGGATACCTGTCAAGACCTGGGGCAACAACTCCGTGAGCGCTCAAAGCACAAGGACTGGGACGTAGTGAGGCCTCGACAGCTAGGGTCGGTCCGGCGCTGCGTCGAGCTGCTGGCGTGGCTGTTGGGAGGTGCTGGGGGCAGCCCAAGGTCCCCATCGGTTACCGCTAGCTAGCGCCATGGTGCGACGTCCCCCTCTGCCGCAGCAGCCGTAATCTTCCTCCGCGGCCAGGGTGCGGACCCCGAGCCCAGGTTCGGCGGCGTCTGACATGGTGCCATCTGCGCAGGGTACCGCCTCGGACTCCAAGCCCCCGTCGCCTCTCGCAGCCCATCCTGGGAGCAACCCTTGCATTGCTAAGCTTCACTCCGCATCGGTATGCCACCGCGCTAGCTGCAGCCGTACTACTGACGGGCTCTGCAGACGCGCTGCTCAGCGGCGGGCTAGGCTGCGTACCTCTGGTGACCCGTGCCCGGTGGGTCACTTGGCCAGGACGCATACCTGGCCATCACGTCAATCCCACAAAGAGCCTGGCACGGTAGCTGGCAACCCAGTTGCCATGCCACCCGCGCTCTCCGGGCATATCGCCCACATATTATGTCAAGTATTGAGCGCGACACCAACCGCAGCAGCGAGGTCGCCTGTGGTCGCAGTCCCGTCTAACCCGTAGGGGCATGGTAGGCGCCCTTGGGAGATAGCAAGGCTGCCTGGTGATGACCTGTCATCTCCTAGCCGTGAGCCGCCGACCTGTCCCTCAGCAGGTCCCTGTATCGCCTGTACAGCAGCCGCGCCGAGGGCCAGATGGAGTTGGGGCTGAGGAAGTGGGAGAACTCGAAGGTGATGATCTTCTCCACGTAGGGCTGCACGACGTCCAGCTTGTACGCGAGCTTTCGCCAGTCGATCGGGGGAAACTTGATCGGCACATCGCGATCGAACGTCTCGGCGTTCGACCACAGCTCGATGCCGAACCTGTCCGCCAGCTCCCTGGTGGCCCGGACGTAATCCTCCAGCACGAGCAGGTCGGCTGTACCATCCTGGAACGCACAGTAGGTGACCAGCCCCGACAAGTGGGAGAAGATCTCCTCCCACTGCCGCGCGTGTTCCTCCACCGACAGCGGCGCGCCTCGGCGTCCCGCTCCCGGCTGGGCGTACTCGGCACGCGCTAGGAAGTAAGGTGAGATCAGGATCGGCAGCTGAGACACCTCACGGATCGCCTCCGCCAGCGCGGTGTGGATCTCCAGGATGCGGAGGCTGGTGTCCGGGGTCTCGTGCGGCAGGTACCAGCCCCCAAAAGCTGGGCTGTCTCCGTAGCGGTCCAGCAGCTCCCGGATGAACTCGGCGTTGATCTCCACCTCTCGCCTCCAGTCGTGCCGGTACCAGAAGTAGCCTGAGTCGTACAGCCCGAGCAGGAGGCGGATCCCCCTCTCGGAGGCCAGCTGCAGGAACAGCCCCACCAGGTCCTGGTACACGGGCAGGGTGCGCACGTGCCTACTGATCGTCTTGGAGGGGCAGGCCAGCCTCTCCCCCAGCCCTGCCCGGATGACTATCACCGTGTCGAGCCCGGCCTCGACGAAGGTATCGAACTCCCTGCGCCACTCCTTCTCGCCCCAGTTAGAGGAGGCGATGTCGTAGGTGATCTCGTCCAGAAACGTCCCCGTAATGCCCTTGTAGCTCACCGCACCACCTCCACGTCAGCCCGCGTAGCCCGGGTAGAAGTACAGCGTCTGCGGGCCGAAGGCCCCGCCAGGGAGCGCCGTCGTGATCTCGAGCCGAGTCCGCCGGCCGCGAAGTCGGGCCCGATGGAACAGCCACGCGTATCGATAGGAGACGAACGGGGACAGCTCCAGTTGGCCGTCGACCTCCATCACGTAATGGCCGAACCCACCGGAGGGCTGCATCAGCAGCGCGAAGACCAGCTCCCGGCCTGGCTGGGCGCTGACGAGCTCCAACTGGAGGTGATAGATCACCCCGTAATTGCCGTTGTTGTCCACCACTCTTCCCTCCACAGCGTCGTACCCCAGCTCATACTCCCCGGGCATGGGGTCGGAATAGGGATGCCCTGGCGCTGCCGTGCCCACGGAGAGCCGCTGCAGGCCCCCGGCAGAACCCACCTCCAGCCTGCCCAGGCGATCGGCGTGCTGGAAGGTGCCCCTGGTGTGCTCGTCGCCCGGCAGCACCGGCAGCTCCGTCAGCGGGCCCGCTGGTGGCTCCAAGCAGGCCAGCGTGGCCACGAGCATCCCCGCCGGCCTCAAGCCCTGGGGCACCCTCGGCAGCCTGGCAGGGGGTTGCGAGGAGGGGGCGTCTACCGCCCAGAGCTCTTGCCAGCCGGAGATGGTGTTGCCGTGTTCCACCGGGTGCAGCGCCCACAGCACACCCCCTGGTGGCAACAGGCGCACCGGGTGTGCGGGCGCCAGGCCGCGCAGGAAAGACGCCAGGGCCCGCTGGCCAGCGACGTCTGGATACTGATCCACGCCTATGCCCTCTCCCAGCTGCACGATCCAGGCGGGGCGGTCGGTTGGGTTGTGCACCGCGGTCCCGATCAGCAGGGTGCGCCCCGTCAGGTTCTGGTGGTGGTAGAACACCCGGCAGCGACCCTCGACATGATCCCTGTAGAGCACCGCCGGGAGCTGGGCAGCGTCCGCCAGCGTCTCCGGGGAGTCGGAGAGGACCAGCCGTCCCCCAGCCTGTTGGAGGGTGGGTTTGGGGAGCGGTTGGTAGGAGCCCAGCTCCTCCACCGGCACGAGCTCATCCGCGGCCCCGGCCACCCCGGGGTAGCCAAGGCCCATCAGGAGGGCACCGCAGGCACCCAGCAGCCTCCTCCTGGAGAGCTTAACACCGCCGTCGATCCAGAACATCTTTCTCCTCCTGATCACATGTTAATATATCATGACATCCTGCATTATATTACGTCTGCCTTGGTGCTGCAATATAATGGAGTGACGATGCTATGGGGAGGAATGCGTGAGAAGGAAGCTAGAGGTCGAGCTCGAGGCACCCCCTCTGAACTCGAAGATCCCTTTGTACTTGCAGATCAAAGAACACCTTAGGGCGCAGGTGCTCTCCGGCCGTCTGCCTCCCGGCACGATGCTGCCCTCCGAGGAGGAGCTGGGCAAGATCTACGGCGTCAGCCGACCGACGGTGCGCCAGGCGATCGGGGAGCTGGAGAGGGAGGGGCTGCTGGAGCGCCACAGGGGGGTAGGCACCACCGTCGCGCAACCCAGGATCCGGCACAGCCTGAACGAGGTGCTGGGTTTCACCGAGCGCATGGAGTTGGAGGGCCGGCGGCCCTCCTCACGGTTGCTCGAGCGGTCCGTGGTGACCGGTGAGAGGCTAGAGGAGGAGGTGCGGGCCGGGCTGGGAGACCCTGGTAGGGTGCTCAAGCTCGTGCGCTTGCGCCTGGCGGACGGGGAACCCATCATGCTGGAGACTACCTTTGTGCCGCTGGACCTGTTTCCGGGGCTCGAGCAGGTGGACCTCGAGCACGGCTCGCTGTATCGCACGCTGCGGGAGCGTTATGGGGTGACGTTCTCCCACATCCGGCAGCAGCTGCTGGCCTCTACCCCCACCAGGTTGGAAGCGGACCTGCTGGGGATAACGACTACCGTACCGGTGCTGATCACTACCCTGACGGCCCGCGACAACCTGGGCAGGCCCGTAGAGCATACCAGGTCCATAGTCCGGAGCGACCGCTTCGCCTACGATCTGGAGATCGTGCTGTCCGAGAGGGGTCCTGGGGGCCTGCGCCTGCGGCAGACGAACCTGCAGGTGTCGTCCTGAAGACTTGACAATGGGCTCTCACAGCTTAAAATGATGTAAAGACATCATGATATGCTAACCGGTAAAAGAGGAGTGGAGGTGTGGCGATGGACGGCAGACTTCGACGGCGGGGGCTGACGCGGAGGGACTTCCTGCGGTCATCTGTAGGAGTGTGGGCGCTCGCCTGGGCGGGAGCCGCCTGCGGGCGTGGATCCGAGTCGGGTGTGCTCCGCAACACTCTGGGCACTCCTGTGGCCACAGAGGTCCCCGTCAGGGGCGATCAGGTCAGGATCGTCTTTTGGAACTGGTGGGGCGTTGAGAGGGCACCCCTGATGGACAAGATGATCGCGGAGTTTCATCGCGACCACCCAGATATCGTCGTGCAGAGCATCGTCCAACCATGGGACCGCAGGGACGAGCTGGTCGCGACCGCCCTCGCCAGTGGTCGTCCCCCTGAGGTGTTGATGGCCACCAGGCAGGAGATCGTCCGCTTCGCGAGCGAGGGGCTGATCGTGCCTATCACCAAGTACGTGCGCGAGGACAACCTGGACCTAGAGCGATTCTATAAGTCCGAGATCCAGACCATGTGGTGGGACGGAGAGTTGTACAGCATGCCCATGCCCACCGCTGGGGGTGAGACGGGCCTGATGTTCTACAATCGCGACCTGTTCCAGCAGGCCGGCTTGGACCCAGACAGCCCCCCTAAGACCTGGCAGGAGCTGGATGCCGTGGCCTCCAAGCTCGACAGGCGGGCAGGCAACGGCGGCATCGAGCTGATGGGAGTGGACATCGGCGTGTCGGGCCTGGAGTTCATCGCCTGGCTGTACACCAACAACGGTCGCCTGTACTCTGAAGACCTCAAGCGCGTCGAGTTCAACAGCGAGCAGGGCGTAGAGACGCTCCAATGGATGCTTGAGTTCGTGCAGCGCCACTATGGAGGAGTGCAGAATCACGCCGACTTCCTGGCCAGTACCAGCGGTGAGACTGGTGAGGACCCGTTCTACCAGGGGCGTATGGGGGTCACGTTCCGCAACGTCTCCACCTTCTTCCACATCGAGAACCTAGCCCCGGACCTGGACTACGGGGTGGCCCTGAGGCCTTACAACGGGAACAACCCGAAAGCCGAGAGCCACGGCGTGGCCGGACTGGCGTTCGGCTGGGGGTACGTCATCCCCAAGGGGCTGGATGAGAAGGTCGAGAGGGCCGCCTACCTGTGGGTGCGGAGGCTCACCTACGACGAGAAGGGAGCCTGCTGGTTCATGTTGCAGCAGGCGAGGCCCTCGCCCATCCGCGAGTGCAATGAGAACCCGCGCTACGAGCAGATCAACCCGCACTGGCAGGTGGTGCAGGAGTCTCTGGAGCGCGACGTGCCCGTGGGCATAGTGCCACCACAGGCTCGCATTCTGGACCAGATATCTCAGCAGGTGGACAGGGCTATGTACGGCGAGGTGGGAGCGAAGGAGGCGCTGGACGCGGCCGCCGAGGAGGCACAGCGTATCCTGGACGATTACTGGAGTGGCAGGTAGCCGATGAGCGCCAAGGTGCCCGCTGCCGCTGGACACGTGGCTGCCAGGCGGACCTCGCTCCCGCGCCGCCTCCACCGCCTCCGCGGGTGGCTCTTTATCAGCCCCTGGCTCATAGCCTTCGCAGTGTTCGACTTCATCCCCACGGCCGCCGCCTTCGTGCTAAGCCTGACCAACTGGTCTGGCATCAGCGGGCGCTTTGAGTACGTGGCGCTGGACAACTATCGGGAGCTGCTGGAGGATCGACTGTTCTGGAAGTCTCTCTGGAACACGGTGTACTACACCTTCATCAGCGTCCCTCTGGGGCTGGCGGTGGCCTTCGTCCTGGCGCTGTTGCTGAACAGTCGAATCCGCGGCCAGACGGTGTACAGGACCCTCTACTACCTCCCCTCAGTGGTGCCCACCGTCGCGGCATCCGTGGTCTGGCTGTGGATCTTCGACACCAGGCGAGGTATACTCAACTACCTGCTGGGCTTAGTGGGTATCCCACCTATCCATTGGCTCACCAGCCCCCAGTGGAGCAAGAACGCCCTCATAATCATGAGCCTGTGGACGATCGGCGGCACGGTGCTCATCTACCTGGCGGGATTGCAGGACATCCCTCAGGAGCTGTACGAGGCCGCCGAGGTGGATGGCGCCAACACCTTCCAGAAGATCACCCGCATCACGATACCGCTGATGACGCCCACGATCTTCTTCAACCTCGTCATCGGGATCATAGGCTCGTTCCAGGTGTTCAACGTCGCGTTCATCACCACCGGGGGAGGACCGGTCAACAGCACCCTGTTCTACATGCTGTACCTCTACAACAACGCCTTCTCGTACTTTCGCATGGGGTACGCCTCCGCCATGGCGGTCATCCTGTTCCTGTTGGTGCTAGTGTTAACGATCTGTGTGTATCGGTCGTCCGGCCGATGGGTGCATTACGCGTGAGGAGGCCTGGGATGTGGCGCTGGCTCGAGAGATCTTGTCTGTACCTCATTTTATCCGCCGGCTCCGTAGTGATGCTGATCCCACTGTTGTGGGCCCTCTCCACATCTCTCAAGACGCTGGACCAGATCAACGCCTGGCCGCCGAGGTGGATCCCCGACCCCATCGCCTGGTCGAACTACGTGGACATCTTCAACAAGCTGCCGTTCGGCAGGTATCTGCTGAACACGGCCGTCATCGTGGCCGCTTCCGAGGTGGGCGCGCTCATCACCTGCTCGCTCGTAGCCTACGGCTTCGCCAAGCTGGACTTCCCTGGCAGAGAGGTGGCCTTCATCCTCCTGCTGAGCACGCTGATGATGCCGTACGTCGTCCGGCTTATTCCTCTCTTCCTCATCTACAGCCAGATAGGCTGGATCAACACCTTCCTGCCTCTGACGGTGCCAGAGCTCCTGGGACGCAACGCGTTCTTCATCTTCCTCCTGCGGCAGTTCTTCCGGGGGATCCCGCAGGAGCTGAGCGACGCCGCCCGGATAGATGGCTGCGGTGACCTCGGCATATGGTGGCGGATCATGTTACCGCTGTCCAAGCCCGTCTTGGCCGCCGTGGCGATCTTCGCCTTTCAGAGTGCCTGGGACGACTTCCTGGGCCCGCTGGTGTACATGGGCGGCAACCCCGAGCTTCGGACCTTGGCGGTGGGGCTGTACATCCTGCGCAACGTGCCCGGACAGCTGCCGATGATCCACTACCTGATGGCCGCATCGATGCTCATGATCCTGCCGGTGCTCGCGATGTTCGCCCTCAGTCAGCGCTTCATCATCCAGGGCATCACGCTCACGGGGCTCAAAGGCTAATCACAAGGAGGTGTCTGCGATGAGGGAGCTTGAGACCGATATCCTGATAGTGGGTGGAGGGCTGGGAGGAGTAGCTGCTGCACTCTCAGCTCTCCGCATGGGCAGGAAGGTCCTGCTCAGCGAGGAG